>Ga0209579_10000097_pt1 | contig 160477 bp, 139 predicted proteins | sample Coa_R1_2_FD_187152 | JGI IMG/M metagenome (GOLD analysis project Ga0209579, IMG submission 187152) | Surface soil microbial communities from Centralia Pennsylvania, which are recovering from an underground coalmine fire - Coalmine... | ecosystem: Environmental > Terrestrial > Soil >... | reverse complement strand
CGAGCTCGGGCTCGCCGTAAGTGCCCGTAGACGCGGATTCGCTGGCGTTCGGCCAGGCGCACGCGACCCGCTCCACTCGCCCGACCTCGCGGCGCAGGTAGCGCGGTACGCGGCAGTGGCCGGGGGTTACGCGGTTGGCGACCCGCACCGTCTGGCCGGGCGAAAAGCGTCCTTTCCATAGAGGGATTGACGAACTGGGACGCGGTTCTGCGGGCCGAGCGGAACGACCGTCGAGCAATCCCTGCTCGGCAGCAAGCCTCTCGACAGCCCAGAGCCACCGTCCGTAATAGGGCGAAGCGAGGTAGGCCGCAGGGGGCATCTGCTCGATGAGATAACGGAACCGGTCGATGGTGGTGCGGCGCATGGTCGTCTGCGACATCGCCCAGACGCGTGCTTCCCACGGCTCACGGAAGACGGGCTCGCTGTCGTCTATGGGAACCGGGCCAAATCCGTGCATCCCGCCCAGGTCGTGAACCCCGTCCACGCGATACATCATCACATATCGATCGCCAGGGGAGGCAGGGTCGCATCTCCGCCGGTGTCGACCCGCGCGGTCTGATGGCCGACATCGCGGAAATGAAGATCGCCCGGAGGGGCGAGTCTTGCGGCCGCGCGGGCGACGGGTGCTTGACCTGACTCATTGCGATGCAGGGGCACGCGTTTTTGGGTTTGTCGACTTGGGGGTAGTCTCGGTGACGGCGGCTTTGGGGCGGTTCCTCAAGAGGCGTTGGGGCGGTCCTTGAGAGGAGTAACAGATGACGACGATGACCGGGCCGTTGCGGCGTGCGGTGCGGGTTGCCCCAGACCGGCCAGCAGTGCGCTGCGGTGGGGTGGAGCTGACGTACGGTCAGACGTGGGAACGGGTCGGTCGGCTGGTCGGGTCGCTTCGCGGGCTCGGCGTGAATCTGGGGGATCGTGTTGCCGTGGTGGGCGGCAATTGTCATCGCTATCTCGAGATCTACCAGGCGGTCCCAGGGGCGGGGATGGTGCTCGTGCCTCTCAACCAGCGTCACTCAGCGGCCGAGCTGGGTTATGCGCTCATGGACTCGGGTGCGAGGGTTCTGTTTGTTGGATCGGGCATCGATTATCCGCGCGGCGTCGTCGAGTACGTGATCGACCTTGAGGACGGCTATGAGGCGTTGATCGCCGACGCAGAGGAGGCAACGTTTCCGGATGATCTTTCCGCCGACGCCACGGCGGGGTTCTTCTACACCGGAGGGACGACCGGGGCCGCGAAAGGCGTGATTCTCACGCATCGGAATCTGATCGCGAACGCGCTCCATTTCCAGGCCGCCTTCCCGTTTCGATCTGACACCTGCTGGCTGATCGCCGCGCCGCTGTTTCATGCCGCGGGTTCGATCGCGGTTCTCGCGATCGTCTGGCATGCCGGCCGGCAGGTCGTCCTGCCGGCCTTCGACGCGGGCGCGGCGCTCAATCTGATCGAGTCGCAGGGGGTGACCGCAACTCTGCTTGTGCCGACGATGCTCGCAGCGCTGAGCGAACAGCAACTCTCGCGTCCGCGCGATGTCTCTACGCTCCAGCTGATCAGCCATGGGGGCGCGCCGGTCGCGACTGACACGTTGCGCCGTGCCCATGCCGCGTTCCCCGATGCCGAGCTCATGCACATCTACGGAGCGACCGAGACTTCGCCGATCGCGACGCTGCTGCCGCACGAGGAGCTGCTCCTGGACGCGCCGCAGGCTCGCTCTTGTGGGCAGCCGGCGGTCGGTGTTGAGGTCGCGGTCGTCGACCCGTTTAGCAACGCGCCGGCCGTGGCCGGCGTGGTCGGCGAGGTCGCAATCCGTGGCGAGAACGTGATGGCGGGCTACTGGAACAAACCCGACGCGACGGCCGCGGCGGTGATTGACGGGTGGTACCGCACCGGTGATCTCGGATACCTAGACGAGCTCGGATTCCTGTACCTCGTTGACCGGGCGAAGGACATGATCGTCTCAGGCGGGGAGAATGTCTACAGCACCGAGGTGGAGGAGGTGCTCTACCGCCACGCGGCTGTGCTCGAGGCGGCGGTGTTCGGTATCCCAGACGCTCGCTGGGGCGAGGCCGTGCATGCGGTGGTGGTGCCACGCGAGGAGATCGATGAGCTCGAGCTACTGCGCCACTGCCGCTCACTGATCGCCGATTACAAGGTCCCAAAGCGGATCGAGCTTCGCACCGAGCCGCTGCCCAAGTCGGGAGCAGGAAAGCTTCTCAAGCGCGAGCTGCGCGCGCCGTACTGGGAGGGACACGAGACGATGGTCGCTGGCGCGTGAGATCTCAGACCCAGCCCACGCAGGACATTGCGTGGGTCTATGAGACGTTGACCGACGGGTTCGAGCACGCCCGGCGTGTAGCCGACCTGGTCTACGCGGCCGCGGAGCGGTTCCCGAGTCTCGTGCCGACGCGCGCCGAGATCGATGCCGAGCGGGAGCACAAGCAAAGGGACAAGGCCGGACTGGAGATCGCCCAAGGCGACTTCATCGCAAGAGTGCTCGCCGACCCACGGTGCGGCCATCACCTGATCCGGTCGATGTCGCGGCCGCGGGTCGAGGCGCTCGCGATCCTCAACGAATTCCGCCACCGAGGCAGCGTGGATCTAGGACCGATGCGCCTCGACCGCGACGGCGCGCTCGGCCGGGTGACGATTCAGAACAACGCGTGCCTGAACGCCGAGGACGACGACTCAACCCGGGCGATGGAGATCGCGATCGACCTGGTCCTCCTGGACGACTCGATCGAGGTCGGCGTCCTCCGCGGCGGCCCTGCGACCCATCCCGGGCACGCAGGCCGGCGCGTGTTTGGATCGGGGATCAACCTCACCCACCTCTACGACGGCAAAATCTCGCTCGTCGAGTTCATGCTCGAGCGCGAGCTCGGTGCTGTCTCGAAGATGTACCGCGGTCACGAGGTCGATGCGGAGGACTGCGTCGATATCAGTGAGCCGCGCGAGAAACCATGGATCGCGGCAGTCGAGCGGTTCGCAATAGGCGGCGCGTGTCAGTGGTTGCTGGTGATGGATCGTGTGATCGCGGAGAGCGGGTCATACTTCAACCTGCCCGCTCGCAAGGAAGGGATCATTCCCGGCTGCGCAAACTTGCGCCTGCCCCGACTCGTCGGTGAGCGTCTCGCCCGCCGCGCGATCTTCTTCGGCTATGTGTTCGAGGCCGACCTCCCCGACGGACAGCTCATCGCCGACGAGGTGATCTCCGCCGACCAGATCGATCACGCGATCGAGCGCTCGGCGGAACAGCTCATGGACGCAGGCAGGACCAGCCTGCTGGCGAACCGCCGGGCGCTGCGCGCCGCCCAGGAGCCGCTCGAGTGCTTTCGACGCTACATGAGCACCTACGCGGCCGAACAGGCTCGCTGTCTCTACAGCCCCGCGCTGATCAACAATCTTGAGCGCAACTGGAAGACGGCGCGCTCGACCGCTTGAGCCCAATGCACGAGCGATCTGTAGCCCATCGAAGTAGTCACGATGCGCACGTGCGCCGAGTGGAGAGGCCCGGCCCTGCTCCTTCTTGCCTCGCCGGAACCGCGACATCCGGCAGCTCAGCTCTTTCTTTACGCGCTCGGATTGCTCGTCCCAGCGTCATCGCGCTCACTGGAGCGATCGCGGCACCGAGGCAGACAGGCGGTGGGCAGCGAACGGACAGCGGCCTGACGACGGCCAGGGTCGGTGCTGTTGTCAGCCAGGTCGCGCGTCTCACGGCGACTTGCGTTGGCGACGCCCGCGTCTCGGGTCCTGCCTTAGTGGGACAGCTCGATCGGCCCCTGTGGCCGCCAGTCCTCGGGCGGGTCTTCCCCGACGCATCCGTCGACCGACTCCCGTAAGAGGTCCGCATGCCCCGTATGGCGTGCGTACTCCTCGAGGAGATCGCACAGAAGCCTGCGCAAGTTCGCGCGCTGGGTACCGAGTCCCATGTGAACCGGCTGGTCGAGCCCGCCATTGCGAAGGGCCGCGTCGAGTCGCACGCGCGAGCGTGCGACTGCTCCGTTCCACAGGGAATACAGCTCCTCCGGGCTGTTGTCCAGAGCCGAGGTGAACTCCCATTCGTCGTCACTCTCATCGCGGCCGAGGGAATTCCAAGGCTCGCCGAGCGGCTCGCCGGTCAGCTTGGTCGTGAATGCGTAGTCCTCGTTCAACGCCAGGTGCTTAAGGAGGCCCCCGAGGGTCAGGCCTGACGAGTCGATCCGCGTTCTGAGACCTACAGCGTCGAGGCCGCCCGCCTTCCACTGAAACGTCATCCGTTGGCGTTCTAGGGCGCCGACCAATGCCTCAGACTCGGTGCCGGCGAGCGGTGGCTCCCAGGGGGGTGGTTCTCGGTGTGCTTCGTCGCTCACGGCGAACAAGGTATCTGCTCGCCCCGTAGGGGTCGTCGCTCCGTGTTCGACGGTGCGTTCGCCAACAGCACTGGCCGTCCTTGATAGCTTCAGGCGTCGATCACATCTCGTCGTCGATGCTGAAGTTGCCCGCCGTGGTCCCGGCCGGCGGCGCGGAGGCGGTGGGCATGGCGCCGGTGCCTGACGTACCGGGGCCCGCGGCGGCGGGCCCCGCGTCGGAGAAGGACCCCTGCGCCGCAACGTGTTCGTCCACCAGCTTCATCGCCGCGTCGACGGCGTCGGCGGGGCCGCCGCTCCGTTGCATCGCGTAGTACGCAGCCCCGAGATCGCGAAGTAGCCCGTCCGCCTGGCGCTTCGCCTGGACCTGGTCGAGCTTGGCCTGTCCCTGACTCACGCCCTGCTGGGCCTTCGCGATCGCCTGCTCGGCCTGCTGCTTCACCTTGTCCATCAGTCCCATGGGTCTTCCTCCTTCGGTTCGTGCGGAATTCGAGTCCGTGTTGTTCTACGCGCCGCTCAGAGGCGCCCTTCGAGGATGCCGCCGATGCCACCCTTGCGCTCTTCACCGGGAGCCTCCATGAATTCCTGGAGTGAATGCGCGAGCGCCTCAATCGTGACCGATTGGAGCAGCACCGTGCCGTCGCCTTCGAGCGTCACGAGGTTGATCCCCTCCCCGCCGAAGATCCCGGTCATCGCGATCTGCCCGACGGTGCCACCGACGCGCTCCACGCCGAAGGACAGGGAATCTTGGAAGGCGACGACGCACCCGGTGTGCGCCTGGATTTTTCCGCCGTACCGGGCGGGATTGAGCTCGAGGAAGTTCCCGGCCGCCGCCACGAGGAGAGTGCCGCTGCCGGTGAACTTCTCAAGGATAAAGCCCTGCCCCGACCGCAGACCGGCGCGAAGCCCGGTGAATGCGATGTCGAAGTTGACGCCCGCTTCGGCGGCCACGAACGCGTGCCGTTGCGTGAGCCATCCGACGTTCCCGTCAAGCTCGAGCGCGCGCATCTCACCCGGAAGGACACCGGCGAAGGTGACGAGGCCGCTCCCTCCGACGGGCGTGAAGTACTGGAACGCGAGGTGTTCACCCGCGAGCACCCGCTTCCCGACGTCGACCGCCTTCTGCAGAAATCCCGGCTTCGCGGCTGGCGCTCCTGCCTGGTTGCCCGCGGGCGTGGTGAGCCGCGTCTCGAGCTGCACGTTGATGGTCTTCCAGACGAACTTGCCTGGCTCGCCGAAGATCGTCTGTCCTTCGTCCACCTGGCAGACAACCTGTTGGAGCGCGTTGCCGACGATCTTGTGGGTCAACATCTCAGGACCCCCTCTCCGATGCATCCTTCTCCGAGCGACCGCCGCCACGACGGTTCTGGGAACGGCGGGGGTGGCCCGGCATCGATGGGCCCGTCACCTTTCCCGGCCACCATCGGCCGCGCCGCAACGGTACCACCGCGGTCACTTGCGATCACGGGCCGAATTGGTGCCTTCTCGACCTCTCGCAGTGCGGTGAGCTCACGGCGGTCGCCACCGGGGCACCGGCCCGCATCACGCGTACGAAGCGGATACGTGATCGAGAGACAGGGATTCTTTCCCCCCTCGCGGCGCGTTGAAGCCCGACCGCCCTGCCGGAACTGACGCGTGCCGCTTTCATCCGGCGGCTCCGCACGTCACCCTGCCTGTCCACGCCAAAAAGAGTCCCAGATCCGCTACCCCCGTCGGGCTGGCAATGCGAAACTCGGCGAGCCGTGTCGGCTTGCCCGCTGCCACCTGCGGCAGCAGCACGGCGCATAGCCCGACGTCATGGTCCCGTTCGCGGTCACCAACAGGCAAGATCTCCCCGAGGGCCGGCGACGATCCGTCCCGCTCCGAGGCGAATGGGCATCCACGAGCCCGGGTGGGGGTCCGACGCCCTCCGAACCGTGTGGCCACGGCGGTGCAAGGATGTCGAGACGAGGCTGCTCGCCTGCTGAGAGTCCTTCGAAGGATGGAGTGAGATGCGTTACGGCATCATCCTGCCGGGTGGCACCGCGACGGAACAGCTCGAACAAGCCGTCCTCGCCGAGGCGACGGGCTGGGACGGCGTCTTCGTGTGGGAGGCAGCCTATGGCGTCGACGCTTGGTCGCTCCTGTCTGCCATCGCCGTGCGGACGACTCGCGTGACCATCGGGACGCTCTTGACTCCGCTTCCCTGGCGGCGACCGTGGAAGGTTGCAAGCCAGGTCGCCACCGTTGACCAGCTTTCAGGGGGGCGCGTGGTCATTACGGTCGGGATCGGAGCGATCACGGACGACCTGCCTCAGACTGGCGAGGAGACCGGCCTCAAAGAGCGAGCCGAGCGTCTGGACGAAGGAATCGACCTCATGCGGCTCCTCTGGAGTGGCAGGAAGAGTTATCACGGGCGCTTCTACGACTACGAGACCGGACCCCTCGACGAACTGGCGACGATGGGCGCGCCGTCGCGGCCACGGATCCCGATCTGGGTCGTCGCAGTCTGGCCGCGGCCAAAGTCGATGAAGCGCGCGCTCCGATGCGACGGGGTTGTCCCCCAGTACGAAGGACGCGGAGACGAGGAAAGGCCGGAAGACGCGCGAGCCGTCCGGGAGTGGCTGGACGCTCACGGCGGCGCCGAGATCGACGTCGTCGCGCAGGGAGAGACTCCAGCGGCTGATCCGGTTTCGGCCGAGACGGTGGTTCGCGGCTGGGCTGATGCTGGCTGCACGTGGTGGCTCGAAACGCGCTGGGAGATGCCCCACGGCACTCGCGAGCGGATGCTGCAGATTCGGGACCGGCTGGCGGCGGGACCCCCACGTCCGGCGTAGCAGCGACCTGGTGAAGACCACTACCCCGAGTCGGCCTCCTTCTGCCTCCGGAGTGCTCGCAAAAAGGCCGGCGAGTCGACGCGCCGTATTGCCCGTGACCAGCCTCTCCGGACACCGATCATTGGGGATTCTGCGGAGACGGGGTACATCGGTTCGCCGCTCCTTTGGATCTCACACTCCTCGGGATCAGCAGATGTGTTGAGCGCGCTCTCACTTCGATCCTGACCGAAGCAGCGGGGATGCAGGATCTGTCGCTGAATTGTTCGCGTCGCGCAAGGGAGGTCCAATGATCACGTGTTGCATCCAATACACTCTCGACCCGCATGCGATATCCGCATTCGAGGCCTACGCCAAACGGTGGCCTCCCATCGTCGAGCGGTGCGGCGGCAAGCTCGTGGGTTATTACCTGCCGAAGGAGGGAGCTACGAACCTCTCTCCTGCCTTGATCGACTTTGCCTCGTTGGCCGCGTACGAGGAGTACCAAGCGTGTCTCGCCGAGGACCCTGATGCTCGCCAGAACGTGGCAGACGTGGCTGCTGCGCGGGCCATTGTCTCGGAATCGAGATCGTTTCGTCGGAGGGCATGAGCTTCGATCCAGTTTCCTCGTGAGTTGTCGCCGACCTCCAGAACTGTTCAGCATTCCGGACCACCACTGCGTCTGACGCCGCATCGACGTGGCGCCAGAATGACAGCACTTGTTGCGACACGGGCTGTTCGACGCGACAGTGGGGGCGTGGCCAGCATGATTCGGGAGATTTCGATCGACTGCAACGATCCGAACCTCGTCAGTAGTTTCTGGGGGAAGGTCCTTGGCTGGGAGCCCCGCCAAGAGGAGGACTGGTACTGGATGGCGGCACCGGGTGCGGACGAACGTCGCGACCTCGCCCTGGTATTCGCGCGCGTGCCCGAGAAGAAGCTGGGAAAGAACCGCGTCCACATCGATATTTGCCCTGTCGGAGCGGACCAACTGGAGGAATTGCAACGATTGACGAGCCTCGGTGCAGTGCCTGTGGATGTCGGGCAAGGAGACCAGTCGTGGGTGGTGCTGGCCGATCCGGAGGGAAACGAGTTCTGTCTGTTGGCGGGACGTCCCGACTGAGCGAACCCTCAAGCGCACGCCTGCTCCTTTGTGCGGCACTATACGGAACGCCTCGAGGAGGCGCAGGCCTATGAACTCACAAGACGTCGAACTCAACAGACGCTTCTACGCCGCTTACCGCAACCCCCGGCTTGCGGTGCTGGAGGGATTCCACCCCGCTCGTCACGCGCTTGGCTTTGGCGCGCGGCTGGAGGTGGCCGTCACCTATGACCCACAGAAACTGTTCAAGCTGGCCCACCGCCTCGCTCCCGAATCCATCCCCGGCATTGAGAGCGTGCTGCAGGTCGTCACCCGGGAGCGGTTCTCGCGCCTTTCGCAGCGAAGTCTTTCCAGTCCGCTCTTGTCGATCTGTGCACGCCCTGACTACGACATCGGTGCCGTACTCACGGAGCGGGCCAAGCCGATGGTTCATCTAGACCGCCCGCGCAATCCCGGAAACGTCGGGGCCGTCATCCGAGTGGCGGCGGCAGCCGACCTTGCGGCCGTGACGATATCCGGCCAGGACCCTTGGTCACCGGTTGCCATCCGCAGCGCAACGGGTCTGCAGTTTGCTGTGCCGGTAGCAATGATGGAGTTGTCCACGTCCTCTGGGCGGCCGATCGTGGCGGTGGACATCAATTGCGAACCGCTCGATACCTCCAGCCTTCCGCCCGACTCGATCCTGGTCGTCGGCGGTGAACGCCACGGATTGCCCCGGTGGATCCGTGAAGCGGCTCATCGATCGGTGGGGATACCGATGCGGCCAGGGGTGTCGAGCCTGAACCTCGCCACTGCCTTGGCTGCCGTGTTGTACTCGTGGAGGATCTCGGCCTTCGAGCGCGACGGCCATTACCCGTGGTGAGTCTCAGGTGTTGGGCCATGACATCCTGGCCGCAGCCGCGATCCACGTGAAGCGTTGTCGCGGTGGAGGTTGACGGCCTCGCTCACGGTTCTGCGTCCGCGGCCCTCCTTGCGGTTCGGCCCGAGTCCCGGGTTCGCGGGCATTCGCCTCGACGTCCTCTGGTCAACCGACGTGACGGGACCTGCTCCCTCTCGATTCCGTGGCCAGCCGAGTGGCGAAAACCGTCCTGGAGGCAACGGATGTTCAGGTCGGCATCGGCGGCTACGGGCACTCGCGGCCCACCGGGCCGGGCGGTTGCCAGGCGGCGGTCATGGACCAATGTCCCGCTCCACGCGATGGGTACGCAAAGATGTTCGCGACGCCTCCTTGGGACATGTCCTTGAACCAGTGGGCAAGCTTGCCCTGGTCTTGGCCGGCTCGCTCGTCGTGACGTACCCACCCCGTTCGACTGAGAGCCCGGTTGATCTGCGACCGGACGAGACCCCGGGCCCGGGAGTCGGCGAAGTCGACCGAGACGTAGACCTGTGACCAGCCGGCACCCGAAGCGCGGAATCCAGGACAGCCCGAGACCCAACCCGTCGGTGTCGCAGCATTGAGCCGCGCGTTGTCCAGTCCGGGAGGCATCGCGAGGAGGGTGTTCTTGAGTTCGGTGTACACCGTGTTGTTCGGATCGCCGCCGGAGTGGGATTCAACACGCCAAATGATGAGCAACGCCGCAGCAACGATCGCGATCAGCACCAGGAGCGTCCCTGCCCGACGGCGGGCTCGCGGGTTCGGCCTCCGTCGAGAGGCGTCCGGCAACGGCGGAGTCCCCCAGATTGGGTCATCGATCGACCCGACCCGCTGGCCGCGGCTCATACGCGGAGGTTATCCCCGGAGGAAAATCATCCGCTGATGGACCACCTCGCATTGGCCTCGTCTGTCGTCCCGGGTGACTGCTCCGCCGAAACCGACAGCGAGCGCAAGTCGTGCACGTGCGAGAGTGGCGTCGTGATCGACGTCAGCGAGGAGCGGTTCGAGCAGCTGGTGTCGGACGCTCTTGACTCGTTACCCGCAGAGTTCGCCCGCCGCGTGGAGAACGTCGCCGTTGTGATTGAGGACGGAACCGCCGAGAGCGGCCTACTGGGGCTGTATCAGGGCATTCCGCTCACGAAAAGGACTCTCGGGTATTCCGGAGTGGCACCTGATCGAATCACGATCTTCCGACTACCCATTCTCGCTCGAAGCACCACCGAGTCCCAGGTCCAGGAGCAGGTTCGGCGGACCGTCCTGCACGAGATCGGTCACTATTTCGGTATCGACGATCGGCGGCTCCGCGAGCTCGGCTGGTAGGGCGTATCCGCATCCGCCGGGAACGTTCGATCGCGGAGGTGTCCTGCGCACAATTCCGCCCGCCGAAGAAACGATGCGGCATGATCGGGACCATGGCACTCATCTGCGAGTATTTCGCGGCTCCGACCGACGCGGTCGCCGCGCAGACCATCGATTGGACAGGTGGCCCGAGTCGGCCCCCGACTGCGGCGGGCGAGACGGCTGCTCCGGGGCGGCTGGCGACGGTCGAAATGCCCGGCGTCGAGCCAGTCGTCATGCTCCGCTCACTCGAAGCCATCCTCACCGACATACCGCTTGTCGATCTCCCCAAGCGGTCCACGGCCCCGGTCGCCATGAGAGATGCAGGAGAGCGACTGATCCTCCCGGTTTCGCCCGACCTCTTGGCGGCCCTCGCGGGGTCCGACGACGCTCGATTGACGCGCGCGGCGTGGGTTTGGGCGCAAACGCCCGAATTCGCCGGACGTGCTGATCCGATCTGGCTCGGGGAGAGACTCTCCTTACTCGCCGCGTTGGCAAGGGAGGCCCGCCGACGGGATGAGCACGTCTATTGCTGGATGTCACTGTGATCGTCCGCTCAGGGCGGTCGCGTTCCCACCCGAATTACCGGCGAACACTCAGCGGTCAACAGGGGGCTACCCGCGCCAATGACGCTGCGGGTGCACCGCCGACGCTTCGCAATCGGGCTCGAACGCTCCCGACCCTGCGGGCACCGCCTCAGAAGAATCACAAGAATCAGAAGAACCAGCCCGACGGAATCCACGGTCCGGGGATCGCCATGCCGTCGACGAACAGGGCGCCGCCCACTCGCACGGAGAGTCGCGCCTCGTACGCGACGGCGAACGCCCACTGCTGGGCGGCGGTGAGCCCAAAGGCGCGAGTGTCCCCATTGCACGCACCCAAGTGACGCCAGACAACGGCAGCTGCCGTCTGCTCGTCGGTCGCCCCCAGCATGATGAGACGACCTGTCGACGACACCGCCCAGCCTTGCCCGGGGCCGCGATCGACGACGTCGAGGCGAAAACGGTCGTCGCCCAGGACGAAGGCCACGTCCTCGGTCCGCGATCGGCCCAAGTGCGCCTCGACCGTGGCCACCAGATCGAGGTCGTTTTCCGTGCCGGCTCGGCCGGGCAAAGACCGCGGGATGGCCCGTCGGTCTGCCTCCCCCCAGATCTCGGCGGCCGGATGCATGGCCAGCCCGGCAAGGAAGTAACGGCGCATCGCTCGGGCGTCGGACGAAGATTCGATCATGCGCTCGGACGCGCCCGCGGCGTAGGTCATCGCCCTGTCGAGTAGCTGCGCGCCGATCCCTCGGCTTTGAAAGTCGGGATGGACGAAGAGCATGGAGAGGCCCCAGAAGCTGCCCCGCCGGATCGACTCCGCGACCCTCACGACGTGACCGTCTGCCACCGCGACCCATGCGCCTGGACCGTCGCGCTGGACGAAGCGAGCGTGCCCGACGCGGATCGCGTCGAGCTGCGCGTCGTTCGGAGTGGGGGCCGCTTGGCGCATCCCCAGCTCGGCCTTCGCAGCGTTTGCGGAATCGACCACGGCCATCACTGGCTCGACGTCGTCGGTGATCATGGGCCGCAACTCCCAGCTGCGCGATTGGCTCGTCACGGGCATCGACATACCGGATCCATGGCCACATGCTCGCGCGGCTCCTATCGCTCGCCGTACGTCCGGGCCCGCGTCGAGACGACCGATTCGCCCAAAGCCGGGCCGTGTGTCTCGGGGCGGGGCGATCGGACTTGTCCGATGGAAGGCTCCCGGATCGTCTGCTACGGAGCCGTCCGGACGGGGGCTCCACCCCGGACCAAGTTGGGAGCCGGTGCTGAAGCTCGGAGCGCGCGGGCCCTGACCGCGTAACTAACGGCGTGCGCGCATCGCGACGATTGCGCCTTCAGCCGCCTGCAACGTGCGCTCCACGTCCTCCTCTTGGTGCGCGAAGGAGAGGAACACGTTCTCAAGCGCTCCAGGGTGGAACAGGACACCGCGGACGAGCATCTCCTCCCACCAGATGCGAAACGTCTCCTGGTCCGCGTGACGGATGGCGTCTCGATAACTCCTGATCGGCGTGGTCGTGAACCACACCTGGAAGAGTGGACCGACGCCGACAACCTGCGAGGCCATCCCGGCCGCGTCGAAGCGAAGTTGCAACCCAGTCCGCAATCGATCGGAAAGAGCGCGCAGCTCTCCGAAGGCGGCCTCGTTCGCGAGAAGCTCGATCGCCTTGCTCGCCGCGGCGACTGCGATCCCGTTCCCACTGTACGTACCTGCCATCGAGACGACCCCGTCGTCGACCAGCTGCAACACGTCCCGCCGACCGCCGACGGCAGCCACCGGGAATCCACCACCGAGACCCTTCGCGAAGACGCTGAGATCCGGCCGGACGTCGTAGAGGCTCTGTGCGCCGCCCAGGGCAACACGAAAGCCCGTAATCACCTCGTCGAAGATCAGCAGGGAACCGGCCTCGGCGCTGAGACGGCGCATCACCTCGAGGTAACCCGGCTCGGGGATGATGCACCCGGTATTACACATGATGGGTTCGGTGATGACCGCCGCGATCTCGTCTCCGTGGCGGGTGAACGCGGACTCCAAGGCGGCTTGATCGTTCCACGGCAAGATCAACAGGCCGGCGTCGACGCCCGGCGGCAACCCCGGCCCCTGCGCGACCGGCAACGGGTATAGGTCCGGACCCGCAAGGTCGAGAGGGGGGTGTTTGGACCAGTAGATACCGTCGGAAAAGCCGTGGTACATGCCCTCGAACCGCACGATCAAGGATCTTCCGGTGAAGGCGCGCGCAAGTCGAAGCGCATAGAGCACGCCCTCGGTCCCGGTGTTCGTGAGGTGAACCTGCTCGACGCTCGGCACCGCATCCACGATCCTCTGGGCGAGACTGATCTCCTCGAGAGTCGGCAGTGCGAACATCGTGCCGCGCTGCTCGATGTAGTCGACGACCGCCTTCGTGATGGCCGCTGGGCGATGACCGAAGAGCATCGGGCCGAGGCCCAGCAGATAATCGATGTACGTATTGCCGTCGATGTCGGTCAGGTGCGCGCCGCGCCCCTCCGCCACGAAGAGCGGATACGGCTCCCAGCCCGCCGAAACCGAGCGCGCCGTGCTGTTCACGCCGCTCGGAATGACCTCGCAAGCTGACTTGAACGCTGCCGCAGAGGCCTCGAATCGCTCTGGCCGCGGGTAGTCCATTCGGCACCTCCTTCCGGACAGCATATATCCTTATATTGACTTGCCCCCGCTACTCGAGGGTGCATGGTCGCCATCGGCAAGGGCGACGAGCGTCATCTGGGGCGTGGAGCGGAGCCGGAAGGCGAAGCGGCGCGCATCGAAGATGAGTCTGAACGCGTCGAAGGGAGTGCCGGTGAGGCTGAAGCTGGTACCCGACACGACCACGACGAGATCGTTGGCCGCGAGGTCAAGGCGCGCGCGGGTGAGTGCGTCCGGGTGACGCACGACGAGGGTCTGCTCCTCGTGTCCCTCCTCGAGTCCGTAGTGGTCGGCGAGGAGCCCATAGAGGGACGCCTCAGCGTGGCGGGCGACCTGTTCGTCGAGGTGCGGTGCGAGGGCGTCGGGTACCGCCGCGAGTTCAACGATCGACGTGTGACCGTCGATCCGGCGGAGGCGGCCGACCTGCCAAATTGACGCCCCGGGTCCGAGTTGGAGCGCCGCGCGCTCTTCGTCGTGTGCGGCCCGCCTCAGGACCGAAAGGATCTCAGTCGTGAGGACGTGATCGCCGCCGAGGGTTTCGCGCAGGCTTCCGAGCCGAGTCGTCTCGGCGTCGATCCGGGGAGCCTGGACGAAGGTACCTCGGCCCTGCTCGCGCCGCACCACGCCGCGCTGAGCGAGCTCCGCCATCGCGCGTCGGACCGTGATCAGGCTCACACCGGCCAGTCTTCCGATTTCGGCCTCGGTGGGGAGCCTGTCTCCGGGCCTGAGCTCATTGTCGACGATGTAGCGTTCGACCAGCTGACCGGTGTGCTCGTAGCGTTTCATGGCGCGCGCCTTGATCCTGCAGCCCTCATCCCGCCGTCGACAAACTCACTCTGGGATCAAGCCAGGCGTAGAGGATGTCCGTCAGGATGGTCATGACGACGATTACGAGGCCGATGACGAGGATGACTCCTTCCAGCATTGGGAGGTCGTCTTGAAGGATGGCGGACCACGCAAGCGTGCCGAGCCCGGGTATTCCGAACACTTGCTCGGTTACGAGGACGCCACCCATCAAGGTGGCAAAGTCGAGTCCGGCCATCGTGACAACGGGCCGGAGCGCGTTCCTGAGGGCATGGTTGAAGACCACACGCGCATGGCTTGCACCCTTCGCCCGGGCCGTGCGTACGTAGTCTTCTGAAAGGGCCTCGAGCAGGCTGGTCCGCCCGACTCGGGTGTAGAAGCCGGCGTTCGTGAAGGCGATGCTGAATGCCGGTAGCACAACCCAGCCAGCGGACCCGACTCCGCCGAGAGGGAGGAGTCCCAGCCGAAAGGCAAAGACGTACAGCAGAATGAGGCCGAACCAGAATGTCGGCAGCGTCAGTCCCAGCATTGCGATGGCGCTTGAAGCACCGTCCCAGCCGGTTCCGCGCCGAGCGCCGGCGAGCACCCCGAGCCCGACGCCGATGACCAGTTCGCCGATCACGGACAGGACGACGAGCTCGAGGGTGTAGGGGAGCCGCTGGCCGAGTGCTTGGGTGACGGGCTGGTTCGTCGCGTATGTCTGGCCTAGGTTCCCATGCACCAGGTGCCAGAGATACTGGATGTACTGAACCGGCAGCGGTCTGTTCAGACCGAGTTCTCGATGGATGCTGTTGACGACGGACTGGGGCGCGTTTCGTCCGGCGATGATCCGAGCTGGATTGATGGGAAGGGCGAAACCAATGACGAAGACCAAGGTGACGATTCCCCAGAGGACTCCGACACCGCCCGCAATCCGGCGAAGAACGAAGCGCAGCACTGTGAGTCTTGTCCTTCCAGCTACCTAGCTACGGACGTCCAGCGCGTCGCGCAGCGCGTCGCTGAGAAGATTGAATCCAAGCACCGTGATTCCGAGAGCGACGCCTGGGACAATCGCGAGTCGGGGCACGCTCGTCAGGTACTGACTGCCTTCGGCGATGAGATTGCCGAGCTCGGGCGCGGGGGGCTGTATCCCAATCCCCACGAAGGACATGGCCGCGACGAATACGGCCGTGGTGGAGAACTGGACCGTCATGTAGACGAAGGTGAGGGGCCAGACCTGGGGAAGCACGTGGCGTCGCAGGACGAGGCCGTGGCGAGCGCCCGAGACCGTAGAGGCCTCGACGAACTCACGGGTACGCACGACAAGGACTTCACCCCTGACGATCCGCGCAAGATAGAACCAGTTCACGCCACCGATGATCAGAATCAGGCTGAGTTCCGAGGGGCGAGTGATCACAGCGAAGAAGGCGGCTAAGAGGATGGCGGGCACCGACAAGAGAACCTCGGTGATCCTCATCAGCACGAGATCGACCCATTTGCCGAAATAGCCGGCGAGGCTCCCGAAGAACACGCCGATGGCCCCGGCCACGATGTTCGATGCGACGGCCACCACCAACGTCGTCCGGGTTCCGTAGAGGAGTCGGCTGAGGAGGTCTCGACCGAGCGTGTCGGTTCCAAGAAGATGCTGCCAACTGAGCCCCACGGGTGCGCCGTCGATGGTGAGCCCTTTCGGGAACTGGAAGTAGGGCGAGTAGGGCGCCATCACCGGAGCCAGGAGCGCGACGAGAAGGACGATGCCGGTGATCGTGAGCCCAGCAACACCACTAGGCCGTCCGACGAGCGCGTGCCAGAACTCGGACGCCTTCTCGCGTCTGCTCCTTCGGGGTGTGCCGACCCGAAGGGCCTCTTCCTGCTCGGCTAGCGCGAGCACGGAGCCTCGCCCGGGCGCGCCATCGCCGTTGTCGTGCCCACCGCCTGCTCCTTCACGAGCACCTCATCTTGCACGAGGTCGTGGCACTCGTGGTTGGAGACACTCCCTTTGCGGTGTCCCTCGGGGTACGTCGCGTTTTCAAATCCGCCAGTTGGCGAACAGCAACGGGTACAGCGAGTTGGCGCCGAACCCCTTCACCTGCGGGTTCACGATGTACCAGAGCACCTGGTAGTAGAGGGGGATCCAGGGGAACGAATTGAAGATCTTCGCCTGGATCGATCGGTAGACAGGGATCGCCTTCCCCAGAGGAAGCGCGAGCGCCGAATTCAGTTGACTGTCGACGGCGTGGTTGCAGTAAAATTGCCAGTTGTTCCCCGCGGAGATCTCGCTGCAGGAGAACTGGCTCGCGATGAGGTCCGAAGGGTCCGGATAGTCCAAGCCGTAGATGCCCATCGTGAGCGGGTAGTGCCCCAAGGATGACAGGAACGGACCAACCGCCATCGCCTTGAGCTGCACCTTGAAGCCAACCTGCTCGAGATCCTGTTGGACCACTTGCGCCACGTTTGTGCCAGCGGTGAAGCCACCGGTTGCCACTGCGAAGGTGAGCGTGGGGAGCCCCTTCCCCCCGGGGTGGCCGGCCTCGTTCAACAGGTGTCGTGCCTTTGCCGGCTTGTAACCGATCGGTTGCACCTTGGGGTCGAACCCCGGCATGCCCGGCGCCAGGACCTGCGTGAGCGGCGTCCCCATGCCCGAGATCGCACGCAGGACCTGGTTCTGGTTGACCGCGTATGCCGCCGCCTCGCGCACGAGCTTGTTGTTGAACGGCTTCTTTTTCATGTTGAGCGCGACGTAGTTGTCTTCGATCGAGATGAAGTGGTGAAGGTAATCCTTGAACTTGGGATTGCCTCGGAGCCCGATGAACACCGAAGTCGGGATGTTGTCCATCATCACGTCCGAATCGCCGTTCTCGACGCGGAGGGCCTCGACCGCGGGTGTGAGACCGATTGTGATCTTGATCTCCCTCGTAGCCACCTTCGCGGCCTCGAAGTAGGTCGGGTTCTTGACCAGGATCAGCTGCCGACCGGGGATGTAACTCTCGATGTTGTACGGGCCGTCGCCGACCGGGCTCAAGTCGAACTTGCCTGCATCCCTCGCAACGACCGTCGGCGGGACAGCGCTCGCATTGGGAATGGCCATGATGTCGAGGAAGGTCCGGTCAGCGCGGGTCAAGGTGAACTGGAGGGTGCTGTCATTGACCACCTTCATTCCGCTCACGGAGCTTGCCTTGTGGTTCGAGTAGGCGGTCGCCCCCGCAATGATTTGGTAGAAGGCCATCAGCTGGGACTTGGTGGCAGGGTTAAGTATCCGATCGATGGCGTAGGCGTAGTCCTGCGCCGTGACGGGCTCCCCGTCACTGAACGTCAGGCCGCTGCGGAGGTGGAACGTGTACACGGTTCCGTTGTTGCTCTGAACCGGCAAGGCAGCCGCACCCCAGGGCACGATTCTCATCGATGTGCTGAAGGTCAAGAGGCTGACGAACGTCGCGTGGATCACCGACCAGGACACCGAGTCGAACCCGCGCGCCGGGTCGAGCGAGGGGGGGTCGCTGCTGATCAGCGCAGTGATCGTTCCCGAGGTCGTCCCGGCTGCCAGCGGGGACGCGCCCGACGGCCACGTACCGATCTGGCCGACGAGACTCAGGGCGAGAACAGCCGAGACCACGGTGAGCGCCGTGAAGGCGTGACGAAGAGTCCGCATGCGGAGCCCCCTTCTCCTGGGCGAAGTTCCTCATATGTTTATGACGAATTGCCCCGATGTCAACCATCCCCGTCACGGTGGGGCTTGCACCTCTCGAGGCGCCCCAAGGGTCCGGATCCGACCGGGGTGTCCCCGGGGTGTAGACGCGAGAGCACCGGCAACGCCCAAGTGCCAGCTTGGTCGACTGGGGGCTCGCCTCCGCTGTGGCGGACGCCTGTGTGGCGCCGGCTCGCTCCGATTGCTACCGCCGGGAAACGGCGCGGGACCTCAAATAGCTCCACAGCGTGCGCACGCCGACGCCCGACGCTTGCTTGTGCGCCCCTGACCCGCGATAGCCGGAATCTCCCAAATCGATGTGTGCCCACGGGAGGGTCCCAACGAATTCGCCTAAGAAGATGGCAGCGAGGACCGCGCTGTCCGTCGTGCTGTTCGCGTTGGCGATGTCGGCAATGCGCGATTGCAGCTGGGGCAGATACGGGGTCCAGAGCGGAAGCTCCCACCCCGGCTCGCCCGACACGCTGCCAGCAGCAAGAAGCTCTTTGGCGAGGTTGCGATCGGTGGCGAAGACGGCCCACAAATCAGGTCCAAGCCCTCCAGCATCAGTCAGCGATGCGACGTCGATCATGACCTCGGGATCGAGTTCTGCAAGGTAGGACAATGCGTCCGCCAGCACGACGCGACCTTCGTTGTCCGGATCGACGACCTCCGAGGTCTTTCCGCCATAGTGGGTGACGACATCGCTTGGTCGAAAGGCTCGGCGGTCGACGAGGTTCTCTGCGAACGGAAGTACAGCGACCACGTCTTGCTGGATACCGCACAGCGCCGCGGCCCGAACCGCGCCCATCACGGCAGCGGCCCCACACATGTCGGCCTTCATCTCCCGCATCTCGTTCAGCGACTTCAAGTGGTAGCCACCGCTGTCGAAGGTGATGCCCTTGCCAGCCAGCCCAACCGCCCGACCGCCGGTTGGCTCGTAGCGCAGGACGACGACACAAGGGGGCGTTTCACCGCCGTCCCCGACAGCGAGCACCCCGCCGAACCGGCGTTCTTCGAGTCTCGATCGTGTGAGGACGTCGCAGACGATTGGCGCTTCCGTGGCCAGATGGACCGCTTCCTCTGCCATGCGGGCCGGCGTGGCGATGTGGGAGGGCAGATCGACAAGATCGCGGACCCAGTTCACCGATTCGGCCAGAATCCGGCTGATCCGCCATTCGTCGCCCCAGGTCGCACCGACCTGGGCACTCGGCACTCTGATTTCCACGGCTCCCATCGGAGGCCCGAGCCGGCCCGAAGCCGAGGCAAGGGAGAACTGGTGGTGCCCCAGCATCACCCCCTCCGCCGCGACCGAAGCGAAGCGGTCAGAAAGACCGTTCAGCGAGATGCCAACCACGTTCGCGTCGGCCCCGACCACTCCACGAATTGCGGCGTCCCTGACGAGTGCCTCTTCGACGTCGTCCTTGGGTCCCACACCCACCAACGCGACCGTGGCGGCGGGTAACTGACCGAGCGAGTCGAGGACCAGCACGTCGCCCACGGAGCCCCTGAATCCCGAGCGAACGAGCGATTTCGTGATGACGTCACCGAGTCCTCCGACGACTTCGGGGGGAGCGGGGCTCGCGTCCGTCCGCTGGCACGCGAAGACGATGAGACGCTCACAGGACATCTGGCTGGGCGCTGAGTCGACGACTGCGACGACAGGCGACCGCTGATCGCTCTCCTGGTGTCCAAATGGCTCGATGTCACTCACCTCGCCGCTTCAGCCTTTCTCGCGCATCGTCGTCGGGCATCTCTCGACACCATTGCGGCAACCGTCTTTCTGAGTCACTCCACGACAGTAAGCGAGCAGGCGGGACCCGGAGGTGGACGTCGCGACCCAAAGGAAGATCAGGATCGCCTACTGCCGCTCTGCAGTGCAGAATCACCCCCATGCAGGTGGTTTCTGAAGCTGAGCTGGCGATCCGGTTCGCTGCCGTCGACGGCACAGACGGAACGATCCGACCCACCGGACCGGACCGACCCCGCGTGGTCGTCGGCGGCAATTACGGCACCCCACGTCGCCTTCTCGAGCTTTTTGACACGTCGGTCTCCCGGTACCGCCTGTTCATGATCAACGCGCAGCACCCCATACCGGACCGAGACGGAGTCATCCACGAGACGCCCTTTGTCGGACCCGGCATGCGTCCGACGGGACAGCCCGCTCCGAGCCGGCTCGACTACCTCCCGATGCGTCTGTCGCTCGTGCCGCGTCTTTTCGAGCGCTTCCGGCCTCCCGATGTCGTGCTCCTGCAGACGGCCGTTCCTCACAAGGGCATGGTCTCCCTCGGCGTTGAGGTCAACATCCTCGTAGCTGCCATCGAGCAGGCTCGAGCTCGCGGCGGCCTCGTGGTGGCCCAGCTCAATCCGCGCATGCCCTGGACGGTCGGCGACGCTGAGATCGACCTCGACCTGCTCGACCTTGCGATCGAGGTGGATGAGCAGGTGGCAACCCCACCATCTGTCACGCGTGGCAGCGCCGCGACTGCGATCGGCGAGAACGTGGCCTCGCTCGTGGAGGACGGGTGCACCCTTCAGCTCGGGATTGGTTCGGTGCCGGACGCGACGCTCGCCGCGCTGGACGGACGGCGCTCCCTCGGCGTTTGGTCGGAGATGGTGAGCGACGGTGTCCTTGCCCTCGAGCGGGCAGGGGCGCTCGATCTCGGACGAGAGATCGTCGCGTCGTTCCTCTTCGGTTCTGCTGAACTCTACGAGTGGGTCGACCGGAACCCTCGCCTCCGCATGGTCCGTACCGAGACGACGAACGACCCGGGTCTGATCGCCCGCCAACCCCAAATGACGTCGATCAACACGGCCCTCCAGATCGACCTGTTCGCCCAGGCGAACGCCAGCCACATCGGGGGACGCGTCTACTCGGGCTTCGGTGGCCAGACCGACTTCATCGTCGGTGCCCTTCACTCCCGCGGAGGGCGCGCCGTCATCGCTCTGCCGTCCTGGCACGCGAAGTCGGGAACTTCTACGGTCCTCGCGCGCCTCGACTCCCCGACGACGTCGTTCCAGCACTCGGAGATCGTCACCGAGAACGGCGTCGCGGAAATCTTCGGTCGCAGCCAACGCGCTCAGGCACGGCTCATCATCGAACGCGCCGCTCATCCTGACGCCAGGGAGGAACTGCGGACCGCCGCCGGCGTTCTCGGCGTCGTATAGCGGAGGAACACGGTTCCGCCAAACGAGGCGCCCCCACGCGATGACTTTCGGCCCTTCGCACGGGAGCCTCGGGGCGCCAGGCTCGAGTGGGGCGCCAGGTGTGTGCCGGGTGTCGGTCTGGCGGGCACTCGGTCGCTCCCGTACGACTAGGGCAGGAATCGGCAGAAAGGAGAGTGACATGGCAATCGCTCACGAGCGCATGTTGCCCGACTGGCCGGGCTTCACGTTGCCCGAGCGTTGGCGTCGGCTGTTCGACGTCGAGCCCGAGCAGGACAAGTGGCTCCGGATGGAGGAGTACTACGACAGCGAAAACCTGGTGCTTCGCGCCGAAGTGCCGGGGATCGACCCCGACAAGGACGTCCAGATCACCGTCACCGACGGGGTCTTGCGCTTCCACGCTCACCGGGAAGGGAAAGTGGAGAAGAAGTCCAAGAAGGGGTACTTCTCGGAATTCCGCTATGGCGAGTTCTCGAGGACTGTCCGCCTTCCCGAAGGAGTCACGGGCGATGACCTCAAGGCGACCTATGAGGACGGGATCCTCGAAGTGCGGATCCCGATCCTCCCCGCGAAAGAGGTCGAGGTAAAGACCATCCCGGTTACGAAGGTCTGACCTGCGTCGCACCGAAGTCCCGGGCTGAACGGCTCGGGCGCGGGCTAATGCCCTGCCGGGACCTCGCTCGGATGCGGTCCCGGCAGGGTCGTTCCGTCTTGCCGACGGACGGGCACCCTCGGGGTCCCCTCCGCGGAGGTGGACGCCATTGGCAAAGGAGACGAGGCGGGCGTGAGTCGACGTCCGCAAGGATATTGGGGCGATGACCGAACCCTGGATCGAGTCGTTGACACCGGTTGAGTGTGTCGAGTTGCTGCGCGCACAAGATGTTGGTCGTGTCGCGTTCGTGGTCGACGACTTCCCGGTCGTGTTACCTGTGAACTACCGATTGATCGAACGTGCGGAGCTGCCACTCGTTGCCATTCGGACGCGTCCCGGCAATGTGATCGATCGAGCGCCGATGCACGTCGCATTCCAGGTGGACGAGATCGACCGGTCCCGTCGACAGGGTTGGTCCATTGTCATCCGTGGAGTCTTACGGCATCTGGCCGCCGCCATGGGCGAGCAGCATGACCCGCACCCCTGGCTCCTCGAAGATCGCGACTCGTGGATTCTGATCGACCCCGCCACAATGAGCGGGCGTCGGCTCCACTCGGCTGGCGTCGAGTGGGCTTTCCACGCGCAGGCGTATCTCTGACGCCGCCCGCCCCACGCGGCGATGCGGTGCCGTTCGGACATGTGAAGGGTTCAATTCGTGGCCGGTGAACGGGAGGTCGGCGTTACGCCCGCGACAACGGGCGGGAAGTGCCCCGCGCATGCCGACCCGTGGGTGGACGCCGACGGCGGAGCAACACGTAGAGAAACGCAGCCAACGCGAAGAAGAGGGCGGCGGCATCGACCACGGCAAGCAGCCAGGATAAGCCGAACGGAGCTCGATTGGGAGTTGCGACGGCAGCCTCGGGATCGACCGTGACGTCGCCATCGAACCGAGCGAGCACCCGACCTGTAGCCGAGAGTTCGAGCTGCGCGAGATAGCAGCCCGACGCGAGCGCTCGATGGGCGTACCAGGGATAGTCGATCGACGTGTGGGGCACGAAGGTGTCGAGCTGGCGCCGGAAGGTGATGAGGGCGTGGGCGCTGCCAGATCCGCATGCCCGCAGGGTCCCAGACAGCCGCGGTTTCATGAGCAAGGCGCCCGTGTTCGCCATCGGAATCGAGATCACCTGCCGCGCGTCTCGCTGGGCCATCGCGGCAGGGCGACCGATCGTGGCACCGAGGGCGGCCGCGCCTGGGACGTCCACGACGACCGCGACCACGACTCGGCTATTCGTGACGAGCGAGACCGAGGAACCACTCGCCGCTCGTTGCGGTGCCTGCGCGGTGTTCGGCGTCTGCGCACTCACCGCGGCGACGTGCTGGCCGGGGGTGGCGCCTGGCGGCACCCGTACGGAGAAGGTCACGGTTGCCCGGGCCCCAGCTCCGAGCCGGACCGTCGACGTCGAAAGGCTTAGCCAGCTGGCCGTGCCGAGCGTCGAGGTCCGCGCTTCGCCGTAGGCCACTCCGGTCACCGGTGAGGTCGTTGCGTCGGCGGCGTAGAGGTCGTACGTGGCGGAAGAGCTGGTCGCGTTGCTGACGACCACCGAACCGCGCGCGGAGGCACCAGGAGCCAAGCGGTATTCGAAGTAGCCGTCGGGGCCGGGCTGCACCGGGGTCAAGCCCGGTGCAGCCGCCCCCGGAGAGCCGGACGCCGCGGCGGGCAGCGGTTGCGCGAGCGCGACGGCGCCCGACAGCGTGAGCAAGCCGAGCAGGCCGCAGATGCGCACCCGGAAGCGCGCGACGTCCGAGGATCGCATCGACGAATCGCCGGCCCGAGCTCTCGACTTCGATCGGACCGCCGTCAGGGGCCCGTCGCGATGGTGTACTGCACGCCCGCCTTGTAGGTCGCCGCCCACGTCTGGGGGTCGAGGGCGACCGAGACGCCGGGCTTCACGGTGTAGCTCCCCATGGCCGTTCCCTGTGCAGCCGACAGGAAGTTCACGGCGGTGCCGTACCTGGTCAGACCAACGCTCGCGCCCCCGCTCAGCGTCGCCCCGGAGTTCTCCAGGACGGGGGGCGCGCTCGTGGTTCCTGTTGTGGCGGTGATGCCGGCGCCCGAGGCTGTGTTGTCGAGCTGGAAGGCTGTCGTCGGCTGCGTCCCAACCTTGATCTCGTACTCGGCACCCGCCGGGTAGGTGGTCCCCGAGGCGAACTCGATCTGCACCCCTTTGGTGCCGATTGTGACCGGCGTGCCAGCGGTCGCTGTCAGGCCTGTCGCCCCGGAGTTATTGGTTGTATTCGGGTAGGTGGACGCCCACTTGTACCCGGTCTTGTGGGTGGTGCCTGTGGTCGACGTCGTGACGGTCACGGTGTACTCCACGCCGTCGGCCGTACCCGTGTAGGTCCCCGTCACCGGGGCAATCGACGTCGTCGAGCCTGCGATCTGGACCCAGGGCCCGGTGTAGGTGAGGTCGCTCACCGCCACCGACCCGTGCCACGCTGTGCCGTTGCCGGTCGAGTTGCTCCAGGCGGCGTAGGGGAGGATTCCATTGCCCCTGCCACCGACGGGTGCCGTGATCGTCGCAGCGGTCGTCGAACCGATCGAGATCGACCCTTGCGTCACAGAGACGCTGCTCGTGCCGGTGGACGTTGTCGCCGCGAACACCGCCATTGGGACCGCGACCACCGCCGCGACCGCCATCAGCCCGCTTAGCCCAATGAGCGCCGCGCACTTCCGCTTGCCGCAAATGGGCGCGGCAAAGTCACCCTTCATCGTGGTTTCCCCTTTCCCGACCGCACCGTCCGTCGATGCGGCCTTCCCTTTCCTGCGGCGATATTTCCCACGCGCAACGAGGACGAGTCAAATTGCAATCACATGACGTGCATCCAACGCCGGTTTGCTTGCGTGCTCCGGTCGGCGGGTCGGGTGCCCGAGTCCGTCAGCTCTCGCGCAGCTTGGCGCGGCGCCGACGGGGTAGGGCCGGGATGTCGGCGTTCAGCGCGTCGACGATGCCGCCCTTCAGCCGCCCAAGCACGAGCGTCCAGGCTCCTTCCATGAACTGCGCTTGTTGGGGAGTATCCACCAGCTGGTGAACCTCGACCCGCGCGCCCCCGCGCGCCGGAAGAACCCGTAAGTAACCGGTCATCTCCCCTCCGGGAACCGGTATCGCGTCGTCCTCGAAGTCCCAGCGCATGACGATCAGCTCTGGCGGGCACACGAGCTCGTAGCGCCCCCGCACCTCGGTCCCCCACTCCATCGAGCACGCGAACGCTCCGTCGTCGATGCGGACGGGAACACCAAGCCAGCGGCTGTAGACCGCCGGATCCGTGAATGCCCTGAAGGTCGACGCCTGGTCCGTCTCGACCTCGACGCTTGCGGCGACGAGCGGGACGGTAAAGGCGTCTGCGAGGGCGCGCTCGGGGAGGTCGTCGGCATTCGCCCATTTCGAGGCCTCGCTCAGCGCGCCCTTGAGTCCCGCGAGCGCCTCGGGCCTGGCGCGGTACCGTCGTGACGTCCCGACCGCCCGACTCTGCACAAGCTCGGCCTCCCTCAAGACGCCGAGGTGCTGGGAGATGGTCGGCTTGGTCACCTTGAAGGCCGCGGCAATCTCGCCGGCGGGGAGCTCCCGATCCCAAACGAGCGTGAGGATCTCGCGGCGCACGGGCGACGAGAGGGCCGCGAGCACCTTCTGAAGCTGCCTCATTTCACGCTGCTCCATCCCCTGACGCCATCCGTTGGAGCCGGTTGCACGTAGTTCGGTATGTCCCTAATTTAGCCGGGACCGAACGAACGAAGGGGGTCGTCGCGTGAACAAGTACGTACTCGCATACCGGGGAGGCGGAATGGGCGAGAGCCCCCAAGAGCAAGAGGCCGCCATGACCCAGTGGATGAATTGGTTCGGCGCCCTGGGTGAGGCGGTCGTCGACTCGGGGAGCCCGTTCGGGCCCTCAGCCTCGATCGCCTCGGACGGCAGCATCAGTGGGGGCGGGACCTCGTCGCTGAGCGGCTACTCCATCATCTCGGCCGAGAGCCTCGACGACGCGTGCGACAAGGCGAAGGGATGTCCTGTCCTCAGCAGTGGCGGGGGCATCGAGGTGTACGAGGTGCTCCCGATCGGCTGACCGGATGACCTGGCGCCGCACCACGCCCATCTCCACTCCCCGGGGTGGCGGTCGGTCGCGTACGCCTCAGACACCGTCCGGGGAGTCCCGGACTGCGACGGCAGGCTCGGACGTGCCCGCGTCGTAATAGTGCGCGTACTGCCAGACGCCTTCTCGGACCAGTACCTCGTCCGCGAAGCGTCCGAAGCGCTCAGGTGCGAACTTCCCCATGCCGCGCGGGGTCCTTCCCTCGGTGATCCACTCGGCGAGGAACTCCCCGACCGCGAGCGAACACGAGAAGCCCGATCCGTTGCACCCCGAGGCAATCCACAAACCCCGGATGTCCGGGACAGGGCCCACGAGGAAGAGTCCGTCCGGGGTCATGGTGAACAGGCCTCCACGGTGGACGCTCAGCCTGTCGGCAACTGCGAGGGGTGCCTCACGCGCAATCTCGGCCGTTCGCGCGCGGACCACGTCGAGATCGAGTGGTACCTGGTCGGTCGTAAAGGAGGGGCTCTGGTGGCGCGGGTCCATTGGCAGCGGCGCGGATTCGAACACGCCGACCATCAACCCTTCTCTCGCCGGACGCAGGTAGATGGCTGCGTCGATCACCCTGGCGATGGGGTCCTCGGCGCGCACGCGGCCGTCCGGCTCGGTGATGACGAGCTGGTGCCGCACCGGGGCGACCGCGGCGGTGGATCCAGCGAGCTCCGCGACGCCGCGCGACCAGGCTCCCGCTGCATCGACGACGGCCCGTGCCTCCACGGTGCGGCGGTCGGTCTCGATGCCGTGGACCGTGCCACCTCGGGCTCGGATCCCGACGACGCTCTCCGGTTCGAGGAGCTGAACCCCGTGCAGGCGACAAGCCGAGACATAGGCGTCGACAAGGTCCGAGGGCTCCTCGATGTACACGTCGTCCGGGCACCACATGGATTCTTCGTTTCCAGACGGCTCGTAGTAGGAGACCCGTTCGGACAATTCGCCTGCGTCCATCGCCCGGATGTCGACTCCCCAGGCTCTCGAATGGTCCCGTTCGCTCCGCAGGTACGCCTTGTGCTGGTCGGTGCGGGCGATGAGCACGCTTCCCGAACGCCGCACGCTGAGCGGCACGCCTGCCCATTCTTCGAATCGGATGACCTTCTCGATACTGCGACGGGCGATACGGGAGCGGTCCTCGTCGGTCTGCACGGACTTGAAGAGTCCTGCGGCGCGTCCCGAGGCCTGGGAACCTGCTCCAAGGCGTTCGACGACGACCACCGAGCGGTTGCGGAGTGCGCAGTGCAATGCGGTGCTCAGGCCGAATGCCCCCGCGCCGATCACCACGACGTCAGCCCTCATGGGGGACCCCCTCTCGGTTCCTCGGGGACCGCGCGCGAAACGATGGCGGAAACCCTCGAGTCGAGAGGAGCCTAATGGGGGTGGATGACTCGCCCGTTTGGGGTGAGGCTGTCCCCGAGCCACCGACGGGTGAGCACTGAAAGGACCTGGGCCTTGAGCTCTAAACCTAGATCGTGCCCCCGTCGGCTGGTGAGGACTGGAACGGCTGCAGGGGTGTCGTGCCTTGAGCACTGATCCATTAGGTCGCCGCCAGCTCCTCCGGGCTCGTCAGAACCGACAAAGGAGGCGACCGTGATCTTTGTGGGCGTGGACTGGGCCGAGGCCCACCACGACGTCTGTGTCCTCGACGAGGACGGCGCGGTGCTCGGTCGGCGGCGTGTCGACGCCGGCGTGACCGGTCTGGCCGAGCTGCACCGGCTCGTCGCGGACCACGCCGAAGAACCAGAGGAGGTGGCTGTCGGCATCGAGACCGACCGGGGTCTGCTCGTGAGTGCCCTCGTCGGCGCCGGCTACGCGCTCTACGCGATCAACCCGTTGTCGGTGGCGCGCTATCGGGATCGCCATCATGTCTCGGGGGCCAAGTCCGACCCGAGCGACGCGAAGCTCTTGGCTGACCTCGTGCGCACCGACCGACACAACCATCGCCAGGTGGCGGGCGACTCGGAGCTGGCCGAGGTGGTGAAGGTCTTGGCGCGAGTCCACCAAAGCGCCATCTGGGGCCGCCAGCGCCAGGCGAACGCCCTTCGTTCGGCACTGCGCGAGTACTACCCGGCTGCCTTGGAGGCCTTCGGAACCGAGCTTCACAGCCCCGACGCCCTGGCGGTGCTGGCAATGGCTCCCACCCCTGAGCTCGGTCGTCAGCTCTCGCGCTCGAAGATCGCCGCGGCACTTCGACGGGGCGGCCGGGAGCGCAACCTCGAGCGCCGGGCCCAAGAGATCCAGGCGGCGCTGCGCTCCGACCAGCTCGGCCAGTCTCCGGTGCTCACCGGCGCCTACGGGGCCGTCGCCACCTCGGCGGTGCGGCTTCTCGCCGCGTACAACGCCGAGATCGCCGAGCTCGAGGTGAGCCTCTCGGAGCATTTTGAGCAGCACCCGGACGCGAAGATCATCTGCTCCCTGCCAGGACTCGGGATGGTCCTCGGCGCCCGGGTGCTCGGCGAGTTCGGTGATGACCACGCTCGCTACGCCGACGGGAAGTCTCGCAGGAACTACGCCGGGACGTCACCGGTCACGAAGGCTTCAGGCAAGAGCCGGGTCGTCCTCGCCCGCTTCGCCCGGAACCGCCGGTTGGCCGACGCGCTCGACCAGTGGGCGTTCTGCTCGCTCACGCGCTCAGCGGGAGCTCGGCGCTACTACGACGAGTTGCGCGCCCGGGACAAGACGCATCGCCAGGCGCTCCGACAGCTCGCCAACCGATGGGTCGGCATCCTGCACGGGTGTCTCGATCACGGTTGCCTCTACGACGAAGACGTTGCTTGGCGAACCGCGCAGCGACCGGCCGCTTGACCAGTTGGAGACAAGGGGTGTCTAGAGCGCAAACGAGGCGACGTCTGTCGTCTGCGCGCCAAGGGACTCGTGCGTCGCAAGGGGTCGGGACCGAGGGCCCCGCGAGGACACCCTCGAACGGATCGGTTGGCCGCGGGGACTGACCAACGCCCCTACGGAACGCGCGAAGTCCGTCCGAGACTGGCAAAGTGAATCGACGAAGACTCTTCGCCGTCGCGCTGGTTACGGCATGGCTCATCGGTGTGGCCGGCCCAGCGCAGGCTCGAGTGGCCTTCCCGCTCAGGTCCGCCGTCCGGACGATCACGTACTGCAACGCGCAGACATTGGACCTGTATTTCCCTCGCTCCCGAGTCCTACGTCCCTCTCCCGTTGCCCTCTACGTGCACGGCGGAGGCATGACCGCGGGCGACAAATCGGACCTCAACCCCGTGTTCCTGCACGCGTTGACGTCAGCGGGTTATGCGGTGGCCAGCCTGAACTACCGGCTTGCGCCACGATATAAATTCCCCGCCCAGATCGAGGACGTCAAGTGCGCGATCAGGTTTCTGCGCACCAACGCGCATCGGTACGACCTCAATGGAGCCGAGATCTTCGCGTTCGGAACGAGTGTGGGGGGGCAGCTCGTCGCGCTCGCAGCCCTGACGGGCTCCGAGGCTCGATGGGACGTTGGTCGCGACACGAAGGAGTCGAGCAAACTCACCGCCGTGGCCGACATGTTCGGCCCAGCAAACCTGGCCCAGCGCGCCTCGGGGTTCTCCCCATCCGACATCCAGACAGTCTTCGGCAAGATCGATCGACGAGCCCTGGTCCTTGCCAGTCCCACGCATTACGTCGCTCCGAATGCGCCGCCAATCCTTCTCGTCCAGGGCGCCGCCGACACGAAGGTTCTCGAGTCTCAATCGATCGAGCTGTATGCGGATCTCAAGGCCGCGCGCGACGACGCGCGACTTGTCCTAGTCCACAACATGGGCCATATGTTCGTGCACGCTGGTTCCAAGCCGATCGTCCCGAGCATCAAACAGATCGCGCTCGACATGGTCGCCTTCTTCGACCACGCAAGGAAGGCGTGAGCTCGCACGAGGTCGCCGCCGTTGTGGGGTTCGGCGCGGCCGCCAACCTCGGCACGAGAGCTCGATCTGCGACGACGACAGGCAGACTGCGACGTCCGGGGCTTCCAGATCAACCCGGTCCCCGCCGCCGCGGTTCTCTGCCCTTCGGCTGGCCCGGTGCGGGCTGGGGAGGGACGGCGGGAATCGGCCGGCACACCTCGGCATTACCCCGGAGGGTCAGCTCCTCGTCGTAGTGCCACAACGACAGCTCGTCTCCGTCGAGGAGCTGGTACCGGGCCTCCGCGGATGCGATCCCGACCAGGAGCCTCACCCCCCGGTACGTCACCCGAAATCTGAGGCCCTCGAGTTCGTCGGGGAGATGAGGGCGGAGTACCAACCGGGACTCCTCGACTCGAACGCCGCCGAGCCCATCGACGAGGGCGATCCACGCGCCGGCGAGTGCCGCGATGTGCAGCCCGTCGCGCGTGTTGTGCTCGAGATCGTCGAGATCGATGAGCGAGGACTCGCTGACGTAGTCGTACGCAAGCCCGAGGTGGCCAGTCTCCGCGGCCATCACCGCCTGGCTGCAGGCCGAGAGGGACGAGTCCCTCACGGTGAGGGACTCGTAGTAAGAAAAATTTCGCGCCTTCTCCTCGGCGCTGAACGCATCACCTCGCACCTGCATCGCGAGGACGAGGTCCGCCTGCTTGACCACTTGCTTGCGATAGAGGTCGAAGTAGGGGAAGTGGAGCATGAGGGGATACGCGTCGGGGGGCGTCGCATCGAAGTCCCACATCTGGTGCTCGGTGAACCCGTCCGCCTGAGGATGGATCCCGAGTCTCGAGTCGAATGGCACGTACATGTCCCGTGCCGCGTCATGCCACGACGCCGCCTCCTCCGTTCCGACGCCCAGCTCGCGGGCGCGGTCCGGGTGCCTGGAACACGTCTCCGCGGCTGCCCGAAGGTTCAGCTGGGCCATCAGGTTCGTGTACACGTTGTTGTCCGCGAGCGCGCCGTACTCGTCGGGGCCGGTGACGCCGTCGATCCGGAACGTCCCGTCGACGTGGTGGTGGCCGAGGGACCGCCAGAGCCTGGCGGTCTCCACCAACAGCTCGATTCCGACCTCCCGCTCGAACTCGGCGTCGCCGGTGACCCGCAGGTAGCGGACGACGGCGTAGGCCACGTCGGCCGAGACGTGGAACGCGGCGGTCCCAGCGGGCCAGTACGCGGAGCACTCGGCGCCGTTGATGGTCCGCCACGGGAAGGCGGCCCCCGACAAGCCGAGCTGCCGGGCCCGAGCGCGAGCCGCGGGCAACGTTGCGTGCCGCCAACGGAGTGCGTCCGCGACCGACTCCGCACGCGACAGCACCAAGAGGCCGAGCACGTAGATCTCGGTATCCCAGAAGGCATGACCGTCGTAGCCAGGTCCGGTGAGTCCCTTGGCCGCGATCGGCCGACTTTCGGCGCGCGCCCCGGCTTGGAGGACATGGAAGATGGAGAAGCGGACGGCCTGCTGGACCTCCGGGTCGCCGTCGAGCTCCACGTCGGCTCCCGCCCAGAACTCGTCGAGGAACTTACGTTGTGAAGAGACGAGCCGTTTCCATCCTGCGTGACGGGCAGCCTGGAGCGCCCCCGTGACCTGGTCGTGGAGGGCCGGACGCGACCGCTCTGCGGACCATCCGTACGCCAGAAACTTCGTGAAACCGAGCCGTTGGGAAGGACGCAGATGACCAATCACGACGACGCTGGCGACGTCGGCCGAGGCTTGGGAGCTGACCTGGCTACCGCGTGGTGCCTCGATCTCGTGATCCATCGCCGCGGCGAGCATGAGTCCGCTCTGTCGCACCCGGTGCACGAGGATCCCACCAGCCGGCGACGCCAGCGACTCTTCGGCCTCGAGGGGCTGGTCGAGGATGGCCGAATCCCGGGGATCCTCCGAGGCGCGGGGCGCAATCGCTTCGTTCGCGACCAGTTCTGACTGGACGACCACGTGCACCGCGGCGTCGACCGCTTCGACCTCGTAGTGGATGGCGGCGACGGACCGTTGGACCAGCGACACGAGCCGCGTACTGGTGACCCGGACCGTCGCGCCGGCCGGGCTGCGCCACTCGACCTCGCGGCTCAGCAACCCTCCACGGAGATCGAGCACGCGTCGGTGGGAGAGCAACTGGCCGTAGCGCACGTCGAACGGCTCGTCGTCCACGAGCAGCCGGATGATCTTCCCGTTGGTGACGTTCACCACGGTTTGGCTGGACTCCGGATAGCCGAACCCGGCCTCTGCGTACGGCAGGGGTCGCGACTCGTAGACGGAGTTGAGGTAGGTACCCGGAAGTCCGTGTGGTTCCCCCTCGTCAAGGTTTCCGCGCATGCCGAGGTGACCGTTCGACAATGCGAAGACGGACTCGGTCTGCGCGAGCAGGTCTAGGTCGAGAGCCGTCTCAGTCACGGACCACGGCTCGATGCGGAAGGAGGGGTGTCGGAACATCGATCCTCGGTCAGGTCTCGTCGATCAGCTCGGCGAGGTCGGTGACGACGATGTCCGCCCCGTGGTCGGTCAGGGCGCGTGCCTGGCCAACCCGGTCGACCCCCACGACGAAACCGAACCGGCCGGCTTTGCCGGCCTCCACGCCGGCGAGCGCGTCCTCGAAGACGGCTGCGTCGCCCGGCTGCACGCAGAGACGCCGGGCGGCTTCGAGGTAGGTGTCCGGAGCGGGTTTGCCCGCGAGGTGCAAGCGCCCCGCGACGAGCCCGTCCACCGAGGTGTCGAACCTCCCCTCGAGTCCCGCTGCGCGAAGCACCGTGGTCGTGTTGGCGCTCGATGATACGACGGCGGTCGCAAGCCCGGCCCGGCCGACCTCGTCCAAGAACCGTACCGATCCGGGGTACACCTCCACCCCGCGCTCTTTCAAGAGCTGCAGCACCACCGTGTTCTTGCGGTTCGCGAGACCGTGCACGGTTTCGGAGCCCGGCGCATCGTCGTCGGCCCCCTCGGGGAGGTCGATTTCGCGTGAGCGCAAGAATGCACGGGTGCCGTCGAGGCGGGGACGGCCGTCGACGTAGTCGTCGTAGTCGGAGACCGGATCGAAGGCAACGAACGGTCGGCTCGAACGTGCCGTACGGCGCTCGAGGAATTCGTCGAACACCTGCTTCCAGGCTGCCGCGTGGAGGACGGCCGTCCGGGTGAGCACGCCGTCAAGGTCGAAGAGGCAGGCTGAGAGCCGATCGGGGAGCCGCAGTGCCACCGGGGCCGACACTACGAGGCGGGGCCATTGGGCGTTGTTTACGGTGAGGTCTCCCGTCTCCCCGCTGCCGGGTGATAATGCCGAGGTGGTGAGCGTCCCCTCATCCTCGGACTTCGGAAGACGACTCAGGCACCGCCGCGAGGAGCTCGGGTACTCGATCGAGCAGGCGGCGGCGGCAGCGAGCATCGATCCTGCCTACCTCGACTACCTCGAGACAGGGTCGGCCCCTGATCCGTCTCGAGGGACGGTGCTCCGGCTTGCCATGGCCCTCAAGACCTCGCCAGCGGCGCTGCTCGGCGGCAACGGGACTCTGCCACCTGGTCACGGCGTGGAGGACAACTCCGCCCGATCGATCGACCTGGACCCCGACACGTGCATGCAGCTGATCGCTCCTGGGGGCGTCGGCAGGGTGGTCTTCGTCGACGCGGACGTTCCGATCGCGTTGCCGGTGAATTTCGGAGTACTCGGTGGGGACGTCGTCTTCCGCACCGGAGGCTTCACGTCGATCGCGACGGGAGCCTTGGAGCGGCGCATCTCCTTCGAAGTGGACCGCATCGACGATGCCTTCGCCGAGGGTTGGAGCGTTCTCATCAGAGGTGCGGCGCACGAGGTGAGCGAGCCGGCCCAGCGCGAGGCCATCGAAGAACTCGGTGTGCGGCCGTGGGTGGGCGGAGCGCGAGAGACGTACTTCTGTCTCGAGCCGGAGCACATCACGGGGAGGAAGATCGTAAGCACAACGGGGTAACGCCCGCCCGGTCGACACCGATCCACGCGCTCGTGACTTCGCGCGACCTCGGGTCCGATCGGTCTCGGCGGTAACGTGAAATCGGTGGAGGGACTCCTGGAGCTGAACGGCCTCACGCGCCGCTTCGGCTCACTCCTGGCACTCGATCAGCTCTCGTTCTCGGTCCCCTCGGGCAAGGTCACCGGCTTCCTTGGACCGAACGGCGCCGGCAAGACGACGACCATGAGGGCGATCTTCGGCCTAACGGATCTGGATTCCGGCACGGTCCTCTGGAACGGGAGGGTCATGGGCGACCTCGAACGCCGGCGATTCGGGTACATGCCGGAGGAACGGGGCCTCTATCCCGGAATGGCCGTGGGCGAACAGGTCGCGTACCTCGCGCGCCTGCACGGTATGAGCGCGGCGGACGCGGTATCGGCCACCAGCCGGTGGTTGCAGCGCCTCCAGATCGCCGATCGCGCGAAGAGCAAGGTGGAGGCGCTCTCCCACGGGAACCAACAGCGCGTCCAGCTCGCGGCCGCCCTGGTCCATGACCCCGACGTCCTCGTGCTGGACGAACCGCTCGCAGGGCTCGACCCCACAGGCATCGACGCGATCGGCCACGTGCTCACCGAACAGGCACGGGCGGGGCGGTGCGTGCTCTTCTCCAGCCACCAGCTCGATCTCGTCGAAGACCTTTGTGAGTCGGTGGTGATCATCGACCACGGTCGCCTCGTGGCTGCTGGAGGTGTCGAGGAGCTCGAGACCCAGGGCCCGCGGCGTCTTTCGGTGAGAGTCGAAGGCGATCGCGACGGCGGGTGGGCCCGGAGCCTCGTGGGTGTCGATGTCTCCGAGGTCAAAGGCGGCTCGGTGCGCCTCGTGCTCCGCGACGGCGTGCGGAGCGACGACGTGCTCGATGCGGCTCGAGCGGCAGGACAGGTCGTGGAATTCGCGTTCCAGCGGCGCCGGCTCTCCGAAGTTTTCCGAGAGGCGGTCGCTGGGTGAAGCCTGCCCTCTACGTTGTCGTGGCGGCGGTTGTGCTGATCGCGTTCGTGAGGCGATGGCGGCGCGGGAGCGGCGGGGTCGCGCGGCGGGTCCTCTCGGTCGTCGGACAGCACACTCCGCTTGGAGAGACCGGGCTCGTCGCTGCCCGCGAGATACGGGAGCGCCTCCGAGGCCGGTTCTTCAGGGTGGTGACCCTCATCCTCCTCGCAGTCGTGGGAGCCGCCATCGTGATCCCGACGACCCACTCAACCAGGGTCTCGCGTTCGAGCATCGGCATCGTCGGGCCGCTCAGCCCGGCTCAGGAGGCTGCGATTGTCGCTGCTGTCGAGCGCTCAGGGAGCCGTGCTGATCTCGTCAGAGAACGTGACGTCCGTCAAGCGCGTTCGGCTCTGCGTTCGGGACGGGTGACACTCGTCGTTGAAGACGGCAGATCCGTGTTGGTGAAGACAGCCACCTCGGCATCTCCGACAAACTCGACACAGACCGTCGCAGCGGTCGCGTCCGCGCTGGGAGTCGAGCGCGCGTTCCGCGTGGCGCGGCTCAGCGCCCGCCAGATCGCCGCCGTCGCGCACGCACGACCGGTGCCGGTCACGAGCGTGCAGACTCCCTCGTCGACCGGCTCAGCGCGAACGACCTCGTTGATCGGGATCATCCTCATCTTCATCATGCTCACGCAGTATCTGACCTGGACGTTGATGGGCGTCCTCGAAGAGAAGGTGAGCCGGGTCGTCGAGGTGCTCCTTGCGACGGTGCGCCCTATCCAGCTGCTGGGCGGAAAGCTGTTGGGAATCGGCGCCGTGGCGTTGCTCCAAGCGGGAGTCGTGGTCGGATTCGCGCTGGTGCTCGCGAACGCGGTCGGTTCGAGCATGCTCAAGGGGACCGCGTCCCTCGTCGTGGTCGCCTCTCTCGTCTGGCTGGTGGTGGGGTACGCCTTCTACTCCTGGGTGTACGCCGCAGCCGGCTCCATGACCGCTCGACAGGATCAGGTGCAGAGCCTTGCCCTTCCCCTGAGCACGCCGCTCATCTTCGGTTACATCGTGGCCCTGTCGAATGCCGGTCCGGGAGCGCCGTCGCTTCTGGTGAAGGTTCTCGCGTATCTGCCACCGACCGCCCCGTTCGCGATGCCGCTCCTCGTGGCCAAGGGGGCGGTTCAGTGGTTCGAGTTCGTCCTCTCGATCGTCGCCAGCGCGGCGTGCACCATCGCCGTGGCCCGGCTGGCCGCCTCCGTCTACCGGCGCGCGGTGCTCCGGACCGGACGACGTGTGGGCATCCGTGAGGTCCTATCGATGAATCGCTGATCGAGCGCGGGCCTCTTCGTCGGGCGCCCGCCTCCCTCCGACGTCGCGGACCGCCACGGTCATGCCGAGACCGGGACGGAGCTCCATGAGCCCTTCGCGCCGCAGGATTTCGAGCGCCCGACGGACCGTGCCCTCGTCGACCCCCATCGTCGAGCCAAGGCTCGCGGGAAGCCGTTCGCCCGCTCCGGCTTCGCCCTCGGCGATCGCCCGGCGGATCCCGTCGGCCACCCACAGGTGAAGTGAGTCGGCCGTGCGCCGGTCGTCGTCGCCCATAGATCTAATGGTACTAGATCTAGACGTGGCTCAACGGCGACCGCCCCGGTGGGCTCTCCCGTGCTTCGGGTCCACCCCGTACCAGGTTGGGTAGCTTCGCTGCCGGTGCCCCGGGCTGAGTGGGAAGGGGAAGCGGCCAACTGGCTGCTTTGGGCACGGACGCCGGGACACGACGCGTACTGGTCCTTCAAGGACTCCTTCTTCGAGACCATCGTCCCTCCCCCGGGCCGGCGCACGCTCGAGATCGGATGTGGCGAGGGAAGGGTCGCACGTGACCTCAGGGCACAGGGTCACCGGGTGGTCGGGGTCGACCTCGCTCCCACGCTCCTGCGAAGCGCCCGGGAGGCGGACACCGAAGGGTCGTATGCCGTGGCCGACGCCCGCGCGCTCCCATTTCCACACGGCGCCTTCGACACCGTCGTGGCATACAACTCACTTATGGACGTCGACGGCATGGCGGCGGCGGTGCGGGAGGCGGCCCGCGTGCTTGCTCCGGGCGGCTCGCTGTGCATCTGCGTCACCCATCCGTTGAACGACGTCGGCGCGTTCTCCGACGATGGCCGGACCTTCGTGATCAGCGAGCCGTATCTGAACGTCAATCGCTTCGAGGCGACGTTCGAACGCGACGGCCTGACGATGACGTTCAGGGGATGGACCCATCCGCTCGAGGATTACGCAAAGGCACTCGAAGCGGCGGGTCTTCACGTCGCCCGCCTCCGCGAGCCCGTCCCCGCGTCGACGGTGGGCGAGTACGCGGCTTGGACGCGTGTCCCGATGTTCCTCCATCTGAGGGCCGTGAAGGCGGACTGACCGTGGATACGGTCCTCGCGAACGCCAAGGCGGCGGACCGACTCGAGACGCATCCGGCGCGGCCGGGCGTGGTTGGTACAGTCCGGCTTCTGATGGCGGAGCTGATCGAAACGCCCACGATCGTCGATGCCGCCGGCGAGCCCCCAAAGACCATCCGCGAGTTCGCCGGGCGCGTCAACACCGGTGAAGGTGCGGTGAGTGTCGCGCACATGACGAGCCCTCCCGGCTGGCGCGAACCCTGGCAGCGGCCTGACTTCGACGAGTGGACCGTCGTGCTCGGAGGTGTGCTGCACGTCGAGGACACAGACATGTCGTTCGATGTGGGCCCGGGTCAGGCCGTGCACGCTCCGGCGGGAGCGAGGGTCCGATACTCGACGCCCGAAGGCGCCGACTACATCGCCGTCTGCCTCCCCGCCTTCAGCCCGCAGAGCGTCCACCGCGAAGCGGACTGATCCAGCCCGGCTCGGCGTCCCGGCTCGTCGCTCGCGGCCGGTCGGGCGAAGGCCTTGTACGTTCGTTTCTCGTGGTCGCCCTCTCGTCGGTGTGCGTCTTCTGCGGCTCGTCGAGTCCGCCGGACGTCCGGTTCGGAGCGCTCGCACGCACGGTCGGCTCGTTGCTCGCCGAACGGGGCATCACGCTCGTCTACGGCGGAGGCCGCGTCGGCCTCATGGGCGAGCTCGCCGACGCGTCCCTTGCGCTCGACGGACGAGTCGTCGGCGTCATCCCGACGGGCCTCTTTCGCCGCGAAGTGGGCCACCACGGCGTGACGGAGCTCCGAGAGGTCGCCTCCATGCACGAACGGAAGCAGCAGATGTACGACCTCTCCGACGCCTTCATCGCGCTGCCGGGCGGTCTCGGGACCCTCGAGGAGCTCTCCGAGGTCGCAACGTGGTCGCAGTTGGGCATCCACCGCAAGCCGATCGTCCTCCTCGACGTTGACGGTTTCTGGGACCCACTCGTCGACTTGCTCGACCGCATGGTTTCCTCGGGCCTCTTGAAGCCCGAGAACCGCGCGCTGGTCCAACGTGCGGAGTCGCCCGATGCGGCTCTCTCCGCCCTCGAGGACGCCGGGACCGCCTTCGTCGAGAAGTGGATCACCCCGCAGGAGCGTTGAGACCAAGCGGGCGGCGGGGCCGGGGGCTAGGCAGGTGAGTCCCGGAGCAGACGTCCGCCACGGAATCCGTTCTGTGTCCCTCCTCGTATGAGTGCTGGGCTGACGAATAGGGAGATGGATGAAGCGCTTCGTCGTTGTGGATTCACAGAGCGGGCTCGCGTGCCCCAGGGTTCTGCTCGGGCTGGGCGGAGGGCCCGACGTGCCGGCGCGGTGGGTGGTCAGGGTCCCCCCGGGGCTGGCTTGGGAGACGGCGTCGTGACGACCGCAATCCGAGCACCGTCGCGCGCCGTACCCTATGGCGTGCGCCGGATCGGCCCGCCGGTCGACGAGCTGCCGGACGAGGCCCTCCTCGCCGGCTACGAGGCGCGCGACCCCGAGCTTGCTGCCGCCTTCGTGCGCAGGTTCCAGGGCAAGGTGTTCGGCATCGCGATGAGCATCGTGCGAGACAGACGGGCGGCAGAGGACGTCGCGCAGACCGCGTTCGAGCGCGCCTGGAAGCACGCCCGGACCTACGACCCGAGGCGGGGATCCGTCTCGAGCTGGATGGGGATCATCGCTCGGAACCTCGCCATCGACGCCGTGAGGGTGCGCCCGCTCGTGCCGGTCGACGCGTCGGCGCTGCTCGACAGCGTGGCCGGCGGACCGGGGGCACCCATCGGTCCCGAGCAGGCCGCGGTCGACGGGGAAGCGGCGGATGCGCTCCGAGCCGCCTTGCGCCGTCTTCCACCGGACCAGGCGCGTGCGATCGTCCTCGCCGGCATCGGGGGACTTTCCGCGAGCCAGGTGGCATCGGCGGAGAGCATTCCGCTCGGCACCGCCAAGACCCGGATCCGCACGGCGATGATCCGACTCCGGGCCAACCTCGACGAGGCAAGGGCCGAGCATGCGTGAGTTTTCCTGCACCGAGTGCGTCGATCTGTGCGCAGAAGTGGCACTCGGGATCGCTGACGCGAAGGAGCGTGCCGACGTACTCGTCCACGTGGAGCATTGCCCGGCGTGCCGGTCGGAGCTTCGGACGCTCGGCGACGTGGCGGACGCGCTCGTCGAACTCGTGCCCCCCGTGGTGCCACCCAAAGGCTTCGAGGCCCGCGCCGTCTCGGCGTTGGCCGGCGCGGCGCAGTCGCACGGTGCAGCGGCCAGACGCCCCGGGTGGTCGGAGCACCGCCTACGCAGAGTCTTCGCCGCGGCAGCGGTCGTCGTCGCGGCGGCGATCGGCGTCGGGGGGTGGGCGCTCGGGCAGTCGACCTCCACGACGACGGGCGGCGTGGCGACGGCACAACTCCGCTCGGGACACGACGTCGTCGGCGAGCTGACCGTGGTGACGAGCGGAGAGCGTCCGTGGGTCTCCATGGCCGTCCACATGAAGCTCGGCGCGAGCGTGGTCAGATGCGAGGTGCGGAGCACGCACGGGCCGTGGAAAGCGGTCGGCACGTTCAAGATTGTGGGCGGTTACGGCTACTGGGCCGCACCGCTGCCATGGGGCCTCTCCGTCCGCTCGGCCGAGCTGGTGACGGGCTCCGGACGGGTCCTCGCGTCGGCCATCGTCGGCACCGCCTGACCCGTCGGGGTGAGGCGTCGGGCCGCGGGGGGAGGAAAGCGCGGGCCGCCCTCACGACGCGGGCCTGACTTCGGCCCCCTCCGCCCGTCGGCGACGCGGCGGCCGATCTCATCAAATGCCCAGGTCAGCTCCCACAAATGAGCGGAATGGGCTCCAGTCGTGACAACCCGCCCGGTTGAGAAGGGAGAACGTCCCGTTCGACATCGACCCGTACCCGGCGCCTCCCAGATCAACAATCGAGCAATCGTCGGCAAAGGCCCGCGATCAGCGCGAGACTAGGGGGGCGGTAATTGGGGACCGTCGACTGACGTCGAACGGAGGGGAAACGTTGCCGGGGCCGTCGCAGGGGAGCGAAGCCCGCCATGGGCGGGCCGCGACACGTCGTGAGCAGGCATACCTGCGCGCCTATGAGCTCGTGGTCGCGGTGCAGTCGGGCGAGGAGGGCGCGGCCGAAGCGATCGACGCGCTGCTCGCGGAGGCCCGGGAGGGCGACTGGCCCGAGGTCGTGCGGTCGGCGCTCTTCGGCGTCGCCGTCGCCCTGTCCGTCTCCGACGGCGGCGACATGCAGGCCGCCATCACACGGCTGCTCGAGCAGGCCGAAGAGGACCGCGCCCCGGCGATGGTCGCCCTCGCCCTGGCGCTTCGAGCCAGAGAGGGCCTGAACGGAGACGACCCGCAGCTGGCGCTCACGGCAGAAGACGACCTCGCGCGAGCCGTGGTCATCCTCGAGGCCGCAGACGGCCCGGTCATCGAGCGCGTCTCAGCGCACAACTCGTGCGCGCAGGCGTTCATGGAACGGTGGCTGTGGGAGTTGAGCGACGAGCAGTACGCCGCAGCGTTGAAGCTCGCGTCGGACCCGCTCCCGTCGTGGGCGAGGCTCGTCCTTCCGGCCGTGGTCTACAACCGCGCGGAGATGCAGGTGAACTGGGCGTCTGTGCTTCACCAGCTCGGCGACGACGCGGGCCTGGGGGAGCGATGGCAGACGTGGCAGACAGTCATGCTGGCCGCGCCGGAGGTCGGCATGCCCCCTTCGTGGACGATCGAGCTCGACGCCCTCGGCACTCTTCTGGCGGCGATCGTCGGGCGTGACATGACGGACACCGCCCGCTCGCAACTCGGGGCCTTGCGCGCCGAGGACCACCCCGGCGCGTGGCCGGCCGGGTGGCTCCACCTCGCGATCGGGCTCAGCGAGCAGCGCGCAGGTCGATACCACGCGGCGCGAGCCGAAGTCGAGCTGGCAGCGTCCTTGATCGACCCCATTGCATCGGCCGACGCGTACGACCTCGCGTTGTACGTCGCCGCGGAGCTCGGTGCTGACTCGGACGACGCCGCGACGTTGCGCTATGCGCGACGCCAGCTCGGACTGCGGTGGTCGCACCGCCTGGCCGTTCTCGGGTCGACGGTCGGCCGGATCCAGGCCGAGCGGCTTCGAAGGGAACACGACCTGATCACCCAGCAGGCACACTTGGACGATCTCACGGCCCTCCTCAACCGCCGAGGGCTTGCCCGCTACCTCGAGTCACTGGTCCATCAGGGGGTTGAATCGGTGTCGATGCTGGTCGCCGACATCGACCACTTCAAGTTGGTGAACGACCGCTACGGGCACAGCATCGGCGACACCGTGCTCGTGTCGGTCGGGCGTCTGTTGCACGCGCACGTGCGCCAGTCGGACTGCGCCGTTCGGCTCGGCGGCGACGAGTTTGCCATCGTGTTGGCATCCGCCCCTGGTGACGTCGCGCGTCGGCGGGCAGAAGCCCTCGTCGAGGCGGTGCGACGCCAGCGCTGGAGCGACCTCGCCGCAGGTTTGGCGGTCACGGTGAGCGTCGGTCTCGCGTCGGGGAGCGCGACAGACCTCGCCGAGCTGACCGAGCGAGCGGACCGGGCCCTCTACGAGGCGAAGCGTCGAGGTCGCGACACCGTCGTCATCGACGCCTCGGGCCCGGCACGGCTCCCCTCGATGGCACTCGACCTGCGGTCTCTCGGCACCGAGGGATCGGACGGAACACAGGGGTGGCCGCCCGATGTCGAGCCGGCATCAGGGACACGGGAGCCCGTGTCAGCGGCGCTCCTCGAGCTCGCCCAACCCGCGTCCGCCGACCCGAGCGCGTTCGCCTGACCGCTCTGTGGGGTTGCAGACGCTCGAGGCGCCCCCATTAGCCCTAGCGTGCCGTTGGGTATTCACTGTGGCGATGACGCCACCGGACGGTGCCGGAGCAGCTGTATCTATGGATGTGAACGACGACCTCGCGATCGCGGGGGGAACCGAGCAGCTGGTCTTGTGCCGGGACCGCACCACGGGGACGCGGTCGGTCATCGCCGTCGACGACACGACGCTCGGTCCGGCCCTCGGCGGGGTCCGCTACGCCTGGTACCGAAGCGAAGCCGAGGCGGTCGCCGAGGTGCGCCGGCTTGCGAGGGCCATGACCCTCAAGAACGCCTGCGCCGACATCCCGTACGGGGGCGGGAAGTCCGTGATCATGAAGGAGCCCGAAACGCCGGGCCGACCGCAGCCGGACCGAGAAGAGGTGATGCGAGGGTTCGGACGGTTCGTCGCCCGGCTCGGCGGTGCCTACATCCCTGGCGTCGACATGGGAACGAGCGTGGCGGACCTCGCCACGATCGGTGAGGTCTCACCGGACGTGAGCTGCGACCACGTTGATCCGTCCCCGTACACCGCCCTCGGTGTCCTCGCGGCACTGGAGGCAGCGGTCGGGGTCTCGGGCTTCTCCTCGTTGGGCGGCATCCGCGTGCTCGTGCAGGGTGCGGGACACGTGGGCCGCTCGCTCGCGCACCGACTCTCGGAGCGTTCGGCCAGGGTGTTGGTCGCGGACATCGACACGGCGAGGGCAGAGGCGGTGGCGAAGGAGACGGGGGCCGAGGTCATCGCAGCGGAGGCCGCCATGTCGACGCCGTGCGACGTCCTCGCGCCGTGCGCGACCGCGCGGGTCGTTCACGCGGGGAACGTCGACGCTCTCCCGTGCCGGCTTCTCGTCGGTGCGGCCAACGACGTCCTCGCTCATCGGGACCTCGACCGTCGATTGGCGGACAGGGGAGTCCTCTACGTGCCCGATTTCGTGACGAACGCGGGCGGGGTCGTCGAGATCCACGCCATCCGTGAGGGGTGGGACGAGCCCACGACCGAACGTGCCGTGCTCAGAATCGGTGACCGCGTCGAGGAGTTGCTTCGACGTGGAGCGGCGACCGGCCGAACGCCGCTCGAGGTCGCCGAGGAGATCGCGTCCGAACGAATCGGTCGACAGGTCCAGATCCCGAACTGACGGCCAACGTCACGTGAGCGGGCGGAGTGGCAGGTCACCCCTCCGTGCCGAGGCGCGAGTTCCTGTATGAGTTTCTGAAGCTCGATCGAACTCGACCTCGGGTTCTCGCCGTAGCATCTGAGGCCGTGGCTCACGACGTGCTCACCATCGGGGAGGTCGCCGAGCGGACCGGGGTCGCCCCCTCGGCGCTGCGCTTCTACGAGGCGGAGGGCCTGGTGCGCTCCGTCCGGACGGCAGGTGGCCAGCGTCGCTATCCGCGTAACGTCCTCCGCCGGATCGCCTTCTTGCGAGTGGCCCAGCGCGTCGGCCTGAGCCTCGACGAGATCCGCGAGGCGCTGGCGACGCTTCCTGAGGGCCGGACCCCGACGAAGGCGGACTGGGCGAGGCTCTCGGCCTCGTGGCGTCCCAGGCTCGACGAACAGATCGCCGTCCTCGAACGGCTGAGGGACGAGCTCACGTCGTGCATCGGCTGCGGATGCCTGTCGCTTCGCGAGTGCAGCCTGTACAACCCCGACGACCGAGCCGCCGCGAGCGGTTCCGGCCCCCGCTACCTCTTGGTCGGGGGGAGGCCGGATGTCGGCGAGGGGAGCCCGCCGGCGGCCCGCTGAGCGCCGCCAGCCGGGCACTCGCCGGTCCCTCGACCCGAACGCCCAGGTCCGGGCCGGTTGCGCGATGATCCTCCGACGGAGCGAGCGGTCTCCGTCACCGCCGGGCACGAACGGGAGGGAGGGAGATGCGCGGGCTGCGCATGGTCACGTGGGTGGGCCTCCCAGCCGCTGCGCTCGCAGCGGGGCTCTCCCTTTCGGCGACCGTGCCTGTTCCGGGGAGGGCCGCTGACCGGGCGCCGGGACAGCAGATCATGAAGGACCACGCCTCGACAGCGAGGTTCCTCACCGAGCGTCAGTGCATTGCCACACCCAGCATTCGGATCCCCTGCTACGACCCCGCCCAGGTCCAGGCCGCCTACGACGTGGGACCCCTGTTCGCCAGGGGGATCACGGGGAAGGGGCAGGCGATCGTCATCGTCGCCTCCTTCGGGTCCCCGACGATCGCGGCGGACCTGAGCACGTTCGACGCGAGGTTCCACCTCCAGGCCCCGCCCTCGCTACAGGTGATCCAGCCTGCCGGGCCCGTCCCGCGCTATGACCCCCGAACAACAACAATGGTCGGCTGGGCGGGCGAGACGACGCTCGACGTCGAATGGGCTCACGTGCTTGCCCCAGACGCGCGCATCCTCCTCGTCGAGACGCCCGTGTCAGAGACCGAGGGCACAGTCGGTTTTCCCCAGATCGTCTCTGCGGAGACCTACGTGATCGACCACCGGCTCGGCGACGTCATCAGCCAGAGCTTCGGGGCGAACGAGGAAACGTTCTCGTCGTTGCAGTCGGTCGAAGCCCTTCGCAGCGCCTACGAAGAGGCGGCGAGCCACGGGGTGACCGTGCTCGCCTCGAGCGGTGACACAGGCGCTTCCGACGCGATGACAGCCTCGGCGAAGCGGTACTCGACGACGCCGACCGTGACATGGCCGGCCAGCGATCCCCTCGTCACCGCGGTGGGCGGGACGCAGCTCAGCCTCGACGCGGCCGGGACCCGGACCCGTCCGGACCGGGTCTGGAACGACACGGCGTCCAAGGTGGTCAACGACTTCGTGTTCGGGACATCGAAGGCCCATCCGGACGCGTCGGGCGGAGGACTCTCCACGTTCTTCACGCGCCCGTCCTTCCAGGACTCGGTGGCAAGCGTCGTCGGGACGCATCGCGGGGTTCCCGACATCTCGATGAGCGCGGCGTGCTCGGGCCTCGTCGACACGTACCAAAGCTTTCGAGGTCCGACACCCCCCGGCTGGTACTACGTCTGCGGGACGAGCGAGGCTTCCCCGCTCTTCGCGGGGATCGTCGCGCTCGCGGACCAGGCCGCCGGCCGCCCGCTCGGCTTCATCAACCCGGCTCTCTACGAGATGGCGGCGACGCACCAACCCGGAATCGTGGGGATCACAGGGGGCGACAACACCGTGACGTTCGCGCAGGACGGCTCGGTCCACACGGTGCCCGGGTACGCGGCCCGCGGCGGATACAGCCTCGCGACCGGTCTCGGGACGGTCGACGCGGCGCTCTTCGTGCCCGAGCTCGTCCGAGCCGAGAGATCGGCGGGGCACGGCGTCACGTACGGATTCGCCCAGCGGCCTGGTCCTGTGCCCGGGGGGACCTAATGGGGGTGGATGACTCGCCCGTTTGGGGTGAGGCTGTCCCCGAGCCACCGACGGGTGAGCACTGAAAGGACCTGGGCCTTGAGCTCTAAACCTAGATCGTGCCCCCGTCGGCTGGTGAGGACTGGAACGGCTGCAGGGGTGTCGTGCCTTGAGCACTGATCCATTAGGTCGCCGCCAGCTCCTCCGGGCTCGTCAGAACCGACAAAGGAGGCGACCGTGATCTTTGTGGGCGTGGACTGGGCCGAGGCCCACCACGACGTCTGTGTCCTCGACGAGGACGGCGCGGTGCTCGGTCGGCGGCGTGTCGACGCCGGCGTGACCGGTCTGGCCGAGCTGCACCGGCTCGTCGCGGACCACGCCGAAGAACCAGAGGAGGTGGCTGTCGGCATCGAGACCGACCGGGGTCTGCTCGTGAGTGCCCTCGTCGGCGCCGGCTACGCGCTCTACGCGATCAACCCGTTGTCGGTGGCGCGCTATCGGGATCGCCATCATGTCTCGGGGGCCAAGTCCGACCCGAGCGACGCGAAGCTCTTGGCTGACCTCGTGCGCACCGACCGACACAACCATCGCCAGGTGGCGGGCGACTCGGAGCTGGCCGAGGTGGTGAAGGTCTTGGCGCGAGTCCACCAAAGCGCCATCTGGGGCCGCCAGCGCCAGGCGAACGCCCTTCGTTCGGCACTGCGCGAGTACTACCCGGCTGCCTTGGAGGCCTTCGGAACCGAGCTTCACAGCCCCGACGCCCTGGCGGTGCTGGCAATGGCTCCCACCCCTGAGCTCGGTCGTCAGCTCTCGCGCTCGAAGATCGCCGCGGCACTTCGACGGGGCGGCCGGGAGCGCAACCTCGAGCGCCGGGCCCAAGAGATCCAGGCGGCGCTGCGCTCCGACCAGCTCGGCCAGTCTCCGGTGCTCACCGGCGCCTACGGGGCCGTCGCCACCTCGGCGGTGCGGCTTCTCGCCGCGTACAACGCCGAGATCGCCGAGCTCGAGGTGAGCCTCTCGGAGCATTTTGAGCAGCACCCGGACGCGAAGATCATCTGCTCCCTGCCAGGACTCGGGATGGTCCTCGGCGCCCGGGTGCTCGGCGAGTTCGGTGATGACCACGCTCGCTACGCCGACGGGAAGTCTCGCAGGAACTACGCCGGGACGTCACCGGTCACGAAGGCTTCAGGCAAGAGCCGGGTCGTCCTCGCCCGCTTCGCCCGGAACCGCCGGTTGGCCGACGCGCTCGACCAGTGGGCGTTCTGCTCGCTCACGCGCTCAGCGGGAGCTCGGCGCTACTACGACGAGTTGCGCGCCCGGGACAAGACGCATCGCCAGGCGCTCCGACAGCTCGCCAACCGATGGGTCGGCATCCTGCACGGGTGTCTCGATCACGGTTGCCTCTACGACGAAGACGTTGCTTGGCGAACCGCGCAGCGACCGGCCGCTTGACCAGTTGGAGACAAGGGGTGTCTAGAGGGCCGACGCCGGGACGGCCGGCCTCAGTCGCTGGGGGGCCGGTCCCCGCGGACGCTCAGCTGCTCGACGATCTGATCGGGTTCGGTCTGCCAGTGCCAGTCCGCCGAGTCCGCGGCATCCTCGAGCGGTTCGCCGGGGCCGAGCAGCTCCTGAACGGCGCGTTCGAGCTCCCGTGGCGTCGACGCCCCGACGCACGTGATGGTCCCGTCGGTGTCGACCAGGATGTTCGTCGGGACCCCGCGAACGCCGAGGCGGTCCACGAGCTCACCGTGCTCGTCCACGAGGACGGTGCCGTCCACGCCCCACAGCTTGCAGAATGTCCGGGCCTCTGTGAAGGCACCGACGCCCTCCCACACGTCCACCATGACGATCTCCAGGCCAGACCGGCCTGCACGTCGACGCAGATCCTCGATGACCGGCGCCTCCGCGTTGCACGGGCCTCACCAGCTGGCGAACACGTTGAGGACGTACTTGCGGCCGGCCCACTCTCCGAGGTCGCGCAGTTGTTCGGTCCACAGGTCCGGGAGGGAGAGGGGCGGCATCTTCTGCCCGACCATCGGGTGTGGACGTTGCGGCACCGCTGCCCCGGGGGCCGCCTCGAGGAGATCCTCCGCGATCGACAGGGTGCCGCTCCCGGCGTTCGCGACGAGGACGCGCCCAGGTCGGCAGGGGTCCTCGCACACCCCGCCGGGCGCTGCGCCGACCGGTACCCGTGACCACTCGACACCGTCGAGCCCGAGCACGCTCACGCTGCCATCTCCGCGGTTCCCGATATAGAGCCGGTCGCCCCGGGACCCCATCGCGAGACCCACGGGGGCGTTCGGCACCGGCATCTCGGCGATCTTTTCGATCCGGAGCCCATCGATGCGGGTCACGGTGCTCGCGAGCGAGTCGGCCACGTACACCTCCCCGCTTCGGGCGTGCACGCCGACGGCGCACGGTCCTGCCAGGAGGGGGAGGCGTCCGACGACGTCGAGGGTCCGAGCGTCGACGACCGTGACCGACGACGCGACGAAGTTGACGCAGTACACCCGGCCGTTCGCGACGTCTGCGCCGATCGCCCCGGCGCCCAACTCCGCGTCGACGACGCCGATTCGCTCGAGGCGGTCAAGGTCGATCACGCTCATCGTGGACCCCACGGCGTCTCCGGAGTACAGGCGCCGTCCCTCGACGTCGACGCACAGGCCGGCCGGGTAGCAGCCGACCGGGATGGTGGCGATCACCTCGCCGGCGTCGGCGTCGATGACCGAGATCTGGTCGGAACGAGCGTCGGCCGTGAAGACGCGCCCCGTCTGTTCGTCGACCACGATGTCGATGGGCTCACCGCCGACGGCGATCGTGCCGACGACCCTCAGCTCGTCACCGTCGACGACCGCGACCCAGTTGGATCGGGAGCAGGCGACGTAGATCATGCCGGTCGACTGTCGGACGACGACACCCTCGGGGTCCAGACCCACCGCGACTTCGCCGACCAGCCGGTACGCCCTTCCCTCCCCTCCGGTCTCCACGCGGCAGCTCGGCCCGCTCTCGATGACCGCCGTCAGATCGGTGAGCCGGCGATCCAGCCCGGCATCAACGTCGATCTGGTCGTCGAACTCGACATCGACCACCTCTTCGAGCGCCGCCGAGAGCTGGCCGTCAATGGCGCGGACTTCCCGTGGCTCGTCGGGCAGGGCAGACATCCAACCTCCTTGGTCCGGCAGTCGTCGTACCCGGCGCTTTCAGGACGGAACCGAGCGAAGGGGAAAACGTAGCCGGTGGTGCCGCCCGGGCTGCGCGGACGCGTCCGTGAACGTGCGGACCCGCGGGCCATTCTCCTACTGTCCGCTGCGGAGGTGTCCAGGCGCCTGGTGGGCCTCCCCGCCTTCAAAGCGGGTGGGACGGGTGACCCCCGTCCGGCGGGTTCGATTCCCGTCCACCTCCGCTCCGAGTCCCCGTGGCCACTAACCTGCGAGTAACCTGCGAGGACCGCTGCGGGGCCGGAGATCCGGTCGTGGTCGGCGTCGTCGTGCCAGAGGAAGTCCAGGGGCAGAGCCGTCAGGAGGCGAGGAGCGACATGGCCGTCGAGCGGGACTCGCAGTCAGCTCCCATCTGGCGCTGCGAAGGGTGTGGCGCCCTCGTCCACCCCGCTGACGAGGACACCCCGGCCGCCTGGTGCATGCGCTGCCGGCGCATGGTCCCAGCCGTGCGGGACGGGGAGCAGCGCCCGGCCTGAGGACATCAGGAGCGCAACCCGTGCCGACCGGCGCGGTGCCAGGACGGAGATCGGGCCGTACCGACCCGCCGCTTCCCTCGCAAGGTCGACCCACCACCGGGGCACCGACCAAACCTGGCCGTCCGAGCGAGGCAGCGTTGGCTGCAGCCGTCGTCCGGAGGGCCAAGGTGCCTGACGTGATCGGCCCGGACCTGCGGGTCCTGTTCTGCGGCATCAATCCGGGGCGGTGGTCGGGCGCGGTCGGACACCACTTCGCCCACCCGGGAAACCGCTTCTGGAAGGCGCTCCACCTCGCGGGCTTCACCGACGAGGTCGTCAGCCCCCGAGAGGAGCGCTCCCTGCTGGCCTGCGGCGTCGGCGTCACGAACCTGGTGGCGCGAACGACCGCCGCCGCCGCGGACCTGAACCCCGAGGAGCTTCGCCGGGGGATGGCCGTGCTCGAGCGAAAAGTTCGGCGCTTCCGGCCCCGAGTGGTGGCCGTGCTCGGGCTGGGCGCCTACCGCACCGCCTTCGGGCACCCGGGGGCTGGAGTCGGGTGCCAGCCCGAACGCCTCGGGCCTGCCGCGCTGTGGGTTCTGCCGAACCCGAGCGGGCTCCAGGCCCATTACCAGCTCGACAGCCTCGTCGAGCAGTTCCGCAGGCTCCGCACGGCGGTCGATGGTCGCCCGTAGCGTGGTGGTCGGCCGAGTCCGCGAATCGCATCGAACGCCGCCGCCACCCGATTGTCGGTCTTCGGCTGCGCGCGGCGCGAAGGGAGTCCACGTGGGCCACTACCACGACGTGCAACAGGAGCTCCGGGGGCCGTACCGTCGACTCGGCGAGATCGTCCCCGGGGTGGTCGCCGGCTACGCCGCCCTCCATCGCGGCGCGATGGGCGAGGGGGCACTGTCGGCGAAGACCAAAGAGTTGATCGCGCTCGCCATCGCGGTCACCCGGGAGTGCGACGGGTGCATCGCCGCCCATGCTCGAAGCGCCGCTCGCCGTGGAGCGACCGAGGCCGAAGTGGCCGAGATGATCGGGGTCGCCATCCTCATGAACGGCGGTCCGGCAACCGTCTGGGGGCCGCGGGCGCTGGAGGCGTTCACGGAGTTCGGCTCGGGCCAGCTGCCGGCGTAGGCCGGCACAGGCGGGCACAGATCGCGCGAACCGCATCGGGCTCCGGGGCGGTGAAAGACCTCTCGGGCGTTGCCCGCGTCGCTATGGTCTCGGCAGTGCGCCTGGTCACCTTCTTCGCACCGGTCGGGACGACGTCGGGACCGGCAACGCCCCGGAGAACCGGGGTCGTCGTCGGGGACCAAGTCATCGACTTGACCGATCCCATCCTCGGCCTTCCTGGCGACATGGCCGAGCTTCTCTCGCTCGGTGACGACGCGCGCGATCGTGCTCTCGGTGCCTCGGCGAGCGACGCACGGCGCTGGGACCTCGACCAGGTGCACCTCGGGCCGCCGGTGCCGCTGCCCCCGAAGGTCCTCGCCATCGGCTTGAACTACCGCGCCCACGTGCAAGAGATGGGCCGGGAGCTGCCCTCCCACCAGTACTGGTTCAACAAGCAGCGAACGTGTGTCTGCGGCCCCGAAGAGCCCATCGTCATCCCCACGGTCTCCGAACAGGTGGACTACGAGGGAGAGTTCGCCATCGTCATCGGGCGACGGGCGAAGTCGGTCCCGGCGGATCGCTGGCTCGACGTGGTGGCCGGCTTCACCATCGTGAACGACGTGAGCGTCAGGGACTGGCAGGCTCATTCGCCGACGTTCACCATGGGAAAGTCGTTCGACACGCACTGCCCGATGGGACCTTGGATCATCACTCCGGACGAGGTCGGCGACGTCGGCGATCTCCGCCTCAGGACGTGGGTCAACAGCGAGCTCCGCCAGGACGCGTCGACCGCCGACCTGGTCTTCTCGCCCCCCGAGATGATCGAGTACCTGACCACCGTCTTCCCGCTCGAGCCAGGTGACGTCCTCGCCACGGGCACGCCGTCGGGGGTCGGCGCGGGGTTGGTCCCGCCGCGTTGGCTCCGCGACGGAGACCTGGTGCGAATCGAGATCGAGCGGATCGGCTCCCTCGAGAACCCCGTCGTGCGATCGCCGACGCCCGCACACGCTCCGGAGCCGGTCGTCGGGCGGGCCCTCTGACGCACGGGCGCGGGCGCGACCGCACGGTCCGATCGCCGCAGACGGCAGAATGGTGGGCATGGACGAGGCAGCGAAGCCTGCTGACAGCGCGGACGCCGCGGCCGACCGCGGCACCGCGCCCGGGGCGTCGCCCGTTGAGAGCCGGGCGGCCGTGGGTTCGTCCCTCTCCGATGCCGAGCGCGCCGAGCGGCTCGCGCAACTCCAGGCGCTGATGGACCTCATGCGTCCGGCGGTGCAGGCGGACGGCGGGGACCTGGTGCTCGTCTCGGCCGACGTCGAGTCGGGGGAGGTCGAGGTCCAGCTTCAAGGCGCTTGCAGCTCGTGCGCGATCAGCTCGGCCACCCTGCAGGGCGGGGTCGAGCGGATCCTCAAGGACCGGCTCCCGTGGGTCACCGAAGTGGCGGGCGGTCTGACAGAGACAGTGGACCCCTTCGAGAGCGCCGCCCTCGGCCGCGGCGGGTACGTCCCGCGCTTCTGAGACCCAGGGCCGCGACCCGTCGCGTCCCGCTCGAGCAGCGCCAGCCAGCTCCGTCACGGCCCTCCGAGTCACCGGCCGTCCGAACGCCGTCCCGGTACGGTCACGTTACTTAGCAAAACTAACTAGACTGGACGCGTGGTCCAGACGATGAAGGAGTCGAAAGCGACGCCGAGGCCGGCGGAGGGGGCCGGTGCCGGGCACTCGGCGGGCAAGGGAAGGGCCGAAGGTTCCACCGTCGCAGACGATCTCCTCGCCGGCAGGCTGCGGGTCGCCGTGACGCGCCTCAACCGGCGGCTCCGACAGGAGTCGCTCACGGGCGTCTCGCCCTCCCAGGAGTCGGCCCTCGCAACGATCAACCGGCTCGGGCGCCCCACCCTGGGCGAGCTCGCCCAGGCCGAGCGCGTGCAGCCTCCGACGATGACGAGGGTCGTCGCGACGATGGAGGCCTCGGGCCTCGTCGTCCGCCAAGCGGACGCCGCAGACCGTCGCGTGAGCCGCGTCGAGCTCACCCGTTCCGGGCGCGCCACGCTCGACCGGATCCGGTCGCTCAAGACCGCCTATCTCGCCCGTCGCCTTGCACGCCTCCCCGACGCCGAGCGGGTGCGCGCCGGTGCGCTCGCCACCTTGCTGGAGAACCTCGTGGAGGACCGTTGAGGCGCCGGATTCGGCACTTTGGCGCGCAGACGTTTCGCGCCATGACCGTGCGCAACTTCCGTCTCTACTTCGCAGGTCAAGTCGTCTCCGTCTCGGGCACCTGGATGCAGACCGTGGCCCTCAGCCTGCTGATCCTGTCGGACCGGCTGCACGGGAACGGCTTCGACGTGGGGGCGGCCATCGCCCTCCAGTACGTCCCCATGCTGCTGTTCGGGACCTGGGGGGGTGTTGTCGCGGACCGGGTGGACAAACGGCGGCTCCTCGTCGTGACGCAGTCGTGCGCGGGCGTGCTCGCACTCGCGCTTGCGATGCTCACCGGGTTCAACGCGATCACGATGTGGGAGGTCTTCGCGCTCTCGACGCTCGTCGGATGCGTGAACCTGCTCACAAACCCGACGCGCCAGGCGTTCGTGTCCGAGATGGTGGGCCGCGACCTGCTCCCGAACGCCGTGAGCCTGAACAGCGTCCTTATGAACTCCGCGCGGGTGATCGGACCCGCGATCGGCGGGGTGCTGATCTACACGGCTGGCTTCGCGGCGTGCTTCTACGTGAACGCGGCGTCCTACGTCGCGGTCGTCGTCGCCCTCCTGCTCATGCGCACGAGCGAGCTCCACATCGGCGAACGTGTGGTGCGGGCGAAGGGCCAGGTGCGAGCGGGGCTGCGTTACGCGTGGTCGACCCCCGGCCTTCGCGAGCCGTTGCTCGCGATGGCGGTCGTCGGCACCCTCGCCTTCAACTTCACGACCACGCTGCCATTGCTCGCCAAGTTCACCTTCCACGGGGGCGCAGGCACGTACAGCGCGTTCACCGCAGCGATGGGTGCCGGGGCCATCGTGGGCGGGCTGCTCGTTGCCAACCGGAGCCGGCCGTCGGCGCGACTGCTCGGGCTCATCGGCGTCGCCTTCGGGTCGATGATCGCCGTCGTCGCCCTCCTCCCGACCGAGCCGCTCGCCGTCGTCGCGCTCGTACCGATGGGAATGGGAAGCATCTCGTTCATCGCCACGGCGAACGCCACGGTGCAACTCACCGCCGATGCCTCGATGCGTGGCCGCGTGATGGCGCTCTACGGCATCGCCTTCCTCGGGTCTGCCCCGATCGGCGCTCCACTCATGGGCTGGATCAGCGACACGGCGTCTCCGCGAGTCGCACTGCTCGTCGGTGCCGTGGCGACCGTCGCCGCGTCGGTCATCCTCGCCCGGCGCTGGCAGCAGTGGAGCCTTCCGGTCACGTCGGCAGCCCCGAGGCCGCAGGTGGCCCGAGCGGGGCACGCGGGACAAGCCCCGACGGTCCCCGAGGCCGCCGGAGTCGAAAGCGCTCAGCCAGCAGCCGCGGCCGCTCTCGGCTCCTTGGGCAACCCGAGGACACGCTCACCGACGATGTTGCGTTGGATCTCGGCGGTCCCGCCCCAGATCGTCTCGGAACGCGCGAAGAAGAACGACGCCTGTAGGTCGTCGACGGGGTAGTCGGCGCGGCCTCGACGCGCGGCACCAGCGGGAACGGTCCTGCCGACGTGGCTGGCGTCCTCCTCAGGTCGTCCGCGAAGGACGAGTGCGTCCATCCCGAGAATGTCCATGGCCAGTTCGGTGGTCCGCCGATGGGTCTCCGACCAGAACATCTTGTGGCAAGCCGAGACCTTCGCCGCATGGTCCGTGCCGTTCAGTGCGTCGGTGAGGGTGCGGAACCCGTTCACCTGCATGATCTTGATCGCCGACCACGCGGCCGCGAGCCGCTGTCGGATGAGAGGATCGGACGTCCGGCCGCGCGCTCGCGCCTCGGCCACGATGACGTCGAGCTCCCGGGCGAACCTGCGGTGCCCCGTGGTCGCAGACATGCCACGTTCGAAACCGAGCGTCGTCATCGCGACCTTCCAGCCGTTGTCGACGCCGCCGACGACGTTGTCCCTGGGCGCACGGGCGTCCGTGAAGAACACCTCGTTGAACTCTGCCGAGCCGTCGATCTGGACGATGGGACGCACTTCGATCCCGGCCTGATTCATCGGCACGAGGAGGTAGGAGATCCCCGAATGCTTCTCCGCGCCGGGGTCGGTCCGAGCGAGGAGGAAGATGTAGTCGGCGTACTGCGCCTGGGTGGTCCACACCTTCTGACCGTTGATCACCCACTCGTCGCCGTCGAGCTCCGCGCGCGTGGTGAGCGACGCGAGGTCGCTCCCGGCGCCGGGCTCGGAGAAGCCCTGGCACCACGAGATCGATCCGTCGAGGATCCCCGGGATGAGGCGCCGTTTCTGCTCGTCGCTGCCCCACTGGAGGATCGTGGGCCCGACGAGGGTGTCACCGAAGAAATCCGCCCGGAGCGGCGCACCGGCCCGCGCGAACTCCTCGGTGAGGACCACCTGCTCGAGGAGCGAAAGACCCTTCCCTCCGTAGTCGGACGGCCAGCTGGCGCAGATCCAGCCGCCTTCGTGGAGCTTGCGCGGCCAGCCCTCGTTGAACGTGGCGCGTTCCTCCCGCGACATGGAGAACCCGGGCTCGCCCCACCCCTCCGGCAGGTTCTCCTCGAGCCAACTGCGGATCTCTCTTCGAAACGCCTCCGCCTCCGGCGGGTAGGTGAGATCCACGAAGAGCGAGACTACTTTCGCGCCGCGGGTCTCCCAAGGGCGACCGGTGCTGCGCTACCGTTCGGCGAGTGACGGCAGCGACCCAACCGGAGCTGCGCATCGTGCACTTCTCCGGCGTCGTCCGGCGTCCGCTGGTCGACGCGACCGGGGACCGCGTCGGACGTGTCGAGGACCTGGTGGTGCGGTTGGGCGCGCCCCATCCACCTGTCGCGGGCGCCGTCGTGCGCATCGGCGGGCGGGATCTGTTCGTCCCCATCGACAACATCGCGGGCATCGGTGAGGACCACGTGCAGTTCACGGGCAACCGTGTCGACCTCCGGCGCTTCGAACGGCGGCCAGGCGAGGTTCTCCTCGGGCGCGACTTGTTGGCGCGCCACCTCATCAACGTCGCCGTCGGAAGGCTGATCCGGGCCTACGAGATCGAGCTCGCAAGGGTCAACGACAGATGGGAGGTGATCGGCGTCGATCCGTCGCGTCACGGCGTGGCGCGGAGGATCTTCGGCCGGAGGGGCGATCACGATCCCGCCCAGGTCGTCGACTGGGCGAGCATCGAGCCCTTCGTCGCGCACGTGCCGAGCGCCCGCTTGCGCATCCCCTACCGCAAGCTGGCGCGGTTGCACCCCGCACAGATCGCCGACCTCGTCGAGGCGGCGTCCCACGAAGAGGGCGAGGAGATCATCGAGGCGGTCGGCGCCGACCGGGAGCTCGAGGCCGACGTCTTTGAAGAGCTCGACCCCGAGCACCAACTCGAGTTCCTCAGGTCCCGCTCGGACGGCGATGCCGCGCGTCTTTTGGCCTCGATGGCGCCCGACGATGTGGCCGACCTGATCATCGAGGTGGACCAGGACCGCCGACTCCGCCTCCTCGAGGCGCTGCCGCAGCCCCAGCGCCGCAAGGTCCGGCTCCTGCTCAGCTACAACCCCGAGACGGCCGGAGGGCTCATGAGCCCGGACTTCCTTGCGCTCCCCGAGTCGTCGACGGTCGCCGATGCGCTCGCGGCCGTCCGTCGGAGCACCGCCGGCCCCGAGTCCCTCAACGTCGTCTTCGCGCTCCACGAGGACGGCACGGTCTCGGGTTCGGCCTCCGTCGTGACGTTGCTGCGTGCCGCACCCGAGGCGACGCTGGCCTCGGTCGCCAAGCCCATTCCCGCCCACCTGCACCCCGACTGGGACCTGGGCGCGACGGTGCGAAAGATGTCGGATTTCAATCTGACGGTGGCGCCGGTCCTCGATTCCGACCACCTCCACATCCTGGGTATCGTGACCGTGGACGACGTGCTCGAGTTGATGCTTCCCACCGGGTGGCGTCGTGACTTCGGGACCATGTCGCCCGCTGAAGACTAACGGACAGAGACATGAGGAAACGGACGGAACCCCCACATACCGGACATCGGGCTCTTCTTGGGCCCGGGGCGCCGGCGGGTCGGCAGGCCCGATGGGACGCGAGACAGGTGCACCGGACGGACGGACCGCCGAGGCGGGCCGTGCGCATGGCGCCCGGCGGTCAGGCGCGGGCTCACTCTCCGCGCTGAGCCGGCGGCGTGCGCGCGCACGCCGCCTGCACAGCAGCGAAGGGAGGTGAGCAGTGGAAGAGTTCGAGGGTCCCCGCGCGGCGCCCGAGAGTCAGCCGGCCCCCTCGAAGATGGCGAGCCACGCGCAGTCCGCCGTGCTGGACGAGGCGCATCTCGGCGACATCGAGGGGGCATTCGGGCGCATCCCCCAGCACGACAGCGAGTCGAGGCGCTCGTGGAAGCGACGGCTGCTCACCCTGCTCGCCATCATCGGACCGGGCATCATCGTGATGGTCGGCGACAACGACGCCGGCGGCGTCTCCACCTACGCGCAGGCCGCGCAGAACTACGGCCTCACCCTTCTGTGGACGCTGCCGCTCCTCATCCCCGTCCTGGTCGTGAACCAAGAGATGGTCGTGCGCCTCGGCGCGGTGACCGGCGTCGGGCACGCTCGGCTCATCAACGAACGATTCGGGAAGTTCTGGGGAGCCTTCAGCGTCGGCGACCTGTTCATTCTGAATTTCCTCACGATCACGACCGAGTTCATCGGCGTGAACCTGGCACTCGGCTACTTCGGCGTCAGTCCGTACATCTCGGTGCCGATCGCCGCGATCGCGTTGGTCGCAATGACCGCGACGGGGAGCTTCCGGCGTTGGGAACGCTTCATGTTCGTGTTCATCTTCGCCAACCTCCTCGTGATCCCGCTCGCGGTCTTCAGCCACCCTCGCGCGTCCGACTTCTTCAAGGGTTTGGGGGTTCCCGGCGTGCGGGGAGGATTCACCTCGACCGCCGTCCTCCTCGTCATCGCGATCGTCGGCACCACCGTCGCTCCGTGGCAGCTCTTCTTCCAGCAGTCGAACATCGTCGACAAGCGCATCACCCCCCGGTACATCAGCTACGAGCGCGCGGACACGGTGATCGGGTCTTTCGTGACCGTCTTCACGGCGTCGCTCCTCATAGCCGTGGTCGCCGCGGCGTTCGTCGGCCATCCCCTCTTCGGCCACTACAAGAACGCAGAGGCCGTCGCCGTCGGGCTCTCGCGCTACGTCGGCCACGGCGCAGGCGCCCTCTTCTCGATCGTCCTCCTGAACGCGTCCCTCATCGGGGCTGCCTCGGTGACCCTCGCGACGTCCTACGCATTCGGCGACGTGTTCGGGATCCGCCACTCGCTTCACCGCCACTGGCGCGACGCCAAGTTCTTCTACACGTCGTTCACCGTGATGGTCGTCGTCGCGGCGGCGATCGTGCTCGTCCCGCACGCGCCGCTCGGGCTCATCACGACGGGGGTCCAGGCGCTCGCGGGGGTCCTTCTGCCGAGCGCGACGGTCTTCCTGCTCCTGTTGTGCAACGACAAGGAGGTGCTCGGCCCCTGGGTCAACCGCCCATGGCTGAACTGCCTCGCCTTCGTCATCGTCTCGCTGCTCCTCGTCCTTTCGCTCGTGCTCATGGCGACGACGGTCTTCCCTCACGTCGACGTCCGGCTCCTCTCGCTCGGGATGGGCTCCGGGCTCGCGTTCACGTACCTCGTCGCGGGGCTGGGGTACTGGCGCGTGCTGCGGCTGCGTCCGCCCGAGCCCGTGGTGCCCCGGGCACGGCGCGACAACTGGCGGATGCCCCCCTTGAACCTCCTCGAGCGTCCGGCCTGGTCGCGCGGCCGCCGCTTCGCCATGTACTCGCTGCGCGGCTACCTCGTCCTCGCCGTCGTCATCCTGGCTGTGAAGGCCTTCCAGCTCGGACTGCACAAGTGAGAAGGACCAGACCGGTGTCCGGGAATTCGGTGGCCCGGGCCGCTTGCGCGCCCGGACGGGCGCAGGGGAGGCTTTCGGACCATGACGGCGCCGGGAAGGGGGGGAGGTGCCGCGCGTGGCTGAGGGGATCCGGCACTCCTGGAGGGAGACGCGCGAGTCCTGGGAACGTTCGCGAACGATCACGGTTCCGCCGCGCGTGCCGCCCTCACCACCTCAGCCGGGGGGCCTTCGCGTCGCCTTCCTCGTCTACCGCGGGAACCCGCAGTGCGGCGGCCAGGGGGTCTACACCCGCCACCTGACCCGGGAGCTCGCCGCGCTCGGTCACTGCGTGGAGGTCTTCGCGGGGCAGCCGTGGCCGGAGCTCGACCCGGGCGTCGGCTTCGTCCCCGTCCCCGGCCTCGACCTCTACCGCGACCCCGACCCATTCCGGCTGCCTCATCCGCGCGAGCTCCGGGACCTCGCCGCGGGCGCGGAGCTCGGCGTCATGCTGACGGCGGGTTTCGGCGAGCCCCTAGCATTCTCGCTCCGGGCGCGTCGGCTCCTCCGGGGGCGTCTGGGCGACTTCGACGTCGTCCACGACAACCAATGCCTCGGGACGGGGATGCTCGGCATGCTCGACGACGGGTGGCCGGTGCTGACCACGCTCCACCACCCCATCACCGTCGACCGTCGGCTTGCGCTCGACCATGCGCAGGGTGCCTGGCAGCGATACACGACGAAGCGATGGTTCGGCTTCCTCGGCATGCAGATCCGCGTCGCCCGTCGGTTGCCGGCGATCGTGACGGTGTCGGAGTCCTCGCGGGGCGACATCGCCGGGGAGATGGGGGTCATGCCCGAGCGGATGACCGTCGTGCCGGTCGGCGTCGACCACACCGTGTTCCGGCCGCTCGAAGACGTGGTGGCGAAACCCGGCAGGCTGATGGTCACCTCCTCGAGCGACGTCCCGATGAAGGGCCTCGTCCCCCTGCTCGAGGCCGTCGCCCTCCTGCGCGCCTCCCGCCCGGTCGAGCTCGTCATCGTCGGACGCCCGAGGGCCGGGGGCCGCGTCGACCGGGCGATCGAGCGGCTCGGCCTGCGGGGCGCGCTCCGGTGCGTGAGCGGCATCAGCGACGAGGCGCTCGCGCGTTCCTACGCCGAGGCTGAGGTCGCGGTCGTGCCGTCGCTCTACGAAGGCTTCTCGCTCCCGGCGGTCGAGGCGATGGCCTGCGGGGTCCCGGTCGTCGCGACGACGGGGGGAGCCCTCCCCGAGGTCGTGGGCGAGAGCGGCGAGACCGGTCTGCTCGTCGCGCCGGGCGACCCGGCGGCCCTCGCCCGTGCGATCGCCCGGCTCCTCGACGACCGGGCGCTCCGGGAGCGGCTCGGCCTCGCTGGGCGCGAACGCGTGATGCGCCGCTTCACCTGGCGCGTGACCGCGGAGGAGACCGCCTCGTGCTACCGGGCGCTTCTCGCCGGTCGACCTCTGCCCGGTTCGGGCCCGATCGGGGGCGCCGACGACGCTCGGACGAGCGCGGGGCGCGCTGGCACCGGTCACACCGCCGGCACCACCACCGAGCCTCAAAGGGACGGCCCCGGGCACGAAGGCGCCACGGCCCGGGAGCTCGCAGAGGTGGTGCCGTGTTGACCGCCGACTTCGAGCGCCTGGGCCTCGCCCGCGGCGAGCGCCTCCTCGACCTCGGGTGCGGCTTCGGACGCCACGCCTTCGGCGCCGCGGGGCTCGGCGCTGCCGTCGTCGCCCTCGACGCCGCACCAGGGGAGATCCGCACCGTGCAGGGCACGTTCGCCGCGATGCTCGACGCCGGCGAGCTCGACGATTCGACGCGCGCGGGTGTTGTCCGCGGCGACGCGCTCGGGCTGCCGTTCGCCGACGGCGCGTTCGACCGGGTGGTCGCCTCCGAGGTGCTCGAGCACATCGGCGACGACGCCCACGCGATGCGCGAGCTCGCGAGGGTGCTCCGCCCCGGCGGCACGATGGCCGTCACCGTGCCCCGCCTCGGTCCGGAGATCGTGAACTGGCTCCTCTCCGACGCCTACCACGACGTCCCCGGTGGACACCTGCGCATCTACCGCCGCTCGGCGCTCCTCGCGCGCCTGGCCGACTGCGGGCTCGAACGCTGCGGGCGCCATCACGTGCACGGCCTCCACTCCCCGTACTGGTGGCTGCGCTGCCTCGTCGGCCCGGCGAACGACGCGCATCCCCTCGTCGCCGCGTACCACCGCCTTCTTGTCTGGGACATCGTGAAACGGCCGCTCGTCACCCGGGTGGCCGAGCGCCTGCTCGCGCCCCTCCTCGGCAAGAGCCTCGTCGTCTACGTCCGCAAGCCCGCCGCGCCACATGGCGCGACCGCTCGGGCGCTCCGCACCGAACGGGCCGTGGTCGCCGCATGACGCGGAGGACGCCGTGACCGCGGAGGCGCCGCGTCGCACCGCCGCGGCCCTCCCTGAGGTGCCGGGCGTGCTGAGTGGCCGTGACGTGCTCGAGAGCGCCTGGTGGATCGCGGAGATGCAGCGTCCCGACGGGATGATCCCGTGGTTCGAGGGCGGCCACTGCGACCCGTGGAACCACGTCGAGGCGGCGATGGCGCTCACCACGTGCGGACTCGTCGAAGAGGCGGAGCGGGCCTTCGAGTGGCTCGCCGTCTCACAGCTCGCGTGCGGCAGTTGGTTCAACTACTACGTCGAAGATGGCGTGAAGGACGCGCGGCTCGATACCAACGTGTGCGCATACGTCGCGACGGGGCTGTGGCACCACGCCCTCGTGACCGGTGACACCGGTCTGCTCGACGCGCACTGGCCGATGGTCGAGCGGGCCGTCGACTTCGTGCTGCGCTGGCAACGGCCGGACGGCACGCTCAGGTGGTCGCTCGACGCGGCCGGACGGCCGGAACCGTACGCGCTCTTAACCGGCTCCTCGTCGATCTACCACAGCCTGCGGTGCGCGCTCACGGCCGCCGAAGCGCTCGACCGTCCGCGCCCGGACTGGGAGCTCGCCGCCGGGAGGCTCGGCCATGCGATCGCGCGCCACCCGCTGGCGTTCGCGCCGAAGGACGAGTTCGCGATGGACTGGTACTACCCGGTGCTCTGTGGCGCGCTTCGGGGCGGCGATGCGCTCGGGCGCCTGGATTCCGGTTGGGATGTGTTCGTCATGGAGGGGCGCGGTGTGCGTTGCGTCGCGCGCAACGACTGGGTGACCGCTGCCGAGACGGCCGAGTGCGCGTTGGCGCTGTGCGCGGCCGGGGCGCCGGAGCGGGCCCGCGACGTCCTGGCCGCGGCGCAGGCGCTGCGACTCGCGGACGGTTCGTACTGGACCGGGATGGCGTATCCCGAAGAGGCGACGTTCCCGGGGGCCGAGCGCACCACCTACACGGCTGCCGCGGTCGTGCTCGCAGCGGATGCGCTCAGCGAGGCGACGGCCGCGTCGGGGCTCTTCCTCGGCCTCGGGCTGCCGGAGCTGGTCGAGCTTCCCGAGCCGTGGTGCGAGGTGGGCTGCTGCGAGCGGGTGGGGGGCGCCCCGGAGGGGTAGAGGCGTCGGGCATGACCGAGCGCGCCGCCCCGTACCCGTCGGTGCAACCGGGCGATTTCGAGGGCGCGCGGAGCGAGGGACTCCACGGGGACTTGCGGGCCGCGGCCGCCCTCGAGAACGCGGCGAAGACGCGCATCGTCCTCCGCCCGCTCGCGACGCCCCTTCCGCTCGGTTTCCTCGCCCTCTTCTTCGCGACGGTCTCCGCCGCGGGCGTCGAGCTCGGCTGGGTACCGGTCGGCCAGGAGCGCTTCGTCGCGGTCGGGATCCTGCTCCTCTCCGTTCCGGTCCAGCTGATCTCCTGTGTCTACGGGTTCTTGGTGCGCGACCTCGTCGCCGGGACCGGCATGGGCGTCGTCGCCGGCACCTGGGCGCTCTTCGGGGCAGCGGTGCTGCTCATGGCGCCCGGCCACCGGAGCGCCGGCCTCGCCTGGGCGCTCGTCCTTTCGGGGGTCGCCCTCTGTGTCCCGGCGTTCGCCGCGATGGAGTCGAAGCTCCTCGCGGGTGGGGTGATGCTCACGACTGTGCTCCGCTGGTGGTTGACGGCCGCCTACGAGTGGGGCGCGCCGCACGAGGTGAAGCTCGTGGCAGGAGCCGTCGGGGTCGCGCTCGGCGCGCTCGCGCTCTACGCGTCGCTGGCGTTCGAGCTCGAGGACCAGACGCGCGAGACGGTTCTCCCGACGTTCCGCCGCTCCTCGGGCCTGGAGGCGATGACGGGCGACCTCGGCACCCAGGTCAGCCGGGCTCAGAACGAGGCGGGGATCCGAAAGCAGCTCTGAGGTTCCCCCGGGGGCCACGGTTCGCCGTCTAGCGCGGTGCCCGGGTTCGGCGAAGCACCCGGAGGCTTCCGCATTCTCCGGCCTGCGACCACTCGCCGGATCCGACGGCGTCGGACCACAGCTCGTAGGGCGGCCTCCCGCCGTCGTCCGGGTCCGGAAAGACGTCGTGGATCGCGAGGAGGCAGCCGAGCGCGACGTGGGGCGCCCAACCGCGGTAGTCGGCCCACGCGGGCTTCTCGCCGTGGCCGCCGTCGATGAAGCAAAAGGCGATCGCCGACCGCCAGCATGCGGCGATCGTGGGGGAGTCGCCGACGAGCGCGACGACGACGGGCTCGAGACCCGCGTCGGCCACCGTCCGGCGCCAGTGCGGAAGGGTGTCGATGCGCCCGTCACGGGGGTCGACGAGGTCCGCATCGTGATGCTCCCAGCCGGCCTGGTTCTCCTCGGACCCGTGGTGGTGGTCGACGCTGAAGAGGATCGACCCGGTCTCCTCGGCCGCGGCGCCGAGGTAGAGGGTCGACTTGCCGCACCAGGCGCCGATCTCGACGAAGACCGGACGAAGCACCGCGGTCGCGTCGGGGGTGTCGCGTCGGGTCGCGTCGCGTCCGGCTGCGCGCGCAGCACGGTAGAGGGCGATTCCCTCGTCGTCGGGCATGAACCCTTTGGTCGCTCGCGCGCGCAGCACCAGCTCGCGCGTCCTCGCAGCGAGCTGGTCGAGGCCGCCGAACGTTGTTTCCGCGGGTACACTCCGCCCTGTTTCCGCGGGAACACCCAGTGGTCGCACGGACCGGCTCACGTGACCAGCCCGTAGACCCCGTATGCGGTGAACCCGAGCAGCGCCACACCGCCGGCCCGCCGGATCCACTCCAGGGGCACCCAGCGAATGAGCGCCCTCCCCCCGAACGCTCCCGCCGCCGACGCGGCGAGGAGGCCCGCGTACCCCCCGACCCCGACGGCCCAGGGTTGGTGGTACTTCGCCACGAGGTTCACGATCAGGATCTGGGTGAGGTCGCCGAACTCGCCGACGAGGATCACGCCGAAGGCCGTCGCCATCACCTTCCAGGCGTCGGACGGCGTGGGTTCAGCCCGCTCGGCCTCCTTTTCGCCGGCGCGTTCCTCGCGGATCTCGGGGATGACGAGCAGGAGCACCGCACCGACGAAGAAGAGCCCCGTGACCACGATCTCGAGCGCCTTGTGGGGGAGGAGCTCGATGGCGCGTCCGGCCGCAACCGCGACGACGACGTGCACGAGGAAGGCCGCCGCGGCACCGGTCCAGACATAGAGGGGCCGGCTCCTGCTGCCCATGACGAGCGTCGCGATCATCGTCTTGTCGGGCAGCTCCGCCGCTGCCACGAGCACGAAGACGGTGGCGACGACGCCGGGCGTCATCGTGGTGCGGGTCCGCCGATCCCGCTACGGGGCCCAGGTCATCGGGCCCGCCTCGCCGGCCTGCTCAGCCGCCACTCACGCGGCGCATTGCGTCGGCGATCCGGCCCTGTTCGCGCATCCGCTCGCCGAAGGCGACGTTCACTCTCAGGCGCTCGAGGGTCTGGGCGACGGTGCGTTGACCGATCTGGACGGGATGGCTCGTGAGGAACGCCTCGATCTCTGCGGCGAACTCCGGCTCGCGACACAGGCGCGTGACGTTGCTCACGATCCGCGCGTGGGTGACCTCGGGGAAGCGGTCGAGGATCTCCTGCCATGCCCCCTTGACCTTCTCCCACACCGCCGGGCCGCCTGCCCGGTTCGCGAGCAGCGCGTTGATGAGATGAGGTCCGTCCTGCCGTCGCACCTCGGACATCGCAAGATCGAAGCTCCGGACCGACAGCTCGACGTCGGTGAAGGCGCCGAGGGTCATGAGGTAGCGCCGCTCCTCCTGTGGCGTCGAGGGGTGGCGGTAGCGGTCGAGCACCGTTTCGTAGTCGCCGGGGCGCACCTGGTCCGCGACCACCGCGAGCACGGCCGACTCGATGTCGGCGTCGATGGGCGGTCCGCCGCTCATCTGGGCGTCGAAGCGGCGCGCGGCCTCGCTTCGCACGGCCGCGTCGCAGGCGGTCGTTCCGAGCTCGCCGATGAGCAGGGCGCGCAGCGTCGGGATCCGCTCACCTTCTCCCGCGGAGGCGTCCCACCCGAGGGCGGACGCCCGGGGCCCGAGCAACGCGCTTGCCGCCGCCTGCACGAGCGGCCGGTCCGCGTCCGGCGCGACTCGGTCGCACAAGCGGAGCGCCGACGCCACGACCTGGTAGATCTCGGGCTCGTCCTCGTCGTCGTGGAGGCGAGCCGCAAGCGAGAAGAGCTCGTCGAGCTCGGCGCGCCCGGCGAGCACGAGCGCCCAGGTGTCCGAGACGAGGTCGAACCGTTCGAGCCCTCCCAGGTCCCCGAGACGCGACGCCAGCGTCTCGAGGCGCTCGGGCGCGTAGCCGACCCGGTAGACGCCCCATCCGCCGGCGTTGGCCAGCTGTGCTGCCGCCCGCTGCCCGGTCACCGTGAGGTCCACGGTCTCGTCCTCGAGCAGCAGCCGGCGGACCGAGGCGGCGCTCGCCTTTCCCGTGGCGCCGGTCGCGCCGTCACCGTTGGCCGCCCCGGCCATGTGCCCGTCGAGGTCGCGCACGAGCAGGGGCACGAGCCAGCGGCGCCCGATCGCCGAGTCCCCCTGGGGCGGCTCGGGCAGGTAGGAGAAGGGCTCCTGTCCGAGCGACGACTCGCCCACGGTCACCAGGGGATGGCCGCCCTGGAGGATCCAGCTGTCCGCCATCGCCCGGACGGGCTCACCGCTCACCCCCTCGAGGGCGTTCCACAGGTCGGCCGTCACCGTGTTGCCGTACGCGTGGGCCTGGAGATAGTGCCGGACGCCGTCCCGGAAGACCTCAGCCCCGAGGTACTGCTCCAGCATCCGCAGGACGCTCGCGCCCTTCTCGTAGGTGAGGGTGTCGAACATCCCCTCGGCCTCCTCCGGGGATGCGACGGGGTACTCGATCGGGCGCGTCGCGTGCAGACCGTCGACCGCGAGCGCGTAGTCGCGCTCGAGACCGAAGGAGTGCCAGCGCTCCCAGGCGGGTCGGTAGTGGTCCGTCGCCAGCATCTCCATGAAGGTCGCGAAGGCCTCGTTCAGCCAGATGCCCTCCCACCACCCCATCGTGACGAGGTCCCCGAACCACATGTGGGCGATCTCGTGGTGCACGACGTCGGCGATGCGTTCGAGCTCCACACGGGAAGCGGCCTTCGGGTCGACGAGGAGCGCAGTCTCGCGGAAGGTCACGCACCCGAGGTTCTCCATGGCTCCGTGGGCGAAGTCCGGGATCGCGACGAGGTCGAGCTTCTCGCCGGGATAGGGAATGGCGAAGTAGTCGCCGAAGAACTCGAGCGAGTGACGCGCGACGTCCAGCGCGAAGCCGGTGAGGTGCGACTTCCCGGGGGCGTGGACCACGCGCACGGGAACTCCGCCGACGTCGAGAGGCTCCGTCGCCTCGAGCGGGCCGACGACGAACGCCACGAGGTAGGTCGACATCTTCATCGTCGGCGAGAAGCGGACCCTTCGCTTCTTCGTGCCGTCGGAGGAGACGACCGGCTCCTCGCCCGCGACCGGGGAGTTGGAGTAGGCCGCGAGGCCCTCGTCCACGACGAGGGCGACCTCGAACGTGGCCTTGCGGTCCGGCTCGTCCCAGCACGGGAACGCCCGGCGGGCCTCGGTCGCCTCCATCTGCGTCGTGGCGATCGTGCGGGTCGCTCCCGTCGAGTCGGTGAAGGTGCTGCGATAGAAGCCGCGCAGCTTGTCGTTGAGCGTCCCGGCAAAGGCGATTCGCACGGTCGCACGACCGGTTGCGAGCGGGGCTGGAAGCCGGAGCACGACGCGTTCGGAGGCGGCGTCGAGGTCGACGGCCGCGGTCACCTCGTCGCCTGCGGGCGGGACGACGGAGGCGGCTCCGACGTCGAGATCTGCGGCGTTCAGGACGATCTCGTCGGTCTGCTCGTGGACGACGACGTCGATCTCCTCGGTCCCCGTGAAGGTGGCGTGCTCGAGGTCGGGCGCGATCTCGAGTCGGTACGCGACCGGCTCCAGTGTGCGTGGCAGGCGGTACGGGCCGTCGGCCGCGCGCGACGTCGCGAGGGAACCAGGATCGGATCGCATGAACGGGCACGCTACCCTGCCCCAGGTGAGCGAGCCCACTCCCCCCTCCCGGGGACCCGCCCCGTCGGGACCGTCCCGGCCGCTCGACGTCGTCGCGATGGGCAACGCGCTCGTCGACGTTCTGGCGACGGTGGCCGACGAGCTGTTGTTGGAGCTCGAGCTCGTTCGGGGGTCCATGGAGCTGGTCGACCTCCGTCGCGCCGAGGCGATCTACTCCGCGGTGGGCCCGGCCGTCGAGGTGTCGGGTGGCTCGGCCGCGAACACGGTCGCGGGCATCGCCGCCCTCGGCGGTTCTGCGGGCTTCGTCGGCAAAGTCTCCGACGACGACATGGGAAAGGTCTTCATCCACGACATGCGCTCGACCGGGGTCGAGCTCCACACCGCGGTCGCGGACCCCCATGAGGGCGAGGCGGAGGTGCGGGGGACGGGGCGGTCCCTGGTCCTCGTCACCGGGGACGCCGAGCGGACCATGGCCACCCACCTCGGGGTGTCGGCGACGCTCGGGCCCCAAGACGTCCCCGAGGAGATGGTGGCCCGATCGAGCGTCCTCTACCTCGAGGGGTACCTCTGGGACCGGCCGAGCGCGAAGGAGGCGATGCGACGCGCCGTGCAGATCGCGCACGAGCACGACCGGTCGGTCGCGCTGTCGCTCTCCGACTCGTTCTGCGTCGAACGCCACCTGCGCGACCTCCTGGAGCTCGTCGTGCAGGACGTCGATGTCGTGTTCGGCAACGAAGAGGAACTCTGCCGGCTGTTCAGCGCAGGCTCGCTCACAGGAGCCATCTCGGCATCCGAGGAGACCGGCGTCCTCGTTGTCGCAACGTGCGGTCCGTCCGGCTCGATCGTGGTGGGCGGGCGCGGCCCCGTCCAGGTGCCGGCCGTCGAGGTCACCGAGATCATCGACAAGACTGGAGCCGGTGACCTGTTCGCCGCGGGCTTCCTGTACGGGCTCACCCACGGCTCGGATCCGGTCGAGTGCGCGCGGTTGGGGTCGCTGTGCGCCGCGGAGGTGATCTCGCACCTCGGCGCCAGGCCCCGCGAGGACCTCGCACGGCTCGCGGTCGGCGCGGGTCTGGCGTAGCGCCCGCGCGTGTCCCTTTCGGTCGGCATCGTCGGCCTCCCCAACGTCGGCAAGTCGACGCTCTTCAACGCCCTCACCGACAACCGCGTCCTCGCCGCGAACTATCCCTTCGCGACCATCGACGCCAACGTCGGAGTGGTTGCGGTGCCGGACTCCCGGCTCGACCGCCTCGCCGAGTTGTACGACAGCGATCGGACGGTGCCGGCGACCGTGACGTTCGTCGACATCGCCGGGCTCGTGCGGGGCGCCTCCGAAGGCGAGGGGCTCGGCAACCGGTTCCTCGCGGCCATCCGTGAGACGGACGCCATCTGTCAGGTCGTGCGCGTCTTCGACGACCCCGATGTCGTCCACGTCGAAGGCCACGTCGACCCGGCGGCGGACATCGAGACGGTGAACACCGAGCTCGTCCTCGCTGATCTCCAGACCGTCGACAACCGCCTCGCGAAGCTTTGGCGCGAGGCCCGGATGAAGCCCGGACTTGCCGCCCAACTGGCGGCGACCGAGCGCGCACGCCGGGTCCTGGACCGGGGCACCCCGGTCTCGGCGGCTGCGGCGGCGGGAGAAGTGGAACCGGGACTGCTCGCGGACCTCCATCTCCTCACGGCGAAGCCCTTCGTGTACGTCTTCAACGTCTCGGAGGACCGCCTCGGCGACGACGTCCTGCGCCAGAAGCTCGCGGGCATCGTGGCGCCCGCGGAGTCGGTCGTCCTGTGTGCCCAGATCGAGGCGGAGGTCGCCGGCATGGACCGCGCCGAGGCGAAGGAGTTGCTCGCGAGCTACGGCCAGGAGGAGTCGGGACTCGAGCAGCTCGTGCACGTCTGCTTCCGAACGCTCGGTCTGCACACGTTCCTCACCGCGGGGCCGAAGGAGGCGCGCGCCTGGACGATCCCGATCGGTGCGACGGCGCCGGAAGCTGCAGGCACGATCCACACCGACTTCCAGCGCGGCTTCGTGAAGGCCGAGGTGGTGAGCTACGACGATTTGATCGCGGCCGGCTCGGTGCCAGCGGTGCGGGCCGCCGGCAAGGCGCGCATCGAGGGGAAGGAGTACGTGATGGCGGACGGCGACGTGGTCGAGTTTCGCTTCAACGTCTAGACAGCGGCGTATGCCCTGGTAGGAAATCTTGTAGCAGATGCTAAGACTCAAGTGATCGGAGGGATTTCCGCGTTGGGACTTGGCGGCACAGCGCTGCGTTGCCGAAAGGGGAGTGGGCACAGGCGGCGCTTCTCGACGTGCGGGCGGAGGGCATCCCGTTCAGTCGTCCCAGTTCTCTGACGAGGCCGTGGCGAAGCGCATCCATCGAGTCGCGCACTGACATCGAGGTCAGTAAAGCCTCTCCGGATCGGTCTCGGTGAACCACGTGCCCTGGCGCCCGAGTGCGGTTGCCGAGCCTGGTTCCGCGGGACTTGTGAGTGTCCAAGCCGTGACGTCCTTGCTCAGGCGGCCGTCTATGCGCCAGGCACTATTCGCTTGATCTCGCCAATCACTTGAGCGGACTCACTGTCCCCTCGGTTTAGGTAGGCCGACGCCCGCCCCATCTCGGGTGTTGAGATTGTGATGCCGTGGATCGAACTCTCGCAAAGCGACCCAGCGGTGACGTAGTCAGTCAGAGCCGCCTGCCATGGCGTATTGATTGCTGGTGTCGGCGCAGGAGCGTCACGTTGCAACTTTTGTGCACCTATGTCCAGCGACGCGCAAGCGCTGTTCACCTTGACACCTGTGCCGCTTGTCGTTGCTGTTGCCAACGCTGTCAGCGTGACTTGGAGTTGGGCATCATCAGCTTTCACGCCAGCCCACCAGGACGAGAGTCTGACAGCCAACGGAATGGTCGTCGTAGTGGTCATCGACGGGGCGGCGGTCGTCATCGTCGTCGCCGAGGAAATCGATACTCGACTCGTCGTCGGTGCACTTGAGGATGTTGTTGATGACGCCGTAGATGTCGCACTTGTTGCGGCATGTCTCTCCGTCTTCGTTGACGTCGTGTTCGCATGCGGGGGGTGCCGGCCATCGCCCGATCCGGCGACGGCTCCCACGATCACCATCAACACGACGAGACCGACGAGAAGAACGAGCCACTGGGGAAACCGCGTGATGGGACCTAGCAAACCGTCGCGTGTCGATGCTCGTTTGCCCAGTTCCTGTCCGCTCTCACGAGTTTCCGGCGGAATGACTCGTGGGGCCGCGTAATCCCGGTTCGTTTGTTGTGGGGAAGTCGACCCTTGGGCGTCAGAGAGCGTGTCAATGGAAGGATCGGGTATCGTGAGTTGGAGCTGGGATGTATGCAGCGGATGGGTTTCGGGTGGATACCACTTCCCATCCGAAGCCAGCCACCACAAGGGCGGTCCACATGGTGGCGGTTGATAACTCGGATGGAGATGCGGCGGATACCACTGCCCATCGGACGCAAGCCATAGGCCAGGGCCCTGAAAGACTTCTGTCATGGCTCCCCTCTCTTCCCCAGGGCAACCGGCATTCTAGCGCCGGGAGTGAGAGATGGTTACCACTACCGTCCTCAAGATCGCGGGCCGTGCCTCAGTGGCGCATAGGGATAGATCGATTATCGGGTGGCGGACGAACGAACCCCGCGGTCATACGACACGCGAAGGTACAGTTGAGAGGACCCAGACTTCTCGACCCGGTGTTGCCAAGCGCTTTGGCGGATGCGCGCTCGGGGTCGAACGCTTCAGGCGATCGCTGATGTGCTGAAACGCAAGCCGGGTCACCATCCCGACCCGCAGGACATCCCAGGCACTTGTGCGGAAGGTCGCCATCCGAGACTTGTGACCGAGAACTCCGACGACAACCTCAACGGCGGCATCACGTGCAGTTCTCGGCATTCACCGACATGTCGGCCATCGAACCAAACTTGGGAGCGCTGCCCAACAACGGCGGATCCGCGAGACGCAAGCGCTTCCTGCTGGCGGCCCAGCTATCGAACATGGCGGAACGGCGGGTCTCGGCTACTGTCCACCGACCAACGCGGCCTGCCCAGACTGGACGAAGCCACCGACAACAGCGTGTGCGACATCGGCGGCTACGAGAACAAGTCGTCACCTGACCCAGTCTGTAAACAGACTGCAAGGACTTGGCTGCTCACACACAACCCTCATCGTCAATTGCGTCCGCGACAGCCGGTGAGGACGAGAACTATGCAAGCGAGTTCAGAGGCGACTCCTTTAATCGCCAGTGGCCTGCCTCTCGCGATCGACACGGCGAGACTGATGACACCCACCCAGACCGTCTCCGGCATCGAATGGGCAACGTGACAGGGGTGACGGGCACGATCAAAAGGGTCCAGTCCAACGGATGCCTGGACCAGGTCCGGTCTGGCCCCAGTCGGTCGACATCGGCGCGGCGAAACCCACGACGACACCTGCACCCTGCTCGTCATTCATCGCGCAGCCCGAAAGAAACCTCACAGGACGGGACGCGCCATGAGCTTGGACCCGAAAACGGACGGCATGACCGGTCGCCGAATTGCAGGGCGCGGGCGCACGGCTACCCTTTCGTGCGACACGAGCGGAGGGAGGAGCGTGTGGAAGCGGCAGGCAGCGTCGACTGGGCGGGGCTCCGTGACGAGGCCGCGGCCGCCGCGGCTCGTGCGTACGCGCCGTACTCGCGTCTCCATGTCGGGGCCGCCGCCATCACCGAAGACGGGCGCGTCGTCACGGGCTGCAATGTCGAGAATGCCTCGTACGGACTCACCCTTTGTGCCGAGTGCGGCCTGGTCTCCATCCTCCACGCGACCGGCGGCGGGACGCTGCGTGCGGTGAGCATCGTCGCCGGCGACGGTCAGCCGCTCGCACCATGCGGCCGCTGCCGCCAGGTCCTCTTCGAAGCGGGTGGTCCAGACCTCCTCGTGGACGCGGGCTCGGATGCCGAACCGGTCCCTCTCGCGGGCCTGCTCCCCGCCGCGTTCGGCCCGGCCGACGTCGCCGCGCGTCGCGAGGGCGGCTCGTGAATCGGAGGATTCGGCCCCCTGGACCCGAGGGCCTGAGAGCCGCTCGATGACCGGGCCGCTTGCGACCGTCGAGCTCATCCGTCGAAAGCGCGACGGCGGCCGGCTCACCGACGCCGACATCACCGCGCTCGTCGAGGCCTACACGGCCGATCTCGTCCCCGACTACCAGATGGCCGCCTTCTTGATGGCCGTCTACTTCAACGGGCTCGATTCGGCCGAGCTCGCCTCACTGACCTCCGCCATGATCGCGTCGGGCGAACGGCTGGACCTGAGCGGCGTCTCGCGTCCGACGGTCGACAAGCACTCGACGGGAGGCGTCGGCGACAAGGTCTCGCTCGTGCTCGCGCCGTTGCTCGCGAGCGTAGGCGCCGCGGTGCCCCAGCTCTCTGGCCGCGGTCTCGGCCACACGGGCGGCACCCTCGACAAGCTCGAGTCGGTCCCGGGGTTCAAGAGCGATCTCGGGCCGTCAGAGATGGTAAAGATCCTCGACGACGTGGGATGCGTCATCTGCGCGGCAGGCCCAGGGCTCGCGCCGGCCGACGGCCGCCTCTACCAGCTTCGCGATGTCACGGGCACCGTGGAATCGATCCCTCTCATCGCGAGCTCGATCATGTCGAAGAAGATCGCCGAAGGAACCTCCTCGCTCGTCCTCGACGTGAAAGTGGGAAGTGGCGCGTTCATGCCCGACGTGGGTTCGGCGCGGCGACTTGCCGAGACGATGGTCGAGCTGGGGGCAGAGCACGACGTGAAGACCACCGCGTTCCTCACGCGGATGGACGAACCCCTCGGCCGAGCGGTGGGCAACGCCGTCGAGGTGTCGGAGTCCGTCGCGACGCTGTCCGGCGAGGGTCCGGACGACCTCATCCACCTGACCGTCGCCCTCGGGACGGAGATGGCCCGACTTGCCGGTCTCGCGAGCGAAGGCGACAACGGGGTTGGACGAGACCTTCGAGCGGCGCTCGGCGACGGCCGCGCGCGAGCGCGCTTCCGAGCGATGCTCGAGGCTCAAGGCGGCGACCCGGACGCGCCGCTGCCCGTCGCAGCCAACCGTGCGAGCGTGGCGGCCGAGCGCTCGGGTTTCGTGCGGCGCCTGGACGCGAGGGCGGTGGGGGTCGCGGCGTGGCGGCTCGGAGCGGGGCGAGGTCGGAAGGAAGACCCGGTCAGCGCCGCGGCCGGGGTGCTGTGTCATCGCAAGCCCGGTGAGGCCGTGGAGGAAGGTGAACCGGTGCTCGAGCTCCTGGCCGACGAAGCCGGGTTGCTCGCACGTGCGGTCGAGACGTTGGCGGGCGCGATCGACATCGGGCCGGAGCCCCCGGAATGTCCTCCGGTCGTGATCGAAGTGGTCCGCCGGTGATCGCGCCCCCGACTCTCGAGGTGGTGCGGGGTCTCCCCAAAGTGCTGCTCCACGACCACCTCGACGGAGGCCTGCGGCCGCAGACGGTGATCGAACTGGCTTCGGAGATCGGCTATGACGGGCTTCCGACCTCCGATGTGGACGAGCTGTCCAAGTGGTTCCGTGCGGGCGCCGCCCGGGGTGACCTCGGGCTCTACCTCGAAGGGTTCGCGCACACGGACGCCGTCATGCAGACGCCCGACGCGCTCGTCCGGGTGGCGAAGGAGTGCGCCGAGGACCTTGCCGATGACGGTGTCGTCTATGCAGAGGTGCGGTTCGCCCCGGAGCTCCATACGGGGCGCGGCCTCTCGGAGGGCGAGGTGGTGGAAGCGGTGCTCGAAGGCTTCCGGCGCGGCTCGGAAGGCCGGGGGATCCGCGTTTACACGCTCCTCACGGCCATCCGCACGGCGGCCCGGTCGCTCGAGGTCGCCAAGCTGGCCGTTCGTTACCGCGACGACGGCGTCGTCGGCTTCGACATCGCCGGCGCGGAGAAGGGGAGCCCCCCGACCGAGCACCTGCCGGCGTTCCAGTACGTCCAGCGCGAGAACTTCCACATCACGATCCACGCTGGGGAGGGCTTCGGGTTGCCGTCGATCTGGGAGGCCCTGCAGATCTGCGGGGCCGACCGGTTGGGGCACGGTGTGAGGATCGTCGACGACATCGCACGCAACCCTGACGGGACGATCGTCCTCGGTCGGCTCGCAAGCTATGTGCGCGACCGGCGGGTACCGCTCGAGCTGTGCCCGACCTCGAATGTGCAGACCGGGGCTGCGGCGACGCTCTCGGAGCATCCGATCGGACTGCTCCGGTCCCTGTTCTTCCGGGTGACGGTGAACACGGACAACCGCCTCATGAGCGGCGTCACGCTGTCCTCGGAGCTGCACGACGTCGCAGAAGCCTTCGACTACGGGCTGTCGGATCTCGAGTGGCTCACGCTGAACGCGATGAAGAGCGCGTTCGCCCACTTCGACGAACGTCTGCACCTGATCAACGACGTCATCAAGCCGGGGTTCGCCGACGCGCGGGCAGCGTCCGCTAGTCCGTGACCCAGACCGACCGGCGCGTCAGCACGAGTACTGTCGACGGCGTGAACCAGGGTGTCACGACGGTCGAGACCTCAGAGAAGGTGAACGGCGGGGGCGCCCCGCACGCCGTCGCGCAGGGTGCCGCACCCGAGGGAGCGATTGCCGGTGGGACCCTGATCCCCGACGTGACGACGTCGGACGCCGCACTCAAGCGCTTCCTTCATGGGCTGCCCGGAGTCGACCAGGTCGGGGCAGAGGCTCGTGCGGCGTCCCTCGCGACGCGCTCGATCAAGCGCGACGCGAAGTTGTGGGCCCTCGACACCGCGATCTCGATGATCGACCTGACGACGCTCGAGGGCGCCGACACCCCCGGGAAGATCGCGGCGATGTGCGCGAAAGCACGGCATCCGGACCCGACCGACCCGTCGGTTCCCCCCGTCGCGGCCGTCTGCGTCTATCCCGACCTCGTCGCCCTCGCCGCGAAGGAGGTGGCAGGCAGCCCGGTGGTGGTCGCCTCGGTCGCGACGGCGTTCCCGTCCGGGCGTGCCTCGCTCACTGTGAAGCTTGCCGACGCGCGCGATGCCGTCGAGGCAGGGGCGCAGGAAATCGACATGGTGATCGACCGGGGAGCCTTCCTCACCGGTCGCTACGGCCAGGTCTACGAGGAGGTCCGCTCCGTGCGCGAGGCCACGTCCTCCCTCGTCTTGAAGGTGATCTTGGAAACCGCCGAGTTGGCGACGCTCGACAACGTGATGCGAGCCGCGTGGCTGGCGATGCTCGGTGGTGCCGACTTCGTCAAGACCTCGACGGGAAAGATCACTCCTGCGGCGACCCGTCCCGTCGCGCTCGTTCTGCTGGCAGCGGTCCGTGACTTCGCCCGCGCGGGCGGACGACGCGTCGGCGTCAAGGTGGCCGGCGGGATCCGGACGGCGAAGGACGCCGTCTCCTACCTCGTGCTCGCGAAGGAAACGGCTGGCGAGGAATGGCTTACGCCTGCAACCTTCCGGATCGGTGCTTCGACGTTGCTGAACGACCTCCTGATGCAGCGCGTGAAGCAGCGCACGGGCGTGTACGCGGGGCACGACTACTTCACGATCGACTGACGGGCACCGACCTCCAAAGCCACGCGGCGGACGCCGCGAAGGGAAGCAAAGAACCGAGAGGAGGGAGAGGACGGACATGACCCAGACCACCGACACCGCGGCGTCCTCCACTGATCTCGATACCCGCGAATCGGCCTTCGCCTATTCACCCGCCCCCGAGTCGCGCGACGTCGTCCACCTCGATTCTGAGTACGGGTTGTTCATCGGTGGGGAGTTCCGCCCGGCCGCAGACGACGCGACCTTCGTCACGATCGATCCCGCGACCGAAGATCCGCTCGCCACGGTCGCCGACGCCGGCCCAGCCGACATCGACGACGCGGTGCGGGCTGCGCGGGACGCGTTCGAGCACACCTGGGGTCGACTGCCCGGCCGTGACCGGGCGAAGTACCTCTTCCGGATCGCGCGCATCATCCAGGAGCGCTCCCGAGAGCTCGCAGTGCTCGAGTCACTCGACAACGGCAAGCCGATCCGTGAGTCGCGCGACGTCGACGTCCCCCTCGCTGCGGCGCACTTCTTCTACTACGCCGGGTGGGCGGACAAGCTCGAGCACGCCGGGTTCGGCCCGTCGCCGCGGCCGCTCGGAGTGGCGGGGCAGGTGATCCCCTGGAACTTTCCGCTCCTCATGGCCGCGTGGAAGCTCGCGCCGGCGCTCGCGGCCGGCAACACGTGCGTGCTGAAACCGGCGGAGACGACGCCGCTCTCTTCGCTCTTCCTGGCACGGATCTGCCAGGAGGCGGGACTGCCTCCCGGGACGGTCAACATCGTGACGGGTGCGGGGGCGACCGGCGCCGCCCTCGTCGCGCACCCCGGAGTCGACAAGGTCGCTTTCACCGGCTCGACCGAGGTCGGAAAGGAGATCCGTCAGTCGGTTGCAGGAACGCGCAAGCGTCTCACGCTCGAGCTGGGCGGCAAGGCGGCGAACGTCGTCTTCGACGACGCGCCGATCGACCAGGCCGTCGAAGGGATCGTGAACGGCATCTTTTTCAACCAGGGCCACGTGTGCTGCGCAGGGTCCCGCCTTCTTGTCCAGGAGTCGATCGCCGAGGCCCTCCTCGAACGGCTCCGGGACCGCCTGACGACGCTTCGCCTCGGGGACCCACTCGACAAGAACACCGACATCGGCGCGATCAACTCCGCCGTCCAGCTCGAGAAGATTCGGAGTTTGGCCGACACCGGATCGCGGGAAGGCGCGGAACGTTGGTCCCCGCCGTGTCGGCTCCCCGAGCGCGGCTTCTGGTTCCCGCCGACGGTATTTACCGGAGTCAGCCAGTCTCACCGGATCGCGCGCGAGGAGATCTTCGGGCCGGTGCTCTCCGTCCTCACGTTCCGCACCCCGTCCGAAGCGGTGGCCAAGGCGAACAACACGCCGTACGGACTCTCGGCGGGCGTCTGGACCGAGAAGGGGAGCCGGATCCTCTGGATGGCCCAGCAGCTCCAGGCGGGCGTCGTCTGGGCGAACACCTACAACCGCTTCGATCCGGCGAGCCCGTTCGGCGGCTACCAGGAGTCCGGGTTCGGGCGCGAGGGGGGCCGGCACGGCCTCGAGGCCTACCTCGATGCCTGAGGAGTCCCGCGCCGCCAAGGCGCCGGCATCCGGCGCCGGGCCTTCGCACCTGGACGTCCGCAAGACCTACAAGCTCTTCATCGGCGGGGCGTTCCCCCGCTCGGAGTCCGGGCGGTCCTACGTCGTGCGCGGCGCCGATGGCTCCCACCTGGCGAACGCGGCCCACGCCTCACGAAAGGACGCCCGCGACGCGGTGACGGCGGCGAGGTCCGCGCTGTCGGGATGGTCGGGCGCCACCGCCTACAACCGTGGCCAGGTGATCTACCGGGTCGCCGAGATGCTCGAGGGCCGGAGCGCCCAGTTCGCCGGCGAGGTTGCGGCGGCCGAAGGGCTTCGCCCGGCAGCGGCCCGGCGGGTGGTCGAGACCGCCGTCGACCGTCTCGTGTGGTACGCCGGGTGGGCGGACAAGTTCGCCCAGGTCGAGGGGGCATCGAATCCCGTGGCCGGCCCGTACTTCAATTTCAGCGTGCCGGAGCCGACCGGGATCGTCGCCGTCTTCGCACCGCAGATGTCGAGCCTGCTCGGCTTCGTGAGCGTCGTCGCGCCCGTCGTCGTCACCGGCAACGTCGTCGTCGCCGTGGCGAGCGAGGCGCGTCCCCTGCCTGCCGCGAGCTTCGCCGAGGTCCTGGCCACGGCCGACGTGCCCGGAGGGGTGCTGAACGTGCTGACCGGTACGACCTCCGAGCTCGCCCCGGTGCTGGCGGCGCACATGGACGTGGACGGGATCGATCTCACCGGAGTCCCACCCGAGGCGAGAGCTGAGCTCGAGCGGTTGGCTGCGGGGAACCTCAAACGCGTGGCCGCGTTCGACGACGATTTCGGCCGGACCCCAGGTCGCGGGCCATTACGGGCCTTCGTCGAGACGAAGACGGTGTGGCACCCCGTCGGCACCTGAGAACCGCGTGGGGAATGCCGTGTTGCGATTGTGTTGAGTGTGTCAGGATACGGCGTTGCGAGCTCGCCGCAGCGCTGAAACAGACAGGCGGATTCGACGCGAGCCGAAAGGGGGCAATGACGTGAGATACACGTCGAGATGGTTGGCGGCCGTGGGGTCCCTGGCGCTGGTCACGGGAATCCTCGCGAGCACCGGGATCGCCGGCGCGTCGGGAAGCGCTGCGAGGCACGCGACGAGAGCGTCGTCCGCGGATCCCAAGTTCGTGGGCTGCATGGTCACCGACACCGGGGGGATCGACGACCGCTCGTTCAACGCATCGTCGTGGCAGGGCATGTTGGCGGCGAAGAAAGCCGACCCGAAGATCACGGTCAAATACCTGCAGTCGAAGTCGACAAGCACATACGTGCCGAATATCAATGCCTTCATCGCGCAGAAGTGCGGGATCATCGTGACGGTCGGCTTCCTCATGGGGACAGCGACCGAGACAGCGGCCAAGGCGCATCCGACACAGAAGTTCGCGATCGTCGACTACACCTACACACCGCCACTCGCCAACATCGACGCCCTCGTCTTCAACACGGTGCAGGACGGATTCCTCGGCGGGTACCTCGCCGCGGGGATGTCCAAGACGAAGAAGGTTGCGACCTACGGCGGCCAGAAGCTTCCGACGGTCACGATCTACATGGACGGTTTCTGGGACGGCGTGCAGTACTACAACCACAAGCACCACACCCACGTCCAGGTCCTCGGGTGGACAGAGAAGACGCAGAACGGCGAGTTCACCGGGACATTCACCAACCAGACGAAGGGTGAGACACTGACGAAGACCTTCATCGCCGAAGGTGCGGACATCATCTTCCCGGTCGCCGGGAACGTCGGGCTCGGTTCTGCCACGGCCGTCAAGAATGCTGACAACGCGGGCCAGCACGTGAACATGTTCTGGGTGGACACCGACGGGTGCGTCAGCGCCGCGACGTACTGCAAGTACTTCATCACGAGCGTGGAGAAGGGCATCGTCTCGGCGGTCAAGACCGCGGTCGTCTCGGCCGCGAAGGGCTCGTACAAGGGCGGCAACTACATCGGGACGCTGAAGAACGGTGGCGTGGTCCTCGCCCCCTTCCACATGTTCACAAAGAAGGTGCCGAAGAAGCTGAAGAACCAGCTGAAGCAAGTCGAGAAGGGCATCATCAGCGGCAAGATCAAGACGCCGACGAAGAGCCCGGTCTAACCGCGCTTGGTGTAGGGCTCCACGCGGTCGGGCGGCACCGCCCGGTCGCGCCTGCGGAGAGCCGGTCGGACGCACGGGGTCGAGCCGGGAGGCGGTGAGGCGAAGGGTCGCTCCCGCCTCCCGGAGGCCCTGACGCTGGCCCGAGGAGGACGCGCTGGAACTCAAGCTCCGGGGGATCACCAAGCGTTTCGGCAGCTTGGTGGCCAACGACGGGATCGACCTCGACGTGCCCGCAGGGCAAATCCACGCGCTGCTCGGGGAGAATGGCGCCGGAAAGACGACGCTCATGAACGTCCTGTACGGGCTCACCCAGCCCGACGAGGGCGAGATCCTCATCGACGGACGGCCGATGCGGCTCCGGAGCCCGAGGGACGCCATCGATGCCGGGATTGGCATGGTGCATCAGCACTTCATGCTCGTCCCCGTCTTCACGGTCGCCGAGAACGTCGTCCTCGGACGCGAGCCGACGCGCCCTCTGGGGCTCCTCGACCGCCGCAAGGCCCGGCGTGAGGTGCTTGAACTCTCGAACCGCTACGGGCTCTCGGTCGACCCTGACGCGTACGTCGAGCACCTCCCCGTGGGTGTTCAGCAGCGCGTCGAGATCGTAAAAGCGCTCATGGGACACGCGAACGTCCTCATCCTCGACGAGCCCACGGCGGTCCTCACGCCGGGCGAGACCGAAGAGCTCTTCCGCATCATGCGCGATCTGAAGGCGTCGGGTCGGTCGATCCTCTTTATCAGCCACAAGCTGAAGGAGGTGCAGGCCATCGCCGACAGCGTGACCGTCCTGCGGCGCGGTCGCGTCGTCGGCTCCCCCCCGCCGACCGCGACCGATGCTGAGCTCGCGTCCATGATGGTCGGGCGCGACGTCGAGCTGGTCGTGCACAAGGACGTGGCGAAGCCCGGGGCGGTGGTCCTCGCAGTCGACCACCTCGCCGTTCTCGACGAGACCGGGAGGCGGGCGGTCGACGACGTCACGTTCGAGGTCCACGCCGGAGAGATCCTCGGAATCGCCGGCGTGCAGGGGAACGGTCAGACCGAGCTGTGTAAGGCCCTCCTCGGGCTCTTGCCGGTCGAGGGCGGCACCGTCACGCTCGAGGGTCGGGACATCACGGGGGACTCCACGCGTGACGTTCTCGACTCGAACGTCGGCTACGTGCCCGAGGACCGCCAGGAGGACGGGCTCGTCGAGGCCTTCAGCGTCTCGGAGAACCTCGTTCTCGACGTCTACGACCAGAGCCCCTTCTCGTCCGGCCTCGTTCTCCACCCGGACCGGATCGACGAATCGGCACGCCGGAGCATGGCCGGCTTCGACATTCGGGCGAGCTCGATCGACGTGCCGGTGAAGACCCTTTCGGGCGGCAACCAGCAGAAGGTCATCCTCGCCCGCGAGTTAGGGCGCGAGACCCACCTCCTCGTCGCCAACCAACCAACCCGAGGTCTGGACGTGGGCTCGATCGAATTCGTCCATCGGCGGATCGTCGCTTCGCGCGACCGCGGCGCAGCGGTTGTGATCGTCTCGACCGAGCTCGACGAGATCTACGCGCTGTCCGATCGCATCGCCGTCATGTACGAGGGCCGGATCGTGGGCATCGTGCCGCCGACCATCTCCGCGGGCGAGCTCGGCCTCCTCATGGCCGGCGCCGGGTCGGCCCCTGCCGACGAACGCGCGGAAGTGCAGCCCGCATGACCGGTGACGTGGCGGTCGCGACCGGAGACGAGGTCCGCCCGCCTCAGGGCTCCGAGCCGCCTGCGGGGCAGGCCGGCGGCGGCCCGGGGGAGCGCGGCTTCACCCAGGTCCTCATCGACGCGGTCACGCGCGGGAACTCCGTGGTCGTCACGATCGCCGCGTTCGTGCTCGCGATCGTCGTCGGTGGCCTCATCATCGCGTTCACCAACACGACAGTGCTCCACGCCTGGGGGAACCTCTTCTCCGCTCCGGGCAAGGCGTTCGCCGCGGCGTGGGACACCGCGAGCGGCGCCTACACGGCCATGTTCGAGGGTGCGATCGTGAACCCCCACGCCGTCTCGGCGGCCTTCCACGGCGGGCCCATCTCGGCAGTCTTCAACCCGCTCTCCGAGACGGCGGTGACCGCGACGCCGATCATCCTCTCGGGACTGGGCGTCGCCCTGGCGTTCCGGGCCGGGCTCTTCAACATCGGGGCGGCGAGCCAGTTCATCGGCGGCGCCATGATCGCGGGGTGGATCGGCTTCGCCGTCCACCTCCCGATCGTCCTGCACGTGGTCGTCGCGGTAATCGGCGGTTTCGTGGGCGGCGCCGCCGTCGGCGGCTTCGCGGGATTCTTGAAGGCGCGGACCGGGGCCCACGAGGTGATCACCACCATCATGTTGAACTACGTGATGGAGTACCTGCTCATCTACCTCCTCGGACTGACCGTCTTCCGAAGGCCAGGCAACCCCAACCCGATCAGCCCGACGATCGCGAAGAACGCGCAGCTCCCACACCTGTTCGGGGCCAATCTGCGCGTCAACGCGGGGTTCCTCATCGCGCTCGCGGCTGCGGCGGCGGTGTGGTTGATGTTGTACCGCACGACGACGGGCTTCCAGCTCCGGACCGTGGGTTCGAACCCGAGAGCTGCCAGGAGCGCGGGCATGCGCCCCGAGCGGAGCTGGATCATCGTGATGCTGGTCGCCGGCGGGCTGGCGGGTCTCGCCGGCGCCTCGGTCGTGCAGGGCACGAACTTCGACCTTGCGCCCCTCATCTGGGGCACATACAACGTCTATGCGATCACCGTCGCCCTCCTCGGACGGGCCAGCCCCGTCGGCACGGTGCTGGCGGGCCTCCTCTTCGGAGCGCTGCGAGCGGGCGGAGTCACGATGCAGGCGTCGACCCAGATCCCGGTCGACATCGTCACCGTCATACAGGCGCTCATCGTGCTCTTCGTGGCAGCACCACCCCTCATGCGGGCGATCTTCCGCTTCCGGGCACCGAGGTCCGGCGGCGAGCAGCTGGAGGCGAGGGGGTGGGGCGGTTGACGGTCGCGTCCCCCGCGCTCATCGCCATGCGCAGATCGATCACCGTCGAGCGCCGGGTCGTCATGGGCGGCCTCCTGTTCCTTCTCGGGCTCGTCGACGCGCTCGTCTTCGGGTACCTGGCGCCGAAGGGTCACGCGGTCTTCACCTTCACCCCGACAGGCGCCGCGGTCCGGGTCCCGAACCTGAGCATCACACCGCGTCCGGTCGACATCGGGCTCGGCGTCGTCAGTTGTGTGCTCGGCGGCCTCTACGCGGCCCTCGACATGATGACCGTCGCACGCCGGATCGTCGCGACGGTGTGCGCCCTCGCGCTGTTGGTGTCGTTCCTGTGCTGGGCGGGCGCAGGCAGGATCCCGCTCCCCTTCGTGTCCCTGCTTGCGACGACCGTGAACTCGTCGATCCCGCTCATGCTCGGCGCGCTCGCGGGTTGCCTGTGCGAGCGCGCCGGGGTCATCAACGTCGCGATCGAGGGTCAGCTTCTCACCGGGGCGTTCGGCGCGGCGGTCGTCGCGAGTGCGTTCGGGTCCCTGTGGCTCGGGCTTGTGAGCGGAGCGGCGTGCGGCGTGTTCATCGCGCTCATGCTCGGGTACTTCGCCATCCGTTACCGCGTCGACCAGATCGTGCTCGGGATCGTGCTCGACCTGTTCGCCGCCGGGATCACCGGCTATCTCTACGACGCGGCGCTCGTTCCCTTCGCGAACCGCCTGAACTCGCCGCCGACTTTCAACGCGCTCAAGATCCCGCTCCTCGGCGACATCCCGATCATCGGACCCGTCCTGTTCGACTCGACGATCTTCCTCTACATCACGTACGCGGTGATCGTCCTCGTGCAGGTCGGGCTCTTCTCGACGCGTTGGGGGCTTCGCGTCCGCGCCGTGGGCGAGCACCCCACGGCGGCGGACACGGTCGGCATCAACGTGCTCGCGACGCGGTGGCGGAACGTGATCCTCGGAGGCGTGCTGGCCGGCATCGGCGGTGCCTATCTCACCATCGGGTCGGTCGGCTCGTTCGGGAAGACAATGTCCTCGGGGCTCGGCTTCATTGCGCTCGCGGCGATGATCTTCGGCCGTTGGAATCCACTCGGCGCGTGCGCGGCGGCTCTCCTCTTCGGCTTCATGACGGCGCTCTCAAGCGTGCTCGGGACCATCGGCTCGCCGATCCCCTCGGACATCCTCCTCATGTTCCCCTACATCGCGACGATCGTCGCGGTGGCAGGGCTCGTCGGACGCGGACGACCGCCCAAAGCCGACGGGCAGCCGTACGAGAAGGCATGACCGCCGCGATCCCGGTCGATCCCTACGCTGCCGCGCGCGCTTCGGCGGACGCGCTCGCGGCGGCGACCGGCGTCGCGCGGCACGACGTGGCGGTGGTTCTCGGGTCGGGCTGGTCACCTGCGGCCGACGCCTTCGGTGCCGCCGACGTGGAGGTCGCCGTCGCAGAGATCGGCTTCCCGCGCCCGGCGGTGGCTGGCCACACCGGCACCGCGCGCTCAGTCGAGGTCCGTGGAAGGCGGGTCCTCGTGCTCTCTGGGCGCGTCCACCTCTACGAGGGGCACTCGCCCGCAGCCGTCGTCCACGGCGTGCGGACGGCGGCGGCGGCCGGCTGCCGGACGGTCGTGCTCACGAACGCGTCAGGTGGTGTCAACCCGGCCTACTCCGCCGGCCAGCCCGTCCTCATCTCGGACCACCTGAACCTGACCGCGGCCTCTCCGCTCGAAGGTCCGCCCCCACCACCCGGGATGCCCCTGCCCTTCGTCGACCTCACCGACCTGTACGCCCAGCGCCTCCGGACCCTCGCCCGTACCGAGGACCCCTCGCTCGAAGAAGGCGTCTACGCGGCGTTGCGCGGTCCGCACTACGAGACGCCCGCCGAGATCACCATGCTGGCGTCGCTCGGTGCCGACCTCGTGGGCATGTCGACCGTCCTCGAGGCGATCGCGGCGAGGCACGTCGGGATGGAGGTGCTGGGCGTGTCCCTCGTGACCAACGTCGCGGCCGGGCTCGGCGCGACGCCGCTCGACCACGCCGACGTGGTGGCCGTCGGCACGGCTTCCGCGGCCCGGATCGGACAGCTGCTCGCCGCGGTCGTCGCGAACCTGTGAGCGATCCTTCCGCCCTAGCCCGAGCCTGGCTGGAGCACGACCCGGACCCTTCCGACCGCGAGGAGCTCACCAGGCTGCTCGCCGACTCGAGCGAGTCCGCACGGCGCGAACTGCAGGACCGCTTCGCCGGGAGGCTGGAATTCGGGACGGCGGGGCTCCGTGGCGCGCTCGGCGCCGGGCCGAACCGGATGAACCGCGCGGTCGTCCGGGCGACCACCGCGGCGCTGACCCGTTGGCTTGCGGAGCACCGTCCCGACGCCACCGAGCGCGGCGTGGTCGTGGGCTGCGACGCCAGGCACCGGTCCTCGGCCTTCGCCGACGAGGCGACGGCCGTGCTCGCGGGAGCCGGCATCCCCGTGCACCGGCTCGCGGACCGCCTGCCGACCCCGGTGCTCGCCTTCTCGGTGCGGCACCTCGCTGCCGCGGCCGGCGTCATGATCACGGCGAGCCACAACCCGCCCGCGGACAACGGGTACAAGCTGTACCTCGGAGACGGGGCGCAGATCGTCCCTCCTGTCGACGCGGAGATCGAGGCCTTGATCGACGGCGTCGGCCCCCTGTCCGATATCCCGCTCGCGGACCCGGGCGACCCGCTCGTCCGACGTCCAGGCGACGCGGTCGTCGATGCCTACCTCGCAGCGATCGTGTCGCGGTCGCCCTCGGCACCGCGCCCTGCACGCGCGCTCTCCGTCGTGTACACGCCGATGCACGGGGTCGCAGGACCCTCCTTCCTCGAAGCGGTCCGTCGAGCGGGCTACCCGGACCCGGTGGTCGTCCCGACTCAGGCCGAGCCCGACCCGGACTTTCCGACCGTCGTCTTCCCGAACCCCGAGGAGCCCGGCGCGCTCGACCTCGCCTTCGGCGAGGCCCGCCGGGTCGGCGCCGATCTCGTCCTGGCGAACGACCCCGACGGGGACCGCCTCGCCGTGGCGGTGCCCGGCGACGGCGTCGAAGGGGGATGGCGCCGCCTGAGTGGTGACGAGGTGGGGGTCCTCCTCGGCGACTTCGTCATCACGCACGAGCGAGCCAGTTCTTCCTGGTCAGGCTGCGCGGCTGCGGGGGTGCCGCTCGTCGCCGCGTCGATCGTGTCGTCCACGATGCTCGAGAAGGTGGCGCGGGCCGCCGGTGTTGAGTTCGTCGCCACGCTGACGGGTTTCAAGTGGATCGTGCGGGCCACCGACGCCGTGCCGGGCAGTCGGTTCCTGTACGGCTACGAGGAGGCGCTCGGGTACCTCGTGGGCGACACCGTCCGCGACAAGGACGGGATCGGCGCGGGCCTCGCCGTGCTCAGTCTGGCCGGTGGCCTCGCCGCGGCGGGATCGGACCTTCTTCGTCGGCTCGACGAGCTCGCGAGGCGACACGGCGTCCACCACACGGCCCAGCGCTCGATCGCCACTCGAGACCCGGAGGCCGTCATGGCCCGTCTCCGCGCCGATCAGCCCGCCGTGATCGGTGGCGAGCGTGTCGTGCGCTGCACGGACCTCGAGTCGGGCGGCGTGTGGCAGGAGGATCGGCCGCCGCTTCCATCCGCAGACGTGCTCGCCTACGTACTCGAGTCTGGTGCCCGCATCATCGTCCGACCGAGCGGGACCGAGCCCAAGCTCAAGAGCTACCTCGAAGTCGTCCGGCCAGTCGCGGGAGGCGACCTGGCTGCGGCCAGGGCTGCCGCCGCGAGTGAGCTCTCTCGACTCGAGGACTCCCTCCTCGAGACGCTCTCGAACGGGCGCGCCGGTCAGGGTGAGAATGGGCGCTGAGCGCCTTCGGGGTCGGTGCGTGCCCACCTCCGACCGGGCACCGGCCGGTCTCTGCGCCCGCGTCGAGGGAGCAGCGATCCCGGCGACGGCGACGGTTCCGTCCATGAGCAGTCGAATGACGTCACCTTCTGTCGCCGCGACTGCTATACCCCCGTTGTGGGAAGTGGTATTGGCATGGAAAGGAACGCCATGACCTCTTCGTCGAGCCAGTTCACGAACCTGGTGAGGACCACCGTCCTCGGAGCGGAAGGAGACGTCGCCGCCGTCCGCGAACAGCACCGCCTTCGGCGACTGTCGAGGCTCAGTCTGGTCCTCGCCGCCGTACTCGCGTGGATCCTGTGGCGGGGGCTCAGCCGCCTGCCGCTCGTGCCGATCCCGCACCTCGGGGCGACAGCGGCCAGGTTCGTGCCCGTGGTGATCCTGATCGGGTTCCTCGCGCTCTTGCTCGGGGCCCAGTTCATCGGGGGCGGCTCGTCACCGCACATCTTGTTCCGCCCCGGGGACATCGACGTCGGCCTCGACGACGTGGTCGGGATCGACAGCGTGAAGAACGAGGTCATCAAGACGCTCAACCTGTTCCTCGGGCACAAGCGCTTCCGGGAACTGGGCGGCCTCCCGCGCCGCGGGGTCCTCTTCGAGGGTCCCCCCGGAACGGGCAAGACCTACCTCGCCAAGGCGATGGCCCGCGAGGCCGACGTCCCGTTCCTGTTCGTCTCGGCGACCTCCTTCCAGTCGCACTTCTACGGCATGACCGGCAGGAAGATCCGGAGTTTCTTCCGGACCCTCCGCAAGTACGCGTCGAGCGAGGGTGGAGCGATCGGCTACATCGACGAGCTGGACGCGATCGGCTCGGCGCGAAGCGGCATGAACAGCGCCCGCGGAGAGGGCATCGCCGGGGTGGTGAACACGCTGCTCACCGAGATCCAGTCCTTCGACCAGCCGACGCGCGGCCGCAGGTTCCTCCGGCGCATGTTCGTCGACCCGGCGAACCGGCTGCTCCCCCGCAGCCTCCAGATCACCCAGAAGCCGGTGACGACGCCGAACGTGCTCATCATCGCCGCCACCAACCGGGCCGACAACCTCGACCCCGCGCTGCTGCGCCCGGGCCGGTTCGACCGCTCGATCCACTTCTCGCTGCCGAGCCGCAAGGCACGCGCCGACATCGCGCGCTACTACCTCTCGCGGGTCGCCCGCGACCCCGGCATCCGCCTCGAGGACACGGTCGACCGGGTTGCGGGCATGACCGCCGGCTACTCGCCCGTGGCCATCTCGCACATCATCAACACAGCGCTCCCGTTCGCCCTCATGAAGGGCCGCCTCGGGCTCACCCTCGAGGACATCACCGAGGCGAAAGTCGAGTTCGAGACCGGGGAGAAGGACCCCTCGACCGTCTACACCGACGAAGAGCGTCGGCGTGTCGCGTACCACGAGGCGGGGCACGCCACCGTCGCGTACTTCCTGGGCGAGGGCCGGAGACTCGACATCTTGAGCATCGTGAAGCGGCGGGACTCACTCGGGATGCTCGCGCACTCCGACTCCGAGGAGCGCTTCACCCGCACCAAGGGTGAGTACGAGGTCCTGATGCGGATCGCCATGGGTGGAAAGGCATCGGAGCAGATCTTCTTCGGAGAGGTGAGCTCGGGACCGGCCGGCGACCTCGTCGCCGCCACCCGCATCGCGGCACAGATGATCGGGGCCTGCGGGTTCGGCAAGTCGCTGGTCTCCATGGCCGCGGACGACGGTGCCGGCCCGTTCAGTGAGGGCCTCGTCTCGAAGGTTCTCGGGGACCGCCAGATGCGGCCGGACGTGGAGAAGCTCCTGAAGGACGCGTACGAGGACGCCGAGGAGGTCCTCGAGCGACACGGCGCCGTCGTCCAGAGGCTCGCCGAGGCGCTCGTGGAACGCGGCGAGCTCATCGGGAGCGAGATCATCGGTGTGATCGAGGCGACGCCCGACACCGAGAAGGGCAAGGCCGAGGCGAACCGCACACTCGACGTCCTGCTCCGCCCGGCCCCCTGACCCTCGGCCGTCACGGTCACTGAAGGCCGCCGGCGAATATCGGCGACCAAGTCCCACGAGAGCGTCCGAGATCGGCGCTCGCCCCACGGTTCACGTGCGGCCTCGGGCCCCCGCCGGGTACTTGCTTGTGCTCCTCAAAGAGTCACCTTCGGGTAACCGCGATTTCATTCAGTCATTCCTGAGCGTTCCGGGCCAGTTCACGTTGCATCGGTAGCGTGCCCTCGCGGTGGCGGGGGTCACCGGACGCGCGGTTCAAAGGTGCACCGAGACTGAAGGAGGAGCGCGCCCGCGGTGGACGACCTGGTGACACTGCGGGCCGCCGGAAGCAGGTCTCCGGCCACCCGTTCTAAGCGGGCCATCGTCGAGCACCGGCCGAGGGTCGACGTCATCTTCGACCGGGTCTCGCTCGGCGCCGGCCTCACGGTGCTGGTGCTGCTCACCCTGGTCGGTGTCTTCCTCCTCTACCAGGGGAGGCACACGTGGACGGTCCTCGGGACGTCCTTCCTGACGACCGAGGTCTGGCGCTCCGGTGGCGTGCACCCTCACATCGGCGTGCTGGGGCTCCTCTTTGGGACCATCGTGGTCGGACTGATCGCCGAGGCGTTCGCCGTTCCCCTCGGGATCGCGGTCGGGCTGTTCATCGCCGAATTCGCGTCAAAGGGCGCGCAGAGGATCCTCCAGGGACTCGTCGACCTGCTCGCCGCGGTGCCGAGCATCCTCTTCGGCCTCTGGGGCTTCTTCTTCCTCTCCGGGACGATTGTCCCGTTGTCGCGCTGGCTCACCACACACCTGTCGTGGTTCCCACTCTTCGCCACCGCAACGAGCAGCACGCTCGGGACGTCGTTCTTCATTGCCGGCATCGTCGTCTCGCTCATGGTGATCCCCATCGTCGCCTCGATCTCCCGAGCGGTCTTCGCCCAGACCCCTCCTTCCGAGAAGGAGGCGGCGCTCGCTCTCGGCGCCACCCGGTGGGGGATGATCCGGACGGTCGTCCTGCCCTACGGCCGCGGGGGCATGATCGGCGGCTCGATGCTCGGTCTCGGGCGGGCGCTGGGCGAGACCATCGCCGTCACGTTCCTCCTTCCCCAGGTGCCCTTGATCAGCGCGCACCTGCTTCAGAGCGGGGGCGCCACGATCGCTGGCTTCATCGCCAGCCGGGCCGGCAACGTGACCACAGTGCCCGGCCTGATGGCGGCCGGGCTGATCCTCTTCGTCCTTACCCTCCTGACGAACCTCGTGGCTGCGAGCATCGTGTCGAGGAGCCGGTCGGGGCAGGGGGTCGAGCTGTGACCGATCGCGGCCCTTTCGCGCCAGCCGCCGGCTCCCCGTCGGCCTCGGTGCGCAGCGGGCCATCCGGATCTTCCCGCACTCGTCCACCGTCGAACGCCCGCGCCCGCAGGCGTCCCACCTCGTTCGAGGCGATCGACGGCTGGCTCGCCGCCGCCTCGGCCGTGAGCGCCATCGCGCTGTGCTGGCTGGTGTTCTCTCTGTTCACCGACGGAATCGGATGGCTGGGCTTCTGGCTTGTCGCCTACTTCGCCTTCGTCACGATCTATTTCATCGTCACCTACGAACGGCTCGGCTCACTGGCAGCCGTCGACCGCCTGGTCACCGTGGCCGTGTGGTCGGCGATGATCGTGGTCCTCATCCCGCTGCTCTGGATCGTCCTCTACGTCATCGACAAGGGCGTCCCGGGGTTGAGCTGGGGCTTCTTCATCCACACGCAGAAGGGCGTCACCCCGGAGATGTCGGGTCGCGCCGGAGGGGCGTGGCACGCCATCGTCGGCACGGTCGAGCAGGTCGGCGTCGCCTTGTTGATCTCGCTTCCGCTCGGGACGATGACGGCCGTATTCCTGAGCGAGAGCCGGTCGAGGCTCCGAAGAGTCGTTCGCATCTTCGTCGACGCGATGAGCGGGATGCCCTCGATCGTCTCGGGTCTGTTCATCTACGCGACCTTGATCATCCCGCTCGCAAAGGACAGCAAGTTCTTCGGGTTCGACGGGTTCATGGCGTCGCTCGCGTTATCCGTCACCATGATGCCCACCATTTGTCGGACCGTCGAGGTGGTGCTCCGCCTCGTCCCGCACGGCTTGCGAGAGGCCGGCCTCGCCCTCGGATCCTCTCGGGCACGGGTTGTCTGGTCCGTGGTGCTTCCGACCGCGTCGGCGGGGGTCGCGACGGCGGCCGTGCTTGGCATCGCCCGGGAGGCGGGCGAAACGGCTCCGCTCCTGTTCACCGCGTTCGGCTACAACTACCTGAACGCCAATCCGTTCAGCACACCGCAGGAATCGCTCCCGCTCTTCATCTGGCGCTTCGTGCGTGAGCCGCTGGCGTCGTCGATCGAACGAGGCTTCGCGGGAGCTCTTGTGCTCCTGCTCCTCATCCTCGTGCTCTTCGCAGTGGCACGGTTCGTCGGACGCGACCGGACGAAGTCGCGCCCGCGCCCCCTGATCCTGAGACTCATCCGTCCCGAACCCAGCGGCAGCAGATTGCTTGCGGCCCGCACGGTCGGCGCCCCGTCGGAGGTGGGCGACCTCGATGACCGGGAGGCACCCTCGTGACACAGGTCTTTGCCCCGCCCGCCAGCGAGGCTGTGACGAACCACCGCGATCCCCCCGGCGACGGGTCTGATCCGGCCACCAGGCGCGCGGTGCCGCGCTACGTCGGCGCATCGCCGGTCGGTGCCGTCTCCCTCGAGTCCAGAGACGCCTGCGCGTGGTTCGGCGAGCGCCTCGTGCTCGAAGGAGTCACGCTCGCGATGCCGGCCGGCGAGGTGACCGCGCTCATCGGGCCTTCGGGCTGCGGGAAGTCGACCTTCCTCCGCCTCCTGAACCGCATGCACGAGCTCGTGCCCGGTTCGGCGATGGACGGTCAGGTGCTCCTCGACGGCCAGGACATCTACGGGCCGGGTGTCCGCGCGCAGGAGGTGCGGACGCGCATCGGCATGGTGTTCCAGAAGCCGAACCCGTTCCCCGCGATGAGCGTCCGCGACAATGTGCTCGCGGGCCTGAAACTGGCTGGCATCAAGTGTCACGACAAGGACGCCCTTGTCGAGCAGTCGCTGCAGCGCGCGAGCCTCTGGCGAGAGGTCCGGGACCGGCTGGACAAGCCTGGCGGCGAGCTGTCCGGTGGTCAGCAGCAGCGTCTCTGCATCGCGCGCTCCCTGGCGGTCTCCCCAAACGTCCTGCTCATGGACGAACCCTGCTCGGCCCTGGACCCGACCTCCACGCGCCGCATCGAAGAATCGATCGACGAGCTGCGCCAGGAGATCACCATCGTGATCGTCACGCACAACATGCAGCAGGCCCAACGCGTGTCGGACAGCTGCGCCTTCTTCCTCGCCGATGAGAACGAGCCCGGCTACGTGGTGGAGCACGGGCCGACGACCAAGATGTTCGACTCGCCCGAGGACCCGAGGACCTTCGACTACGTCAACGGACGGTTCGGATGAGCCGACCCCGGCTCTGGCAGGCCGTCGTGGTGACGGCGCTGGTCATCCCCATCGCTGTCAGCTGGACGCCGGGTTCTTTCGCGGCGGCATCCCCGACGTACTCTCCGATCAATGGGCAGGGGTCGACGTACGCGGCGCTCGCGTTCCAGACATGGACCCAGGGCGCGCAGATCAACGACGGTCTGAACGTCAACTACACGGCGACCGGCTCGCCGGCCGGGCTTTCGGCCTACGCCGAGAACACGGCCACATTCGCGGGCACGGAGGCTGAGTACTCGGAGCTCTACCCGGACACACCCAACCCCAACGGGCACGTGCCGCGCGGGTTCGCCTACACCCCCGACGCGGCGGGAGCGGTCGCCGTCATGTACCACGTGCACACCCCGGCGGGGACAACAGTCAACTACCTCCATCTCTCACCGCTCACCGTCGCCCGCATCTTCATGCGGTACATCACGACGTGGACAAGCCCGACAATCAGCCGCGACAACAAGGGCCTGGTCCTTCCGCACGAGCCGATCACCCTCGACCTGCGCTCCGGCCAATCCGGTACGACGGCGCTCTTCTACGACTGGGTCAAGCACACCGACCCGACCCAGTTCATGAGCTGGGCGCGGGCCAACCACTTCCCCACGGTCTCGAGGGTCTGGGAGGTGGACGACGGCACAGGATTCGGAAGCGGACCCGGGTTCAACGACCTGCCCGGTTCCGACCAGCAGGCGGAGGCGATCTCCGCGCCGACGGGCCTCTGGTCAATCGGCTACGACGAGTTCGGCTACGCCTTCGTGTACCACGACAACGTCGCGTGGGTCGAGAACGCGTCGGGGAACTGGACCCAGCCCTATGCGAAGGACATCGCGGCGGCGCTCAAGTCGGCGGTCCTCGCCCCGGACACGTCGCAGACACTCGTCGGCGTCTACAACTCGAAGACACCCGTCGCCTACCCGATGTCGGCGTACTCCTACATCCTGTACCAATGTGCATCGACGCCCGCACGTCCGACCTGCAAGGGGCCGTATCCGAACCAGGGCGTGATCAACACCATGTCCAAGTTCATGCGCTACGTCGCATGCACAGGGCAGGTGAAGATGGCCGAGATCGGCTACTCGCCGCTGCCCGCGGACCTGAGCCAGTTCCTGGCCAACGCGATCGGCTACATGACCGGCCAGGCGCCCGCGACGCTCACGGCCGCCAACTGCGCGAATCCCCAATTCAGAGGCGGCGACCTCGGCGTCGGCGCGACACCGCCGCCTGACCCCACGCGGGGCGTCACCGCCGAAGGCCCGGGTCCAGGCGGGCACAACGGCTCCTCGACAACCGGTGGTGCCACGGGTTCAGGATCGTCGAGCGCTTCGGGAGGCGGTGGGTCATCCCCCAAGCCGGGCGTCGTTGCGACCGGCCTTAAAGGTGGCGCCGCACGGTCCGCCGGCGGCGGAACGAGCGTGTTCCAGCAGACACATCCGACGGACCTCCAGTCGGCCGCGGACTCGACCACGCTCCCTCCCGCGCCGCTCGCCGTGCTCCTGGTCCTGCTCGTCGCCCCCGCGGCATGGCTCGGTCTCAGCGCGCTGCGACGGCGACGCGCGTTGGCGGAAGGTCCGCCGCCGGATATCCCACCGGGCGCGGACCCGGCCCCGTGAACGCGGACAGCGAGGCCCGCGAACCTCGAGGGATCGTCGTGCATGGAGTCGCCGACGTCGTTCTCAGCATTTCGAAAAGAAGGGAGCGACAAGAATTCACTTCGATGTCACCTATAGATCCTTGACTTCCTGCCTGAACGACGGAAAATGACGGAGGCGGAGCTCGGCTCTAATCTCGAGCCGCGTCTTCCGGTTATTGTGACAGACAACCTAGGAGGAACCTTGAGATTTACCAAAATGCGTCTGAGAGCGGGCGTGCTGGTCGGGGCAGCCGCGCTCTTCGGAGCGGGCACGGTCGGACTCTCGGCGACCCCGGCAGGCGCGAGCAACAGGCAGGTCTCGGCCGTCGGCTCGTTCACCACGTACGTGGTGATGCACGCCCTGTTCCCGACGTCGCTCAACGACCTGCTTCCGGGCGGGGTGACAACAAAGCAGCGGATCGTCGGGACAACAACCTACTGCAAGGGGGGCATTAACTTCACAACAACGACGAAGTTCCCGACAGGCGCCCCGAACGGGTCCACGGCGGGGAAGACCTTCCTCGCGGGTGAGGAGACGACGACAACGACACGGCGAGGCTGTGTCACAATCGGCCGCTCCTCGTCACCACCGAAGCCGTCGACAATCAGCACACACTTCGACTACTACGCCTTCGCGCTCGATGGCGTGACCGCGATGCTGGGTGCGAACGCCAACGTCGGCTCGACGTCGACCTTCACAAACGGAAAACCGGTCACCCTCAGCCAGATCAGGGCCATCTACCGGTGCTTCACAGTCGGGACGAACAAGACCGTGAGAACGTGGAAGCAGGCCGGGCTCGGCACATCGACGACAACCATCAACCGGTTCTGGCCACAGCCGGGGTCGGGCACCCAGTCGGTTGGGCACGACATCCTGGGCTTCACACCGTCGAAGGCCGCCACAGTGCCGCACTGCACGACACCGACACGCCCGACAATTGTCGTCCCGGCGATCACATCGTTCCACACAGTGACAGTCACAATTAAGGGTGTCCCCACGATCGTGGCGAGCGTGCCGAACGAGGAGAACACAGAGAGCGGACTGGTCTACGGAACAAAGCTGCTAGGCAAGTCACTCAAGAACGACATCATGTGGTACTCGGCAGGCAAGTACGCCTCTGAATGGAACAACACCACAGAGTACGGAACGACGAAGAACAACCGGATTAACCAGAAGACAATTGGGAACTTCACACCGACACAGCTGGAGTTGGCGAGGATCCGACTGCGCAAGCTCACAGGCACATTTGCGGTCACAACAGCGGCGGGTACGCCCAAGGGCTTCGTCAAGTTCACCACGACTGCCGGAAAGCGCTTGACAAAGGCCGTCGCGATCAAGACCACAACGGTGAGCGAGACAAACGAGTGGTATTCCCACATCGCGTCGAACGCCAAGGCTGCCACAACATCGCAGTCGCTCGTTCCCGGGGTGCGCTACATCTGGAATGAGTGCGACACAGCGACGCCGGGCTACAACCTGTGCAAGGAGATGGTCGGCTTCGACAACCAGAAGAAGACATGGCCGACCAAGACCCAGACAACAGGCGCCGGGACGAAGAGCGCCCTCTGCGCGGGCAAGGACGCCGCGACGATCACGGCGAACGGCTTCGTCCCGTTGTCGTCGAGCAAGGACCCGAAGAAGGGCAACGCCGCCAAGGCAACGTGCCGGGAATGGGTCGGCAAGTCGTACCCGGGTCTGGCGACACCCAAGCACTGGACCGCCAACACATGGAGGAACCCGACAACACGGTGAGCGGGAGGCGGTAGAACGGAAATCGTTCACGGACTGCGTCGTCACGCGGGGCCTGGCTCGTCCGGGCCCCGCGATGACGCGTCTTCACCCGACGCACGATTCGATCGACGAGGACGGGACGCCCCATGACGATGCGATCTGAAGCCAATGGCCGCAAGGAGATGATCCGACGTTGAATGACCCCCGGCAACGAGACCGACGCCAGGACAGGGCGGCCGGCCCCCGACGTCCGTCATGGGGCGCCCTCGTGCTCACCTGGTGCGCGACGGCGCTCGTGGCCTCCGCCGTACTGGCGATCACCGGGGTGCTCGCCGGGCGCAGCGAGGCGGGCGCCTCGCCGACGCCCTACCTGACGTTCACAGTGGCGCCCACGCACAACCTCGTCGACGGCGAGCAGATGACGGTCACGGTCGATCGCACGGCCGCCGGGACGGCCGCAGGGGTTGAGATCCTGCGCGTGGAGCCGGGGTGGTGCGCGTACGGGACGAACTTGCCCACCGGTGTGCCGTCGTCCACCTACGGCCCGGGGATCGGCTTTCCGACAGGCCTCGGACCGACGGTCGTCTGCACGACAAACACACATCCCCTGAACGGTGACCCTCAGCCGGTCTCGACGATCAGCCCGCAGCAAAGGCCGACAGGAAACTACACATCGGTCACCGGGGAGACGTTCGCCCAGTCGACCGGCGGCACGACGGTCACCAACGGCACCCTCGTCTGTGACGCGACAACCCGGTGCACATTCGCCCTCGCCGTCTACGTGCAGCTGAACACAACACAAGTCTCGACACACGAGATCTTCTTTCTGCAGACGCCGGTCACCTACGAGCCCACATCGGTTGAGGCGGCCTGCGGAGGCGCATCGGCGGGGCAGCTCTCGACGGTCGGCCCGGACCGGTTGGGCGGCTACCTCACCACCATCACGAAGAGCGCGTGCCAGGACCACGTCGGGGGCGGGAGGGCCCTCGCGGACGTGCTCACCTCCGGCAAGAGCGACGCAGAGGCGCTCTGCAGCTTCGCCAGCGGGAGAGCCGATCTCGCGTACAGCGCGATCGGCTACGGAACAGCGAAGTCGCCGTTCAACCCGGCCCACTGCACAGCGGCCACAGGAGGGCCCAATCCGGACCGTCCCTACGTCGCGGTCCCGATCGCACTCGACTCGGTCGACGTCGCGCACACCCAGACGGTCGTCGTCGCCAACGCGTCGAACTCGGACAGCTTCACCGACTACAGCCAGCTCAAGCTGACCGACCTGGAGGCGGCGAAGCTGATCGGGGTCGACGGAATGGGCTTCTGGAGCTTCTCCTACGGCATAGGAATTGTCCAGAAGAACCCCACATTGAAACGCGACTTCTTCTACTCACCGACACGTCCCGTCAACCACAACAACCTGGTCGCCGGCGTCGACGGGCCCGTTGTGACATCGGGCACGCAGGCCACCACCTATTACGCCACGTCGTTCTTCCACACATTGGAGCCTTCCGCGCTGACCAGTCCCACAACCGGGAACGCGACCCTCGGCGCCGTGGCCAACTTCGCGACCGGTGCGCCGCGCTACGCCGTCGATCCCGTGACCGGTCTTATCAACATCGTTCACGCGTTGACCCCGACGAGGGCCTTTGGCGGCATGCCGTTCGCGCTCATCTCGGGGTCCGACTCCGCAGCCGTCTGGTTCGGCATGACCGACGCCGCGCTCCAGGCACCCTCTTCAATCGGCGGCAAGGCCGTCTTCGTCGTCCCCACCACCGGGACGCTTCAGGCGGCGGTCGGCAGCATGACGCCCGAATCGGACGGCACGCTCGTGCCCAACCCGCACGCGCCCGCCGGCGCGACAGCGGCGTACCCGCTGACGTTCGTCGAGTACGCCATCGCCCCGACCCAACCGCTCGAAGGAGACGGGTGCACCCCGCGGGCGAGCTCTCAGAGCGACCTCGCCGACTGGCTGAACTTCCTCGTGGGCCCCGCGCAGAAGGAGCTTCCGGCCGGTCTGGCGCCGCTGACCCCGTCGCTCGAGGCGCAGGCACAAGCGGCCATCGCCAAGGTCGGGACGGCGGCCGGGCCGTGCGGCTCACCGGGAACGAAGACACGGTTGTCAGGCCCCGGCACACCGACCGCACCGGGCAGCGGAGGCTCTGTGTTCGGCGGTTCCGGGAACGGATTCGGGGGGGCCCCGGGTTCGGGCGCCGGCGGATCGGGACACCCGGGGTCGGGTGCCTCGTCGAAGGGATCGGGCGCCGGTGCGACAGGGACGGGCGAACCGTCCCTCTCGGCCGAGCTCGCGCGCGTGAAGCTGCATGCCGGTTCCAGCTGGCTGCTGCCTGCTGCAGGCGTGCTCTTCCTCTTCGGCCTCATACCGGGCTTCGCGCTGTTCGCCTCGGGGCGTTTGACACGACAGACCTTCTCGGAATTCGCCGGCATGTTGACGAGGGTTCGTCGCCGACGAGCAGCCGGACCGTGACGGTCACGGAGCGGGCGCCGGCGGCGGTCTCGCCTCACCAGCCGGAAGGAGGCGAGGAGACTCCCCGGACCCGGGGCGAGATCGTGCTGCCGTCGCCTCGGCGACTCTTCGCACAGTTCGGCGCGCGACGGCTCGCGACCGTCGCGGTCGCAGGGCTCCTCGCGTTTGTCGTGTCGACGGCGATCGTCGTGTACGCCCTCGGATCGCTCGTTCACAACCGTGACCAGCGTGCGCTGATGGCTTCGGAGCGCACCGCGATCGCAGAAGCGGCGGTGTCGCAGAACGGCCTGTACCGCAAGCCGCCACCGACGCAGCCTCCGGCGCCTGGGACGCCCGTCGGGATCCTTGTCGTCCCCGTGCTCGGACTGCAACAGGTCGTCGTCGAAGGCGTCGGACCCAGCCAAACGGTCGAGGGCCCCGGGCACGTCCCGGGGACCGCGGGTCTCGGCCAGCCGGGAAACTCGGCGGTCGTGGCGCGTCGGTCCGGCTACGGCGGCCCGTTCGGGCGCCTCTCGACGCTGCACCGGGGTGACCACCTCGTGGTTGCGACGACCCAGGGCGAGTCGCTCTACGTCGTCCAGTCCGTGGCGACCACGAGACTCGTGACACGCCCTCCGAGCCAGCACCGTGCAGCCGGACCCCCCAGTGCGGCCAGGAAAGCTACGTCGACCGCGACGAACGGGCACTCCCATGCGAGAACGGCGGGAGGGGCGGCAAAGGTCGTCAACCTCCGCACGCTGTACGGCCCCACGTCGGGGAACCAGTTGACGCTCGTGACGTCGGCTTCCCGGCTGCCGTGGAACACGAATGAAGCGGTGGTCGTCGTCGCCCGGATGCGCGGCCTGCCCTTTACGCCGCTGCCGCAGGAATCGCGGAGCCTGAGCGAGCAGGGCCTCACGGGCGACCCCCAAGCGCTTGGGTGGCTGGTTCTCCTCCTCTTGGGCGTCACTGCCGCCCTCGTCGTCGCGGTTCTCCTCTACCGCCGCACGACGGCGCGCTCGGCGTACCTGCTCACCACGGCGCCACTGCTGGCGCTCACGATCGGCATGGGGCTCGCAGCAGGCCGACTTCTGCCCGCGTGGCTCTGAAGCCGACTCGCAACCGGCGCCCATCGGGGTTCACCACGGCCTCCCGCACCGGCGGCCGGAGCGTGATCGCTCGGAGCGCAAGACGCGTCGGCACCACCGCGGTCGCCATTTCCGCCGTGGTCGCGGTGCTGGGGTGCGGTCCAGCCGCAGCAGGAGCTTCGGGCCGCGGAGGAGCCTTGGAACGGATCGCCCGTTGCCGCCCGCTCTCGACCGATCCCGTCATTCAGGCGCCCTCGTACGCACAAGACGAAGGAGCGAGCGGCGCCGCCGACGGCTGGTGGTGCGAGCTCCCTCACGCGACGGCGATCCCAACGGGGTTCGTGACGCTTCACCGGTACGTGAGCACACTTCCGCACACATATGCGCTGTACATCACCCAGTACGCGCCGAGGGGCACGACACCCACATCTGCGACAGCCGGCCCGGTGATCACCCTCGAAGTGGACGCGAGCAGCGGAGTGCTGCCTCCGCACCACCTTCGTTACGAACACCACCGTCACGGGCGACCGGTGCGCCTCGGGGGAAGACTCACCGCGGCCGTCCTGATCACGTCGCACCTCGTGAGCGTGATATGGCGCCTTCCGAGAGCCGGGGTCCCGCATTACCTGAGCGGGGTGACGACAGTGACGGTGTCGGGCCACGACGTCCCCAAGGCGACCGTCGTCGCGGTCGCAAAGAGCGTGAAGCCGGACTGACGACCCCCGAGATCTGCCGGGTGATCGGCTACGGTGCCGGCGAGCCGGCGGTGAGGGAGGAAAGAGCGTGGCGCTCGCCATCGAGTACGACGTGACCGCTGCGGGCGAGATCGAGTTGGTAGCCCTGATCAACGCGGTCGAGGAGGTGGGGGAGGACCCCGACGGCGAGGCTTGGCTCGCGTGGCGGCGCGGGCACGAGGACGGCGGTCACGGCTCGGTCCTGGTATCGCGGGACGACCTCGCCCGGATGGAGGCGACCGAAGACCCCGAAGACCTGCGTGCCATCGTCGAGCGGATCGTCCTCGCCGACCGCCGCGCGAAGGAGGTCGCTGCCCTGGAGTCAACGTCAGGTGCCGGGGAGAGCGCGCCGTGAGCACGACGCGTTCGCAGTTGTACCGCTTCGCCCGGGATCTCGGGAACATCGAGGCATTCGAGCACGGCTACCGACGGGGAGGGCTCGCCGGGGGAGCCGAGGGTGAGGCGGAGCGCTACGCGCGCCGCGTCATCTACCGGGAGGGCAACCGCCAGATCAACAAGTTCGTGCGGGCGGTCGGCCTGGCGCCCCGCCGCCGTTGAGCCTCGCGGTTCGCGTCGCGCCGGCCCGCTCGGGCGCGCCGATCGCTCAGAGATCGGCGCCCATCACCTCGATGGCTGTCTGGGTCAGCGCGTACTGGCCACCGAGGACGGTGAAGCGGGCCACCTTCGTGCCGCCGATTCCGGTCCTTCCCGCCCCATAGAGGAACGTCTCGAGTGCGCTGCCCGGGTCGGTCGGGGTCTGCGTGAGCACGAGCGGCGAGGGCTGCGTGGCTGTCGGCCCGTCGGCGGCGACCACGGCGCCGGCGAGCCCGTCGGTGTAGAAGTCGCCGCGGGCGACGGTCAGGTTCCCCGTCCCGTGCCACCCGGCGCCTGTCGGCGTGGCGGAGGTCTCGAGGCGGGCGAGCTGGGTGGCGGTGTCGGTGAACCGCAAGCCCGCGACGCGAAGGACCGAGACCCTCGGTGTGAGGTTCTCGATCGAGGTCACGACTGTGTCCGAGACCGCCCCGGGCCCACCCATCACGATCACCTGTTGGACGCCGTGGAAGGAGAGGAACGCAGTCACCTGTGTCGAGAGTGAGCGGGGTGTCGTGAGCAGGATCGGGAGCCGGCTCGCGTAGGCGAGGGTGCTCGCCGCCATGGCGTCCTGGAAGCCATGGCCGGTCGCGACGATGGCGGTCGTGAGCGCCCCTGTCCCGACGGGTCCTGGCGACCCGTTCCCCTTCGTGTCGTTGTACCGGCCTTTGCCACCTGTCGCGTTGGTGACGCCGTACGCGACAGAGAGGTCGAGGCTGCCGATCCCCCCGATCGTCACGGCTGTGGTCGCGATGTTCTCGGCCGTGTCGTAGGCGGATGGCCCCCAGATGCGCGTGACCGTGATGGTCTGTGTCCCGACCGGGGTTGTGCCGCCTCCGCACGGATAGACGGGCGTGTGCTGGAGCGTCGTCACGACTGTTGTGGAGACCGCGAAGTGTCCTCCGACGACCACGACCCGCGTGATGCCTTCTTTGCGGAGCGCTGTCAGCGTCGGGGCGGACACGCTCTCGGTCGGGGTGAGGAGCGTCCCGGTCCGGAGGGCGCGCGCCAACGGCGCGCTCGCCAGGGCGTCGGGGTACGTGGCGTCGGTCGCGAGCACGACGGGTCGTGTCGATGTGGTCCCCGGACAGTCGGTCCCGGGAGTGAATTGGTGCTCGAGCTCGGCGGCGGCCGTCGCGTCCGCGGTCGCCCCGTATACGCGCGTGTACCCGGTGAAGGGCGCGAGCGGGACGAGGGGTGCGTCGGCGTTCCCGGTGAGCTGCGGGTCGTGGTGGAACTGCGGCCACGTGCCCGGGGCGTCCACGTTGCCGCCCTTCGATGTGTTGATCTCGTAATGGAGCACGTAGCTCCCTCCGGCCTGGTAGCCGGCGACGGTGATCCCGACGGTGCCGTTGGGGTCGTCGGTGACGAGCGGAGCGTTCTGGAACCCGTAGGAGGCTGTCACTGTGCGGTCGATCGCCGCGCCGCTCTTGCCTGTGAGGATGTCGAAGCCGTTCACGGTCGCGACGACGACGTCCTGGTGACCTGTGCCGAGCTCGGCGGTGACCGGCGAGCCGAGGATGGCCCGCGTGAGTTGCTGGTGCCAGACGAGACCGCCGTTCGCGCCTGTGAGGGCCCACACTCCGCCCGTCGATGTGGTCTCGATCACCTGGAGGCGGCCGTTGCCGAGCACGTCGGCGAGCGCCGGACTCTCGGTGGCGGTTGTGCCGGAGAGCGTTCGTCCCCACACCTCGTGGCACGCCGTGTTGACGGCGATGACCTGGTCGTGCTGCGAGGCCGATGGATATGTCGACCCCGTGCCCGCCACGATGCCGACGGCTGTCCCGGCGAGGAACCGTCCGACCGCCGGCGAGGAGTCGATGGCCTCGTCGGTTGTGAGCTCGCACTTCAGGCCCCCCGACGCGGTGAGGATGCGAAAGTGACCGCCGTTGATGTACTGCTTGCCGTACGCGATGCCGGCCGTCGACGCACCGCCTTCGATGATCTCGTTGGACCCGTCACCGTCCACGTCCGCGATGGCGGGGGTCGCGAAGTTGGAGTCCCCCTGGAACCACGGAAAGCCCGACAGCGTCGCACGGTTCGAGGCGTTCAAGGCATACGTCATCTGGCCCATCGAGCCGGCGACGGCTCCGACCGCGCCCTGGAGCTTGCCGATCGCGATCGACGCACGCACCCCGTTCGGCCCGTAGTTGCACGCATAGTCGGTCTTCGGGTTGTTCGCCCTGACGAGGTCCTCCGCCCCGTTCGGGTAGATCCACTGGTAGCCGCCTGTGCACGGCGTGCCGGAGTTCCCGGTCCCGACGAGGACCGTGTCGTGCGCTGTGCTACCGAGCTTGACGACCGACGGGGTCGATGTGACCGGCGCCCCGACCGACTTCGGCCAGCCCGGGACCGTGCCGCCCGTCGCGAGGTGGTAGGCGTAGACGCTCTTGTCCCGGTTTCCGACGACGACGGCGGGGCCGCCTGTGAGTGTGGCGAGCGTCGGCGCCGACAAGGCGATCACGTTCGGGTTGGCGACCGGAATACTCGCCTTCCAGACGAGGTGCAGGGTCACCGCCGAGGTCAGCTGGGTGTGCGAGAGCGCGGTCGACGGCGAGAGCGGGCCGCGGGTCCCAATCGTGCCGACTGCCCACAGTCCGGCCAGGGCCGCAGCGAAGGCGGCCGACGATCGCGCGACACGTCTCACGGTGTTCCATCCCCCTGTTCCCACGTCCTGCCGGTGCCCGCGGTCCCCACCGCCGACTGTCCGAGATGTTATCCGATGAGCCGGATGCACCTCCGCCGGACCTCGCGGCACCCTCCCGCGGGGTCAGGGGTCGAGCAGGTGTTCTCGGAGCACCGCGGCACCCGAGTGCTCGACGTCGCGCGTCGCGGTCAGGAGCACGAGCCGAGCCGCGTTGGCGCGGTCGCGCAGGCGCGCGGCCGCCTCGGACGCGGGGGCCGCCTCGAGCTCACGACAGTAGCGGCGGGCGAATTCGGTGAACCGCTCGGGGTCGTGCCCATACCAACGGCGGAGGTCCGTCGAGGGCGCGGCGTCCTTCGCCCATTCGTCGAGGTCGACCGACGCCTTCTTCATCCCGCGCGGCCAGAGGCGGTCGACGAGGGCCCGGTACTCGCCACGGCGGCGTCCGGGATCGGCGTAGACGCGCACGATCTCAAGCCTTCGCGCGCCGCTGCGCCGCCCAGCAGGGTTTCGGCGCGAAGTGCCGCCGCCGGAGCTCACGGTGCTGCTCCTGTCTGTCCTCGCGATCCGCGTCAGTGCCGGACCGCTGTGTGTGTGACGCGGAACGCGGTCGTGACCTGCTTTCCGGTGGGGGAGATGACGTACCAGTACCCCCCCACGTTCAGCAGGGCCTGTCCGGTGATCATGCCTGGTTCGTTGTCGCCGATCCAGGTGTAGAGGGGGTGGCCGCCGTAGGTGAGCTGGAGCTGGCCGTCCGGCCGGTGGATCGTGCCGACGAGCGACGGGTTCAGCCCCCTCCCGACCTTCGGTGCGCCCGTCACGATCAGAGGCGGCCAGAGCCGTACGCAGAATCCCTTGATACAGGAGCTGGATGTCGGCGTGTCTGGCGTGAAGTCGTAGAGGGTGCGACCCGAAGGGGTGGCGAGGATCCGCCCGACGGGGGACGGCGCGGTCGACAGTGTCACGCCCGTGGCCGTCGTCGGGGTGACCGTGTACGAGGCCGTTGTCACGCTGTGGGAACACGAGGCCAGGCCGACGCCGCACCAGGCCGCTGCCGCCGCGCCGAGGACCTGGCGGGCGGCGGGGCTCACAACGCGTCTGCGGGGTCCGGCGGGAGGAAGGTGAGCGGAAGGTCGGCGAGCCGCACGAGCGTGGAGGCCACCCAGCGGGTGAGGTCCTCCACGAGCGGTTCCAGCGTGTCGGGGTCCTCGAGCTGTTTCTCCTCGAAGCGGATCGTGCCCTCGTACGTCCCCTCGACCGCCCAGTGGACGGAGGTCTCGCCGGGGTCCGGTGCGCCGTCCTCGGGGTCGTCGCGGACCTCTTCGATGGTCGTCGCCGTGCGCGAGAGGCCCTCGGCGCCGATCGACGGGCCGCTGCGGGGCAGGACGACGAGGACCCGGTCGGCCGGGGGCGCCTCGGCGAGACGCTGGACCCGCATCGAGACCTCGAGCATCGCCTCGGGCATCTCAACGGGGATCTCGCCTGCCATCCAGCTGCGGTACGAGGTCTGGCTCCAGGTCGGCCACTCGATCGAGATGTCCGCACGGACCCGAGGCGGCTGCCCCTCCCCTGGGAGGCTGTAACTCGTCTCCCAGGACACGTCGCCGAGGAAGACGTCGACCTGGAACCGCTCCTCGACGGCTTGGCGCTCCAGGAACGCCCGGTCGAACGACTCCTGCACCTGGGCGATGAGGTCGACGAGGAGGTGGTCGAGCACGGCAGCCCGAGGCTACCGTGCGCCCAGAGGACCGCTGCGGGCAGCCGCTCGTCAGGGAATACGGGGGCTGACCAGGGAGTTTACCTAGTCATGGAGATCAAAGACCTTGGCCACGTGGTGCTCTACGTGCGGAACCTGGAGCGGTCCGTGGCCTTCTACCGGGACGTCCTGGGGTTCCACCAGATCTTCCCGTTGGCAGGGGAGGAACGTCCCGGGTTCGCCGCTGCCGCGTTCGTCTCGGCGTCGGGTCGCACCCACCACGAGCTCCTCTTGATCGAGGTCGGGGAGGACGCCGCGCCGCAACCGCACGGACGGCGTGTCGGCCTGTACCACATCGGGCTCAAGGTGGGCGACAGCGACGACGAGCTGCGCGCGGCACTCGGTCGCCTGAACCAGGCCGGGGTGACCGTGCTCGGCGCGAGCGACCACACCGTCAGCCACAGCCTCTACATCCTCGACCCCGACGGCAACGAGCTGGAGCTCTTCGTCGACGTCCCCGGCGTCGACTGGAAGTCGGACCCGACGCTCGTCGTGAGCGCCATCAAGCCGCTCAGGCTCTGAACGGGGGGGCCGACCGCCCTACGCTCGACCTCGATGGGTGGCACGAACGCGATGACCCCCAATCCCTGGCTCGGTCGGCGCGTCATCGCCTTCGCCCACCAGGGAGGCGCCTGGGAGTGGCCGTCCTCGACGCTGTTTGCGATCCGGCGGGCGATCGAGGCCGGCGCGACGGCGATCGAGCTCGACGTGCATGCGACGAAGGACGGCGAGCTCGTCGTCTGCCACGACGCGACCATCGACCGGACGACCAATGGCAGCGGTGCCATCGCGGAGCTCACCCACGCCGAGATCCGGACCCTGGACAACGCGTACTGGTTCATCCCCGGGAGCGACGTGGCGCCCGGCCGCGACCCGGGCGACTACCCCTACCGAGGTCGCGCGCCCGACGACCCCGACTTCCGGGTCGCGACCCTGCGCGAGGTGCTCGAGGAATTCCCGGGCGTCGTCCTGAACCTCGACATCAAGCAGACGGCGCCTGCCGTCGCGCCCTACGAGGAGCCTCTCGCCCGGCTGCTCGCCGAGTACGAACGCGAAGACGACGTCATCGTGGCGTCGTTCCTCGACGATGCGACCGCTCGGTTCGCGGGGCTGGCGCCACATGTCGCGATCTCCGCCGGGACCCTGGCGGTGACCGCCTTCTGGCGCGCGCTGAACCAGGGAGACGAGGCTCCCGAGACAGACGCGGTCGCCTTCCAGGTCCCCGAACGGGTGGGAGAGACGGTCGTCGTGGACCGGCGCTTCCTCGACGCGGCCCACGGAGCCGGGAAGGCCGTGCACGTCTGGACGATCGACGACGAGGCCTCAATGGAGCGCCTCGTCGACCTCGGAGTGGACGGTATCGTCACCGACCTGCCGTCCGTGCTCTGCGCGGTGCTCGAACGCCGCGGGGTCGCCTGGGGGCGCGGACGGTCATAGGCCGCGCCGAGTCGGGCCCTGAGCGAGTTCGGTGAGGAGGGACGTGTCGCGGGACCGGCTGAGGCCCCGGCGAGAAGACGGCAGGGACTCAGCCGCGCCCGCAGTTCGGCTTCTTGCCGTGGTTGGCCTTCTTCTTCGACCGCAGCTTGCGCTTCACCGTTCGCTTCGACACGGCCGGAGAGGTTATCCGACCCAGGAGTAACTTCGCGCCCGGTGACGTGCCCGGTGCCCCGATGAGGTCGGTCTGGTTGTTGCGCGGCGGTGATGTCCTGGCTTCGGCCGACGTCGCCGAGTCCAGGTCCGACCGCATGCGCGGCCTGTTCGGCCGGTCCAGTTACGACGGTGCGCTCCTCTTGCTCCACGCGCGTTCGGCCCACAGCGCCGGGATCCCGTTCTCCCTCGACGTGGCATTTCTCGACCCGGACCTGACCGTCGTGGCGACGACTCGGCTGCGTCCCTGGACCGTCGCCTTGCCACGCCGAGGTTGCGCCCACGTGCTCGAGGCCGAGTCGGGGGCCTTCGAACGCTGGCGACTCGTTCCCGGCGACAAGATCGAGCTTCGAGAGCCGTCGTGACCTCGGAACGGCCCGGCCGGGGCCGGGTCGTCCTCGTCGCGACCCCGATCGGAAATCTGGGCGACCTTTCCCCGCGAGCAAAGGACGTGCTCGGCAGTGCCGGCGTCGTCTACTGCGAGGACACTCGCCGGACGAGGGCGCTCATGAGCTCGGCCGGGCTGCGGGCCGGCCACCGGCTCCGCTCCCTCCACGCGCACAACGAGGCGTCACGGATCCCCGAAGTCCTCGGACATCTCGAGGCGGGAACGACGGTGGCGGTCGTGACCGATGCCGGCATGCCCGGGATCTCTGACCCGGGGGCGCAGCTCGTCGCCGCGGCGATCGACGCCGGTTTCGACGTGACCGTGGTGCCCGGGCCGTCTGCGGTCCTCGCGGCGCTCGTCGTGAGCGGCTTGCCATCAGAACGGTTCTGCGTCGAGGGGTTCCTCCCGCGCAAGGGCTCCGCACGACGGCGCAGGCTCGCAGCCCTCCTGGCAGAACAGCGGACGTCGGTCGTCCTCGAGTCACCGCGTCGCCTCGCTGCGACGCTGGCAGAGCTTGCCGCCTCCGCCCCCGACCGCCCCGTCGCCGTCGGGCGCGAGCTCACCAAACTCCACGAAGAGGTCTGGCGGGGTCACCTGGACGGCGCCGCAACGCATTTCGCGTCACGCGAAGCGAAGGGGGAGGTGGTCCTCGTCCTCGGCGGCGCCGCCGCTGGGACGACGCGACGCGAGGTCGCCGCGGGCGCGTCGCTGACAGAGGACCCGCGCCGCGTCGGCGGCTCCGGACCATCCTGCGACGTCGCCATCGACGCTGCGCTCGCCACCCATCTCGCCCAAGGGCTCTCCACCCGCGAGGCGGCGGACGCGGTCGCAAGGGCGTTCGGAGTGAGCCGTCGACGCGCCTATGAGGCAGCACTTGCCCTCCGGCGCTCGGGCACCGGGCGCTGAGAGCGCCGGTACTCTACGGGCGGTGCCCCGCTTCTACGTCACGACGCCGATTTATTACGTGAACGACGTCCCTCATGTCGGGCACGCGTATACGACGGTCAACGCCGACGCGCTCGCGCGCTGGCATCGCCTCTGCGGCGAGGAGGTCTTCTTCCTGACCGGGACCGACGAGCACGGCGCGAAGGTCGCAGAGGCCGCCCAGGAGCACGGCCTGTCCCCCGAGGCGTGGGCCGACACCGTCGTCCAACGCTTCGTCGCCGCCTGGGAGGACCTCGACATCTCGAACGACGACTTCATCAGGACGACCGAGCCCCGGCACCACCGGACGGTCCAGGCGTTCCTCCAGAGGATCTACGACAACGGGTTCATCCGCCTCGACACCTACCGGGGGCTGTACTGCGTGTCCTGCGAGGACTACTACACGCCCGAGCAGCTCGTCGACGGCAATTGCCCCGTTCACGGCCGAGCGGTCGTCGAGATGGAGGAGGAGAATTACTTCTTCGAGCTCTCGAAGTTCGAGGACCGCCTCCTGCGCTGGTACGAGGAGCAGCCGACAGCGGTCCGACCGGCCACCAAGCGAAACGAGGCGATGAGCTTCATCCGCGGCGGGTTGAAGGACATCTCGATCACGCGGACCTCTCTCAGCTGGGGCGTGCCCGTGCCCTGGGATCCACGACACGTCTTCTACGTGTGGTACGACGCGCTGATCAACTACCTCACGGCCATCGGCTACGGCTCGGACGAGGTGCGCTGTGAACGCTGGTGGCCGGCGGTCCACCACCTCATCGGCAAGGAGATCCTTCGTTTCCACTGCGTGTGGTGGCCGGCGATGTGCATGGCCGCGGGCATCGACCCACCGGCGCATGTCTTCGTCCACGGGTGGCTGCTCGTCGGGGGCAAGAAGCTGTCGAAGACGCTCGCACGACAGCAGGCGGCAGCCGGAAAGACCGCGTCCGAGGTGGACGGTGCGCCAGTACGGCTGACCGAGATCGCGCCGCAGACGCTGACGCAGGACTTCGGCGTCGACGCGACGCGCTATCACCTCTTGCGCGACGTGCCCTTCGGGACCGACGGAGAGTTCTCCTACGAGTCGATCGTGTCGCGCTACAACTCGGACCTCGCGAACAACCTCGGCAACCTCCTTTCGCGCGTGGCGACCGTCGTCGACCGCAAGTGCGGGGGAATCGGTCCGGCGCCTGATCCCGAGAGTGCCCTCAAGTCGGTGGCGTCGGACGTCGTCGAGACCGCGTCCGCCGCATGGGATCGCCTCGCTCCGCACGATGCGCTCGAGTCGACGTGGCGACTCATCGGCGCCGCGAACGCGGCCCTCGAGGCCGCGGAGCCCTGGAAGCGAGAGCCGGGTCCGGCCGTCGACGCCGTCCTCGGCGACGCGCTCGAGGTCCTTCGCCTCGTGAGCCTTCTGTCCTGGCCGGCGATGCCGACGTCGGCGACCGAGATCTGGCGACGGATCGGGCTGGCGGGCAGCCCCGCCGAACGCCGGATCCCGGGCGACGCCGCCTGGGGCGGTTACCCCGGCGGCGCGAGGGTCGAGAAGGGCGGCGCGCTCTTCCCGCGCCGGAAGGACTGAGCGCGTCCGGCGTGGCGGGCCGAGAGCCGGCTGTGGCCGGTGACGCCGAAGGTGGCGGGTCCGTGACCGGCTGGGTCGACTCGCACTGCCACCTCCAGGACGACTACGTGACCGGCGATCGCGGCCCGAAGGCCGATCCGGGTCGCGAAAGCGTCGGCCCGGCCACGCTCGTCGAAGCCGCGATCGCCCGGGCTGCCGAGTGTGGGGTGACAGAGCTGGTCTGTGTCGGCACCGGCCCCGAGACGTCCGAGGGCGCCATTGCCCTCGCTGCGGACAGTCTCAGCGGCCGCTTCGGCGTCGACGCCCCGCGGGTCTGGGCGACCGTCGGTCTTCACCCCCACGACGCGTCGCGGGGCACGGCGGCCACGCTCGAGCTGCTCGAGTCGAGTGTCGCGCGAGGCGCGGCGCGCGCTGCGGGGGGACGGCTCGTCGCCGTCGGGGAGTGCGGCCTCGATTACCACTACGACCATTCGCCCCGCGACGCCCAGCGCCGGGCCTTCGCCGATCAGGTGGCTGCCGCGCACCGACTCGGCCTCGCGTTGGTGATCCACGCCCGCGACGCCTGGCGCGACCTCTTCGACGTCCTCGGCGCAGAAGGGGTGCCCCCCCGCACCGTTCTGCACTGTTTCACCGGCGGCGCGGACGAGGCGCGGCGCTGTCTGGACGAAGGCATCTACGTGTCGTTCAGCGGGATCGTGACGTTCAAGAACGCGGAGGGGATCCGCGACGCCGTACGGCTCTGCCCGCTCGACCGCATGCTCGTCGAGACCGACAGCCCCTTCCTGGCACCGGCCCCGCACCGCGGGCACCAGAACGAGCCCTCCTACGTCGCGATCGTCGGGGCGGCGGTCGCGACGGTGAAAGGGCTGGACGCGGCCGACGTGGCCGCGGCCACGACGGCGAACGCGCGCGCGTTGTTCGGACTGTGACGCATTCGCCCTCCGACGTGCGCCGGCTCCTCGACGAGTACCGGCTGCGGCCGAGCAAGGCGCTCGGACAGCATTTCGTGGCCGACCCCAACACGGTGCGGCGGGTCGTTCGACTTGCCGGCGTCGATGCATTCTCGAGGGTCGTGGAGGTTGGTGCGGGACTCGGCTCGCTCACCCTCGCTCTCGCCGGGACCGGCGCCGAGGTGGTGGCGGTCGAGGTCGACCGCCACCTCGTCCCGTTGCTCCGCTCAATCCTCCTCGAGCACCCGAACGTGCGTGTGGTGCAGGCCGACGCCCTCGAGGTGGATTGGGAAGCGCTGCTCGGCGAGGAACCGGGCTGGGCGCTCGTCGCCAACCTCCCCTACAACGTCGCGACGCCACTCGTCATCCGGATCCTCGAAGACGCACCCATGGTCTGCTCGCTCCTCGTCATGGTCCAGCGCGAGGTGGGGGAGCGGCTTGCGGCCGCGCCCGGCGCGTCCGCGTACGGCGCCGTGTCGGTGAAGGTCAGTTACTGGGCGACCGCCGCGGTCGTCGGCCTCGTCCCCGCGACGGTGTTCGTGCCGAAGCCCTCGATCGAGTCGGCGCTCGTCCGCATCGACCGTCGGGAACGTCCCGCCGTCGGCGAATCGGTGGTCAGCTACGCACGGCTGGTCGAAGTCGTGGGAGCTGGCTTCGCGCACCGACGGAAGATGTTGCGCCGCTCCCTCGCCGGCGTCGTCGTTCCAGAGGCGTTCGCGGCGGCGGGCGTCGCACCGACGGCTCGCGCCGAAGAGCTCGACGTCGAACAGTGGGCGAGGCTCGCGGGATGGAAGAGAGCGTGACGGATCCGCCTTCGAGACGCGGCGCGCACAGAGGGCGGACTGGGGCGGGCGACGCGCGGGAGCTCGTCGCCCCAGCCAAGCTGACGCTCTCCCTGCGGGTGCTCGGACGGCGCCCCGACGGTTATCACGAGATCGAAGCGGAGATGGTCACTGTCGACCTGCACGACGTGGTCTCCATCCGACCAGGGCCCTGCCGGATCGAGATCCTCGGCACGGAGGGAACCCGCGCCGAAACGCTCCCATCCGGACCGGAGAACATCGTCTCGAGAGCGCTGTCCGCCGTCGGCCGTCGGGCTTCGGTGACGCTCCGAAAGCGCATCCCGGTCGGCGGAGGACTCGGCGGGGGCTCCGCCGACGCAGCCGCAATTCTGCGCTGGGCCGGAGTGGACGACCCCGACGTCGCCGCGTCGCTCGGCGCGGACGTCCCGTTCTGTGTGCACGGAGGCCGCGCCCTCGTGCGTGGAATCGGCGAGCGCATCTCGCCCCTCCCGTTCGTCGACCGGCGCTTCGTGCTCCTCGTGCCGCCCTTCAAGGTGGACACTGCCAGCGTCTATCGGGCGTGGGACGCCCGCGCCGGCCGTGCCGACGGATCGCGGTCGGGACCGGCGCAACGCGGGCACGCCAACAACGACCTCCTCACTGCAGCCGTGGCAACGGCGCCAGCTCTCGAGCGTTGGGGGGCCCATTTCGCAGAGCTGACCGGGCGGACCCCGGCGCTCGCCGGGAGCGGGTCGAGCTGGTGGGTCGAAGGCACCCCGGACGAGTTTGGACTCTCAGGGCGCGACGCGCTGTCCCTCGATCGCGAGCGTGGCCGGCTCATCGCGGTGAAAACCGTCCCCGAATCCTGGCAAGGAGGCGAAGGAGGCTGAGCGGCGACCCCGCTCGAGAGCGAGGGCGGCCCGGTTGACCGTGCGACGCGCCGCAGCTGTTCTCCGGCGGACAATGACAACTGGTCCCATGTTGTGGCGAGGGTAGGTACCAATCGTCAGCCGGTGATGTCGCGGAGCGCCGCTCACCGAAACGGGCGGTGAGGGCGGAGGCCGAGCAGGGCCGGATTGGTGGCATTGTGCGATCTGGGACCGTCGCTCGCATGGGCCGGTCGGGCGACGCGCTAGTCTCGCCTGCGCCATGGGGTCCCTCATCAAGAAACGGCGCAAGCGGATGCGCAAGAAGAAGCACAAGAAGATGCTGAAGGCGACCCGCTGGCAGCGGCGGGCGGGCAAGTAGTCCCTCGGAGAGCACAGGTCGAAGGGGAGCCCATCGTCGCGGCGACGAGCTACGCGCACGTTTCGGGGCGCAGCGCTTGAGGTCGTGGGACTCATATGAGGGGCGCCGGCGGCATCGGCCCGGCGTTGGAGGGCGGCTCGGATGCCTGCGGCGGGCCTCGGTTGTCCCCCGCAGTTGGCGGTGCCCTTGCCGGCGAGACGGAGGACCGGGGCGTCGTTCCTGACCCCAACCCACGCTCGTCGAGTGCGAGGCGTCGCCGGATGAGGTGGACGACCCCGGGTCCGGACTGTCGCGCTCGTCGTCGACCGTCTCCCGTCGACCTTTTCTTCGGACGCGGGACTCTCCCCTTAGTACGCCCCTCAGATCGACTCGTCCGACAAGCGACGCGGAGAAGTCAGCGGAGAGCCTTCCGAAGGACTGCACCCAACCGTCTCATCGGCATCGTCACCAACCAGCTGCGGCTGTGGCGGATCGACTCCAGCTCCTGGGCAAGTCGACGTGCCAGTTGCGCCGCATCCGCCACTTCGCCGGCCAGCCGATCGCGTTCGGCGGCGAGTCCACCATTTTCCGCTGCGAGCCGGGTGATCTCGACCTGCTGACTCACCATGATGGCACGGGCGTCCGAGGCGCCGGTCTCTTGAGTTCTGCGATCCGACAGGTAGTCCCGGACCCAGAGTGGAAGGTCGGGAAGGGCACCAGGGGCGAACGAGTGGTGACTGCCGCGGAGTCGACGGAGCAGAAGGACGAATCGCGATTGCTCGTCGGGAAGCGCCTCTGCCCGGCGCTCGTGCTCCAAGTCGGCCGAGACAGCTCCCGCCGCTGCGGCGATGTCCGGATCGCCAGATCTCGGGATGCACAGATGCACATCGAGAAACCGAGCGATCTCCAGTGCGACGTCCATCGGATGACCGAGAAGATCTTCATAGCCGACGACATAGGTCGGACTGCCAGCGAGACCTAAGAGCGCGGCACGGTTGTAGCAGTGCCACAGTGCTAAGCCGTGGGCTTGGCTGAGGCCGTCTCGGTGCTGGAGCGACTGCGCGACGGCCATCGGTGTCCGCCAGATGAAGACGGCCGGCGATTGCGGCAGCAGCAGCCGCCAGAACGGCAAGACGAGAGCCGTACGCGGGTCCTTCCACACGCGCGGCCCCGGTTCTGGGAACGCGGCCGCGGCGGCGGCCGCCGCTTCATTTGCCAGAGCGGCGAAATCCCCGATGTCGGCCCAACTCGATGGGGGTTCCGGCGGTGCGAACCACCATCCCCCGAGATTGCGCAACACCTTGTCGTTGAGTGCCGTGAGCGACAGGCTCTCGTGGTGGTGGGGGTTGTCCGGCATGCTGTCCATCAGGTCGCCGGGTGTCGGGTCGGCCAGTCCCAATGCCGCCACGAGTCCTGCCACAGCAGAGGTCCCGCTCCTGTGCATGCCGACCACGAGCACCCAAGGTCCGGATTGAACGAGTGTGAACGCCGGCTCGACAGGGGTGATCGCGTCCTCGGCCCGGGCGCCGATCTCCATGGACATGTTGTGACGAATCGTACCCGGACCGGCTCGGACGCCCACCTGCCGGCCGTCTTTTGACGAGGGCAATTTCCGTTGTCACGCCGACAAGCGCCGGTCAGTCGGCCACCTTCTCTGGTCGCGCGGTGAACTCGAGTGACCGGCCCGACGGTCCGCCGGCGGGGCACCGCCGACCGGTGGACGCCTCCGTTGTGGAGGAGGCGGCGCCGGCGTCGGGTGCCGCCCGCCTCGCGTCCCGCCAACCCCAGCTCGCGTCCCGCGATCCGGGTCACTCGTCGTCGTTGTCGCCGTCGGCTTCCACCCCCGAGGGGGGCGTGACGGGGGGGAAACAGAGGCGGAACTCCGCACCGCCGCCGGGGGCCGGCCCGGCCCACACCCAGCCGCCTTCTGCGTGGGCGACTTGTGCGACGATGGCCAAACCGAGGCCCGAGCCGGGAAGACCACGCGCGGATGGCGCACGGTAGAAGCGGTCGAACACGTGCGGTAGGTCATCAGGTGTGATGCCCGGCCCGTGATCCCGAACTGCGACGACTCCGTCGTGACAGGCGACCTCGACCACAGCCCCGTGCGGGCTCCATTTGAGGGCGTTGTCGAGCAGGTTACCCACCGCGCGCGCGACCCGGTCGCTCTGGGCACTCACCCACGTGGGGCTCGTCGACAACGCGAAGCTCACATCGCTCGACCGGCCGTGCGTCGTCGCGATCGCCACGGCGTCTTCGACGACCCGGTCGAGGCGTATCTCGCGCGTCTCCGTCTGACGCTGCTCGCCGCGCGCGAGCTCGGAAAGATCTCCGACGAGGGTCGTCAGCTCGTTCATCTGCGTCAGCAGGTCGTCGACGAGCACCTCGCGCTCTTCGGGAGACAGCTCCTCGAGTCGCCGCACCACCTCGAGGTTCGTGCGGATGCTGGTGAGGGGGGTCCGCAGCTCGTGTCCCGCGTCGAGCACAAGCTGGCGTTGGGCCTCGTGGGAGCGTTCGAGCGCGCTCAACAAGTGGTTGAACGCCCGTCGAAGGCGACCGAGCTCGTCGGGTCCTCCCGGATCTAGTCGTCGAGAGACGTCGGTCGTCGCGGCCACCTCTTCGACCCCCTCCGTCAGCTCGTGGAGCGGCATCAGCGCGGTGCGTGCCACAGCTGCAGCGAGGACGAGTGCGAGGAGGATGCCCGCGATCGACACGGCGGCGAGCGTGAACCCAAGCTTGGAAAGTTGGCTGTCGACGCTCGTCAGCGGCAGCACCAGGACGAGCGCCGCGCGGACACGGCCGATGAATGCGCCGGTGTGCCGTGTGGTGAGTGTCAGTGTCCCTGCGTCCGTGACGTACTCCCGGTAGGACAACCCGTCGAGCGTGATGGTGGCGAAGAACGGGTTGGCGCGCCCGGCGGCAACGGCTTCGACCTGCGTGAGTTGGCTGGCGGGAGGAATGGCGCTCTTCGGTGACTCGAGCTCCCCTGTCCGGGCGACGAAGGCGTAGTCGAGCCCGGCGATCGCTGTCCGCTGGACGGGGTGACCGTTGGCCAACGTCGTGGTCGCGGACTCTTGGAGGGTGCCGTCGACCGACCCGACCAGCGAGTTGCGAGCGGCGAAGTAGCTCGCCGATGCCGCGGCGAGAACTGCGACGATGACCGCGACCGCGGCGACGAGGACCAGTCGGGTGTGGAAGGTCACTGCTCTCGGAGGACGTACCCGACGCCGCGCACCGTGTGGAGCAGGCGGCGCTCCCCTCCCGCTTCGGTCTTGCGTCGGAGATAGCCAACGTAGACCGCGAGCGAGTTGGTGCCGGAGTCGAACGTGTATCCCCACACGCGATCGAGGATCACCTCCCGCGTGAGCACTTGCCGCGGGTGGCGAAGGAAGAGCTCGAGCAGTTCGAATTCGATGCGCGTCAATGCAAAAAGCCGATCACCGCGCCGCGCTTCTCGCGTCCCGAGGTCCAGGCTCAGGTCGGCGAACGTCAACGCCTCCGCGCTCTCGCCCGCCGGCCTGCGTCTCAACAACGCGCGGAGTCGCGCCTGGAGCTCCGCGAGTGCGAAGGGCTTGACGACGTAGTCGTCGGCGCCGGCGTCCAGGCCCTGCACCCGGTCATGGACGGCGTCGCGGGCGGTGAGCATCAACACCGGGGTGTCGTCGCCTGCCGAACGCATCTTGCGGGTGACCTCCAGGCCGTCGATTCGCGGCAGGCCGATGTCGAGGACCACGGCGTCCGGCGGGGAAAGCGCGAGCGACTGGAGCGCGGCGGGGCCGTCGTGGGCCGTGGTGACCTGGTAGCCGTCGAGCCGGAGCGCCCGCTCCAGCGCGGCGCTCACGGCAGGATCGTCGTCGACGACGAGGATCCGCACTCCTGCCTCCGTTTCCCTTGGGCGTTCGACGTCAGTGTTCGGCCGGCCGCGCCGCACGGGGGCGCGTCCAGCGGTCTCGCCGACGCGAAGACGACGGACGTCGCGGAGCGACACTACCGCTGCAGTCCGGCTCTCCCGCTGAGTTTCGCTTCGAACTTCGAAAGTTCTTAGGACTCCCGTGTCACGGCCTGGTTGAATGGAGTGTCGTCCTCCGAGCACGGGGGCGAAGGCGTCGTCGCAGACGCCAAGACCACCGATCCGGGGTAGTTCAATCGGCAGAACGTCGGCCTTTGGAGCCGGATGTTGGAGGTTCGAGCCCTCCCCCCGGAACGCTGCCGGCGCCTGACCATGCCACGAAGGCGCGGCGGTCAGACCGTTGGGCAGGAAAGCTCGGACGTCACATCGGGGACGGAGAGGCTGCAAACAGCCCGCGGCATCTCACGGCGTCCGAGCGCCGCTTGTCCGCGATTTTCCGCACCGGCTCGATCTGGTGCGCGCGGCCCAGTACGTCAACGATGACTTGAGGGTCGACGGGCGCAGGGACCGTGTCCGGCACGCCGCTCAGCGCGGCCTCCAAGAGGCGTTCGAGGCCCGACAGGCGTTCGAGGTTCCCGCGAGGCGCGGCGGACCCGTCCTTGCGCTTCCCTGCCGGCTGAGCCATCCCCCTGACCCCCTCCCTCCACTGCAACTTCAGCGCCGGCGACGCAGGGCCGCCGTTCCCGAGCCCATTGTCAGCCGGCGTTCCCACGGAGGCCGCTATCTGCGCCCAACTTCGTCCCAACCGGCGCGGGCTCACGGACGCCGGGCCCGGAGCGTGCTTGCGGATTCGAGCCGTTCGGGCGGCACTGTCATCCACTCCAACGACGCTTCGCCCCGCGTGCGGCCCTCTTCAGCCACGCTGGGGACTCGGTGCACTCGAACGTCTCCGTGACCGACGTGTGGCATGCGCTGTCAGGGATGCGGGCGTACGACGAGCGCTGTTGAGCGGAATCGTCGATTAGCTTGTGGTGCGAATCCGCCTGCGCAGTCGAGAGGGACGAGCACCGTGATCCCGAACTCCAGACCGAGCCTGGAGTCGCCGTCGTCGCTGCCGCTGGTCCTCATCTCGTTCGATCGCGGTGCCATGCTCGAGCGCACCATCCGTGCGCTCGAGCGCCAGACTGTGCCAGTCGAGGCCGTGGTTCACGACAACGGCAGCACCGACCCGGCGACGCTGGATGTTCTCGACCGGCTGGAAATGCGCGGGACCCGAGTCTTTCGGTACCCGCCGATCACCAGCCCCGACGAGCTCAACCTTGTGGACCGGACCGTGACGAAGGTGTGCGGCCGTCGCTCACGCGGTCCCTATGCGGTGTCGGACTGCGACGTTTCGTTGGAGGATTCCGATCCGCAAGCCATCGAGATGTACCTGCGCTTTCTCGATACGGAACCAGCTGCAGAGTGCGTCGGGCCAATGCTGCGGATCGAAGACATCCCATCCGACTACCCCCTCTTCGGCAAGGTCATCAACCGTCACGTCGAGCAGTTCTGGCACAAAGAGCCGCTGTGGACCGAGGCCCTGGGGCGGACGGTTGCCTACCAGTGGGCACCGATTGACACGACGATGGCTGTCCATCGGGGTGGCACGCCGTTCCACAGGGAGAAGTCGGGAATCCGCGTCTACCGGCCCTTCGACGCACTTCATTTGGACTGGTACTCGCACGACTCGTCGCCCAGCGGCTACGGGCAGCGGTCGTCGCCGGCGGTCTCGCACTGGAGCAACGACGAATACCGGGAGCGACATGCAGCGGAGCGACCGGATTTCGATGAGTACGTGATCGTCGTGGAGTCGCCGCCCGGAACCTTGCGTGCCGCGAGGCACCGTGTGGCGGACCATCCCGTGAAATCCGCCGGGCACTGAGGCACGAGATTGGCGTCTGAGGTTGCGACGCTGATCCGAGTGTGACCTTGGTGGCGCAGCGGCCGACCTGCGGGGTCGATGCCATCTTCGGGTCGCCCTCGTGCACGCACTGACAAGCGCCCGCTCGAGACCCGCCGGCCGGACGTGAGCAAGCTCTTCACGATTCCGCGGTGAGTGGTTGGTCTGTGAGCGGACCTCGGGTAGCCCTGTTGCCTTGGCCACGTCGGACAGCTGGAACGTGAACAGCCGGATGGCTCTCCGTGCCTCGGGGGACCCGTCCAAACCTCCTCGTCCTCGCGACCGGACCTCGTCGGGCGGAACGGCGATGCCTCGGCGGCGGCTCGTCGTCGTCGAGCCGGGTCGAGAGCGGCCGCGCGCCGGCCGCTTCACCGCGGAGCGCGACCGTCGTGCCTCTACCATGTCCGTTCTGGGGGACCCGAACCGGCCGGCGCGCAGGAGACCGAGGGTGATCACGCGAATTGGAAGGATGGCGGGGGCCGCGACGGGGATTCGGCGCGAGTCACACGCGTGAGCGCCCTTCTCGTCACTCTCGGGATCGTTGTCGCCGCCCTGTCGGTGGCCAACGTGCTCTTCACGATGGTGCTGCCACGACGGCCCTTCGGGATCGACCGTCTGACGCTCGTCGTGAACAGGTCGGTGCTCTTCGTCTTCGAGTCGATCTCCCGGCTCGCGCGTTCCTACGAGGGCAAGGACGCGATCCTCTCGACGGCGGCGCCGGCCGCCCTCGTCGTGCAGTTGCTCGGATGGGCGAGCGGCTTGGTCCTCGGGTTCGGCCTCATGATCGGGGGGGTCGACCACGACGTCCCAGGGGGTCTGCTCCAAGCCCTCGCGTCCATCTTCACCGTCGGTGCCGTCCGTCCCGGCGCCCCGCCGGTTCCCTCGCTCGACGTGGCGGCGGGTGCGATCTGGGTCGTCGTCGTCGCACTGCAGATCGCGTACCTGCCGACGCTGTACGCCGCGTTCAGCCGCAGGGAATCCCTCGTCGCACTCCTCGAGGCGCGGGCCGGCCTTCCGGCGTGGGGGCCGGAGCTCCTGCTGCGCCATCAGTTCGTCGGCATCATCGACACCCTGCCGGAGCTGTACTCCTCGTGGGAGCAGTGGGCCGCAGAGGTCGCAGAGAGCCACACCACCTACCCGGTCCTGCTGCTCTTCAGGTCGCCGGAAGCCTGGTACTCCTGGGTTGTCGGCATGCTTGCCGTGTTGGACGCGGCGGCGATCCACCTGGCCGTCTCGCCGAAGAGCGCGAGCTCGGAGGCGCGGTTGTGCCTCCGGATGGGGTTCACCCTGTTCGACCGCATCGCCGCCTCGCTCGGCTGGCCCATCAACCTCGACCCGGACCCCGAGGGACCGATCGACCTCCCGTTCGAGGATTTCGCCAAGGCGATGGGGACGCTCGCCGAGGCGGGTTTTCCGATGGACCGGGGTCCGGAAGACTCGTGGGTGGACTTCCGAGGGTGGCGGGTGAACTACGAGACGGTCGCCTACCGCTTGGCCGACTTCCTGACCGCACCCCCGGCACCGTGGTCCGGTTCACGTCACGGCCTGCGCACCGGGCCCGTGATGCCGCGCAGGCCGCCCCAGCGGCGTCCGGGAGAGCGGCCCCTGCGCGGCCCGCACGTCGTGGTCGCGGGCCGGTCCACCCGAGCGGCGCGCGCGGCGAAGCGCCGGTCCGGCCGCTGAGGGGGCTCGGCTTCGTCTTTCGGTCAGGAGCCGGCAGTGTGGAGACCCTGCGGGACGTCGAACCGCACCGACGTCCCCGCCGTCAGCGTCGGTGAATCGAGCGCTCGGAGGCGTCGCGGACGCCGAAGTTCTCCGCGACGACCGTCGAGACCTGATAGGGGCAGCGCAAGAGCCTGACGGCCCGACCCCGAGAAGCGTGCGTGCCAGCGGCGCTGCGAAGGCGTCCGCGAAGATGCGCTCGACAACCGCAGGCCGAGCCGCCCCCGGGTTTGTCACGCCCCGCCGCGCCCGGCGCACCGCCATGGGGGCCGAGCACTGGGAAGAGATGTGCGCCGCTCAGGGGCTCGGCAACGGCGCGGTGCTCGGTCGGCGCCGGCGGGGCGAGGGGAGTGCGTTGGCGATCGCACGTTGAGCGGCGCCCGCGTCGCGTCCTCAGCCACGCGCGGAGACCGTATCCCCGCGCCAATCACCGTTTGCGGGCCATCTGCGACGGGCCGAGGGGTTCCCGGCGCGCTCACCACCGCTTTCTGCGGCCGGACGCGTTCAGCTCCGCGAGGTAGCGGTTGTACGCGGCGAGCTCCTCGTCCTCTTCTTCGCCCTGGACGTCTCTCCCTCCGACCCCGGTGCCGGCAGCGGACGCCGTATCCGCTTGGCCACCTTGATCCCCTTCGGCGGCGCTCGCGACCGTGGTCGCCGTCAGCGACCTGCGGGCCGGCGCCGGGGTGTCGGCCTGGTCGTGGACGAGTTTCCACCAGATGTAGACGGCGTAGCCGGCGAAGAACGGCCACTCGAACACGTACGCCCAGCTCAACGTGTTGCCCTCCCGCACCCGCTGCACCTGCCACCAGAAGAGCGCCGCGAAGGTCGGGAGCAGGACCAGGAGCGTTGCATGCATCGCGACCGATCGCCCCGTCCACCAGATCCCAGTCGGGGGCGGCGTCGAACCTCCCCCCCGGGGCCCGTGAGGACCAGGGGGACGTTCGCAGTCGGGCACCGGCCGCGAGCCTAGCGACGCCCCGCCAGGGCTTTTCGGCCGTATCTCGTGACCGCCCGGGGCGGCCGCCGATGCACCGCCCCCGCGCCGGAGGGGGAAGAATGGCTCCGTGACGACTGGTTCGCTCTCCGCGGTCGTGCTGGCCGCTGGCGAGGGCACCCGCATGCGCTCCAGCCGGCCGAAGCCCCTGCACCGCCTCTGCGGACGCCCGATGGTGCTGCACGTCCTCGACGCGCTCGCCGAGCTCGACATCGACAGCGTCGTCGTCGTGGTTGGTCACGGCGCCGATTGGGTCGGAAAGACGTTGACGGACCACGCCCCGAAGGGCCTCGAAATCGAGCTCGTCCGACAACACGAGCAGCGCGGCACCGGGGACGCCGCGGCGGTCGGCCTCACCGGGCTCCCGGACGACAAGACGGGAGAAGACGACGTGGTCGTGTTGCCCGGGGACACGCCGCTCCTGCGGCCCAAGACGCTCGCCGACCTCGTACGGCACCACCGGCACCAGGGCGCGGCGGCCACGCTGCTCACCGCCGAGGTCGTCTCGGCCGGAGGCTACGGAAGGGTCGTGCGCGGGAAGGACGGCGTGGTCGTGCGCGTCGTCGAGGACGCCGACGCCACGGACGACGAGCGCGCGCTGACCGAGATCAACACGTCGATCTACTGCTTCCGGCGCAGCGTGCTCGCCCCGTCGCTCCGCCGTCTCCAGCCCGCCAACGAGCACGGTGAGTACTACCTCACCGACGTCATCGCCGTGCTCTCGGAGGCCGGCTACAAGGTCGAGGCGCTCGTCGCGGCCGACCCGATGGAGGCGGCGGGCGTGAACGACCGCGCGCAGCTCGCGATCGCAGAAGCGGAACTTCGCGACCGCATCAACGAGCGGTGGATGCGCCGCGGCGTCACGATGTGGGACCCCGAGCGCACCTACGTCGACGCGGGGGTGGAGCTCGCGAGTGACGTCGCCATCCTTCCCGGCGTCATCCTGCGCGGGGAGTGCACGCTCGGTGAAGGAGTGGAGATCGGTCCGGAGTGCACCCTCGTCGACACCGAGGTGGGGAACCATGCCGAGATCCGTCACAGCGTCTGTGTCGGGGCGGCGATCGGGGCACGGGCCCAGGTCGGGCCGTTCGTCGTGCTCGGGCGCGGCGCGGAGGTCGCGGACGGCGAGGTGGTTCCTCCGTTCACGAGGCTCGGCGGTCCGGCCCTCGAGGAACGCCTCGGCGAGCCGGGTTCGGCGACGGACTGACGCCGCAGGCCCGGGGACTCCGCCTGCCGGCTCCGAAGCTTCGGGGGGCGCGATCCCAGGAAGCAATCCACTGGAGGGGGAGGTAGCGTCCAATCCGTGGAGTTCATCCCGCGGCGACGGCTCGTCCTCGTATCGGGCCGGTCACATCCGGTACTCGCCCAACAGATCGCAGGCCACCTCGGCGTCGAGCTCAGCGAGGCGAACCTTCGGGAGTTCGCCGACGGAGAGATCCACTGCCGCTACGACGTGTCGATCCGTGGTTGCGACGTCTTCATCGTCCAGACCCACTCCGGGCCGGTCAACGACTCGATCATGGAGCAGCTGATCATGATCGAGGCCGCCAAGCGCGCGTCGGCGAAGCGGATCACGGCGGTCTGCCCGTACTACGGGTACTCGAGACAGGACCGTAAGTCGACCGGGCGCGAACCGATCACGGCGAAACTCGTCGCTGACATGCTCTCCGCGGCGGGCGTCGACCGCGTCGTGAGCGTCGACCTGCACTCCGGACAGATCCAAGGTTTCTTCGACGTGCCGTTCGACCACCTGACCGCGACGCCCGTGCTCGAGTCCTACCTCCGCCAGCACGTGGCGGACACGGCGAAAGACGTCGTGATGGTTGCGCCCGACGCGGGGCGGGTGAAGGTCGCCGAGCGTTACAGCCAGCATCTCGGAGCCGACCTGGCCCTCGTGCACAAGACGCGCCCGCGCGGCGCGGCCAACGAGGTGAAGGCCCGGCACGTCGTCGGCGATGTCGCGGGCCGGCGCTGCGTGATCATCGACGACATGATCGACACCGCGGGCACGGTGTGTGCAGCCGCCGAGCTCCTGGCGGACGCCGGCGCGGCGGATATCTGGGCGATGGCCACCCACGGCCTTCTCTCGGATCCGGCGGCGGACCGCCTCAAGGCCTCCGTGATCTCGCGAGTGGTGGTGACCGACACCCTGCCGGTCCCGCCCCACCGGGTCTTCGAGAAGCTCGAGGTCCTCACCGTCGCGAAGGTCATCGCCGACGCCATCGACGCCGTGTTCGAGGACACGTCGGTCTCCGAGATCTTCGGCGGCGAGAACCTCGCCTGACCGCACCACGCGGCGCGACCGCGGCGTTCGCACGGAAACACCGGGGGGCCCGGCACGCTAACCTTGTGGGCCGTTCGCCGAGGTCGTCGCGTGCCATCTGAGGGCACCGAGCACCGAGGGACACCCGCCCGGAGCGGCGAGCCCCACCGTCACGAGGAGGCCCCATGCCCGAGATCGTCCTTGATGCCGAGGTCGGCAGGCCGACCGGCTCCAGCGCGTCGCGCCGACTGAGGGCGGAGGGGAAGATCCCCGGTGTCGTCTACGGCCACGGCACGGACCCGGTCTCGATCGCCGTCGCCGGGAGGGACCTCCGCACCGCGCTGTCGGGCGAGGCGGGGACGAACGCGCTCTTGTCCTTGCGTGCCGGCTCGAAGACCTACCTGACGCTCGCCCGGGAGCTCCAGCGCGACCCGGTGCGCGGCACGGTGATCCACGTGGACTTCCAGATCGTCCGTCGCGACGAGGTGATCGGTGCCGACGTCCCGGTCGTCCTCACGGGCGACGCCGTCGAAGTGCACCACGGCGACGGACTGGTCGACCAGCAGCTGTTCACGCTGCCGGTGCACGCGAAGCCGGCGGACATCCCGACGTCCTTCGAGGTCGAGATCTCCGGCCTCACCATCGGGGGGGTCATCCGGGTCGGCGACCTGACGCTCCCCCGCGGCGTCTCCGTCGACCTCGATCAGGAGGCGCCGGTCGTGACCGGCGTCCCGCCGCGGATTGCCGCCGCCGAGGAGACAGCCGCAGCCACACCCACAGCGGCCCCGGCCGAGGGAGAAGCCGCCGCCGGGTCGGAGGAAGGCGGCCCGGAGGCGGCTGGAGCCGCCCCCCGCCAAGAGGGCTAGGCGCTGCCCCGGCTGTTCTCCCTCCGCGGTCCTGGCCGTGGACGCGGGGGTGACGCGGGACCCCGGCGCGGCACGCCCGCAGACGTCCTCGTGGTCGGGCTGGCGAACCCTGGCCCGGAGTTCGAGGGCACGCGGCACAACGTCGGCGCCGAGGTCGTGCGCGCCCTTTCCCGTCGCTGCGGCAGCGGGCGGCTCCGCCCCGAAAAGGGCCAGCGCGCGTCGGTCGAAGAGGTGCGGATCGGGGGCTCCCGGGTCGCCCTCGCCGTCCCGAACACGTACATGAACGAATCGGGGGCGGCGGTTCGCCCGCTCCTGCGACGCTTCGGGATCGCCGACCTGTCGCGCCTCGTCCTCGTCCACGACGAGCTCGACCTCCAACCCGGGCGCATCCGGGTAAAACTCGGTGGTGGGCTGGCCGGCCACAAGGGCCTCGAGTCCGTCCGGGCGCACCTCCACGACGCGGACTTCGTGAGGGTGCGGGTGGGGATCGGGAAGCCGCCGGGCCGCCAGCCGGGCGCCGATTACGTGCTGCGGCGCCCGTCACGGGCCGACCGCGAGCTTCTCGACGTCGCCGTCCAGCAGGCTGCGGACGCGGTCGAACTGCTCGTCACCGAAGGAGTGGACGCGGCGATGAACCGCTACAACGGTGCCGCCTGATCCCCGCGCGGCCCCGGAGGTCGCACGTCCGGTGGATGCCCCGCTCGCGGAACTGACGGGCCAGCTTCGCCATGAGCCCGCGCTCACCCGCGTCCTCGGGCTGAGCGACGCGACGCTGGCCGTCGCAGGGCCTGCGCAGCCGTTCGTGATCGCCGGCCTCGCCCGCGCGAGCGACCGGCGTCCGTTCCTCGTCGTCACCGCGACCGCAGCGGAGGCCGACCGCCTGGCCGCGGACCTGGCCTGCTTCGTCGTACCGGACGGTGACGCGGGGGGCGCAGTCCCGGGCGACGTCGCGGGCCTTCTCTCGCAGCCGGTGCTGCGCCTCCCGGCGTGGGAGACCCTCCCGTTCGAGCGGGTGAGCCCCGACGTCGCCACGATGGGCCAGCGCCTTGCGGTGCTCTGGCAGGTGGCCGGTTCCGGAGCAGACGCCGTGAGGCCCGTCGTCGTCGTCGCCTCCGTCCGCGCCCTCCTCCAGCGGCTCGCACCGTGGCGGGAAATCGGTCCTCCGCTCGTCGTGCGTCGCGGCGGCAGGCTCGACCCGGAAGATGCGCTCGCGCGGCTGTCTTTCGCGGGGTACCGGCGCGAGCCGCAGGTCGAGCACCGCGGAGAGATGGCCGTGCGCGGCGGCATCCTCGACGTGTTTCCCTCGACGGCCGACTCGCCGGTTCGCATCGACCTGTTCGGCGACGAGGTCGACCGCCTCACGTCCTTCGATGTCGCCGACCAGCGATCGACGGGACCTCTGGACGCGGTCGTCGTCTACGGGTGCCGCGAGCTCGTCCTGAGCGAGACGGTGCGGGCTCGGGCGGCCGCCCTCGCCGACTCGCACCCGTGGGGACGTCAGCAGTGGGAGCGGCTGGCCGAGGGCCGGGCCTTCGATGGCATGGAGTCCTGGCTCCCATGGCTCGGGTCCGAGGAGGAGCTCCTGCCGGACCTCCTCGGTGCCGACGCCCAGGTCGTCGTCGTCGAGCCGCGCCGGGTCCGGGACCGCGCACTCGAGGTGGTGAGCGAAGAGGCGGCACTGGCCGACGCCCTGGCCGTGACCTGGGGGGCCGGGCCCGCCATCGCGCAAGTTCGGGCGCAGCGCGACGCCGTCGACGAAGGCGCGGACCCCTCGTCGAGTCCGGGGGCCGCCTTCCCGAGGCTGCACCTGCCCTTCGAGCGGCTGCTCGCCCGCAGCCCGGCTGCGTCGCTCGCCGTCGTCCCGGTCGCCGACTCCCCGGCCACGCCCTCGATCACCGTGCGCGGCTTCGAACACGTCGCGGGTGACGCGGAACGCCTCGGCCGGCAGGTCCGGATGCTCCTCGAGGGAGGAGGGTCCGCGACGCTCTGCGCGGCAACCGTGCTCGGCGCCGAGCGCATCTCGGGCGTCCTCGGGGAGGAGGGCATCCACGCGCCGGTCGCCGACAAGGCCGAGGCGCGTGGCGGCGCGAGGGTCGTCGTCGCCGGGCTCACTGCGGGGTTCGCGCTCCCCGATCTCCACCTGGCGGTCCTCGCGGAGAGCGACATCACCGGGAGACGCGCGTCGCACCGGCGCGCCCGCCCGCGCGCCCGCCCGACTGACGGCTTCTTCGACGACCTGGGGCCGGGCGGCTACGTCGTCCACCGCCAGCACGGGGTCGCGAGGTACGCGGGAATGACGACGCGCACCGTGGCGGGCACGACGCGGGACTACCTCCTCCTCGAGTTCCGGGGCAGCGACCGCCTCTACTTGCCCGTCGACCAGATCGAGGCGGTCACCCCCTACAGCGGGGGCGAGTCGCCGACGCTGTCGAAGATGGGCGGCGCCGAGTGGCAGCGCGCCCGCTCGCGCGCGCGGGCCGCCGCCGGAGAGGTCGCAAAGGAGCTCGTCGACCTGTACCGCAAGCGGCTCCAGGTGCAGGGCCATGCCTTCTCGCCAGACACGCCGTGGCAACGCGAGCTCGAGTCGTCGTTCCCGTACACCGAGACGGCCGACCAGCTCAAGGCGATCGCCGACGTGAAGGCGGACATGGAGCAGCCCCGGCCCATGGACCGCCTCGTCTGCGGAGACGTGGGATTCGGCAAGACCGAGGTCGCGATCCGAGCGGTCTTCAAGGCAGTGCAGGACGGCAAACAGGCGGCCGTGCTCGTCCCGACCACGCTCCTTGCGAGCCAGCACCACCAGACGTTCTCCGACCGCTTCGCCGGCTTTCCGGTTTGTGTCGAGCTCCTGAGCCGGTTCCTCTCGCCGTCTCAGGCGAAGAAGGTCGTCGACGGACTGGCCGACGGCACGGTCGACGTCGTCATCGGCACCCATCGGATTCTCGCCCAGGACGTCCGGTTCAAAGAGCTCGGGCTCCTCGTGGTGGACGAGGAGCAGCGCTTCGGCGTCAGCCACAAAGAGGCCGTGAAGCGGATCTCCGAGGGGGTGGACGTGCTCACCCTCACCGCGAGCCCCATCCCCCGGACCCTCGAGATGGCACTCACCGGCATCCGCGACCTCTCGCTCGTGAACACCCCGCCCGCGGACAGGAGGCCGATCCTCACCTACGTCGGCGAGTACGACGAGGCGGCGGTCTCCGAAGCCGTGCGCAGAGAGCTCCTCCGGGAAGGACAGGCGTTCTTCGTCCACAACCGGGTCTCGGACATCGACGCGGTCGCCCGTCGTCTCGGCGCCCTCGTGCCCGAGGCGCGGATCGCGGTCGCACACGGACAGATGGACGAAGGCAGCCTCGAGCAGGTGGTGCTCGACTTCTGGGAACGCGAGTCCGACGTGCTCGTGTGCACGACGATCATCGAGTCCGGCATCGACATGCCGTCGGTGAACACGCTCGTCGTCGATCGGGCCGACATGCTTGGACTGGGGCAGCTTCACCAGATCCGGGGGCGCGTCGGCCGGAGCAACCAGCGCGCGTACGCCTACCTGTTCCATCCGGTGGACCGCGTGCTCACGGAGCAGGCATACGAGCGGCTGAAGACGGTCGGTGAGCACACCGAGCTCGGCGCGGGATTCAAGATCGCGATGCGCGACCTCGAGATCCGCGGAGCGGGCAACCTCCTCGGCTCGACACAGTCCGGGCACATCGCGGCGGTCGGTTACGACCTCTACGTGCAGATGGTGGCCGAGGCGGTCGCGGAGGCCCGCGGCGAGCCTCGCCCGGAGCCGCCGGCGATCTCTCTCGACGTCCCGGGCGACGCGCACCTCCCGGTCGACTACGTACCGCTCGAAGACGCGCGCCTCGAGGCGTACCGAAGGCTCGCGTTGGCAACCTCCGAATCCGACGTCGAAGACGTCGCAGAGGAGTGGGAGGACCGCTACGGGCCGCCGCCACCTGCAGCGAGGGGACTGCTCGCCATCGCCCGCCTGCGCGTCGAGTGCCTCCGGGTCGGCATCGAGGAGATCGCCGTCACGCCGGCCCGCGTCGGCGGCCTCCGCCAGCCTGTCGCGAAGATATCGCCGGTGGCCCTGCCGGCGAGCGCACAAGTCCGGTTGCGGCGCCTCGTGCCCCACGCGTCCTACCGGGAGCAGCTCCATCAGCTCCTCGTCCCGTTGAGCGGCGACGTCGTCGCGGCGGACGCCCTGCGCGAGCTGGTCGCCGCCCTTCTCCCACCGACCGATCGACCGGTGGACGCGACCGCCGGACCTACCATGCGCGGCGCATGACGCGGCTCGTGGTCTTCCTCACCGGTGCGGGCGTGCTCGTCGCGCTGGCGGCGGTTTTCGCGCCCCGACGCCACGCACGTGGTCGAGGTGTCGACGCCGTTCACCGTCGACGGCGGCGACGGGATCGTCGGGTGCACGCCTCGCACCCCGCGGGTTCTCGGCCGTCGAGGCCAGAGTCGTGACGGCCACTGAGCGCTCGGATGAAGCACGCGGACCGCGAGGTTGCGGGCGCGCTGCGTGGATGCGGATCGCGGTCGACCCGCGGTGCGGCACTCCGAGCGCGTGCCGGCGAACACCCGTCTGGCCACCCGCGGCGACCTCCTGACGTGCAGCCGAAGATCATCGTCGTCGGGCTCGGCCCGGCAGGGGAGGAGCTCATCGCACCGGCCGCACGGGAGGCGATCGCGTCGGCGGACGCCGCCTTCCTGCGCACCGCCCGTCATCCGTCGGCGGCCGCGTTCGGCGGTGTTCCGAGCTTCGACGTCCACTACGAGGAGGCGGACACCTTCGAAGAGGTCTACCAGCGGATCGTGGAGGACCTGGTGGCGTCCGCCCAGGTCTTGTCAGCTGGCGGGCGGTCCGTCGTCTATGCGGTCCCCGGATCACCGTTCGTCGGGGAGCGGACGGTCGAGTTGTTGCGAGCCGATCCCCGAGTCGAGGTGACGGTCTTCCCGGCGATGTCCTTCCTCGACCTCGCCTGGGCGCGCCTCGGGATCGACCCGGTCGTCCGAAGCGTGAGGCTCGTCGACGGCACCCGCTTCGCCGAGCAGGCTGCGGGCGACCGGGGGCCGCTCCTCGTCGCCCAGTGTTGGTCGGACGCGGTCCTCTCGGAGATGAAGCTCGCGGTGCCCGAGGCCGCCTCCGGAACCACGGTCACGGTGCTCCATCATCTCGGCCTTCCCGACGAGGTGACCGCGGAGGTCGCTTGGAGCGACCTCGACCGGGCGGTCTCCCCCGACCATCTCACGACGGTCTGGGTCCCTCGGCTCGAGCCGCCGGTGGCATCCGAGCTCGTGGCGCTCGACGAGCTGGTCCGGTTGCTGCGACAGGACTGTCCGTGGGACCGCCAGCAGACCCACGCCTCGCTGCGGCGCCACCTCCTCGAGGAGAGCTACGAGGTGATCGACGCGATCGAGACGCTGACACGCGCGCGTCGGGGCGCGCCGGCGGCGGCGGTCGATGCGGCCACCCAAGCTGTGTCGGACGAGGAGTTGGCTGACGAGAAGGCCGCGGTCGCCCATCTCGAGGAGGAACTGGGAGACCTGTTGTTCCAGGTCTACTTCCACGCGCGCCTCGAGGCCGAGGCGGGCAGGTTCACGGTGGCCGACGTCGCCCACGCTCTGCATACGAAGCTCGTCGCCCGGCACCCGCACGTCTTCGGCGACGTCGAGGCTGGCGACGCGGCGACGGTCCTCGTCAACTGGGAGCGCCTGAAAAAGGCGGAGAAGGGTCGCCAGAGCGTGACCGACGGCGTACCGCTGGCGCTGCCGGCGCTTGCCCTCGCCGCGAAGCTCCAGCGCAAGGCAGGTGCGGTTCCTGGGATGTCGTTCCCCTCCGTCGAGGAGCTGGTCACCTCGGTGGTGGCTGGCGTGCGCGACCTGAGCGGTGGTCTCGCGGAGGGAAGCGGGGCCGACGGAGCGATCGAGGCACCTGCGAACGCCGAGGTCGCCCACAGGGCCGAAGAGCTCCTGTGGGCACTTTCGGACCTCGTGCGCCGGGCAGGTGTGGAGCCGGAGGAGGCACTGCGCGCCGCCGCCCTGCGCTACCGCGACGAGGTCCGCGCTGCAGAAGCTGGTCCCACGTCCGTGTCTGACGCGAGAACCGGGTGAGGGCGGCCGTGTCCGACGCAGAGGACGTCACCGAGGGTCACGCCCGCATCGGGAGCTGGTTCGTTCGGACCGTTGGCGCCCCCCGCCGGTTCTTCGCGCTGTGCTTGATCCTGACGTTCCTGAACCTCGCCGTCTGGTCGATCGCCACGCCCCTCTTCGCCTCGCCCGACGAGCCGACGCAGATCGCCCGGGCGGCCGCAGTCGTGCGGGGCGAGCTCGTCGGTCGAACGGTCGGGAGCACGAGCAACGGGACGACCGCGATCACGATCCCAGCAGTCTTCGCCTCCGGGCCCGCCGAGGCGGCGTGCTACGCCTTCCACCCGACCGTCGCGGCGTCGTGTGCGCCCAGCCTTCCGACTTCCACCAAGCCGGTGCACACGACCACGTACGCGGGGCGGTATCCCCCCTTGTACTACCTCGTCGTCGGTCTCCCATCCCTTGTGTGGGTGTCGGAGGCGGGCATCTACCTGATGCGTCTGACGAGTGCCCTCGTGAACGGTCTTTTCATTGCCCTCGCGCTCTTCGCCGTCCGTCGCTGGTCGGGGAGCAGGCTGCTTCTCGTCGGCGTCCTCACTGCGACGACCCCGATGGTGTGGTTCCTCGGCAGCGTGGTGAACCCGAGCGGATTGGAGATCTGCGCGGCGATCTGCCTGTGGACTTCAGGAGCGGTCCTCGTGCTCGAACGCGCGGACCATCCACCTCCCGGACTCGTCGCGATCGTCGCCGTGTCGCTCGGTGCTCTTGTGCTTACGCGCCCCTTGTCGCCCCTTTGGGCGGCACTCATCGTCTGCCTGCTCGCCCTCGCCGGTGGCTGGCGGGCCGTCGCCGGGATCGTCCGCAGCCGGGCTGTCAAGTGGGCCGTCCTCCCATTGCTCGCCTGCGGGGCCTTCGCGATGTGGTGGATCGCGTCGAAGCACGCGCTGGACCTCGAACATTCGACAACGCCGGTTCCCCAGCACGAGACGTCCTTTCACCTCCTCGGGGTGATCATCGGCCACACGTGGTTCTGGGCCCAACAGATGGTCGGGGTCTTCGGCTGGCTCGACACGTTCTCGCCTGCCGTGACCTACGTGGTGTGGTTCGCAGTGGTGGGGATCGTCTTCGTGCTCGCCCTCGTCGCGCTCGGCCGGCCCTTCCGACCGCGGGCCACTGCGGCGCTCGTCCTCCTCGTCCTCGCCGTGCTGGCCCTCCCTGTCGCGATCGCCGACAGCCAGGTCCATCGGCTCGGGATCGTCTGGCAGGGCCGGGACATCCTCCCGGTCGCCGTCGGCATCCCGGTGCTGTCGGTCGCCCTCTTCGAGCACGCGCGCGGCGCCCGGCGGCAACCTCTACTCCGGCGGAACCGCAGCGCGCTCGTCGTCGGAACGGTTTGCACCGCACTCGGCGTGGCCGAACTCTCCGCGTTCTCCGAGGCGTTGCGCCGGTATACCGTCGGGGTGACAGGGCCAGTCGACTTTCTGAACGGCTCGTGGCAGCCGCCGCTCTCCACCACCGGGAGCATCGTGTTGGCGTGCGCCGTCGTCGTGCTCCTGCTGGCTTGGTCCGCGTATTGGCAGAGCCAACCCGCGACGCTCACCGAACTCGAACGCGTGAGCAGCTAACCTTGCGCGCCGGGGTATCCGGCTGTCGAGCACCTCGATCGAGACGGCGAGCGGTAACCAGGGAGCTGATCGATGAGCACGATCGAGTACGTGGTTGGGCGTCAGGTGCTCGATTCGCGGGGGAACCCGACCGTCGAGGCGGAAGTGGTGCTCGACACGGGGGCGCGCGGTCGAGCCATCGCCCCGTCTGGTGCCTCGACGGGCGCCCGAGAAGCGGTCGAGCTTCGCGACGGGGGCGAGCACTTCGGTGGCAAAGGCGTCGGAGGGGCGGTCGCCAAGGTGAACGGCGAGATCGCCGACGCTCTCTTCGGTTTCGACGTCTTCGACCAGCGAGCCGTCGACATGGCGATGGTGGACCTCGACGGAACGCCAGACAGGAGCCGGCTCGGGGCGAACGCGATGGTCGCGACTTCGTTGGCGGTCGCGAAGGCCGCCGCGTCGGAGTTGGAGCTTCCCCTCTACCGGGCGATCGGCGGCTCCAACGCACACGTGCTGCCGCTCCCGATGCTGAACGTCATCAACGGCGGGGTGCATGCGAAGAATTCGATCGACTTCCAGGAGTACATGCTCGTCCCGGTGGGCGCGGCCTCCTTCGAAGAAGGGCTGCGCTGGAGCGTCGAGACGTACCACACGCTGAGGGGGGTGCTCGCCGAGCGCGGGCTGTCGACCGGGGTCGGTGACGAGGGAGGATTCGCACCCGACCTGTCGACGAACGAGGAGCCCTTGGGGTTGCTGCTCGACGCGATCGACGCTGCCGGCCGTGTTGCCGGCGACGAGATGGCGATCGCGCTCGACCCAGCGGCGAGCGAACTGTGGAAAGACGGCGTCTACCAGTTCACTGGCGAAGGGAGGACGTTGAGGCCTTCGGAGCTCGTGGACTACTGGACGGACATCGTCGAACGGTTCCCGGTGGTCTCGATCGAAGACGGCATGGCCGAGGGGGACTGGGAAGGGTGGTCGCAGCTCACCCAAGCGCTCGGCGAACGAGTTCAGCTCGTCGGAGACGACGTCTTCGTCACCAACGTCGAGCTGATCGAGCGGGGGGTCGCCTCCCGAGTCGCCAACGCGGTCTTGATCAAGCTGAACCAGATCGGGACCTTGACCGAGACCCTCGATGCCGTCGAGCTGACGCTGCGGGCTGGCTACGGCGCGGTCATTTCCCACCGTTCGGGCGAGACCGAGGACACGACCATCGCAGATCTTGCTGTGGCGGTCAACGCCGGACAGATCAAAGCGGGGGCGCCCTGCCGGTCCGACCGGACCGCGAAGTACAACCAGCTGCTCCGGATCGAAGCGGACCTCGGGGCTTCGGCCGCCTTCAGGGGTGGAAGCGCACTCGCAGGTTGTCGCCGTGCCTTCTGACCGCGACATCCGCGGACGTGGCGAGCCGAGACGCGCAGCTGGCCACCGACCCGGTGCGCCGCGGTCGGCGGCTCACGCGTCCGTCGCCCAAGGCCGCGCCGAGCGCCGACGCGCCCAGCAGATGCGACGGAACCGGCTCATGGTGGGCGCAGCCGTCGTCCTCTCATCCGCGGTGCTCGTGGCCTGGTTCCCCGGTGCCCAGCTCCTCCACCAACGCCACCAGTTCGACGCCGCGGCAGCCCAGCTGAACGAGCTCGAGCACCAGAACCGGGTGCTCGGGGAAAAGGCGAAGGAACTGAAGACACCATCGGACGTCGCCCGCATCGCCGAGCAGCAGTACGACCTCGTCCCCTCGGGACAGCAGGCCTATCAGGTGCTCCCGAAGAGCGGATCTGGCGGCTCGAGCCTGCTCGCGACATCCACATCGGGAGGCCGCCGCTCTGGGCGAGAGCCCGGAACGGCTCGCCGCTCGGGGGTCACAACCGTCCCGACGAGCTTCCTCGGCCGGGTACTCCACACGCTCGAGTTCTGGCGATGACGCGGCGGCCCGGCCGGCCGCGTGAGAAGGACGCCCCGGGGCCCGCAGCGGACCGCCCCGCAGGGGACGACCGTGGCGAGGTCGCTGCCCTGCTCGGCAGGGACCCGGCCGCGGACCTCGTGGTCATGCTCAGGACGCCCGACGGATCCCCCGTGGTGATCGAGAACGCGCCGTTTCTCTCCGACGGATCCCCGATGCCCACGCGTTACTGGCTCGTCGACCCCGGACTGCGTGCGGCGGTGTCGAGGCTGGAGTCGGAGGGGGGCGTCCGGATGGCCGAGGCGGCGATCGACCCGGGAGTGCTCGCCCTCGCTCACGAGCGGTACGCAGCGGAACGTGACGCGCTGGTCCCTGCCGAGCGCGCCGGCCCGCGCCCGAGCGGCGGGGTGGGTGGCACCAGGGCCGGGGTGAAGTGCCTCCACGCGCACCTCGCCTGGTGGCTCGTGGGTGGGGACGACCCGGTCGGCGGCTGGGTGGCGGAGCGGCTCGGGATCACCGGCCGTGGAGGGCGGGATATGCCACGATGGCCCTCCGCTGCGGACGGGAAGGAAGACCAGCGCTGAAGAGGGAGGAGCGCCTTTGATGGCCGAGTCGACGCTCGAACCGACGGAGTACCGCACGCTGTCGGTCGTCGTCCCGGTCTACAACGAACGCTCGACCGTCGCAGAGATCATCCGCCGGGTCCGTGCCGCGGACGTACCCCTGCTCCTCGACGTGGTCGTCGTCGACGACGGCTCCACGGACGGAACGGACCAGGTGTTGAACGCCATCACCGACTCGACGGTGCGCGTGGTTCGTCACGATCACAACCGAGGAAAAGGCGCAGCCGTGCGAACGGGTCTCGAACGGGCCAAGGGCGATGTCGTCATCATCCAGGATGCAGATCTCGAGTACGACCCCGACGACTGGCCCCGGCTCCTCGAGCCGATCCTCAAACGCAAGGCCTACGTCGTCTACGGGAGCCGCTTCACTGGATCGCGCAAGAACATGCTGCCGTTGCACTGGATCGGGAACCGCTTTCTGTCGCTCGTCACGAACGTCCTGTACGCGACCACGCTCTCGGACATGGAGACCTGTTACAAGGTGTTCGATCGTCGCGTGCTCGACGGGGTCAGGCTCGTCTCGGAGCGGTTCGATTTCGAACCGGAGGTGACCGCCAAGGTGCTCCGCCGGGGGTTCAGGATCTACGAGGTTCCCATCAGCTATGCCGGACGTGAGCCGGACGAAGGCAAGAAGATCACGTGGAGGGACGGGTTCTCGGCGTTGAGGGCCCTCGTGAAGTTCCGATTCTCGCGGCTGTGAGCGACGCCGGACGTACCATCGCATCGATCGACTGCGGGACGAACTCCACCCGGCTCCTCGTGGTCGACGCTGCCGGTCGCCAGCTTGACCGGCTCATGCGGATCACCCGGCTCGGGCAAGGGGTCGACTCCACCAAACGCCTCGATCCGGAGGCCGTCGCCCGCACGATGTCGGTCCTCCACGAGTACCGGAGCGTCATGGACTCGCACGGGGTTGGCGCCGCCAGGATGGCGGCGACGTCCGCAGTCCGGGACGCAGAGAACGGAGCGGACTTTCTCGACGCAGCGACGGCCGTCATCGGCGTGCCGGCTGAGTTGCTGTCCGGCGAGGAGGAGGGCCGTCTTGCCTATTCGGGTGCGACGGCTGGCCTGGCGCCTTCAGCGGGAGCGGACCTCGTCGTCGACATCGGGGGCGGTTCGACCGAACTCGTCGTCGGAACCGCCCAAGGGGTGTCGGCGTTCTCGTTCGACCTCGGCTGCGTCCGGATCACCGAGCGCTACTTCCTGCACGATCCGCCACGTGCGGTAGAGATTTCGCGAGCGGACACCGCGATCGGATCGGAGCTCGGGGTCGCCGAGGAGGTTCTGCCGCCGCTGGGACGCTTGCCCCAGCTCAGCCGGCTTATCGGACTCGCCGGGACCGTCTCGACGCTCTCGATGCTGGAACAGGGTCTCGCCGTGTACGACTGGGCTCGGGTCCACCACTCGGTCCTGGACCTGGCAGCGGTCGAGCGCTGGTGCGAGACGTTGGCCCGGGAGCACGCCGCCACACGCGCCCGTCGGCCGGGGATGGTCGCAGGCCGGGAGGATGTCATCGTCGGGGGAGCGGTCGTGCTCCGCGCGGTGATGCGCCGATACGGATTCGAGCGGTGCCTTGTGTCCGAGACCGACATCCTCGACGGCCTCGCATCGAGCATCGCGGGGTGACGAGACTGGGCGGCCCGAGCGCGACCGGTGCCTGATGGTGGTACCGACGCCAATCTATGCTCGCTGCTCGGTGCCTGGTCCGAAGCTCGAAGTCCAGAGTGGGGTGTCGCCGTTGGCGTCGCTGCCGGACCTTTTGAACAGGGACGTGTGGGTCATCGTCCGGTGCTTCAACGAGGCGACCGTCGCCGGTGCCGTCATACAGGAACTGACCCGATCGTTCCCGAACGTCGTCGGCGTGGACGACGGGAGCACGGACGGATCGTCCGAGGTCATTCGGGAGGCAGGAGCGCGCGTCGTCCGCCACGCGATTAACCTCGGCGCGGGGGCGGCACTGCAAACCGGGTTGCAATTCGCGCTGCTCGACCCGGCCGCTCAGTATTTCGTGTGCTTCGACGCGGACGGCCAGCATCGAGTATCCGATGCCATCGGCATGGTCGAGCGCATGCGCAACGAGGACCTCGATATCCTCATCGGTTCGCGTTTTCTGGGCTCGGCGGCCGGCATGCCGCGGACCCGACGAAGTGTCCTCCGAGCGGCCCGGGTCTTCGAGCGGCTCTCCTCGGGGGTGTCCCTGAGCGACGCTCACAACGGCCTTCGGGTCTTCACCCGCAGATTCGCGAGCCAACTTTCCTTCTCCATGCGCGACATGGCGTACGCAAGCGAGCTTTTGCGGTTCATTCGACAGAGCGGCCTGCGTTATGGGGAGCACCCGGTGACGGTGGATTACACGGTGTACTCACTCGCCAAAGGCCAGCGTTCCGTCAACTCGATCAACATCGCGATGGACGTCTGGATGCAGCGAATATTTGGGAGGCGTCCTTCATGATCGTCATCAAGCCTCTGCTCGTCGTCTGCTTCGTCGGACTTTTGATCTGGGCCTTCCGCAACAGGGCGCGCGTCGGTATGCGCGCGGGCATCAGGCTCGTTGCTGCGCTGCTCACCGGCTTTGCCGTTGCCGCGATCGTCGATCCGGGGCTCACGCAGTCACTGGCCAACGCCGTGGGCGTCACGCGCGGCACCGACCTTCTTCTCTACGCGCTCGTCGTCGTGTTCGCGTTTACCACGATGGCGGGCTACTTCCGATACCGCGAGCTCGACAATCGACTGGCAGAGATCGCCCGGAGCCAGGCAATCCACGAGGCGGTCCGGATGGAAGGAATGCCGGGCGTCTCTCCGCGCGACTGACACGCGGTGGACACGCTTTCCGAAGAGCAGACCCAGTCCCAGTCCGACGTTCGACCGGATGGTCGGTCGGTCCCTGCATGGCTCCGAGGACCGTTCGCGCGTGCGCTCTTGGTGATTGTCGCCGTGACCGGGTGCGCAGCGCCCCTGATCGGGCTGAACATCCATCGCAACCCCGGGCTGAGCCCCTACGACGAGATTCCGTACCTCGACTACCTCTACCGGGTGGACCATGGCCAGTTCGTTGTCGGCAAGGGGGAGCACGTCACGACATACACCATGCGCGTGGTGGCGTGCCGGGGCGTCCAAGGTCTGTTCCCTCCGAACCCCGCGGTATGCAGGGGAAGAAAGCCCATCACTGGGGCCCGATGGCTGAACTCTGCCGACATCGACCCACCGACGTACTACGTCCTTACTGCAGCAGGGGCCAACGTGATCCGCGCCCTCGGGGTGACCAGTCAACTGCTTACCGCTGGCCGGCTCATGGGCATCGTGTGGGCCGGCCTCGGTCTCGGGCTTCTCCTGCTGTTCGCGCGACGGCTACGAGCCTCATGGGCCGCCGCGATCGTGGTCACGTTCCTCGTTCTGTGCATGCCGCTCTACTTGCGCAACTGGACTTTCGTCACGCCTCACGCCATGGAGCTCATCGTCACGCTCTCGGTGCTGTGGGTCACCGTCAATTGGGCAGAAGGAGGAGGACGCTGGTGGCACTTGGCTCTCGTCGGCCTCGTGCCGCCTGCCGTGAAGGCGACCGACGTCCTGGCGACGGGACTGGCCATCGTTCTCCTTCTCTTCAGCGCCTACCGGGCTTGGGGCGCCGGTGTCCACAGAAGGAGGGCGTCGCTTGGTGAACCGAGCCGTCAACTGATCGGTGCGGGCATACTCTTCGTGTCGACGCTCACCGTCTCGCTCGTTTGGCTGGGCGTTCGAAGCCATTACGCGCTCATGTCGGGTAACGAGTTCCCGCGGTTCAACGTGAGCCATTTCTCGCTCAGCTTCCTAACGAACACGCTGGCTGTCTTCGTGCAACCCCAAGCGGTCCTCGCCGGCAACCAGACGTCGATCGCCGTCTTGTTACAACTCGCCCTGTTCGGCTCAGCGCTCATGGCGCTGCGGGCCACGGGGAGAGCTCAAACGTTCCGCCCGCTCGCGGGAACCGTCCTTGTGGGTGGCATCTTCGGTCCATGGCTGTTCGTCGTGTTCAACTACGTCGCCCTCCGACAGTTCGTCACACCGCTGCCCATCCGTTACGGCTTGTCGGTGTTCTCGGCGGCAGCGGCTCTGCTCGCTGCCAACCTGCGCCGGGCTGTGGGCATCGTCATCGTGGCCGCGCTCGGGCTCATCCTTCTTTCGATCGACCTGTTCCCGTCGCACTGGCCGTGAGGCTGGCACGGTCTGGTGGGGTACGATGCTCCGTGCCGTTTCGCCTCATCCCTCTTCGCTGCCAACCGACGGGCGACCGGCCGTGAAAGAGACCGGCAACAGGACGCAAACCGGCGACGCGAATCCATCGCATCTCGGCGCGCAAAGCCTCACCTCTCGTCTTGCCCGGGTGAAGCGAGGCCGCAGCATCTCAGAAATGGCCGGGGACGGCTCCCGTTTGCTGAGAGCGCAAGGACTTCGCGGAATGGCGTATCGCACCTTCTACGAACTTGAGCGCGCGCTCGCTCCTCCTCCGGCTCCAGAGTGGCGTCCGCCGAAGAGCGGATCTCATCCGTATCGGATCGCAGAGCTTGATTTCTACAATCCTTCCGCGGAAGCCCTCCAGGCGAACCTGCGTGTCGTCGAGCGCTTCGACGAAAGACCGAATCGAATCCGCACGGCGACGTGGTTCGTTCCATGGTTCCACCACGTCTATTTCGGCGGTATACACACCATCTTTCGGTTCATTCAATGGATGCGGGCCACCCGAACAGTCGAACCGCGTATCGTCCTGTACGACGTCGACATCGCGGACTCAGGCGTCCGTTTCGCGATCGCGCAGGCGTTTCCGGACTTGGTCGACATCGACATCGTCGTCCCTCCGAACGGAAAGACGAACTTTGTCGACTATTCCGAGCTGCCTCCGACGGATGTGGCGGTCTGCACCATCTGGTACAGCGCCTATGCGTTGCTCCCGTTCAATCAGACCAAGGCCAAGTTCTACTTCGTCCAGGACTACGAGCCGGCGTTCTACCCCGGAGGGTCCCTCTGGGCCCAGGCCGAGGCAACGTACCGCTTCGGTTACGCCGGTCTGGTGAGCACCCCGGGTCTTGCAGAGAGCTATCAGGTGTATCGAAATCCGACGTGCTCTTTTATCCCCGCCGTCGAGCCATGTCGGTCACGGCGACCACCGTCGCCACCACGACCGGTCCGGATCGTCCTCTATGGGCGTCCCAGCACGGACCGGAACGGCTTCGAGTTGCTCGCAGCCGCCTCCCGCAGGGTCAAGCAGCGTTACGGGGATACCGTGCGGATCATTTCAGTGGGGGAGGACTTCGATCCGGCCGACTACGAGCTCGACGAGGTGCTCGAGGGCGCATCGCTGTTGCGAGACCTCGACAGCTTGCGCGACCTCTACTTGCGCTCCGACATCGGAGTGTGCTGCATGTTCTCGAAGCATCCCTCCTACCAGCCGCTCGAATACATGGCATCAGGGGTGGCGGTGGTCACCAACAAGAACCCGGCGACGACGTGGCTCCTGCGCCACGAGGAGAATTGTCTTTTGAGCGACCCCTTCTCCACCGCCCTCGCCGAGGCGATCGGGCGTTTGGTCGAGGATGCCGAACTACGTGACCAACTCACTGCCGCCGGAGAGAAGACGGTCACCGGGAGAAACTGGGACGGCGAATTCGCAAAGCTCTGGGAGTTCATGACGAACACGACGGTTCTGGGCGGGCATGCCTCGAAATGAGGGCCGCGGTCACCGCGCGTCCAAGGCCGCGCTGCGGCTCATCAAGACGGCGACCCGCTTGTGTCGTCCACGATCCGGCGCTTCGCGGTCACGGGAGGCGTTCGCCGGATCTCGGACGGTGGCAAGCGCACGGGCGGATACCATGCCGACGGCGTCCGAGTATCTCGAGTGGCGCTCGTCCCGCAAGGTACCGGCTCCCCCGAGCACGGGACCGGTCATGAGTGTCGTCGTTCTCGTGTCCTCTCCGAAGGCCGAGTACCTGGCGGAGAGCATCCGCTCGGTGGGTCGTCAGAGCTACGCCCGGTGGGAACTCCTCTTGGCCGATGTCTCCGACGAGCCCCACGTCAGACCCCTGTGCGACCGGTTCCGACAGCTGGACGGGCGCATCCGCACGATCGACTGCAGAGGCGGCAACGTCGCGGGTGGCACCAACGCGGCCGTCTCGACGGCTCAGGGTTCCTGGCTCGTGTTGCTCGGCGAAGAAGACCTCATGGAGGATCATGCCCTCGCGGTGCTTGCCGCACGGGTCGTCGAGACGCTCACGGCCGACTTCATCTACTCAGACGAGGATCAAGTCGTGGGGAACGGCAACTGCCGTGCCCCGTTCTTCAAGCCTGATTGGTCGCCGGATCTGCTTCGTTGCGTGGACTACATCGGTCCCTTCGTCGCATGTCGCCGTCAACTGTTCGACGACGTCGGTGGCCTCCGCTCGGATCATGAAGGGGCGGAACGGTACGATTTCGTGCTTCGGGCGACGGCACAAGCCCGCGAAGTACAGCACGTCGCCGATGTGCTGTACCACCGGCGCACCGAGACACACGCCGATCACGCCGTGGTGGCGGCTCACGAGACACGGCACGCAGCAAGCCGCGCGCTGGAGGACTTCGCTCGACGTACGGACCCAGGTTGTGTCGTCGAAGTTCCGGCGGGTCCAGAACCGAACCGGCTGCGCTACCCTCTCAGGCGGGAGATGATCTCGATCGTGGTCCCCTTCCGGGACCGCCCAACCCTGACGGACGCGTGTCTCAGGTCCATCGAGCGCTTCGGATCCTCCCTGCCGTTCGAACTCCTGCTCGTGTCGAACCGCAGCACCGAGCGGTCCACCTTCGAGGCGATGGAACACTGGACGCGCCGTTGGACGTGGGCGAGAGCGCTCTGTTTCGATGAGCCGTTCAACTTCCAGCGCCTCAACAACTGGGCGACTGAGCAGGCGAAGGGTTCGTACTTGCTCTTTCTCAACAATGACACCGAAGCGGTCCACGGCGGCTGGGTCGAGGCGCTGGCAGAGCACGCGCAACGCCCATCTGTCGGTGCTGTGGGCGCCCGCCTGTTCTATCCGGACGGCTTGATCCAGCACGCCGGTGTCGTCGTCGGAATCGGCGGGTTCGCGGACCACCCATGGGCGCACCTCTCTCCGGATGCATCCACGCCGGCAGGGCCTTCCTCGTGGGTCCGCGACATGACGGCCGTGACGGCGGCATGTCTCATGGTGAACCGAGCGAGATTCGAGGGTGTCGGCGGGTTCGACGAGCGGTTCTCGGTCTGCGGCGGTGACGTGGACCTGTGCATCCGTCTCGTCGACGCGGGTTATTGGAACATCGTCACGCCCTACGCCCGCCTCGTTCACAGGGAAGCCGCGACGAGAGAGCGACAACCTCCCGCGGTCGATGTCGAGCAGTCCTTGCGTGCGTACGCGCGGTATCTGAACGACGGTGGCGATCCCTTCTACAACCCCAACCTGACGCTGCTCGACACGAGCTGTGGTCTCGGTAAGAGCGCGTGAACCGAAGGCAGTGCACGACGAACTGCGTGGTCACCTCGAGCAGGTGGGAGCCTTCGACGGGTCCGGCGCTATTGTCCCGAGCGTGACCCTCGATCGCCCTGGTGCCTCGGATCCACGTGTGCATGGGGCCGTGGAACCCACCGACAGCGCGTCCGAACCGGCGCCCACGCTCCTGAGTTCTGACGTGTACGACGAGGACTACTTCGACTCCCACTGCGGCGGCCGGCCCTATCGGAGGGGAGAACCACACTGGGAGGCGTACTTCCGAGGTATCGCCGACAGCATCGTGCGCAGTTTCTCCCCGCGCACCGTGTTCGACGCGGGCTGTGCCATGGGCTTTCTGGTCGAGGCTTTGTGGGACCGCGGGGTGGAGGCACACGGGAGGGACGTGTCCGCGTTCGCGATCGGCCAGGTCCGACCCGACCTGCGCGACTACTGCTCGGTAGGGTCGATCACCGACCCGATCGAGAGTCACTACGACCTTGTTGTCTGCATCGAGGTCCTCGAGCATCTCGATGCAGAGGAGGCGGACCTGGCGGTCGACCGCCTCACCGTCGCCTCTGACAGAATTCTCTTCTCGTCCACTCCGAATGACTTCGGAGAACCGACGCATCGGTGCGTTCGACCGCCGATCTACTGGCTCCGGCGCTTCCGCGAGCGTGGTTTCGCACCCGTCCTCTCCCATGACGCCACTTACGTGAGTCCACAGGCGTTCCTTCTCGAGCGATCCACCGATCGAGTCCTGGATGATGTTCTCGCAGGCGCGAACGAGCTCGTGCGTGTTCGTGTCCAGCTGCACGAGGTGCTGCGCAGGAACGATCCACGGACTCTCCGTCCGAGCGAAGCCGTCTTGATGGAACAGGACCTCGAAAGGCGCTTCGAGGGTGTCGCCCATGAACTTCAGCATCAGCAGGCGGAGGCGGAGGCCGCGCGCCAGGCATTGCGCGCTCTCGAGTCGACGCGCACCTTTCGCTATACGCGCTTGTTGCGTCGGACGTATGGTCTTGTCCGCGGAGCCAGGCAGCCCGTAACCGAGCAGTCCGCAGTACCGCGCAGCAGCCTGGCGGTGGGCGCATCCTACGACTTGTGGCTCCGAGAGTTCGCCGCGATGGACGACACACGTCGCGCGACCCTTCAGGCGCGCCTCGACGCGCTGAGGGATCGCCCCCTGGCCTCGGTCATCATGCCAGTGTTCGACACCCCCGAGCCCTTCCTCCGAGCGGCGATCGAGTCCGTCCTGGCTCAGGTTTACGAGAATTGGGAGTTGTGCATCGTCGATGACGCGTCGACCGCTGCGTGGATCCCGGAGGTGCTCGATGAGTACTCCCAACGAGATGAGCGCGTGCGCGTCGTGCGTCGGGCAGTCAACGGGCACATCTCCGCCGCCTCCAACACTGCCCTCGAGATCGCTCGTGGTGAGTGGGTCGTCCTCCTCGATCACGATGACGCGCTGACGGAGCACGCCCTGGCACTCGCGGCGCTGGCCATTGCGGACCATCCGGGAGTCGGCCTCGTGTACAGCGATGAAGACCGGATCGACGAGCTCGGGCGCATGTCGCTTCCCTTCTTCAAGCCCGACTTCGATCCTGTGCTCCTCTTGGCTCAGAACTACGTGTGCCACATGACGATGGTCAGGCGCGCCCTCATCGAGAAGGTCGGAAGGTTCAGGGAGGGCCTGGAAGGAAGTCAGGACTGGGACCTCGTCCTGCGGGTGACCGAACTGCTCGCGGCCGATGAGGTCTGTCACATCCCTCATGTGTGCTACCACTGGCGGGCCCACCGAGACTCGACGGCAGCCGGGCTGGAGGCCAAGCCGTACGCCGCGGACGCCGGAGCCCTCGCGGTGAGCGACCACCTCGGCAGGCAGGGAAGGGAAGCTCAGGTTCTCTTGAACAGCGCGACTGGGATCGTTCGTGTGAAGTGGCCGTTGCCTTCCCGCCCGCCCCGGGTGAGTATCATCGTGCCCACCCGTGACGGTCGGCATCTTGCGGCGTGCCTCCGGAGCCTGTTCTCGACGACGTCCTACCCGGACTTCGAGGTTGTTATCGTCGACAATGGGAGCGTAGGGGATGAGGCACACCAGCTGTTCCGCGACTACGGGCGTGTCGCCACGATCCTCTCCGACGATCGACCTTTCAACTTTTCGGCCTTGAACAACCGGGCGGTCGCACAGTGCTCGGGCGACGTTGTCTGCTTCTTGAATGATGACTGCGAGATCACCGACCACGGTTGGCTCGAGGAAATGGTCGGTCAGGTGTGCCAGCCCGGTGTCGGGGTCGTGGGTGCCAAGCTGTTGTATCCGGACGGCCGAATTCAGCACGCCGGGGTGGTACTCGGCATCGGCGGAACGGCCGGTCATCCGAACCGGTTCCTGGACCATTTGGACTACGGGTACTTCGGATGGCTCGAGACCCCCCGGTCGCTCTCTGCCGTCACGGGCGCCTGCATGGCCGTACGGAGGAGCATTTTCGAGCAAGTGGGCGGCTTCGACGAAGTGAACCTCAGTGTCGCGTTCAACGACATCGATTTCTGCTTGCGAGTACGCGAGGCGGGATGGCGCACCGTCTGGACGCCCCATGCGGTCCTCATGCACCACGAGTCGACGAGCAGAGGCGACGAGGGGTCGGCGCGTCCCCGCCGCCTGGAGCAGGAGGAAGCCTACATGGCACGGAAGTGGGGACATCGGCTCAGGGCGGACCCCGCGTACAACACGAACCTCACGCTGGAGGACACCAACTTCTCGCTGGCGTTCCCGCCGAGAGCGCTGTGGTGGTCCCCGTAGATGACCCGCGTCGCTGGGGCCGACGCGGAAAGGGGTAGGACGACGGACCCGGCGCGCTGCGCTGGGTATTCCGTCAGAAGGGGCTCGCCTTCCCACGACATCTCGTGCCCCCGATGACGCTTGCGTTGGACGCGCGCCGCGTCACTCACGCGTCACGAGAACACCGGTTCGCCTCAATTCTCGTGCGCGACGTCGCCGCGTTGTTGTTCTTCGCCGTGGTGATCGGGCTGATCTACCACGGGGTTTTGCTCGGACATGCTTCTTTGAAGACGAACACCACATGGCCGCCCGGGCCGCGCTTCGTGGGGGACCCCACCGCCGGGGGGCCGATCACGCTGCCGCTGGAGAAGCTGGTCGCGTCGGCCTGGCGCCACTTTCAGCTTCCAGTCGTCGACCCCTACCAGGGCTATGGGATCTCACTCCTCGCGAACCAGGGCGTCCCGGTATTCCCGCTCGAGGTGCTTCTCCACATCCTGATTCCCGGGAACTACTCGGACTGGAACGTCTTGTTGCTGCTGATCCTTGCGTACGGGTCGTACCTCCTCGCAGCGTCGCTCGGGCAGAGCCTGCTGGCAGCTCTTGCGGTCGGCACCGCAGCATCGCTCGCCGGGGTCGCCCCGGTGGACCTCAATCTCGGGATGCTCAATCCCGTCGCCGTCCTCCCCTTCGTTCTCCTTTCGATCCGCTACCTCCTCGATCCACGTTGCCGCCGCCCGCTGGTGGCAGGTCTTGGTCTCGCGTCGAGCCTCGCCATGTTGGGGTTGTCCGGGTTCCAGGAGGTCCTTCCTCTTCTCGCGGTGGTCATCATCATCTTCACGGTGGCGCTCATCGTCCACTTCCGGACCCTGCAGGTGGCATCTCGCCGGCTCGCCGTCGGTGGGGTCTCCGTGGTCGTCGGCGCGATCATTGGAGCTATCGGATATCTTCCGACTCTTTCTGTTGTCGCAGCCGGCGGGGGCGTCAACCCACCGAACAGTTATCTCCAGTCGTATCCGACCTATTGGCTGGCGACGATGCCGATGCCATCGCTCACGCGCGGGGCCAATCCTTCTTGGATCCTCGGCACGCCCCTCTTGGTGCTCGTGCTCGTGCTCGCCGTGCTCATCTCCGTTCGCCGTGTGGGCGCAGGCATCCGCTGGCTGGTATGGCCGAGCGCCGCGCTTTGTGTCATCGGAATCCTCGGCTACGTGAATGCCGGTCACGTGCTCGATATCTTCGGTTTCTTCCCCTTCGATCTCATCGGCATGAAGCGGTTCCTTCCGTTCGCGTGGTGGCTTCCGTGGTGCCTCCTCCTGGGAGTCACCATCTCGAACGCGTCGCTCCTCCGCTGGTTCCACGTCGCGGCGGCATTCAGTGCTGCCGCGCTCGTGGATCTCGTGACGCTGCTCGACTATCACAGCCGGCTCGTCGCCACACACCAGGTTGCTGCCCTGCCCGTCATCCCAGTGGCCGTACTTGTCACGTTGGTCTTTTGCGGTCTCTTCGCCGTCGGAGCGGCGTTCGGCCGCCACCTGCCGGGAGAGTTCTTGATGACCGCCGTCGTGGTGGCGAGCTGCGTCTACTACTTGCCGACGAACTTCTTCCCCGCGGCCGGGGATCAGGCCATCACGGCGATTTCATCAACGGCGCTCCCGTCGAAGACCAACGACTACGAAGCTGTGTTCCTCAACCATGATCAGCTTCCGGTCGACACCTACTCTGCACAGCTCTTCGGCCCGATCGAGCCCAAGAGCTACGTGGACGTCGTGGATGCCCTCGTCCCTTCGACGACAACCTCCAACGGACTGTCCCCCCTCTGGGTCCCCGCGCCGTCGCTGTACTTCGCGAAACTCGACACCCGTTTCCTGTCGGTGCTCCGGTTTATGGGTGTCGATCGGATCGTCTCCCCGATGCCGCTCTCTCTTCTTACAAGCGGTCCGGTCGTCGGGTGCCGGGCTTCGAGCTCCGGCGCGGGCATCTGCCTCGCCGCGCGTGGACGCACCCGCGGGCTCTCGCAACCCTTGACCGAGTACGTCTATGCCATCGGCCGTGTCAACCCACTGGTCGATCCGGCGACGCGGGTCGTGCCGGTACAGACGAACGACGACGGCGTGTCGGCCGCGGTCGCGGCCATCCGGGACCACAAGGACCTGCGAAACGTCCCGGTCTACGTGACCGAGGCGGTTGCGGTCGGGCGTTCGGCCACTGACGCGTCGGTCGTCTCGCGATCCGCGACGACTCAGGCGGTGCGTCTCCGGGTCCGCGCCCGCTCGGCTGGCGTCGTCGTACTCCGCGAGAGTTATTCGCCCGGGATGGCGGCGGTTGTCAACGGGAGGCAGGAGCGCGCGGTCCCGGTGGACGGCGGTCTTTGGACGGCGCTCGAGGTTCCTGCCGGAACATCGCGCGTGACCCTCAACTACGTGACGGCGGTCGACGTCGTCGAGTTCGTCACCTGCGGCGTGGGTCTCGTGCTCCTGACGCTGCTGTGGTGCGTCTTCGGCGTCCAGGCGCTCCGTCGTCGCTCCTCCCGCCGATCTCGTGCTGCTCCCTCCCGGCGGGCCGTCGGTGACAAGGGGCGGCACCGGCCGACGTCAGCGCGTCAAGTCCCCGACCAGCGCGTCGCCGGGCCTCGCCCGGCGTGACCCGGGTCTCGGTGACCCGCTACGTCGAAGCCCTCTACGTCCGGTCGATGACCTTGTCCAAGGCGGCCGCCAGCCGCGCCACGAACGCCTCGGCCTTTCCGTACCACTCATCGGCGATCGCTCCTCCGGCCGTGCCGAGCCGCCGCCGGGATTCCTCGTCGTCGAGCGCCTCGACGCACGCGAACAACTCCGCCGTGTTGGTGAACGAGAGCCCCCCGCCGCGGGCGACGAAGGCGTCGAACCGGGAGCCAGCCGGTGCGATGACGGGTACCCCGTAGCGAAGCGACTCGACGCACTCGCGGGCGAAGAGCGACCCCGGACAGAGGTCGACCGTCGCGGTCGCCCGTGCGATGAGGCGCCACAGATCCATTCGGGAGTGAACCCGGAACACATTGACGGCGGAGCGCGACCGCCACACGATCGCGCCGGCCGCCTCGACCACGACCAGGTGACGGCCGGCGAAGCGGGCCAGCAGCCACCGGACACGGTCGGATGGCCCTTCCTCGTACGTCACGGCCCCGGGGCGGTCGCCGAGCACGAGCAGGTAGGGGCCGATCGGACCGATTGCCTGGTGGTGATGCTCCTTGGCGTCGGGGTGGACCCGGGCGTACAAGCCGACTGGGTGGACGTCCGGACCGCCCGGATCCCCGAGGTCCACCGAGAGGAGCGGCACGGGTCTGGCGGTCGGGGTGCCGGTCGCCGAATGCTCTCCGTCGGTCGCCGCGCCGACCGCGACCACCGGTACCCCCGGAAGGACCGTCGCCGCAAGGGCACCCGCCTCTTCATCGCCCTCGTCGACCACGACCGCCCTGTGCGGCCCCGATGGCACCTGCCGACCGGCGACCTCGGGCGGGGGCCACCTTGCGCCCCTCGGCGGCTCGCCGAGCCTGATGGGATCGAACGCACCGTCCCCGGCGACGTGCCCCGGGCTCCCGGCGACCAGGAGGTCGACGTCGTAGCTCCGTGACAGCGCTGCGACGACGCTCCGGACGGCGGCCACTCGTTCTTCGTGGGCCCACCCGGTCCACGACGCGCTCAGGACGGCGATCCGTCCCCGCTCGACGCGGGGCGCCCCGTCACCGGGCCGCTCCGCGCTCACGCTTCTGTGCCTCCGCCCCCTCCCGGACGCCCGGTCTCCGTGTCACCCTCCTCTGGCCCGTTGTCGACGCCTTCGTTCGAGCGGTCGACAGCCACGAGCACGCGGACGAGATCCTCACTGAGGGTGTCGAACACGACTTGGACAAGGCGCTCCAGGCGGTTCAACCGCGCCCCGAGGTCGTCCACGCGCTGCGCGATCGCATCGACGGCCCGGATCAGGTCGCCCACGAGGCCACGGTCCTGGGACTGGGCGGTCGCCGCGTTCGCGGCCGTTGCCGCGGCGACGCGGGCGCGGACCTTGGCGCGCACTCTGCCGCCGCCGGCCACCTGAGCTTGTGGCGGTTCTTCACCTCCTCCTGCGGCAAGGCGGGCCCAGTTCGTGTGCAGCGTGGTCACTTCGTCGGCTTCGTGGATCGGGGGCGGCAGGGGGTTCGGTGCCGCCGGCTCGGCGAGGACGTCTGGTGGGCGTCCGAGAAGAGCGCGGTCACGGCGCACGTTGGATTTTCCCGCTGTCACAATCGTTCCCCCCTCTCCTGGCGCGCCCTCTTCACGACGCCTGCGACGGCGACGCCAGAGAGTGTCACAAGGCCGACGATACCGACGAGGCCGCGGTCCGGTCGCGGCGACCCGCCGCCGCGGAATGATTGCCGGGCCCGGAGCGGTCGAGGAGGACCGGGTCGTGAGGACCACCGCCTGGGCGCACGTTCCTCTCCTCCGGCTCGTCCAACGCAGCCGAGAAATCTCTTCGTGAGAGGCGGGCGTTCAAGAATGGGTCGCCGGTCTCGAACAGCGACCGCCAACGCTCGACGAACGCCGCCGCGGTCTCGTCGCTCGCCGAGGTGCCCCGGCTCGGGGACTCGTGGTGCACGAGCTCCGCTCCCGGCTCGTAGACGGTCCGCAGCCCGCGGGTCCGGGCACGAAGGCAGTAGTCGATGTCGTTGAAGTCCAGCCACAGTCGCTCGTCGAAGCCTTCGAGCCGTTCGAAGACCTCCCGAGCGGTCGCCATGCAGGCTCCGCTGACCGCAGAGACGTCACGGGTGAGCACGGCCATGCCGAGGTAGCCGGGTTCGTCTCCCGCGAGCCCGGTGAGGACGTGGCCGGAAGCTGCGGACATGCCGACGACGATCCCCGCGTGCTGCAGCGTCCCGTCGGGGTAGACCAGGCGGCCCCCTGCGGCGCCCACATCTGAGCGAAGCGCGTGCGCCACAAGAAGGCTGAGCCATTCGGGCGTCCGTGCTTCGACGTCGTCGTTGAGGAAGACGAGGACCTCTCCGCGCGCCTCCGCTGCGGCGCGGTTGTTGAGGACGGCCCAGTTGAACGGCCGGTCGTCGCGCAGCACGGTGACCTCGGGACGCCGTGCGAGGCGCTCGAGGAGCGTCGCCGTCTCGGGCTCCGTCGAGCCGTTGTCGACGAGGAGCAATTCCAGCTGCACTTCGCTCGACGTGGCGAACAGCGACTCGGTGCACGAGCGCAGGAACCGCGTGCTGTCCCTGAACGGGACGATCACGCTGACCGACGGTCGCCCGACGAGGCGGCGGCGGACATGCCAGGTTGCAGGCAATGGCCCAGCTTCGACCTCGGCCCGCTCCTCACGACGACGCAGCGCCTCCACGACCGCGGCATCACCGCGTGCGGCAGGGACGGCACCGCGCGTGCCACTCCCGCCGCTCGCGCCGACCGCAGTGGCTCGCGTGTCCCGATGGCACAGCACCTCTGCGACGTGCGCGACCCTGCGCGTCCGCTCGGTTACCCGCAGGACGAGGTCGTGCTCCCAGTCGCCTCCCGCAATCGCGCGGATGCCGCCTGCCGCGAGCAGCGGTGCCACGCGCATCGCGAGCGGGCCGCCCGTGTAGCACCACGAGAGGAGCAAGTCGGGTGACCAGTCCGGCTTGAGGACAGGCGCGCGGAAGAGGCCGTCTGATCCGATCGCGTCCTCGTCCGCGTAGGCGACGTCAGCGTCGATGAGGGCCGCACTGAGCTGCGCGACGGCGTCGGGCGCGAACACGTCGCCTGGATGGACGAAGGCACAAGCGGGCGACGAGCTGTCTTCGAGCGCGGCGGCAAGCGCGTCCTCGCGGGAGGTGGCGGCCGGGCGGACGTGCATTTTCGAGCGCGCCGGTCCGAGCTCGTGAAGGCCGCGGTCCAGGACGTCCTCGATACCTGCCTCGGGCGCGCCGATCACGGTCAGCGACAAGTGCCAGCGCGACGACGTCTGGGCGCGCAACGAACGGACGGTGGCGTCGAAGCGTTCGCCACCGCTTCCGTCGAGGACCAAGAGGAGGTCGATCTCGGGACCTGGCGCTGGCTCGTCGCCGAGTGAGAGCCTCGAGTGCTCTCGCCATGCGAGCCACCGCCGGTAGGCCTCGTCGTCTACGGACGGGTCTGGCCGAAGGGGGCGGGGAGCACCCGGTGCGAAGAGCACCCGTCCGCGCTCCGTGCCGATCGCCACTCGGCCGGTGGCAGGGGGCTGGAATGGCGCCACACCGTGAATCTACGCAGCGCACCTGCGCTGGCGCCCGCCCGCGCGCACCTGAGAGCATGCGGGCGTGATGCCGCCGGAGGGCGATGACCGCGGCCGCCGGGCGCCGCGATGGAGCAACGCCCGTTTGGCGAACCGCAACGCTCCCCGACGAGCCCTCCTCCTTCCGCCCGGCGGTGCCGACCGATGATGGCCAGACCCGCGCACGCGCCGCTTGAGCTCGCGGGGCGACGGGTGCTGCTTCGCACGTTGAGCGAGGCCGATTATGAGCCGTGGTACGAGGTGCGTGCGCGGTGTCACGACTGGCTGGTCCCCTGGGAGCCGCGCCCGAAAGGGGCGCCGTTCCCCTCGGAGGACCGGGCGAGCTTCGCAGCCCGGTGTTCGCTTCGCGAGCGCGAGCGCCAGCTCGGGACGGGTTACGCGTTCGGCATCTTCGTCGATGCCCGGTTCGCCGGAGAGATCACCCTTTCGTCGATCCAGCGAGGGCCATTCCAGACCGGGCACATCGGGTACTGGGTCGACCGCGAGCTCGCGGGGCGGGGCTACGTCCCCGAGGCGGTGGTCGTCGTGCTGGCCTTCGCCTTCGACACCATCTCGCTGCACCGCGTCGAGATCTCGATCATCCCGCGAAATCATGCGAGCCTTCGGGTCGTCGAAAAGCTCGGTCTTCGCTCCGAAGGGATCGCGCAGAAGTACCTCGAGATCGACGGCGAGTGGGAGGACCACGCCAAGTTCGCGATCACCTCGGAGGAGTGGCGCTGCCGGCGCGACGGCCTTCTCGGGACCTGGGTGGAGTGAGCCTGTAACCGGGGCGGTCGGCCTTTCGCCGTCGTCGCGGCGGCCCTCCGACGTCATTGAGCCGGCCACTCCGGGCGGCCACGTGCCCACGGGTCCTCGTGGGTCCTCGGCCGACGATGACGCGGCGCCGACCTCGGTCGATCCGAGCTTGTCGATGGCGGCGCGCAACCGCTCGGTACGCTCGGCGTCGGTGCTGGCCGTGCATGCCTCGTGGAACGTGCACGACGACGCGCTCTTGCTCTGGGCAGAGGACGGAGAGCTCCCCGCGTCGGCGCCACGACGACCCGGCCGGCGCCCTGCGAGCCCGGCACCCGCCCCTCATCCCTTCGCGGTGCCCGCGGCGAGCGTGCTCGAGGCCCTCGGGGGACTCGGGGCGTTCGCCGGTGTTTCCGCGGAAACGTCCGGCGCCGGCCGAACCCAGGTGCTGTGGCTGCCCGGGACCCCCGGAGCGCCCGCGCCGTCCACCGATCTCGTCCGTGCTGAACCAACCGAGGGAACGGACGGGGAGCAGGGGGATGCTTCCGGGGGAACGACCGCCGCCCCCCGCCGGGAGCGACCTCGCAGGACGAGGCTCTCGCCGTTCCTCGTACCCGTCGTGCAGTTGGAGCCCGGCGTCGCGCTCGACGTTCTCCTTGCCGCCGCGATGCCCGATTCCGGCGGACCGACGATCCGTTTCGGAGCGTCCGTGGCGGCGTTCTCGGCGGTCGCCGAGCTCGCGCTCGAGGTCGTGGCCGGGGGCCGGGTGCTGCCGGATCTCACGGCCGAAGGGGGGCGGCACGTCGCCCGATGGACGCCGCTCGGCGGTGGGGCCGACGGCGACCGCGCGCGGATGCTCGCCGCCGCACTGCCGCCGGTATCCCGCGCCGTCGACGCCGTGGGAGCGGACCCCGCAGTCCTGGTTCGTGCCGCCCTGGGAGGGTTCGTCGACGCCGTGTGCCGGGAGGCGCTGCGGAGGTCGCGTGACCGGCCGAGTGGTGGCGGGGCGACGCCGGCTCGGGCGGTCGACGCCTGGATCGCGGCGCTCTCGACCCGAACGGGTGTCGTCGAGGCCGACGCGGGAGAGCTCTCGAAACTCGAACGCCTGGTCGCCGAGTGGCGTGCCGGCGCCGTCGGCCGCGGCGGCCCGTGGCGGCTCTGTTTCAGGGTGCGAGAACCCGAGGACGAGGTGGTGGGCTCGGCTCGCTCAGAGGCGGACGCGCACGTGGTCGGCGCACCGGCTGGGCCGTGGCGAGTGGAGCTGCTTCTGCAGGCGACCGACGACCCGAGCCTCGTCGTCGAGGCGCCGGAGGTGTGGCGGTCTGCGGACGTGCTGCGCCGCGCGACCCGGACGCTGGAGGAGCCGCACGAGGTTCTCCTCGCCGAACTCGGTCGGGCGCTTCGCGCCTTCCCGGACCTGGCGTCGGTGCTGCGTGAGGCCGCGCCCGTCGCCGTCGAGATGGATCTCGCCGACGCACACCGGTTCCTTTCAGAGGTGGCGCCGGTGCTCGAGGTCTCTGGGTTCGGTGTCCTCCTCCCGTCGTGGTGGCGGAGCCCCGCGACCCGTCTCGGGCTGAGGCTCAGGTCGAGCTCGAGCATCTCCACGTCTTCGAGTGGCCTCCTCACCGGGGCGGCGCTCGCGGAATTCGACTGGCATGCGGCACTCGGAGACCACGAGATCGGTCTCCGTGAGCTCCGGCGGCTGGCGCAGCTCAAGCAGCCGCTCGTCCGGGTGCGCGGGCAGTGGGCCGAGCTCCGGCCCGAGGAGGTCGCGAAGCTCGCCGAGTTCCTCTCGGCGGGCCGCCGTTCCAAGCAGCAGCTGTCGGTTGCCGACGTGCTTCGCCTCGCGGCGGGGGCGCCGGGCGCTGCCCCCCTCGACGGAGTGCCTGTCGTGGGCGTCGACGCCGACGGCGTCCTCGGCGCGATGCTCCGCGGCGACCTGGAAGCGGCGATCGAGGTTCGCCCGACCCCGGCCGGCTTCCAGGGCGAGCTCCGTCCCTACCAAGCCCGCGGCGTGGCATGGATCGAGTTGTTGGAGCGGCTCGGGCTCGGCGCCTGCCTGGCCGACGACATGGGACTCGGAAAGACGGCCATGGTGCTCGCCGTTCTCCAGGCCGAGCGTGCCGGGACCTCCGATCGACACGTCGGCCGGCGTGAGCGCGAGCGCGTCGCCGCGAGCAGCGCCCGCGGACCAACCCTCGTCATCTGTCCGACGTCGGTCGTCGGGAACTGGGAACGAGAAGCGACGCGCTTCGCGCCGGACCTCCGGGTTGTCGTCCACCACGGCTCCGGCCGCGCCCGGGCGGACCTGCAGGGCGAATTTGCCGGCGCCGACGTGGTGCTCACGAGCTACCCCCTCGCCGGGCGCGACGTGGCCGCGCTCTCGTCGGTCGAGTGGGGGCGCATCGTGCTCGACGAGGCCCAGCACGTGAAGAACCCGGCCGCCAAGCAGACGAAGGCGGTGCGCGCGATCCCCGCTCCGAGGCGTCTCGCCCTGACGGGGACGCCGGTCGAGAACCGCCTCGGCGACCTCTGGTCGATCATGGAGATCTTGAACCCCGGGCTCCTCGGTTCCGAACGAGCCTTCCGTGAGCGCTACGCGGTTCCGATCGAGCGCTACCGCGAGGAGGAGGCGGCCGCGCGCCTGAGGACCCTGACGCGCCCGTTCGTGCTCCGGCGACTGAAGACCGACAAGTCCATCATCACCGATCTCCCGGAGAAGCTCGAGATGAAGGTGGTCTGTACCCTCACGAAGGAACAGGCCACCCTCTATCAGGCGGTCGTCGACGAGATGCTCCGGCGGATCGGCGAGTCAGAGGGCATCGAGCGAAAGGGGCTCGTCCTTGCGGCGATGCTTCGGTTGAAGCAGGTCTGCAACCACCCGGCGCAGTACCTCGGGGACGGATCGCGACTCGAGCGCCGCTCGGGCAAGCTCGAGCGGACCGCCGAGGTGCTCGAACAGGTCCTCGAGATCAAGGAGAAGGCGCTCGTCTTCACCCAGTTCGCAGAGATGGGCCGGATGCTTCAGACCCACTTGTCCGAGCGTCTCGGCTGCCGCGTGTCCTTCCTCCACGGTGGCGTCGCCCGCCGCCGGCGCGATGACATGGTCGCGGAGTTCCAGACAGGGGACGGTCCGGTGCCGGTGATGGTCCTTTCCGTCAAGGCGGGTGGGACCGGGCTGAACCTCACCGCCGCGAGCCACGTCATCCATTTCGACCGCTGGTGGAACCCGGCGGTCGAGAACCAGGCGACCGACCGCGCGTTCCGCATCGGCCAGCGTCGCGACGTCCAGGTGCGCAAGCTCGTGTGCGCGGGGACCGTCGAGGACCGGATCGACCAGCTGATCGAATCGAAGCGCGACCTCGCGGCCCGGGTCGTCGGGACTGGGGAAGGGTGGCTCACCGAGCTCTCTACCGAGGAGCTGGCCGAGGTCTTCAGACTGTCAGCGGAGTCGGTGTCGGACTGGTGACGCCACGCAAGCGACCCCGGGCACGGCGCGCCAAGCCGGCGCGCGCGTCGACCACGAGGAAACAGTCTTCGAAAGGGAGCACGGCTCGCCGCCGCAGCTCCATTGACCCGAAGCTGCTGGAAGCCCTCCGGAAACGCCTCGAGACCCTCGAGGCCGGCTGGGATGAAGGAACGCCTGGCGCGCATGGGTCCCGTCGCCGCACCACGCGCGAGCGCGACATCACCGCCCTGCGCAACCTCCTGCTCGGGACGGACGGGAGCGACGACGGCGACGAAGCGTTCGACGAGGCTGACGCCCCCGACTGGTCCGAGGACGAAGTCGAAGATCCGGATTGGACACGCGAGGACCGGAACGAAGAAGGCCTGGACATCGAGGAATCCCGATGGAGGCGCTGGCCTCCGCCGTCGAGCCCCATCCCGGTCGAGGGGGGTCTGGTCGCTCGGACCCGTCGCGGCGCGATCGGGGAGACCTGGTGGTCGAAGCGCTTCCTTTCGGCCATCGAATCCGTCGTCGTCGGCGGGCGTCTGACACGGGGTCGCTCCTACGCCAGGAAGGGCCAGGTGATCGACCTCGAGATCGCACCCGGTGTCGTGCAGGCGCGCGTCCAAGGAAGCCGGAAGACCCCGTACCGGGTGCGCCTCGTGATGCCCGTCGTTGACGCGGACGTCTGGGACCGCGTCGTCGCGGCCTTCGCGGCCGAGGCCGGGTACGCCGCGCGCCTTCTTGCGGGCGAGCTCCCGCACGAGGCGGAAGCCGTGTTCTTGCGTGAGGGGGCGTCGCTCTTCCCCGGGCCCGAGGGCCGCCTCGCGACCGGTTGCACGTGTCCCGACTTCGAGAACCCCTGCAAGCACGTCGCGGCGTGCTGCTACCTCCTTGCCGAAGCCTTCGACCGAGACCCGTTCATGGTCCTCCAGTGGCGCGGCCGCGGCCGCGACGCGCTCCTCGAGCAGTTGCGAGCCCTCCGCCGAGGCGTCGATCCGTCTCCCCTTCAGGATCCGGTCAGCCCCGCCGAGGGGCAGCCTGCCCACGCGTCGCCGGGCGCCGAGGTCCCCACGCTCGAAGAGTGCCTGGCGCAGTTCTGGAAGGCCGGGCCCGGGCTCGACGAGGTCCGGATCCGGCCGGCGGAGGCGGCGCTCCCCGACGCGGTCCTTCGCAACCTGCCCCGCGGCGTGCTCGAGTCACGCGGAAGGGACGTGAGCGAGCTCCTTGCGCCTGCGTACGCGGCCGTGGCAAAGGCGGCCTCGCGTCGTGCGGTTGGGGCCGATCCCGCCAGCCCACGAGCGGAGCGGTCACGGCAGGGGGGCGCCCCGGCGAGGAAGCCCAGGTCGTAGCCGTCCGGCCGGCCCCTCGGTCACTGGGGCAAACCGGGCATCCGGGAGGGGCTCGAGGTCGGGGTCGGGCCCGGACGCGCCGCACCGGCGGGCATGGCCCGCCGGTGCGGTCGTGCGTCTGAGGCTCAGCGTCTCAGCGCCTCGGGACTGCTCAGCCGGGCAGCCGGTTCACGCTCGTCCCCCAGTTCGCTGTCTGGTCACGCGTCCCTCCGCAGGTGAATGTCTTCATGAACTGCCCTGGGGTGCAGCTCTGGTTGATCATCTCGGTTGCGAAGAAGAACGTTGTGCCTGTGGCGAGCGCCGTCGAGTAGTCACCCCACCGCGGCCGGCCGTATGTCTGTGTGTACTCGCTGAACCCGTCTTGCGGCCCGACTCCCGCCCTCGCCAGGTGGATCCCCGAGGGCCCACCCGCTCCGACGAACGAGTACGCGGTGCTCGGGTAGTACGAGCTCCCGCTCAGGCTGAAGTCCATGATGCCCACCCCGCCGTTCGTGAAGGAGATCGACGGGAACTGGATGTCTGCGCCCTTGGCCGCGAGGTACCCGGAGTTCACTGTGGACGCAGAGAGTGTGGCGCCCGAGCCCGCAGGCTTGGCCGTGACCCACATGACGCCTGCGGCCGCCGAGTTGCTCGTGGCGAGCCCGACGTTCATCGCCCCCCAGATGGCACCGGTGCCCGGGTCGTACGCAGCCGTCGTGATCCGGTCTGTGTTGGTCGAGATCGGACCCTCCGGCAGGGGCTTCGGGTGCGGGTACTGGAGGGGCTTCCCTGTGGCCACGTCGTGCCCGTCGATGACCTGCTCGTAGACCTGACCGAGCGGCGTCGGGCCCGACTTCTGGCTCGCGAACGGAGGCTCCCGGTACGTGACGGTTGTCACGATCGTGACGGCACCTGTCACGTGTGCGCCGCCTGTCGTCACCGCGTTCGTGTTCGTGAACTGCCACACCGCGGCCTTCTGGCCACCCGTTGTCGTGAATGTCACGTTCGACAACGCGTAGAAGGTCCCTGTTGTCGATGTGACGTACGCCCCGTCCGAGGCGGCCGGCACGATCGAGTAGAAGGGACAGTGGACCGCGCTGGGGTTGCCGAACGGGCATGTCGCCGGAGGTGTCGGCCGTGTGACGGTGTCGCCGAGGTGGTTCCAGTAGATCGGCGAGGCCGTGCCGCCCAACAGGTCGCTCTTGCTCAGCGCGTACACGGTCGCCACGCCACCGGGGCCTTCAGCCTTGTACACGCCGTACTCGTTCACCGAGACGAAGACCGCGTTCCCGTTGACCCCGAGCAGCGGTTGGTCGCCGAAGCAGGGGTCGCCGGGACCTGTGAACCCGCCTGTCTTTGTGAACAGTGTTGTGTACGGCAGTGTGTTGCAGGCGTCCACGCCCTTGGCGTTGAACTGGTCGGGGATGAAGTAGACGACCCAGCTCCCGAGGGGGCTTGTCGACGTGCTTGCCGCCACGAACTCCCCGCCCCAGTGGAATGTCGGTGAGACGCCGAGCTCTGTCAGCCAGAGCTCGCTCGCGAACCAGCGCTTTGTCGAAGGTGTGTAGTAGCAGCGCGGGTCACCTTGGACGTCGAAGGTGCCTGTCTGCGCAGCGCCGAAGCTCTCGGGCGCGTCAAAGAGCTTTTCGAGCGACATCCCGTACTTGGCGACCGGGGTCATGGTCGACTGCGAGTACACCTGCGCCACCAGGTTGTTCACCTCGAGGACGTACCCGTTGCCGGCGCAGAGTCCCTGGTCCGGTGGCTCGACGTCGAGGCCGGGAAGGGGCTGCGCCACTCCCTTTGTGTAGAACGGGTGCAGGACACCTTGGTCGTACGCTGAGATCCCGCTCAGCGAGCTCAGACCGGCCGTCGGCCCGCTGACCGTCGTGCCGGCGACCGAGGTGAGGTGGCCGGTCGGCCCGTGCCGCTCACCGAGGAACCCTCTCGTGCCGGGCGCCGCTGCGATGGTCTGTCCGCGCTCGACGGCCCCGACGTCGGGGACCTTCCCGGCCTTCACCGCCGCGCTGGCGGCGGAGAAGGGATGGGGTCCACCGACTGTGACGCTCGTCGCGGGGCCGGCCGGCGCTGTTGTCGTCCAGGTGGTCGTCCCGACGATCTTCGTCGATGTGCCCGACGGGTTCAGGGTGAACGTCTGCGCGGGAGACGAGGTCGAGCCCTGTGCGCCCGCAGTGGCCGTCGCCGCCGGGACCCCGAGCACCGCCAGTGCGACGGCGCCCGCCCCGACGAGCAGACTGCCAAGCTTGCGTTTCATCGCTACCCCCTTGGGTTTGGGATTGTTGCCCTGTCTGGGATTGCTGTGCCTGTCGTGCAATGGTTTGCCATGCGGACGTTGGTCGCACGAGAAGTGCGGGCAGAGCGAGGCGCCGGACGGCGACGTCCTGCCACAGACGAATCTGCAGGCCACGCGTGCCGACGGAGCGACGTGTCTCCGCCTCGACTCCGTCTTGAACTCGAATCCTCCGCCCGTCCTCTCCTTCTTGATGAGCCGTTCGTTTGGATCCGTCTGGTCGAGATCTACACCGGGTGCTCGGCACAAGTCAAACCGGCTGCCCGCACACGGGCTGCAGAGAACAGGGTCAGCGGTCCGGGGGCCGGGCGACGGCGGGGGAATGGCGGAAGAACTGCTCCACGTCGTGCTCGTAGACGTAGCGCTCCCGCGCCCGGCCGGCGCCCTTCCGCAACCGCCACGACCGTGCGAACTCCTGGACGGCGCCGGCGCTCGTGAAGCGATAGTCGAACCCCGCCCCGAGCAGCCGGCTCGTGTCCATCCCCCGTCCGTAGCGCAGAAGGGCCTCGAGCTCGGGGGGGAGGTCGAACACGCCGAGGCGCACGAGGGGGGCCAGGGCGAGGCGTGGCCGCATCGGCGGGAGCGGCAGAAGGCGGGTGCCGCAGATCGCCGCGACCTCGCTCCACGGCAGTGGGCCGGGTCCCGAAACGTTGTACGTGCCGCGGAGGCGGCGACGAGTGACGAACTCGAGTGCCCGGACCACGTCGCCCTCCTCCACGAACTGTACGAGAGGGTCGAACCCGAAGACCGACGGGCAGATCGGGCGCGAGAGGTTCTTGGTGATGGGCGTCGAGATGTCCGCTCCGAGGACGTTGGCGAAGCGAAGGATCGTCACCGTCGTTCCCGGGTTCTCCTCGACGAAGTCCTGGACCAGGCTCTCGGCCTCGACCAGCGAGCGCTCGACGGCGGTGCGCGGCGTCCGGGAGCGAGGAGTGTCCTCGGCAAAGGTCGCGGGATCTCGTTCGGACGAGCCGTACACGAGCCCGGACGACTTCACGACCAGGTGCCGTACGGTCGAGTCCGAGGCCCCTGCTGCGGCGAGAAGGTTCATCGTCCCGATCACGTTCACCTCGTGCATCGCGCCGCTGCCTGCGGACGTCGAGTCCACGATCATGAACGTGTGCACCACGGTGTCGACCTGCGTCGCACCGACAAGACGGTGCAGAATCGAATAGGTCTGGTCGGCGTGGACGAACTCGGCTCGTTCGAAGCGCACCGTCGGCTCGCTCGTGCCGAGGCCGAGCACGAACTCGATCCCCGCCGCGCCGTCGAGTGCTTGGACGACGCGGCCGCCCCAGAAGGTGTCCGCTCCGGTCACGAGCACCCGTCGGCCCAACGATCGCGCCACGCAGTCCCGCCGTCCTCCGGTCAGCCGAACCAGATGCTGCGGCGGTTGGCCAGCATGTCGTAGAGGGCGGCCTGCAGGCGCTCGCGCACTCGCTCGGATTCCTCCATCACGCGGCTCTTGCGGTAGCGCTCCTGGTCCGGCGGCACGTCGAAGGTGATCGGGTCGAGGACGCGGAGACGCATCTTCGCGGGGAAGGGCACGAGGATCCCGAGCGGACCCATGACGAGCATGTTGGCCGTGATCGGGAAGTGCGGGAGGCGCAGGGCGGAGGCGAGCTGGGGCACCTGGAGCAGGACGGGCATCGTCTCTTCCGAGCCGATCGTCGCGATCGGAACGACCGGGACCCCCGCGCGCATCGCGATCTCGACGAATCCGCCGCGCCCGAACCGGCGAAGCTGGTAACGCTCGGCGTACGTCTTGGACGGACCCTTGATCCCCTCCGGAAAGGCCAGCACCAGCCGGCCCTCGTCGTGGAGGAGCCGGTACGCGTTGTCCGGCCTTGCGGGGACGCCCCCCGCCCGGCTCCACAGCGTTCCGAGCACCGGTACCGTCCGGAAGAAGTAATCGGCGAGCCCGTACACGGGGCGCCCGAGCTCGGTCTCGATCCCGTGCATGATGACGGGCGCGTCCATCGGGATCGCACCCGCGTGATTGCCGATGAGGAGCGCCCCGCCCGTCTCGGGGACCTTCTCGAGTCCTTCCCACTCCGCCCGGAACCAGCGCGCGTAGAGCGGGCCTGAGAGGCGGCGCACGAAGGTACGGACGCGCTCGGACCGCCCCCACCCGTCGACATCCGAGCGGCGTGCATCGTCGCCTCCCGCGCCCTCGGTCGCAACCTGCGCCGTGAGGCGGATCGGCACGATCTCGCTCGACGCACCCTGGGCGTCGGATCCCTCCGCAGCGGTTCCGCTGGGCCGCCTGGTGGAGTGGGATCCGGGGGTCACCGCGTGCGAGCGTAGGGCCTCCCGACGGCGCCCACCGTCGGGCCCGTTGCCCGAGGCGTCAGCGCAGGTTGAGCACCCTCACTCGCTCGTCAGGGCCTGCCGGCGCCGACCAGTCCAGAGGTGTACAGCGGAACGTCGCGCACCACTGTGCCGGTGAACGGCGCCTGGACGATCGTCCCGTTCCCGACGTACATCACGACGTGGTCGATGCCCGGCTGTGTGGGGTCGAGTGTCGAGTAGAAGAGAAGGTCGCCCGGCTCGATGGACGAGAGCGAGACGTGCGGAACGGCGGCGTACTGCGTTGTCGCGGTGCGCGGGATGCCCACGCCTGCCTGGCGCCACGACCACTGCGTGAGGCCGGAACAGTCGAACCCGACGCCCGGCGTTTCGCCGCCCCACACGTAAGGAACACCGAGTTGCGACTGCGCGGCGTGCACCGCAGCGCGGCCTTCGGCGGTGGATGTGCCGCTGTAGCCGACTGTCGGGCCACCGGCCGACGACGACGCATGGTTCGCAGATGTGGTCGCGGCCTTCGATGTGCCGCCGAGCTCGTTGATCACGTTGGCAGCTCGTTGCGCGGCCGCCGCCGCTGCCGCCGCCCTCGCTTCCTGCGCAGCCTTGGCCGCCGCCGCTGCCGCCGCGGCCTCGCGCTGCGCCTTCGCCTGCGCCGCGGCCTCGACCTCCTGGGCGAGCTTTCCCTTCACCTGCTT
>Ga0209579_10000096_pt1 | contig 163309 bp, 169 predicted proteins | sample Coa_R1_2_FD_187152 | JGI IMG/M metagenome (GOLD analysis project Ga0209579, IMG submission 187152) | Surface soil microbial communities from Centralia Pennsylvania, which are recovering from an underground coalmine fire - Coalmine... | ecosystem: Environmental > Terrestrial > Soil >... | reverse complement strand
CAGGCTCGCCGAACTTCTTGAGAGCGAACCAGACGTCCAAAGCTGTGTCCCATTCCATTGGGCGAAGTGGTCTGCTGGCGGGATCATTGACGGCGTCATCGTCAATAAGGCAGACGGCACTCGGTGGGAGATTGCCATCGTCCAAACTCGGACGTCGGACGGGCATGAGCTGAACGTCGACCTCGTCGGACCTGCCGACTGGGGTCCGATCGCGGACGCTTGACTTGGTCGACGCCAGATGCTCGCCGCGTGCGGCGTCTGACGGCTCCGGCGTGGGAACGCGGGGTTATTCCTCTGGACCAGGAGATGCACGGTCAGGCGAGGTGCGGTCCTTCCCGTCTTAGAACAACGCGGGCACGAGCTCGACAACTTGCGCCGTCTCGCCGAGGGGAATGGATCCAACATCATCCCTCGTAATCATGGATGCGACTCAGCGATGCCGTTTCGTCCCGCCCCGGGACTCCGTCTCGGCTGACGCCGCGCGCCCTTGCGGGGGTAGGAGCCCGACGCCAGCGGACTGGCGCAGGGTTCCCGAGTGTTCAACTGCTCGACGTCTGCGGTTGTGACAGTTCCCCTTCAGAGCGATTCCTCGCCGCCCGCGCTGGCCGAGTAAGTCGAGAAATCGCGGACCACGCGGGCAAGATGATGGACGCCATAGGTCAGCCTCTCAAGGGTCGCTGTACCACTTCGCCTCGTCTCTCGCGATCGGCCTCCAGCTCAGTGGTGATGCGCGTACGCAACGTTGCTGAACCACTCGACACGGGTCGGGTTGGGCACCTTCGCCTGCGCCAAGGCCGGAGCGAGCTGGGATTGCATGAACTCCTCTTGGGCGGCCTGGGACACCCACACTTCGACGACGACCAACTTGTCGTCCGATGATCCGGCAACGTGGCTGAGCATGCCGGCCGGCCAATGTTCTGCGTCTGGGATGCCATCCCAGCCCAGGATGTGGTTCACCTCGTTGTAGATGTGGACCGCATTCGGTTCTGAGAACTCGATCACGACGACCTCAGCCAATGAGATCCCCTCCTGATTTGCGCGGCTTATCTGCGTCCGCAAAGGCTACCCGGTCGTAGCCGGCTCTCCGGGTGGTGGATCCTTCAGCTCCCACTCCATCCCGGAGTCCGGGAGTCCGGTTAAATGAGATCCCCTCCTGATTTGCGCGGCTTATCTGCGTCCGCAAAGGCTACCCGGTCGTAGCCGGCTCTCCGGGTGGTGGATCCTTCAGCTCCCACTCCATCCCGGAGTCCGGGAGTCCGGTTATGGGTGTGCTCTGCGTAGGGTACCCGGGACGCACGTCGGCGCTCCTTGGAGGTGGATGCCTTGTGTCAGCGAGCCGAGCTCGTCTGGGAATGCAGCCCAAAGTCGGTCCCGGTCGGCGGAGCAGGAACGCAAGTGGATGCGGCGGGTGGCGGTGTAGCCAGGCGTTAGCGACTTGCTACAAAAACCGGAACAGCGTTCGCATATTTGTAAGCTCCCGAGCGCCACGGCCGTCTGGCCCGTGTCGGCTTCCGAAGTCACAAGTACTCTCGGGCGCCGTGGCGCGTCGGAGGCACCAGACAAAGGATCTTGAGAAGGTTATGGCTGAGGCCGAGGAGCACGGCTGGACCTTCCTGCTGTCCTCCTACTGGAAAGGCCGTTGCTCATGCCCGGAGAAGCACTACAAAACCGTCGTACAGACGCCCTCGGGCAGCAAATACGCGAAAAACCTGGCACACTGGTTCAGGCGCCAGTCGTGCTGGTAAAGGGGGACTCCATGAAGTGGCAGATCGTGCTCGAGGTGCAGCTCGATGGCAAGCCCGAGGACCTTCAGCGCGTCCTTGACGACACGATGGAAAGTCTCCTTGAAGCCAGCGTCGAGGACCCTACTGTGGGTGCCACCCTTTCCTCAGGCGTCGTCGAAATCGAATTCGTGGTCGACGCCCCAGCCCTGAGCGTGGCTCAGCAGAAGGCTCACGAGATCATCGCCAAGGCGCTGGGGGTACCCGCCGACCTCATCGGCGAATCTGTACGCCGCGATCTCGTCCCGGCGTAAGCGATCCAAGACCGGGCAGGTCTTGACCGCTCTCAGCGATCGGAACTAGCGACTTCAGAAAACTTTTCCCGATCCGCTACCCGTCCCCGGAAATGGACGGGCCATCCCTAGTTCCAACCCTAGTGTTTGCGAGGATTTGAGCAGGGAGCCACAGCTACTCCGCTCCGTTTCCGCAGGTCAGCGCACCGTCACGCGGTCGGACACTCCCCCGCTCGCCCTCTTACGATTTCCAGCGGAAGTGCACGAAGATGCGCCCGAAGTTCCGGGAGTCCTTCTCGACACGGTGGTATCGGGCGCGCACATCCTTGCGGTCCAGGTAGCGCAGGACACGCTTCTTCAGCTGCCCCGACCCCTTTCCCGGGATGATCTCGACGAGCGTTGCCTTCTTCGCAGCGGCCTCGTCCATGATCCGATCGAGCGCCAGGTCGATCTCCTCTCCCCTGTTGTAGACGTCGTGGAGATCGAGCACGATCTTGGCGGCCACGTCAGATCTTCCCGCGACATGGTCGACCGAGAGATCCGGGCGAGCGGGTACGGCGGAGACCCGGCAACGCCGGGCGGGAGCGCCGCTGTGGCGACGGAAACGCCGACCCGCGATAGGCCCGGTCCCGGCGGTCAGTGACCGCCGAGCACTCCGCTCATCATGGCGGCGAGCCGGGATGGCTTCCCACGGCGACGCTCGGTCGTGTCCGCGAGACGCATGCCGACGAGGCCGGCGTTGATGCCGAGCCAGCGCAACGGCTCAGGCTCCCAACGAGGGGAGCGGTGGCCGACCCAGGGCAGCGTCACGAGCTCGCTCGACCGGCCGAGCACGAGGTCGGCGATGGTCCGCCCGGCCAGGTTCGTGGTCGACACGCCGTCGCCCACGTAGCCGCCGGCCCAGGCGACCCCCGACGACCGGTCGAATCCGACCGAGGTGAACCAGTCTCTCGGCACGGCGATCGGGCCCCCCCAGCGATGGGTGATCCGTGCGTCGGCCAAGGTAGGGAACAGCTCGACGATCGTCCTGTGGATGAGCTCGTGGGTGTGCTCGTCCCGGTCGAATGTGGGTCGCACCGACGATCCGAAGTGGTACGGAGCGCCCCGGCCCCCGAACGCGATCCGGCCGTCGAGCGTGCGCTGCCCGTAGATGATGACGTGCCGGTGGTCGGAGAAGGTCTCGCGTTCCGCGAGGCCGGCTTCCTTCCAGAAGATCTCGTCGAGCGGTTCGGTCGCGATCATGAGCGAGTAGATGGGCGCGACGGACCGGTGCTCGCCCGGGAGCGACGACGTCCACGCTTCGGTGGCCCGCACCACGACGTCGGCGCGGACCGAGCCGTCGCCGGTCACGGCCCGCGGGCAATGTCCCCCGCGTCCCGCTTCGATCGCGACGACCGGGGTCTCCTCGAGGATCGTGACCCCGCGACGCTCGACCGCATCGGCGAGGCCTCTCGCCAGTCGGGCCGGGTGGATCGCCGCGCAGTGCGGGTTGTACGTCGCCCCGAGCACCTGCGAGGCCCCGATCCGCTCCCTCGCCTCGTCTGCCTCGAGCCAGCGGAGGTCCGCCTCACCGACGCCGGTCTCCCGAGCCTCGGCGATCTCGGCCTTCGCGCGAGCGACCTGCGCCGAGTCCCGAGCCGCGGAGATCGTCCCGCCCTTCTTGAAGTGACAGTCGATGCCGTCTTCGGATGCCGCACGGCCGACTTCGTCGACGGTCTCTTGCATCGCGACCCGCATGCGACGCGCCGCATCCTCGCCGTGCGCCGCGGCCAGTTTTGCGTGGGACGCCGCGAAGAACGCCGAGCACCAGCCGCCGTTGCGACCGGATGCGCCGAAGCCGGCGACTTCGCGCTCGAGGACCGCAACCCGGAGCTTCGGGTCGGCGTCGGAGAGGTAACGAGCGGTCCAAAGACCGGTGAAGCCACCTCCGACGATCGCCACGTCGACGTCGAGGTCGCCCCGCAGCGACCGGCGCGGCGTGACCGACCCAGGGAGCGTGTCCCACCACAATGAGAGGCGGCGGTACCGCTCGCCAGTCGCGCTCCCCTCGCCCGTCTCGTTCACTTGTCCCACCTCCACGTCATCGACGGCCCCAGCCGCTCCTAGATCCGCTTCTGTGCCTCCGTGAGCACGTCACGCAGGATCTGCGTCATGAGGTCGAACTCCTCCTTCTCGCAGATGAGCGGCGGGGACAGCTGGATGACCGGGTCGCCCCGGTCGTCCGCCCGGCATATGAGCCCTGCCTCGAAGAGGGCGCCCGAGAGGAAGCCCCGCAGCATGTTCTCGCTCTCCTCGTCACTGAAGGACTCCTTCGTCACCTTGTCCTTCACGAGCTCGATCCCGTAGAAGAAGCCCTCCCCGCGGACGTCCCCGACGAGCGGCAGATCGTAGAGGGACTCGAGCTGCGACCGGAAGTAGTCGCGGTTCTTGCGTACGTGGCCGAGAATGTCCTCGCGCTCGAAGATGTCGAGGTTGGCGAGCGCGACGGCGCAGCTCACCGGGTGGCCGGCGAACGTGAAGCCGTGGCTGAAGCTCGCGTTCCCCTTGAGGAACGGCTCGACCAGGCGCTCGCTCGCGATCATCGCCCCGAGCGGCGCGTACCCGCTCGTCAGACCCTTGGCCACGGTGATGATGTCGGGCAGGTAGTCGAAGCGCTTCGCTCCGAAGTATTCGCCGAGCCGGCCGAAGGCACAGATCACTTCGTCGGAGACGAACAACACGCCGTGGCGGTTGCAGATCTCGCGGACGCGCTCGAAGTACCCCGGAGGCGGCGGGAAGCAACCGCCGGCGTTCTGCACCGGCTCGAGATAGACCGCCGCCACGGTCTCGGGGCCCTCGCGTTCGATGGTCCGGTCGATCTCGTCTGCCGCCCAACGCCCGAAGGCCTCGATGTCGTCAGCATGTTCCGGGGCGCGGTAGAAGTTGGTGTTCGGCACCTTCACGGCGCCGGGCATCAGTGGCTCGAACGGCGTGCGGAGGCTCGGAATCGACGTGATGGCGAGCGCTCCCATGCTCGTGCCGTGGTAGGCGATGTCGCGGCTGATCACCTTGTAGCGCCATGGCTGGCCCTGGATCCGGAAGTACTGCCGCGCGAGTTTCAGCGCCGATTCCACGGCCTCCGAACCACCTGAGGTGAAGAACACGCGGTTCAAGTCGCCCGGCGCCAGCTCGGCCAGCCTGTCCGCGAGCTCGATCGCCCGCGGGTGCGCGTACGTCCACAACGGGAAGTACGCAAGCTCTCCTGCCTGCTTGGCCGCCGCCTCGCCGAGCTCGTAGCGTCCGTGCCCCAGCTGGGAGACGAAGAGCCCGGCGAGCCCGTCGAGATAGCGCTTCCCGTGCTGGTCCCACACGTACGGACCCTCGCCGCGCACCATGACGGGGACCTCGTGGCTCTCGTTGTAGACGCCGAGGCGGGTGAAGTGCATCCACAAGTGGCGCCGCGCGCGCTCGCTCAACTCGTCGCCTTGGTCACCCTCGAAGTCCACGGTGTGCGTCTCGTACTCGGAAGTCATCTGGTCCCCCAGGAGTAGGTCTGTTTGGCAAGTTTCAGGTACACGAACGACTCGGTGCCCCGTACGCCCGGTATGGAACGGATCGCGTCGTTCAGGAGATGGAACAGGGCGTCGTCGTCTTCGCAGACGACTTCCACGAGCAGGTCGAAGGAGCCGGCGCACATCACGACGTAGTCGACTTCCTCGATCTCCGACAGCTTGTCGGCGACCAAGCGGACGTCACCCTCGACGCGGACGCCGACCATCGCCTGACGGTGGAAACCGAGCTGGAGCGGGTCGGTCACGGCGACGATCTGCATGACACCGGCCTCGCGTAGGCGCTGCACCCTCCTGCGCACCGCCGCCTCGGACAGCCCCACTTCGTCGGCGATGGCGCCGTACGCGAGCCGTCCGTCGCGTTGGAGTGCCTCGATGATCGACCGGTTGGCGTCGTCGAGCAGCCCCGAGCGCGAGCTCCCGTCCTCCCCGGCCGGCCCGGTGCCTGCCGGAGCCGACCGGCGGCCCCGGCGGCTGGCAGCGCTCGCTGCGGCGGTACCGGGGCGTCCGAGATCGGCGAGCGGGGAAGGGTTCACGCGGAAGGGTCCAATGGAATCTGAGAGAGGTCCGACAGCCGATCGGGCCGCTGCACGCCGAATTCTGTCATATTTCGGCCCTACGTCAAGCGATTCCGGCGTCACGAGGTCGTCACCGCGCGGAAACCTCCTGGCAACCGCTTGTCAAGCGCCTGCGAATCTGGGATCGTTTCTGGCGCGGCCGGGGCGTGTCGGTCGGTGCCGCCCGGGTGCGTCCCGGCGCGTCCGGCCGGCGGCCACGAGGCGCCCCCACCGCGCGGCCGGCGGCAGCTGGAAGGGACGGAGCAACGATGAGCGACCCATTCCCCAAGGAGACCTGCACGTGATCATCGGCGTACCGAGAGAAGTCAAGAAAGACGAATACCGCGTCGCCATCACGCCGGCGGGCGTGCGCGAGCTCACCTCGGCCGGGCACATCGTGCACGTGGAGCAGGGCGCCGGGGAGGGGTCGTCGATCCCAGACGGCGAGTACGGCGCGACCGGGGCCAAGATCGTGTCCGAGGCCGACGAGGTCTGGGCGGGCGCCGACATGGTCCTGAAGGTGAAGGAGCCGGTCGGGGAGGAGTATCACCGGCTCGGTCTCCATCCCGAGCAGGTCCTCTTCACCTACCTCCACCTGGCCGCGTCGAGGGATTGCACGGACGCGCTCGTCCGGGCGGGGAACGTGGCGATCGCCTACGAGACCGTCCGGCTCCCGGACGGTTCCCTTCCGCTTCTCACCCCGATGAGCGAGGTGGCGGGACGGATGGCGCCCATCGTCGCCGCGCAGCACATCATGCGGCCCGCAGGTGGGCGCGGCACCCTCGTGTGCGGCGTGCCGGGGGTCGAGTCGGCCAAGATCGTCATCCTCGGTGCCGGAGTCGCCGGCATGGCCGCCGCCACCCTCGCCGTGGGCCTGCACGCGAGGGTCTTCATCCTCGACAAGAACCTGGAGCGCCTACGCCAGGTCGACCACCACTTCAGAGGGTCGCTCGAGACCGTCGCCTCGAGCGCGCACGCGGTCGAGCAGCAGTGCCTCGACGCGGACATCGTCATCGGCGCCGTGCTCGTGGTCGGCGCCCGCGCGCCGAAGCTCGTGAGCGACGACCTCGTCGGGCGCATGCGTGCCGGCTCGGTGCTGGTCGACATCTCGATCGACCAGGGTGGCTGCTTCGAGTCCTCGAGGCCGACGACCCACTCGGACCCGACGTTCCGCGTCCACGAGTCGTTGTTCTATTGCGTCGCCAACATGCCGGGGGCGGTCCCCCACTCCTCGACCTACGCGCTGGCGAACGCCACCCTCCCCTACACCCTCGAGCTCGCCAACCGCGGATGGCAGGAAGCGGTGCGACGCGACCCGCCGCTCGCAGAAGGGGTGAACGTCGTGCACGGGAAGGTCACGATCGAGCCGGTCGCAGAAGCCCACGACCTGCCCTATACGCCCCTCGCGGAGGCCATGTCGCACTAAAGCGGCGCGGGGCGCACCCGAGGCCCACGCGGTGCTCAGTGGTGGCCGTTCCCCTGGTGCCCGCTGTTGCCGCCATTTCCGCTGTTCCCGTGCCCCGGGGCGGACGTCGACTTCCCTGGATTGGACGGAGGCGCCTGGTGCGGCGGTGCCGGCGGTGGCCCGTGCGACGAGGGTGCGGACTGCGAGACAGGTCCGTGCGTCGGCGGCGCGTTGTCGTGTGAGGATCCCCGTACGGGCGGAGGGCTGCCCGAATGTCCGTTGTCAGGCGCCGGTGCTGGCACCGCGTTGGCGTGCCCGTGCCCGTGCCCGTTGCCGTTGTCGGCGTGCGTCTTCCCCTTACCCCGCGCCCTCCCGTTCACAGACGCGCCCGTGTGCACACGTCCGTGATGACCGTGGGCCCGCGACGGTGGGCCCGCGACCACCGGCGGCCGACCCTTGACTGGGTGCCCTCCGTGTGGCGCGACAGGGAGGGGTTGGACGACGGAGACCTGAACGGCCCGCGACGGCGCGGTGACGGTGAACGGCGCGGCGACCGTGAACGACGGGGGCAAGAGACTGATCCCCGGTGTCTTCGGACGACCCGATGTCGTCCTTGGGCTCGGGGGGAGCTGCGATGTCGAGGCACCCGGGATGATCGACCCGATCGGTCCGTTGACGCAGTTGACACCGAGTGTGCGACAGGTGGCGTAGCGCGCCAAGGGCGAACGCGTCCCGGTCACCCACGCCACGAGCGCCGCTCCGCCGCCCAGCGCGACGACGGCGAGGACCACGGCCAGCAACCGCAGGGACCCTGTCCGGCGCGTCACCGAGCACCCCCACGCGCATCCGGACGGATGTCGCAGCAAGGGCAGCTGAGCTGCTTGCACGCGGCGCGACGCGTACGAGCGATCTCCCCCGCCCGAATTACCGGGCTATCCCCCTCCACGGCCACAAGACTATCTGTCGTGGCCCCGCTTGGACAGGGTCAATCCAGGCTTGTGCTTTTGTGCCCCTGACCTGCTCAGGAGACGTACGGGCTCCCCGGCACCCACAACCTCCATGGTTCGCGGGTCGCCCGGGTGATCCCGATCCGCGGCCCGCGGGCGGCGCGCGCCGGCGGTTTCGTGCCGTCGTCACCGAGCCACGGAAGGTCGTCGTCTTGCGAACGTGCGGCGTCGGGACGGACCAGATCGCAGCCGTCGTAGGTCTGGTCGATGCCGAGCGCGCACGTCAGGTTGGCGGGACCTCTGCACAGGTCACGGTCGGCCGGCGCGCGTGCATCCTTTCGACGTGCCGCTCTGGCGACCCGCATCAGCTCGATGCCTGCGACGGGCTCGAGCGCGCGGAGCAGCACCGCGGAGGCGACGCCTTCCTCGCCGCATACGACGTTCGCGCACCAATGCATCCCGTAGGAGAAGTACACGTACAGCAAGCCTGGCCGCCCGAACATCGACGCGTTGCGCAACGTTCGACCGCGGTAGGCGTGCGAGGCGGCGTCGGCTTCCCCCCGGTACGCCTCGACCTCGACGATCCTGCCCGCGCGCCCGCCGTGCACGAGGAGCTTGCCGAGAAGGCCTGGCGCGACGTCGAGCGAGTCGCCCTCGAGCACGTCACGGGCGACCGGTGCGATCCCGCCTTGCCGTCTCCGGGTGCCCGCCGTCGGTGCGGGTCGTCGCGACGTGGTCGTCACGACGCAGGTGCGGCGCCGGCACGTGCGTCCGTCGCGCCGGCGACCTGCAGCGCGTGGCGCGACAGGCGGGCCCGGTCGACCTCGAGCCGATGGCGGAAGTGCTCCATCTGCTCGGCGACCGGTCCGGGCCCGGCACCGCCCGCGGTCGTGCGCCTCGCGATGGGCACGCCGGGCTCGAGGAGTCGCGCACCGGCCTCCCCGAGGTCGGGGTGCGCCTGCACGAGCTCGACGAGCGGCACGTGGCGTTCGAGCGAGTCGCGCACCAGCCCTCCCACGAGCTCGTGCGCGCGGCGGAAGGGCATGCCGTTCTCGACAAGGAGCTCGGCGAGGTCGACCGCGGCCGCCGCCGGCCCGTCGGCCGCGGCCTGCATGCGCGCCTGTTGCCATTCGACGGTCGCGTAGAGCCCCGACAGCGCCCGCAGCACGAGGTGGGACTGGCGGACCGAGTCGAACAGCGGTTCCTTGTCCTCCTGGAGGTCCCGGTTGTAGGCGAGCGGCAGGCCCTTCAGGGTGGCGAGCAGGCCCGTCAGGTGTCCGATCACCCTGCCGCTCTTGGCCCGTGCGAGCTCGGCGACGTCGGGGTTCTTCTTCTGCGGGAGCATCGAGCTCCCCGTCGCGTACGCGTCGTCGAGCACGCAGAAGCCCCACTCCTCGCTGGACCAGATCACGATCTCCTCCCCCATCCGAGAAAGATGGACGCCGAGGAGCGCGAGATCGAAGAGCGCCTCGGCGACGAAGTCCCTGTCCGAGACGGCGTCGAGCGAGTTGTGGAACCGTGCCGAGAAGCGGAGCTGTTCGGCGACGAAGTCGGGGTCGAGCGGCAGCGACGAACCGGCGAGCGCTCCTGCCCCGAGCGGGGAGACGTCGAGACGGTCCACCGTCGCCACCAACCGGTCCACATCACGCGACAGCGCCCACCCGTGTGCCAGGAGGTGATGGGCGAGCAGGACCGGCTGGGCTCGCTGCAGGTGGGTGTAGCCGGGCAGGTACGCATCGCCCGCCTCGGCCGCCCGGCGGAGGAGCACGTCGCAGAGGTCCACGACATCGTCCGCGACCGCGATCAGCGAACGCCTGCACCACAACCGCATGTCGGTCGCAACCTGGTCGTTGCGGCTCCGGCCCGTGTGGAGCTTGGCCCCGACTTCGCCCGCAAGCTCCGTCACGCGTCGCTCGACGGCGGTGTGCACGTCCTCGTCTTCGGGCGCGAACGCGAACGTGCCCGCGACGAGCTCCTCGCGCACCTCGTCGAGCGCGACGAGCAGGCGATCGGCCTCGTCGTCCGAAACGATGCCCGCTTTGGCGAGCCCGCGCACGTGTGCCTTGGATCCCGCGATGTCGTCCTCGGCGAGCTCCGCGTCGAACGTCACGCTGACCGAGAGCCGGGCGACCTCGTCGGCCATCGCGTCAACGAGCCGCCCTTTCCACAGCGTCACTGCCGGCCACTGTCTCCTTGCCGCCGCGCCCAGGTGGCGACCCCGAGCCCCCAGAGGCGGACGAAACCTTCGGCGTCCTCGTGCCGGAAGGCGTCTCCCGTCTCGTAGGTCGCGAGCGAGCGGTCGTAGAGGGCGAGGGGGCTCTTCCTCCCGACGACGGTGCACGTCCCGGGGGGTTCGAACCTGAGTCGCACGTCCCCGGTCACCGCACGTTGGGTCTCGGTCATGAACGCGTCCAGTGCCTGCTTGAGCGGCGAGTACCAGTACCCGTCGTAGACGAGCTCGGCCCAACGGGGCTCGAGACGCGCTTTTTCGTGGTGCAGGTCCCGTTCGAGCGTGAGATCCTCCAGGTCCGAGTGGGCCGCGACGAGGGCCAGCGCCGCAGGGCACTCGTAGATCTCACGGCTCTTGATCCCGACCCGGCGGTTCTCCACCATGTCGAGCCTCCCGAAGCCGGTCGGGCCGGCCAGCTCGCCGAGCGCCCGCACGAGCTCGTCACCCGGCAACGCTTGGCCGCCGAGCGACCGCGGGACTCCGGCCTCGAACCCGACCGTGACCTCGACCGGACCCTCGGCGGTCACCCTCGTCATCGTGTAGACGTCCGCCGGCGGCTCGGACCACGGGTCCTCGAGCACGCCGCACTCGATCGACCTGCCCCAGAGGTTCTCGTCGATCGAATAGATCTTCTCCTTCGTCACCTCGATCGGGATATCCCACTTCGCGGCGTACTCGACGGCCGCCTCACGCGTCAGGCCCCAGACGCGCGCCGGCGCGATGACGTCGAGATCGGGGGCGAGCGCGCGCGTCCCGACTTCGAAGCGGACCTGATCGTTCCCCTTCCCCGTGCAGCCGTGCGCGACCGCGTCGGCCCCGTGCGCCCGGGCCGCGGCGACAAGATGGCGTACGATGACCGGCCTCGAGAGCGCCGAGACGAGCGGGTACTTGCCCTCGTACCGCGCGTTCGCACGCAACGCGGCGAAGCAGAACTCCTCGGCCATCTCGCGGCGCGCGTCGACGACGAAGGCCTCGACGGCCCCGGCCGCCAGCGCCCGCTCCCGGATCGCCGACCAGTCGTCGACCGGCTGACCGACGTCCACGGCCAGCGCGATCACCTCGGCGCCGGCGTTCTCCATCAGCCACCGGACCGCGACCGACGTGTCGAGTCCCCCGCTGTAGGCGAGCACCACCCGTCGCATCACTTCTCCTTTGTCGGAGCGGGACCGAGCCCCGCGAACATGGCGAGCCGGTCGGCGAGACGCCGGGCGTCGTGGCCCTCGGCCACCACCACGAGCAGCGTGTCGTCCCCGGCCACCGTGCCGACGACGCCGTCGAGAGCGCCGCGGTCGAGTGCCGATGCTACGACATGCGCGCAGCCCGGCGGGGTGCGCACGACGACGAGGTTCTTCGAGCACGCGACCTCGACGGCCCACTCGCCGAGCACCCGGCGGAGGTGGTCCACCGGCGCCAGCTGTTGGGCGGGAAGCTCGGGGAGGGCGTAGGCCGGCTCGCCCCCGGGCAGCCGGACCTTGACTGCTCCGAGCTCCTCGAGGTCCCTCGAGACGGTCGTCTGGGTGGCGGTCACCCCCTCGCCGGCGAGCAGCGCCACGAGCTGGCCCTGGCTGCCGACGGCGTGGGCCTCGAGGAGCCTCGCGACCAGGTGCTGGCGCTGGCGCTTGGAAAGCCTCACCCGCAGCCCCGAGCCGAGCCGAGCGCCTGCGCGAAGAGGTCGAGCGCCTCGTCGAGGAGGGCGTCTGTGATGAGGAGGGAGGGGGCCAGCCGGACGGTGTCGGCCTGGACCGCGTTCAGGAGGAGGCCAGCGCCGAGCGCGGCTGCGACGACGTCCTTCGCGGCGACGTCTGAGAGCTGCACCCCGAGGAGGAGGCCGAGCCCGCGCACCTCGGCCACCCCGGGTAGGTCCGCGAGGCCGTTTCGAAGCCGCTCGCCCGCCCGGCGGGCACGCTCGCACACGTCTTCGCGCTCCATCACGGCGAGGGTCGACGCCACGGCGGCCATGGCGAGGGGCTGGCCGCCGAAGGTGGTCGCGTGGTCGCCCGGCTCGAACGCTGCGGCGGTCTCCTCGTTCGCCCAGCACGCACCGACGGGAAGACCGTTCCCGAGGGCCTTTGCCATCGTCACGACGTCGGGGAGGACCCCCTCGTGCTGGAAGGCGAACCACGCTCCGGTCCGGCCGAGACCGGTCTGCACCTCGTCGCAAATGAGCAGCACCCCGAGCTCGTCGCAGATCTGCCGCAGGCCGGCGAGATAACCGCCCGACGGCACGCGCACTCCGCCTTCACCCTGGACGGCCTCGACCACGAACGCGGCGGCCGCCGGGTCGGCGAGCGCGTCGGCCGCAGCGTCGAGATCGTCGTAGGGGACGTGGGCGAAGCCTTCGGGCATCGGGACGAAGCGAGCGTGCTTCTCGGGCTGACCCGTGGCGGCCAGCGTCGCGAGGGTGCGGCCGTGGAACGAGCCCGTCGTCCCGACGACCACGTAGCGGCCCGGAGCGCCGGCCCGCCGCGCGAGCTTGAACGCGCACTCGTTGGCCTCCGCCCCCGAGTTGCAGAAAAAGACGTTTCCGCGCGCCTTCCCCCCGCCGATCAGACGGTTCAGCGTGGCGGCGACACCTGTCGCGAGCTCGTTGCCGAAGAGGTTCGAGACGTGCCAGAGCGTCTCTGCCTGGGAGGTGAGCGCCGCGACGACGTCCGGGTGCGCGTGGCCGAGCGAGGTCACCGCGATCCCCGAGACGAAGTCGAGGTACCGCCGGCCCTCCGAGTCGAAGAGCTCGCTCCCCTTCCCGCGCACGAAGGCCACCGGCGGGTCCGCGTACGTCCGCATGACGAAGCGGGTCACGGCACCACCATCGTCCCGATGCCCGAGTCCGTGAACAGCTCGAGCAGCAGCGCATGGGGCACGCGCCCGTCGAGCACGTGCGCCCGCTGCACGCCGCGCTGGAGCGCCTGCACGCACGCCTGCACCTTGGGAACCATGCCGCCCTCGGCCGCGCCCGCGGCCGCCAGCTCGGAGAGCCGTTCCGCCGTCACCTGCCGCAGGACGCTCGCAGGGTCGCCGGGGTCCGAGCGCAGACCCTCGACGTCGGTCAGGAACACGAGTTTCTCCGCCCCGAGAGCCTCGGCGATCGCTCCCGCGACCGTGTCGGCGTTGATGTTGTAGGCCTGACCGGTGACATCGGCGCCGATGGTCGCGACGACCGGGACGAGGCCCTCGGACAGGAGGCGCCGCAGGATGGTCGCGTCGACGTCCAGCACCGTCCCGACGAACCCCAGTGCGGCGTCGTGCGCTGCCGCGGTGATCAGCCGTGCGTCCTCACCCGAGAGACCGACCGCGAGCGGCCCGTGCACGTTGAGGGCCGAGACGATGTCGCGGTTGACCTTCCCGACGAGGACCATCCGAGCGACGTCGAGCGTGTCGGCGTCCGTCACGCGGAGGCCGTCTTTGAACTCGGACACTTTGCCGAGCCGCCGGAGGAGCTCGCCGATCTGGGGGCCGCCCCCGTGGACCACGACCGGCTTGACCCCGACCGCGTGGAGCAGGACGACGTCCTGGGCGAACGAGGCGAGGACCCGATCTTCGGTGCCGGCGCTGCCGCCGTACTTGACGACGACGACCGAGTCCCGGAACCGCCTGATGTAGGGAAGCGCCTCGACGAGCATCGACGCCCGTTCTGCGTCGAGCGCCTTCACGACGTCGTCCGGTTCTCGTCGATGTAACCGTGCCCGAGATCGGCCGAGAGGACGGCGCCGCAACCGGACCCGAGACCGAGGTCGCATCCGATCTCGACCATCCGCCCGGCGAGGTGCGTCGCGACCGCACCGGTGTCGTGCTCGACGCCCACCCCGCGGGCACACACGGTGGTCCCGCCGTAGGAGATGGACGTGAGTTCGGGAGCGAGCGCGATCCCCGCCGAGCCGAGTTCGCTCAGCACGCGGCCCCAGTAGGGGTCCTCACCGTTGAGCGAGCACTTGACGAGAAGCGATTCGGCCACCTTCCGTGCGGCCGTGTGCGCCTCGACGTGGGACGCCGCGCCCGTCACGGTGACCCGGACCAGCTTCGTCGCCCCCTCCGCGTCGGCGGCCATCTGTTCAGCGAGTGAGCGGCAGACCGACGTCAGCGCCGCACCGAGACCGCCTGTGCCGTCGCTCCCCGACGCGCCGTTGGCGAGGACGACCACGGTGTCGTTGGTGGAGGTGCAGCCATCGACGGTGAGGGCGTTGAAGGTCGGCTCCACCGCTTCGCCGAGCAGCCGCTGCAACGTGGCCGGATCGCAGCGCGCATCAGTCGTGAGGACGGCGAGCATGGTGGCCATCCGGGGCGCGAGCATCCCCGCGCCCTTCGCCATGCCCGCGACGGTGCTCGCCCCCGCGGGCGCGGTCGCGAGCTTCGCCCGGGTGTCGGTCGTCATGATCGCCGCTGCGGCCCGTGGCAGCGCGTCGCGGGCGGCGGAACGACCCGCGACGACGCCCGCGACCCGACCGAGCACCCCCCTCGGGAACGGCACCCCGATCAGGCCGGTCTGGCAGACGAGCACCTCTTCGGGCGCGGCACCGATCTCTTTTGCGACCACCTCGCAGAGTCCTCGTGCCGCCGCGACGCCGGCCTCCCCCGTCGCAGCGTTGGCGTTGCCGGACGTCACCACGACGGCCGCCGCCCGTCCCCCGCTCGAAGCGAGGTGCTCGCGGCTCACGGTGACGGGGGCTGCGGCCACCTTGTTCTGCGTGAAGACGGCGGCGGCCGGCACGGCTCTCCCGTCGGCGGTGGCGACGACGGCGAGGTCGGGGCGTGTCGCAGGTTTGATGCCGATCGCGCCGGCGGCGGTGACGAAGCCTGTCACGGGTACATCCCTGCGAGCGGGAGCCCGGCCTCCTCGGGCAGGCCGAGCGCGAGATTGGCGCACTGGACGGCTTGTCCGGCTGCGCCCTTCACCAGGTTGTCGAGCGCGCACAAGACGACGAGCCATCCGGTCCGGGCGTCGGCGCGGGCGGTGACCCGCGCGACGTTCGAGCCCGTGGTCGCCTTCGTCGACGGCGGGTCGTCGGCGACGACCACGAAGCGCTCTCCCTCGTAGGCATCACGCAGCACGTCCATCGCGTCGTCAGTCGTGAGCGTCCGCGTCGGCCGCGCGTAGCACGTCGCGAGGATTCCCCTCGACATGGGCGCCAGGTGGGGCGTGAAGAGCACCGATGAGCCGAGCGTCTGCTCGATCTCGGGCGTGTGGCGGTGATCGAGGAGCCCGTACGCGCTGAAGTCCCCGTCGACGTGGGGGAAGTGCAACCGGTCGCTCGCTCCTCGACCCGCGCCCGACACCCCGCTCGCCGCGTCGACGATGGCGGGTTGCTCACCCAGGAGCCCCGCCCGTCCGAACGGCGCCAGGGCGAGCAGCGCCGCGGTCGGGTAACAGCCGGGCACGGCGACGAGCCGGGCGGTCGCGATCTCCGCCCGGAAGAGCTCGGGAAGGCCGTAGACGGCGTCCGCGAGGAGGTCCGGCGCCGTGTGGGGCTCGCCGTACCAGGTCTCGTAGTCGGCTGGGCTCGAGAGGCGGAAGTCCGCGCCGAGGTCGACCACGAGCTGACCGACGAGCGCGGGGACGAGTCGTTGCGACGCTCCGTGCGGGAGGGCGACGAAGACGACGTCGAGCCCCTCGAGCCGGCTCACGTCGGTCTTTTCGTAGACGAGCCCGGGGTACGCCGCTTGGAGCGAGGGCGTGCGGGTCGCGACCGGCTGACCCGCGCCGCGATCGGCCGTCGCCGTCACCACCTCGAGTTCCGGGTGCCCCGCGCACAGACGCAGGAGCTCCGTGCCGGCGTAGCCGGAGGCGCCGACCACGGCCGCTTTCACGACCGCCAACTCTATACAAACGGGTGCATAGTCATGCAAGCCGGGCTGGCCGGGGGGGAGCCTGCCGGGCTACCGGAGCGTGGCCCCCGTGGCGGACACCACAATGTCGATCGCCGCCTGCCGCAGCCTTCCGACCTCTTCGTCCGTGAGGGTCCTGTCCATCGCCGAATAGCGCAGCCGGTACGCGAGGCCCCGTTGGCCGGAGGGCATGCCCGGACCGCGGTAGACGTCGAAGAGCGCGACGGACTCGAGGAGGTCGCCCCCCGAGCGCTCGAGAGCATCGGCGACGCGGGCGGCGGGAACGTCGTCGGGAACTGCGAATGCCAGGTCGATGTCGGCCGAGGGGAATCGGCTCACCGGCCGGACGTCGTCGCCGCGGCGCCCGACGGCGTCACCGTCGAGCAGCAGGTCGAGGTCGACCTCCAACCAGCCAACCCGCGGTCCCTCGAGGCCGAACGACTCGGCGACCGCCGGGTCGACCTCCCCGAGCGCGCCGATGGGACGCCGGCCTGCGACGAGACGCGCCGAGCGCGTCGGGTGCAAGCCGGCGAGTCCTCCGTCGGCGACCATCTCGACCGGGAGCAGGCGCAGCGCCTCGGCCAGGACCCGCCACGACGACACCGCCGTTCTTGCGTCGTCCCCCTCCGCCGCGAAGACGGCGCTCAGCAGTTCTTTCTCGCCGGGCAACGAGACGGTCGCCGCCCCACCCGCACCGCCGCGGGCTTCGCGGCCCCGCTCGTCGGGATGCGAGAAGACGGTCCCGATCTCGAAGAGGCGGACCGCTCCCTGCCTCCGGTTCGTGTTGTGCGCGAGCGCACGGACGAGCCCCGGCAGCATCGAACGGCGCAGCCAGGCCTCCTCCTTCACGATCGGGTTCGCGACGGCCACGGCCGGACCCTGCAGGCCCATCTTCACGTGGTCAGCGTCGTCGACGAGGCTCGGGGTCCACGCCTCGAGTGCGCCGAGTCCGGCGAATACGTCGGCCACGTACCGCCGGTCACGCTGAAGGGCCGTCAGGCCGCCGGGCTCGGGCCACGACGGCTGGTGGCGCGGGATCCTGGCGTACCCGTACATCCGGGCGATCTCCTCGATGACGTCGTCGGCGCCGTGGGGGGCGCGTCGGACGTCGGGCCGGTTGGTCGGGACGGTGACGTCGAGCCCTCCGTCGACCTGTTCGCAGTCGAAGCCGATGGGCTCGATGAGCGCGGCAGCGTCTCCCGGGCTGATCTCGACCCCGAGGACCGCCCGGACCCTCGACGCCGGCACGCGGAGCGTGAACGGCGCGGGAACCTCGCCTCGCTCGTCGAGCATTCCTGTCGCGACGGGGGCGTCCAGCAGCTCGCAGAACCGTGCCACCGCGCGGTCGATCCCCCACGGGTCGCACCCCCGCTCGAAACGCGCCGAAGCCTCGGTCCTCAGCCCCAGCCGTTTCGACGTGCGAGCGATCGACATCGGCGCGAAGTACGCCGCTTCGAGCAGCACTCGGGTCGTCGTCGCCCCGATCTCCGTCGACTCGCCGCCCATCACCCCGCCGACGCCGATCGGCGTGCCGTGTGCGTCGCAGATCAGGCAGTCCTCCCCGGTGTCCCCGAGCCCCCGCCCGTGGACACCGAGCACGCGCTCGACCCCGTCGAGCGTGACGACCGTCTCGCCGCGCGCGGCCCGGCGCACGAGCAGGCCGGCGCCGCCGACCCGCTCGAGGTCGTAGGGGTGGGTCGGCTGGCCGAGCTCGAGCATGACGTAGTTCGACACGTCCACCACGTTGTTGATGGGCCGCTGGCCGGCGAGCAGGAGGCGCCGCGCGAGCCATCGCGGCGACGGCCCGACCTCGACGCCGTCGAGCACGCGCACCGTCATGCGCGGGCAGAGGTCGCGGTCTTCGACGACGAGGGTCGCGAGCTTCCCGACCGGCACCCCGAGCGGTGGCGCCGCGGCGGGGTCCGGGAGCGAGAAGGGGAGGCCGAGACGGGCCGCGAGGTCCCGGGCGACCCCGGCCATCGACCAGGCATCTGGGCGGTTCCCCTCGACCGCGATGTCGAAGACGACATCCGGCTCGATCCCGAGCGTCTCGGTCAGGGGCAGCCCCGGCCGTGCGCCTTCGACGTCGTTCAACACGAGGATGCCCTCGTGGTCGTCGGAGAGCCGCAACTCGCGGCCCGAGCACAGCATCCCGTTCGACGTGACGCCCTTCAGCTTCCGCCGGCCGATCTCGAAACCGCCCGGCAGGACCGCGCCCACCGGGGCCAGCGGGACGAGGTCGCCGACCTCGAAATTCCATGCGCCGCAGACGATCTCGAGTGTGTCGCCGCCGCCGCCACCGGCGTCCACGGTCACGAGCCGGATGCGGTCCGCCCCCGGAATCGAGCAGATCGCGTCGACCCGCGCCACGACCACGTCCTCGAGCCCCTCGCCCACGCGTTCGATCCCCTCGACGACGAGACCGAGGTCGTCGAGGGTCTCCGCCAGCGCCGAGGCGCTGCTTCCGGTGCCCTGACGGCCGGCGGGCGGGAACGGCGCGAAGTCGCGCAACCAGCTGAGCGGGGTGCGCATCAGAACTGTTTCAGGAAACGGACGTCGTTCTCGGCGAGGAGCCTCAGGTCGGCGATGCCGTGGCGCATCTGCGCGCAGCGGTCGATGCCGAAACCGAAGGCGAAGCCGGTCCACTCCTCCGGATCGATCCCGACGGCGTTGAAGACGGCGGGATCGACCATGCCGCACCCGGCGAGCTCCACCCAGCCGGTCCCCGAACACGTGCGGCACCCCGATCCTCGGCAGATCGTGCACGTGACCTCGACCTCGGCAGAAGGTTCGGTGAACGGGAAGTACCCCGGGCGCAGACGCGTGTGGATGTCCGACCCGAAGTAGGAGTTCGCGAACGTCTCGATCGTCCCCGCCAGGTCGGCGAAGGTGATGCCGTGGTCGACGACGAGACCTTCGAGCTGGTGGAAGACGGCGAGATGGCGGGCGTCCGGCGTCTCCCTGCGGTAGCACCGTCCCGGGATGACCGCATGGACGGGCGGGGGCTGATCCTCCATGAGGTGGATCTGGACCGGCGAGGTGTGCGTCCGGAGGACGACGGTCTCGGGTTGGCCGAGATCGAGGTAGAAGGTGTCCCACATGCTGCGCGCCGGGTGTGCGGGCGGGATGTTCAGCGCCTCGAAGTTGTACCAGTCGGTCTCGGCCTCCGGGCCTTCCGCGACCGTGAAGCCCATCGCCACGAACACCTCTTCGAGCTCGCGGCGCGTCACGTCGACGAGATGCAGGTGCCCGCGCGACATCGTCGACGTCACGTCGACGACCTCGGTGAGGTCGAGGCGATCGGCCTCGAGCATCGCCTCCCGCTCGGCGGCGACGAGCTTCCGGCGGTGCTCGGCCGCGGCCGCTTCGAGTCGCTGGCGCACCTCGTGCAGGGCCCTGCCGAGCTCGCGCCGCTCCTCGGGCTCGACACCTCCAAGCGCCCGGTGCGCGAGCGCCAGTGGGCTTCTCTTGCCGAGCACAGCGGTTTCCGCCGCCGCGAGCGCTTCCGTCGAGTCGGCGGACGTCAACGCCTGCAACGCGTCGCGCTCGATCGCTGTCACCCCGTCCATCGGGGCATCCTACGCGAGACCGTCGTGGCCACCGGTTGCGCGACGTCGCTGTCGCAGCGCCTCGAAGCAGATCACCGCACACGCCATGCCCACGTTCAACGACTCGGCGCGGCCGGCCATCGGGATGACGACGGTGCCGTCCAGTGGCAGCCCGGGAGGAAGGCCGGCGGCCTCGTTGCCGAGCACGAGCGCGCTCGGAACGGCCCAGTCGACCGCCGTGTAGTCCTGTCCCCCGCGTACGACGGTCCCGAGCCGTCGCAGCCCGGCCGACCCGAGAGCCTCGAGCACGCTCACGGGGTCGTCGGCGAGAACCAGCGGCACGTGGAAGATCGAACCCGCAGACGACCGCACGGTCTTCGGGTTGTAGGGGTCGACGGAGCCGACGCACGCGACCACGGCGTCGACACCGGCCGCGTCCGCCGTGCGCAGGACCGTCCCCGCGTTGCCCGGGTCCCGGACGTCGGCCATGACGACGACCATCTCGGCCGTCGCCTGGACGGCGGGGACGTCCACGGCGGGGAACACGGCGAGGAGGGGTTGGGGCGTCACCGTGGCCGCGACCCGCTCGATCACGCCGGGTGCGAGCTCGAGGACGCGCGCCCCCATCGACGAGGCGAGCGCCGCCACCTCCTGCACCTCGGCATCGGCGTTGGCCACGTCGACGTACACCGACTCGGGCACGTGGCCCGCGGCCAATCCCGTCCGGACGACCTCGACGCCTTCGGCGACGAAGACGCGTTCGGCGCGGCGTTGGGCGCGCCGGCGAAGGAGGCGGCGCACGCGCCGCACGCGCTGGTGGGAATAGGCGAGCGTCAGGATGCGGCCGGCGCGGCCCGGGACGACGCCGGTGCCGCCGACCCGGATGACAATGCCGACGAGGACAGTGCGACGAGCGCAGCGAACGTCGCGTCGTCGCTCACCGCGAGGTCGGCGAGAACCTTTCGGTCCACTTCGACGCCCGCCTGGTGCAGGCCGGCGATGAAGCGGCTGTAGCTCATGCCGTGGAGGCGGGCCCCCGCGTTGATGCGCTGGATCCAGAGCTTGCGGAAGTCACCCTTGCGAGCCCGCCGGTCCCGGTAGGCGTACTGCAGGGAGTGCATGAGCTGCTCGTTCGCCGCTCGGTACGTGCGGCTCTTGTTGCCGTAATAACCCTTGGCCTGCTCGAGCACCGCGCGATGGTGCTTGCGGCCGTGGACCGCCCGCTTCACTCGTGCCATGGGATCTGCTCCTGTCTGGGTTCGAACGATCGATGTCGCGCTCTCGCCACCCGGTGGCCGCCGGCTCGCGGCCCTTCTCGGGCGACGACTGCCGGGTTCCGGTTGTCGAGTGCTCTGTTTGGTGCTGAGCGGGCTAGATGCCGAGCATGCGCTTCACGCGCCGCTCGTCGCCCGGGGAGAAGTCGGTCTCATTGGAGAGCCGGCGGGTGCGGGTACTCGGCTTCTTCTCGAGGAGGTGCGAGCGGTTCTGCTGCCGCCGCCTGAGACGGCCGGTCCCGGTGATCTTCACGCGCTTCGCGGCGCCTCGGTCGGTCTTCATCTTGGGCATCTCACGCCTCCTCCTGCCTCGCCGTGCCACCAACCGGCTCGGCCGCCGGCTGTTGCTCGCCGGACTGGCCCGTCGGCTGCTGCTGGTTGCTGTCAGCCTGCGCACGCTGTCTCGCGGCTGCCTGCCGGGCTCTTTTGTCGGGCGCCAGCACCATCACCATGTTCCGTCCGTCCAGCCTCGGCTCGGCCTCGATCTTGGCCGACCCGTCCATCTGCTCGGCGATCCGGTCCAAGATCCGCTTCCCGAGTTCGGGGTGGAACACCTCACGGCCCCGGAACATGATCGTGATCTTGACCTTGTGCCCGTCGTCGAGGAACCTCGCGACCTGGCGGGTCTTCGTGTCGAAGTCGCCGGGTCCGATCTTTGGCCGGTACTTCATCTCCTTCAACCCGACGTGGACGGTCTTCCTGCGGCTCTCCTTGGCCCGTTGCGCCTCGTCGAACTTGAACTTTCCGTAGTCCATGATCCGACAGACGGGCGGGTTGGCCATCGGAGCCACTTCAACGAGGTCCATGTCCAGGTTGCGGGCGATCGAGAGCGCCTCGGGCAATGGCTTGATCCCGAGCTGTTGGCCGTCGGGATCGACGAGACGGACTTCACGCGCCCGTATGCGGTCGTTGATCCGGTGCTCAGGTGCAGTGGCGGTGACTATTCGGCATCTTCCTCTCTGTCGGGCCTACGGTCCTTCCGCGGCCTAGGTCTGGCAAGCGGAGCCACGCCCGACGGGGCAATGCCACATCGACCCGGCGCACATAAAGGTGGCCGGGTGGAGGCTCGTCATCCGGGAGCCCCGCTTCCTCGGCTGAATAGAGTACCAGCATGAGCCTGTGGACCCCCTCAGGCGAGCACCCCGTCACACGGGGGACCGAGCCGCCCCCCGGCCAAGGAGCGCCTCCGTCCGACGGGGGTCCGGACGTCGAGACGCTCCGCCGCCAGCTCGCGGACGCGCCGGCCGACGTCGTCGTCGCCAACCACTGTTACGGGCTGTTCGAGCTCGCAGCGGTGTACCTGTCGACGGTGCCGCCCCGGCTCGACCAGGCGCGACTCGCGATCGACGCCCTCGGAGCCGTCGTCGACGCGCTCGGCGACCGCCTGGGGGACGCGCAGGGGTCGCTCCAGGAAGCCCTCGCGCAGATCCGCCTCGCCTACGTCCAGATCTCGGCCGCGGCGGAGCACGCGTCGAGCGCCGAGGCCGCCGCAGCCGCGGGGGCGACGGGGGACGGCGCGGCCGGCGACGCCCCCGCCCCGACCGCCACGAACACTCCCCCGACGCAAGCGAGCTGAGCGCGTCAGGCGAGCTCGGTCACGGCCCGCGCCTCGAGGCGCCCGAGGTGTCCGGGGACGAGCACGAACACGACGGCGGCCCCGGTCTGGATGTCGCGGGTCCCGCCGGCGATGGTGGTCGAGTGGAACGACCACTCGCGCCCGACCCGGTCAGTGACGACCCCGAGCCCCCGGTGGCGGTCGAACGCGGTCACCCTGCCGATCAGCGGAACCCGTTCCGACGCGCTCACCCGCGCAGGGCCCGGAGCAGCCGGGCCATCTCGACCGCGGTCGTCGCCGCCTCCCGACCCTTGTTGGCGTCCCCAGCGTCGGACCGTGCGAGGGCCTGTTCGGCGTTGTCGGTGGTGAGCACCCCGAACGCGACGGGGATGCCCTCGTCGAGCTGCACGCGCTGGATGCCCGCCGCGCACTGGCCGGCCACGTGCTCGAAGTGAGCGGTCTCGCCGCGGACGACCGCGCCCAGGCACACGACGGCGTCGGCCGCCCCACGCGCCAGCGCGCGCGCGACCAGCGGCAGCTCGAACGCGCCGGGGGCCCACGCGACGGTCACGTCGGTCCGGTCGACGCCCAGCTCGCTCAGCACGTCGAGCGCGCCTTCGAGGAGGCGCCACGTGATGCCGCCGTTGAACTTCGAGCACGCCACGCCGATCCGGAGCCCCCGCGCTTGGCGTTCGCCCACCACCAGCTTACCGACGCGGCCTTCGAGCGAGTCGAGTTCCGGCAGCGATGTCCCGGCCCCCATCTCAGACGACGCCGTCGAGCCCGTCGAGGATGTGGCCCATGCGCTCCCGCTTGGTCCGGAGGTAGGCGAGGTTCTCGGGGTTCGGCGCCGCCTCCAGGGGGACCCGCGCGACGATCTCGAGGCCGAACCCCTCGATTCCTCCGTACTTGGCGGGGTTGTTGGTCATGAGTCGCATCGTCGTCACCCCGAGATCGACGAGGATCTGCGAGCCGATGCCGTACTCGCGCGTGTCGACCGGAAGCCCGAGCGCGACGTTTGCGTCGACCGTGTCATGGCCCTCTTCTTGGAGCCGGTACGCGCGGATCTTGTGCCCGAGGCCGATCCCGCGCCCCTCGTGCCCGCGAAGGTAGACAATGACGCCTCGCCCCTCTTCGTCGATGAGGTTCATCGCGGCGCGCAGCTGCGGACCACAGTCACAGCGCAACGAGCCGAACACGTCCCCGGTCAGGCACTCCGAGTGGACCCGCACGAGGATGTCCGACCCGACCTCACCTTTCACGAGTGCGAGGTGCTGTTCGCCGTCGAGCACCGACTCGTACACGACCGCACGCCAGTCCCCGCCCAGGGTCGGTATCCGGGCGTCGGAGACCTGGCGGACGAGCTTCTCGGTCCTCCGCCGCCACCGGATGAGGTCCGCGATCGAGATCAGCGGCAGGGCGTGGTGCTCGGCGAACTTCTCGAGCTCGGGCAGCCGGGCCATCGACGACTTGTCCTCGCTCACGATCTCGCAGAGGACGCCCGCCGGCGTCAGCCCCGCGGCGCGCGCGAGGTCGACGGTCGCCTCCGTGTGACCCGCGCGCTTCAACACCCCGCCGGTGCGGTAGCGCAGGGGGAAGATGTGCCCCGGGCGGTTGAGGTCCTGGGGGCGGGTCGACGGGTCGATCAGCGCCGCGATCGTCGCCGAGCGGTCGGCGGCGGAGATCCCGGTCGTGGTCGTGCGCCGCGCGTCGACGCTGACGGTGAAGGCGGTGCGCTGCGACTCGGTGTTCTGGCTCACCATCAACGGCAGCTCGAGCTCGTCCGCGCGCTCGGGCAGCAACGGGACGCAGATGACCCCCGAGGTGTGCGCGAGGAAGAAGGCGATCGCCTCGGGCGTCGCGGCCTCCGCCGCCATCACGAGGTCACCTTCGTTCTCCCGGTCCTTGTCGTCCACGACGACGACCATGCCGAGCTTCCCGACGGCGACGATCGCCGACTCGATGGTGGAGAAGGACATCAGGACGCCCCGGGTTCCACTTCGACGCGGAGGTCCTCGCCGAGCCGCTCGACGGACACGATCCGTCCGCGCGCGAGCTCGCCGACGGTCGCCGCGCCGGCACCCCGGAAGACCGGCGTCCCGTCGTCCCCGCCGAAGAAGGCCGGGGCGAGGTACAGCACGTAACGATCGACGAGCCCCGCGGCATGGACGTCGTGGGCCACCCGGGCGCCACCCTCGACGAGGAGCTGGACGATCCCGAGGCCTCCCAGATGGTCGAGGACCGCGCCGAGGTCCCCACTGAGCTCGAGGGCCGGGTGGATACGGGCCCCGTCGGGCGCACGCCCGAGCACCACCCTGAGCGGTTGTCGGGCCCCTTCGACCCCGCGCACCGTGAGTTCGGGATCGTCGGCCCGGACGGTGCCGGCGCCCACGAGGACGGCGTCGGACTCCGCCCGGAGCCGGTGCGCGTCGGCGCGCGCGGCCTCGCCGGTGATCCAGCGGCTGGAGGCGTCCGGCGCGGCGGTCCTTCCGTCGAGCGTGGCAGCGAGTTTCAGCACCACCCACGGCCGGCCCGTGCGCCGGTGCTTGAGGTAGGGCGCCAACTGCTGCTCGACCTCTCGGGCGAGCATGCCGACTTCGACCTCAACCCCGGCGTCGCACAGCGCGGCGATCCCTCGTCCTGAGACGCTGGGGTCCGGGTCCACGATCCCGACGACCACCCTTCCGACGCCGGCCGCCACGATCGCGTCCAAGCACGGGGGCGTCCTCCCGTGATGCGCGCAGGGCTCCAGGGTCGTGTAGAGCGTCGAGCCGGCGGCCGAGGCTCCGGCCTCAGCGGCGAGGCGGAGGGCCGAGACCTCCGCGTGGGGGCCACCAAGCGGAGCCGTCGCCGCCTGGTACGTCCCGTTCGCCGTGACGACGACGGCACCGACCCACGGGTTCGGCGACGTGTGCCCGCGCACGGCTGCGGCGGCGGCGATGGCGCGCCCCATGTTGCGCTCGTCGGTCACGGCGATCGTCATCGGGCGCCCGATCCTACCGGGGGGCACCCTCACCCCGGTTGGCTGGCCGCGGCGCGGATGGTCTCCGTCGCCTCCCACGGGCGATCCGCGCCGAAGATGGCGGATCCGGCGACGAGCACGTTGGCACCCGCCCGCGTCACGAGCGGCGCCGTCGACGGGTCGATGCCACCGTCGACCTCGAGATCCGCGTGGAGCCCCCGCTCGTCCATGGCCGTTCGGACCTCGCTCACCTTCGGGAGCACCCCGGCCATGAACGCCTGGCCGCCGAAGCCGGGGAAGACCGTCATGCACAGCACGAGCTCCACGGACGCCAGATGCGGCTCGAGTGCCTCGAAGGGGGTGTCAGGGTTCGCAGCGATGCCCGCCCGGAGCCCGAGCCGGTGCATCTCGGCGACGAGCTCCCCGGTGCTGCCGACCTCGACGTGCACCGTGCACCCGTCGGCGCCGGCGTCCCGGAAGGCCTCCAGGTAGTCGCCCGGGTCCGTCATCATGAGATGACAATCGAAGAAGAGCCCCGAGTGGCGCCGCAACGACGCCACCACCGGTGGGCCGATCGTCAGGTTGGGGACGAAGTGGCCGTCCATCACGTCGACGTGCAGCCAGTCGGCGACGTTCGCCACCTCGCCGACCGCCTCTGCGAGTCCGCCGAAGTCGGCGGAGAGAAGCGAGGGCGCCACCTTCAACACGCCCGGAGGACCGGGATCGCGTGGGGTCGGCATCGCGGCGGCAGCCTACCGGGGGGCTCCGAGCCGCTCTCCTGGCTGCGGCCGCGCGCCCCGCAGCCATGTCCCGGCAGGCATCGGGGCGCGCCCTTCGGGTTGGACGACAACCAGTCGGAGCAGCCCTCGACCGGTGACTACGACGTCGCCGGCCAAGGTGCCCACCGCAGCGTCCCCACCGCCCGCACCGCCCGCGCCGTGCGCGGTGATGGCGTCGGCCTCCACCACTTTGAGACGGCGCCCACGCCACGTCGTCCACGCACGGTCGAGGCGCACCATCCGGCCGAGCTCGTCGGCCGGACGGCTCCAGTCGAGCTCGAAGTCCGCCGCGGAGAGCTTCTTCGCGTACGTGGGCTCTCCGACCTGGGGGACCGGATCCGGGAGTGGTCCCGAGAGGACCTCGACGAGGAGACGGCTTCCGACCTCGACGAGTCGCCGTCGCAACGGTCCGGCGTGCTCCCCCGGCTCGATCGGCACGACCGCTCTCGCGTAGATCGGCCCCGTGTCGAGCGTCGGCTCGAGTGCCATCACGCACGCGCCGGTCTCGTCGTCACCCGCGAGGATCGCGCGCTCGACGGGGGCGGCTCCGCGCCAGCGCGGGAGCAGCGAGAAGTGGAGGTTCAGCATCGGCAACGCGTCGAGGACCCGCTCTGGGACCAGCCGTCCGTAGGCGACGACGACGCCGAGCTCCGCGTCGGTGTCCAAGATGGCGTCGACATCGTGCGCGACGGGAAGGCCGAGGCTCGCGGCGGCCTCCTTCACGGGGCTCGGCGACGACGCCGGCCCCCGCGCCCGACGGCGATCCGCACGCGTCACGACGATCCGGACGTCGTGACCCGCCTCGACGAGCGCCTGCAACGGCGGCACCGCTGTCTCCGGAGTGCCGAGATACGCGAGGCGGCGCCCGCCCGTGGACCCGGCCGCAGTCATCGGTGCGTCACCGTAGGCCGTCGCACCCCCGTGCCACTGTCTTCGCATGGCTTCTGAAAGAGGTTGCGTCCAGGCGATCGCCCGGCTGCGACAGGCGACGGCACTCGTGAAGGCGACCGTCGCGCCCGGGGAGTCGACAGCCTCGCACCGACCGATGCGAGGAGCATGGCGGAGGACCTCGGAACGTTGCAGAAGCGCGCCGCGGCAGGCCTGGTGCGTCCTACGGACTCGAGGCCGACCACCGGAGTCTCGAATTCGAAACGGCCCTCCGACCGAGCTCGACCATTTGTGCACGATCTGTGCGGTCCACCACGGTGTGAAGTCCCGGACAGGCTGGAACATTCTCTCCGTACCGGGGAAGTGGAAATGGCTGTCGCCCCCAAGACCGAGGCACGCCGTCGCCTGATGGGTGACGAGTACCATTTTTCGCGGTGGACCGGCGACATCACGCCGCACAACTCCCGCTCTCGAGTATCCGGGACGCGATCTCGACGGTGATCGTCGGCAAGCGGGAGGTCATCGACGTCCTGCTCGTCGCGCTCCTGTGTCGCGGACACGTCCTCGTCGAAGACGTTCCGGGCGTCGGAAAGACGCTCCTCGCAAGGTCGCTCGCCACGGTCGTCGGTTGCGGGTTCCGGCGGGTGCAGTTCACGCCGGACGTGCTGCCCTCCGACGTCACCGGGTCGAGCGTGTTCGATCAGCGAACGGCGGAGTTCGAGTTCCGTCCCGGACCCATCTTCACCTCGGTGCTCCTCGCAGACGAGATCAACCGCGCGACGCCGCGGACGCAGTCCGCGCTCCTCGAGGCGATGGAGGAGCGACAGGTCACCGTCGACGGGCGGACCTCGCCCCTCCCCGAGCCGTTCATCGTGCTCGCCACCCAGAACCCGATCGAGCTCGAAGGAACCTTCCCGCTCCCCGAAGCGCAGCTCGACCGGTTCTTGGTGCGGGTCGCGCCGGGCTATCCGAGCGTCGACGAGGAGGACGCGATGCTCCGGCGCTTCGCACGCGAGGACCCGTCGGACCACCTCGCGCGCCTGGCTCCGGTGACGTCGCCCGCCGACATCGTCGCCCTCCAACACGTGCGCGCCGAGGTCGACGTCGCCGAGAGCGTCCGCGGCTACCTGTTGGCGGTCGTTCGGGCCACCCGGGCGGACCAGCGCGTCGCGCTCGGTGCCAGCCCCCGCGCGGCGCTCGCGCTCCACCGCGCCGTCCAGGCTCGCGCCCTACTCGAGGGCCGCGGTTTCGCCCTCCCCGACGACGTGAAGACGCTCGCTGCTGCGGTGCTTGCGCATCGCATCGTCTTGCATCCCGAAGCTCGCCTGCGGGGCGAGGTCCCCGAGACGGTCGTCGCCGACGTGCTCCGGGCTGTCCCCGTTCCGGTCGAGGACGAGCTGGTCGGGTGAGCCGGTCCGAGTGGAGCTGGGTGGGCACGGGCGCCGCCCTCGCCGTTTCGGGCTGGGTCTTCCGGGCTCCCCTCCTCGGCGTCGCGGGCGTGCTCCTCGCCTTCACGGTCGTCCTGCTTTGGGTCTGGGGACGCGAGTCGCTCACTGGCGTCACCTACGCGCGCGTCCTCGACCGGCGCCGCGCCGCCTTCGGCGAGCAGGTTCCCCTCGAGGTCGAGATCGTGAACGACAAGCTTCTGCCGCTCACCTGGCTGCTCGTCCGTGAGGAGCTTTCCTCCGCGCTCACGATCCGCGGCGCGCGCGTGGTCCGCGTGGGGTGGCGGGAGGAGATGCAGTTCGTGCTGCCACTGCTGCCCTTCCAACGAGTTCGGCGGCGTCTGACCCTGGTCTGTGACCAGCGCGGCGAGCACCACTTCGGCCCCTCCGAGCTCCGATCAGGGAGCCCGACCGGTTCCCATCAGCGCAGTCTCGAGCTCTTCGACCAGGCGTCGATCCTCGTCTATCCCAAGGTCTTCACGCTCGGGTCCGCCCGGTCGAGGCTTCCGATCGCCCTCGACAAGGCGCGGACCAGTCTCGCCGACGACCCGGTACGGATCCGAGGGGTCCGCGAGTACCGAGCGGGCGACCCGCTGCGGCGTGTCGACTGGCGAGCGACGGCGAGGACCTCGAACCTGCTCGTCCGCGTGCACGAGCCTGCCACGACGACGCGCGTCGCCCTCTTCGTCGACGTCGTGCCGCCGTCCGGACTCGGGCGGAAGCGGGCGGCCGACGTGATCGAGCTCACCATCGCCGTCGCGGCGTCGATCGTGAGCGCACTCACAGGGCTCGCGCTCGGCCTCTACTCGAACGGCACAGCGCGAGGGCGCCCACTCGCGGCAGACCCTGCCGCGGGGCCCGATCGGCAACGCACCCTCCTCGAGCTGCTCGCCATCGTGACCCCGGCACGCACGATGCCGCTCGGCGCCGTCGTCCTCTCGCAACGCGCGCTCCTCCGCAACGGCACGAGCGCGATCGTCGTCGGGTCTGACTTCGCGCCCTCGACGACGGCTGCCCTCGGCGACCTCGGCCGGTCGACGGCGGTCAGCGCCGCCTGGGTCTCAACCACACGGGGGCGACCTCCTCGTGGCGTGGGCACGTGCTGGGAGGTGAAGTACGACGACGCGTGGCGAGAGCGGACGTCGCTCGAATGACACTCTGGGACCTTCCCACGGTCCTGTTGCTCGGGATCGCGGAGGCGGCCTGGGTCTCTCTCGTGTTCTCGGCCATCACCGGGACCACCCGACAGTGGTTCCTCGCGCTCGTGGTTCCGCTCATCCTCGCGGCGGTCGTCGCGCGCATGATCGCAACCCCTCACTGGCGGCACCGCCGCACGCGCCAGCTCGTGCTGCTCGCCGCCGGGCTCGGTGGTGCCGCGGCCAGCACGGCCGTCCTCTGGCAGGTCTGGCGGCATGCGGTCGGCTGGGCCATCGCGGTGGCCGTCGTCGCCTCGTTGCGGGGAACGTGGCTCGGCCGCAGACCTCCCGAGCCGCGATCAGCGGTGATCTCGATGTCCCTCGGTGCCGCCGCGTTCGTGTTGGTCTTCGTCGCACAAGCAGCGTCACCTTCGCACGCGTTCGCGGCTTCGACGCACGTTGCGGGCTGGCTCCTGTTCGTGTACTTCTTCGCCGGCTTCGCGGCCCTCGCGTGGGCTCACGAGCACCAACTGGAGCGCTCGTTGCTCCGCCGGTCGAACCACGCGCCCAGCGGCGCGTGGTTCGCGGGCCTCGGCGTCCCGCTCAGCATCGTGGCGGCGCTGTCGCTCCTCGTCGGGTTCGCCGCCGGTGTGACCGGCCGGCCGGTCGCCCACGCGTTGGTGGACGTCGGCAGCGGCATCGTCCTCGCCGTGCAGTGGCTCTTCGAGAAGGTCCCACGGGTGTGGTGGGCCCACCTGTTCCGGGCACTGACGCAGTTCTTCGACCGGCTCACGGGCCTGTCGCACGCGACCGCCCACGGGTCACATGCCGGACGTGCCCCGCATGCCAATCCCGTCGCGGTCGCGATCGGCATCGTGCTCGACGCGGTGGTGGTCGCCGCCACGCTGTTCGCCGTAGGGAAGCTCGCCTGGTGGCTCATCCAGCGGGCCCTGGGCCACCGTGGGCTCTCGCCTGAGCGAGTCCCCGAGGAACGGGAGTCGATCTTCACCTGGTCGCACTTCTTCGGCCAGCTCCGGCGCGCGCTGGCGAACGCGTTCCGACGCGGCGCCCGTCGCCGCCGCGAGGTGCCCGCCTCCATCGCGCGGCGCGCCGCCCACGAGACGGACCCCGTCCGGGCTGCGTACCTCGGATTCCTCGTCGCCGCGCGGGCCGCGCGCCTCGGGCGCGCGCCGTGGGAGACCCCCCTCGAGCTCGAGGCTCGCCTCGAGAAGGACCTTCCGCTCGCGCCGCTGGGCGATCTGACGGAGTCCTACAACCTCGTCCGCTACGCCGAGGAGGATGCCGCCGCGCTCGCCGACGACGCCCGGGCAGCAGCCGTTCTCGCGGTCAGCCTCTTACCTGTCAGCGCGCGAGCGCCCGAGCACGAAGGACCCTGAGCGCCTCACGACGCTGGTCGTCGTCCAGGCGTTCGATCAGGAGCGTGCCGTCGAGGTGGTCCACCTCGTGCTGGAACACGCGCGCCTCGTACTCCTCGGCCTCGATCGACACCTCGTTGCCGTCGAGGTCCAGACCGACGAGATGCACGCGGTTCGGGCGAATGATCGTCCAGCTGAGGCCGGGGACCGAGAGGCAGCCCTCCTCGAACGGCCACTCCCCCGACGACTCGGTGATTCGCGGGTTCACGATCACGCGAGGTCCCGCACCGACGTCGTAGACGAAGAGCCGACGCTGGACCCCGACCTGGTTCGCCGCGAGGCCGACCCCCGGTGCCTCGTACATCGTCTCGAGCATGTCGCTCGCGAGCTTCGCGACGCGGCTGTCGATCTCGTCGACCTCGCGGGTCGGCGTCTTCAGGACCGGGTCGCCGTACTGGCGGATGTCGAGCACCGGCGTCAGCCTAGACGTCGTCCGGATCGACGCGGACCCCGCCGCGGAGCACCGCGACCGCGTCGCAGAGAACCCGATGGTCCGGTGCGCGCACCAGCCAACGGCCGTCCGCAAGCGGTGAAACCTCCACCCCGTTGAGTCCCGGCACCATCTCCGCGCGCACGGTCGCGAGCGCGCTGAAGGGCGGCAGGCGAAGGTCCTTTCTCACGTCCAGCTCTGTCAGAAGGCCCGGGTCGCCCGCGACCGCGGCGCGAAGGACATCGTGGTCCGCCAGCCGCGTCTGGACGAGGACGGTCCCGCGGCGACCGCCGACCATCCGCGACGCGCGGGCGATGAGCGCGAGTGCCTCCTCCGACGCCGAAAAGCGCGGCGCGAGAAGGTGTTGGTCGAAGTCGAGGAAACAGACGGCGTCGGCGTGGCGCACGCGGTGGAGCACGGCCTCGGTGCCGACGAGGACCCGTGTCGTCGGGAGATGATCGGTCGATGCGGACACCTCGCCCACGGACGTGCCGAGCAACGCGGCGAGCTCGTCGCGGGCGCGGCTCACGCCTTGGCGCAGGATCTTGAGCCGCGACGCCCCGCAGTCGCCGCACACGGCGGGACGCTCGCTTCCGCAGCCGCGGCACCTCAGCGATTCGCCGACCAGCTCGACCGGCCGGCCGCAGACCTCGCAGCGCGCGAGGCTGCCGCATGCCGCGCAGGCGAGAAGGCGCGCCCTGCCCGTCCGGTTGAGGACGCAGACGAGACGCTCGACGCGGTGCGCGAGCTGCACCAGCTCCTCGGAGAACAGACCCGTGCGGGGGTCCGCGCCGCGGCGGTCGGCGATCGAGGTGGCGGCCCACCCCGAGCGCTCGAGCGACCGCTCGGGCACCGACGGCGGCCCGTAGGCCACGACCTGCACCGCGGTCGGACACGGCGAGGCGAGCACGCACGCCACGTTCTCTCGGCCCGCGCGCTCCGCGAGCACGATGCTCGCGTCGTAGCGGTCGTGGTAGTCGTGCGCGTCGAGCACGACCGCGGCCGCGAGCTTCGCCACCGGCGCCCAGGCGGCCGTGCGGGAGCCGACGACGACGGGCCATCCGGCGGCGGCTTCCGCCCAGCTCGACGCGACGTCGATGCCGCGTCGGCGCAGTCTCCCCGTCAGGCGTTCGGCCCACCCCGTCTCCGGCGCGAGCACGACGACGCTCCCTTGGGACGCGTGCTCGATGACCTCGAGGACGAGGGGGAGGAGGTCGTGCGCCGGCGCGATGCGCCGCAGCGAGATACCCGGGCGGTCGCCCCGGCCCTCACGCGCCGGGCCGGCGGGCGGCAGCGACCAGACGTTGCGCTCCGGCGACGCCGCGCGGAGCACCGTCGCGAGGGGCATCGCGAAGCGCCAGGCCGCCCACTCCGCGAGCTCGAGCACCGCCGGAGGCGGCCCGAGGCCGGACACCTTTGCGATGTCGCGGACGGTCACGCCGTCGGGCGCAGAGGTGCCCACCGCGGTCACCCACCCCCCGACCCGGCGACCGTGGAACTCCACGCGGACCCGCGTCCCGAGCGTCACGTCGTCACGCCAACGCTCGGGGACCGAGTAGTCGAATTGCCGGTGGCTCGCTGCCGGCAGATCGGGGACGACCCCGACGGTCAGAGCCCGAGCGACCTGCGCAGCTCGTCCACCCGAGGAGTCTGCTCCCAGGTCATCTCCTTGTCGCTCCTGCCGAAATGCCCGTACGCCGCGGTCCGCCGGTAGATGGGGCGCCGCAGGTCGAGGTCCCGGATGATGGCCGCAGGCCGGAGGTCGAAGACCTCGCGGATGGCACGGGCGATCCGCTCGGGATCGACCGTGGCGGTGCCGAACGTCTCGACCGCGAGCGACACGGGGTGCGCGACCCCGATGGCGTAGGCGACCTGCAACTCGCAGCGGTTCGCCGCGCCGGCAGCGACGAGGTGCTTCGCGACCCATCGCGCGGCGTACGCGGCCGACCGGTCCACCTTGGAAGGATCCTTCCCCGAGAAGGCACCCCCTCCGTGGCGCGCCATGCCGCCGTAGGTGTCGACGATGATCTTGCGCCCGGTGAGGCCGGTGTCGGCGTGGGGACCACCGAGCTCGAAGCGTCCCGTCGGGTTCGCGAGCAGCTGCATGTGCTCGGTGTCGAGCTCCCTCGGGAGAAGCGGATGGATGACGTGCTCCGCCAGGTCCGGAAGGAGCAGCGTCTCGAGGTCGAGCCCGGGCTGGTGCTGCGTCGAGATGAGGATCGTCTCGATCGCGACCGGGACCCCGTCCTCGTACGCGACGCTCACCTGGGTCTTGCCGTCCGGGCGGAGGTACGGCAGCACGCCCACGCGCCGGACCTGCGAGAGCCGCTGCGCGAGCCGGTGCGCGAGCCAGATCGGCATCGGCATGAGGTCCGGCGTCTCGTCGCAGGCGTAGCCGAACATCATCCCCTGGTCACCTGCGCCCTGTGCGTTCAGGACGTCCTCCCCGCCCGAGCCGGTGCGGAGCTCGAACGCGGCGTCGACCCCGCGGGCGATGTCCGGAGACTGCCCGTCGAGCGCGACCATCACCCCGCAGGTGTGGCCGTTGAACCCGTAGGCGTCGTTGTCGTAGCCGATGTCGCAGATCACGTCGCGCACGAGGGCGGGGATCTCGACGTAGGTGTCGGTCGTGATCTCCCCTGCGACCACGACGAGGCCGGTCGTGAGCAACGTCTCGCACGCGACCCGGCAGTACGGATCGCGCTCGATGAGCGCGTCCAGCACCGCGTCGGAGATCTGGTCCGCCATCTTGTCGGGGTGACCCTCGGTCACCGACTCGGACGTGAACGTCGTTCGCATGTCACTCTCCTTGCGAGAGCCGCTCGACCACCGCGTCCAGGACGGCTTCGGCGACCTCACCTTTGCTCCGGAGCGGCACCCGGACGGCCCCGCTCCCTGATCCGACGATGGTCACTTCGTTGGTGTCGTGCTCGAACCCCGACCCGGGAGCCGAGACGTCGTTGACGACGAGAATGTCGGCGCCCTTGCGCTCGAGCTTCTGCACGGCCTGGTTCAGGTCGTGGCCGGTCTCGGCGGCGAACCCCACCAGCACCTGACCGGGTCGTCTGCGCGCCGCGAGCCCGGCCAGGATGTCGGGCGTCGGTTCGAAGACGAGCTCGGAGACCCCGTGCAGCTTCTCCCGGGCCGGCGCCTTCGGGCGGAAGTCGGCGACGGCCGCCGCCATGACGACGACGTCGGCGTCCTTCGCCACGGCGTTCATCGCCTCCTCCATCTCCGCGGCGGACTCGACGTGCACCGTCTCGGCGCCGCCCGGAGGCGGGAGTGCGGAGGCGGTCACGAGCGTCACGCGCGCCCCGCGGCCGAGCGCGGCGCGCGCGATCGCGTGGCCCTGCTTCCCCGACGAGCGGTTCGTGATGACCCGGACCGGGTCGATCGGCTCCCTCGTCCCCCCCGCGCTCACGACGACGTGGCGCCCGGCGAGATCGCCGCCGCGCTCGCCCCGGCGCGATGCCGACCTCGAAAGCACCGCCGCGACGATCGTCTCGGGCTCCGCCATCCGGCCGGTGCCCGTGTCTCCTCCGGCGAGCCGTCCCGTCTCGGGCCCGACCACCTCGACGCCCCGTCTGCGGAGGAGGGCGAGATTCTCGACGACGGCCGGGTGCTCCCACATCTCGGCGTGCATGGCGGGACACACGATGACCGGCGCCCGCGTCGCGAGGAGCGTCGCGGTCAAGAGGTCGTCGGCGAGACCGGCGGCGTAGCGACCGAGGAGGTCGGCCGTCGCCGGGGCGACCACCACGAGATCGGCCGACTGACCGAGCCGCGTGTGGGGGATGCCGCCCTCCCAGAGTCCCCTCGGCACCGCTTCGGTGGCCAGCGCGGAGAACGTGGCCTCACCGACGAAACGCCTGGCCGCGCGGGTGAGGACGGGAACGACGGTGTGGCCCTCCTCCACGAGGCGCCGGCAGACCTCGACCGCTTTGTAGGCGGCGATGCCGCCCGAGACCCCGAGGACGACCCGCACGCCTAACCGGCGGTGGGGCCTTCGTCGACGACCACGGGATCCTCACCGAAGCCGCCGCCGGACAGCGCTGCCTCCATGGCCTCCGCCAGCGCGCGCTCCTCGCCGTTGTCCTCCTCGCCCTCCGGCGCCCGCTCGTAGCTCAGCTTGTCGTCGGCGATCTCCTCGAAGGCGATCGAGAGCGGCTTGCCCGAGACCGACGTCACCTGCGGTGGGGCGATGCGGCCCAGTCCCTCCCCGAGGCTGTTGTAGTAGGAGTTGATCTGGCGGGCCCGCAACGAGCCGATCGCCACGAGCGTGAACTTCGAGTCGACCTTGTCGAGAAGCTCCTCGATCGGCGGGTCCATCAGGGTGTTACGCGCCATGCCATTCCTTTCCGGTGCTTTCCCGCCCGGCTGTTCTCGGCGCCGCTCTCACTCAGGGCGCGCCTCAACGCCTCGGCGGGTCGCCGACACTATACCGGCAAGCTCCTCCAAGGCCTGTTCCAACTCCTCGTTGACCACCTCGTACGGGGCGATCTTTCGGCCGATCCGCACCTCTTCGACCCCCTTTTCGATGCGCCGGCGGACGTGCTCCTCGGGGTCCCCACGGGCAACGAGCCGTTCTCGTTGCACGTCCAAGGAGGGTGGGAGCAGCAGGATCACAACCGCGTCGGGGTGCCTCGCGAGCACCTGTTCGGCGCCCTGGACGTCGATCTCGAGGAGCACGTCGTCGCCGGCCGGGGCGTCGGGGACCGGGGTGCCGTAGAGGTTGCCAAGGTACTCCGCCCACTCGAGGAAGCCGCCAGCGGCCGCCTTGGCGCGGAACTGCTCCGGCGTCGCCCACACGTACGCGTCCTCAGGTTCGCCGCGTCGGCGGCGACGCGTGGTCCACGACCTGCTCAGCCAAAGCCCCGGAACACGCTCGGTGAGGGCCGAGGCGACGGTGCCCTTTCCGGCGCCTCCCGGCCCGATGAGAACGAAGACGTTCAGCGCGAAGCGGTCTGCTCGAGGAGGTCTGCCCGCTGCTTCGCGCCCAGCCCCTGGAGTCGCCGGCTCTCGGCGATTCCCACCTGCGCCATGAGCCGGCGTGCCTTCACCTTGCCGAGGCCCGGAAGGGACTCCAGGACGGATACGACCTTCATCTTCCCGACGGTTTCGTCGGAGTCTGCCTGGCTCAAGAGCTCGGCGAGGGTGAGGGAGCCCATCTTGAGCCTCTCCTTCACCTCCGCCCGCTCACGCCGGACCTTGGCGGCCTTCTCGAGCGCAGCTTGACGCTGTTCGGTGGTCAGTGCGGGAGGTTGCGGCATGTGACCGACTGTAGCCTCCGCGGTCAGAGCAGGGCGCCAGCCAGGTCGTCCCGGAGCCGCTCCGCCGCGGCGCTGAGCTGCGACGGACCGCCGCCCAGCAACGACCGTGAGGCGCTCGGCAGCACCGAGCCCGGCCGGCACCCGTCGAAGAGCCGTCCGACGTCGGCGGCGGTCGCACCCTGTGCACCCACGCCCGGCGCCAGGAGGACGCCGCCCACGGTGGAGAGGGGCACGGCGGGAGGCGCTCGCGTCGCGCCCACGACCGCGCCGACCGCGCCGACCGCGCCAGGCGCGCCGCTGGTGTTCAGAGCGGCGATCGCCCCGAGCAGTGCGTCTTGCACGCTCGAGCCCTGCGTCGTGCGCGCCTCTTGGACCGTCCGCCCCTCGGGGTTGGAGCTCGCGACGAGAACGAGGACACCGCGCCCCGTTGCGCGCGCGGCATCGAACAGAGGCTCGAGGGCGCCGAGACCGACGTAGGGGGTGACGGTCAGCGCGTCGACCGCGAGCGGTCCTCGGAGCCACGCGTCGGCGTAGGCGTCCGCGGTGCTGCCGATGTCGCCACGCTTCGCGTCGGCGATGACGAGCAGTCCGGCGTCCGCTGCCTGTCCGATGAGCGCCTCGAGCGCCGCGACGCCCGCCGAGCCGTGGCGCTCGTAGAAGGCAACCTGAGGTTTGACGACCGGCACCAGCCCCGCCAGCGCTTCGATGCAGCGCGCACCGAACGTGCCCAGTCCCTCGGCGTCGTCGTTCAAGCCCCAGGCGTCGAGCAGCGCGGGCGACGGGTCGATTCCGACGCACAGGGGGCCGGACGCGCCCACCGCGTCGACGACGCGCTCAGTGAAGGGCTGCACCGGTCGCCTTCGGGATCGACGACCCGTGGCGCTCGATCCAGGACGCGAGCTCGAGCTGGATCCGCCACGGCGCGCGCGGGTCCTCGAAGATCGCGGTGCCGACCTGGACCGCGTCGGCGCCCGCCCGGACGAGCTCTGCGGCGTCGAGGCCGGATCCCACGCCACCGACGCCGACGATGCCGACATGGGGAAAGGCGGCGCGGCACTCCGCGACCGCGCGGACCGCGACGGGATGCAGCGCCGGGCCGGACAGTCCCCCGCGGAACACGGCGCCGGTCTCGGTGTCGACGGACGTGGCGGGCAACGTGTTCACGAGCGTGAGGGTCTCCGCGCCGCCGTCGATGGCGGCGGCCGCGATCTCCCCGATGTCGGAGACGTCGGGGCTCAGCTTCGCCCAGCGCGGCAGGCCGGCCGCCCCCGCGGCCTCGACCGCCTCCGCCGTCGCCGGAGCCGAGTGGCCGACCCGGTGACCCTCGAGGTTCGGACAACTCACGTTGACCTCGACGGCGACGACACCCGGCGCGCCACGGAGCAGGGCCGCGGCGGCACGGAATTCCTCGGTCGTCCGTCCCCAGATGCTGGCGACCACGGTGGCGCCGGCGTCGAGGAGACCCGGGAGATCCCGTTCCCGCCACGTCTGCACGCCCGGCCCCTGCAACCCGACGCGGTTGAGCATCGAGCCGCCGCCCGCCCCGAGCACGCGCGGCGGCGCGTTGCCCTCCCAAGGGAACGCCGCAAGCGACTTCACGACCACCGCTCCGAGCGCGTCGAGCGGGCCGTACGCGGCGAGCTCGGCGCCGTGCCCGGAGGTGCCCGAGGCGGTCATCACCGGCGAGCGCAGCGAGACCGATCCGACCTCGGTCGGCCCGGGCCACTCAGCCATGCCACTCCTGCAGGCTCCGGACCGCGAGCGGATGCGCCGCACGCTCCGCCATGCCTGCGACCGCCGCGCGGGCCGCAGAGAGCGTCGTGATGCACGGAACGTGGTGCGCGAGCGCGGCGGCACGGATGTGCATCCCGTCGGTCCGCGATCCCCGCCCGCGCGGCGTGTTCACGACCATCTGCACCTTGTCGCCGGCGATCAGCTGCACCGCGTCCGCGGCCATCCCCTCCTCGCCCACCTTGGCCACGAGCGTCTCGACCTCCACGCCGTGGTGACGAAGGAATCCCGCGGTCCCGAGGGTCGCCGCGAGCGAGAAGCCGAGGTCGAGGAGCCCGGTCGCCACGTCGATGCCGCCCCGCTTGTCGCGGTCGGCGAGCGAGAGGAAGACGGTGCCGGACCGCGGCAGCGACGTGCCCGCGGCGGCCTGGCTCTTGGCGAACGCGAGCCCGAAGTTCACGTCCACCCCCATGACCTCTCCCGTCGAGCGCATCTCGGGCCCGAGCACCGTGTCCACCCCGGGAAAGCGGTCGAAGGGAAGCACGGCCTCCTTCACGCTGACGTGCGCCATCGGCGCGTCGCCGGCCCGCAGAAGACCCTCGGCACGGAGCCCGGCAAGGCTCGAGCCGACCATCACGCGGGCGGCGAGCGCCGCGACCGGCACGCCCGTCGCCTTCGCGACGAACGGCACCGTGCGGCTCGCCCGTGGATTGGCCTCGAGCACCTGGACGACGCCGTGCTTCACCGCGTACTGCACGTTGATCAGCCCGACGACCTCGAGCGCCGTCGCGAGCGAGCGGGTGTGGGACTCGAGCGTGTCGAGCACCTCGTTCGAGAGGGTCTGGGGAGGGAGCGCGCACGCCGAGTCGCCCGAGTGCACACCGGCCTCCTCGACGTGCTCCATCACTCCGCACACGAGGAACTCGCCGTCCCGGTCACGGATTGCGTCGACGTCGATCTCGACGGCGTCCTCGAGAAACCGGTCGACGAGCACCGGGCGCTCGGCCGTGACGCCCCCTTCACGCTCGAGGCGCAGCCCGGCCATCGCGCGCCGCAGGTCGTTGTCGTCGAAGGCCACCACCATGGCGCGGCCCCCGAGCACGTAACTCGGCCGCACGAGGACGGGATAGCCCACCTTTCGGGCCACCGCGAGCGCATCGTCGACCGCCACGGCCGTGCCCCCGGGAGGTTGAGGAATCTGCAGCTCCGCGCAGAGGGCGTTCCAGCGCTCGCGGTCTTCGGCCCGGTCGATGGAGGCGGGGCTCGTCCCGAGCACGAGCTCGGGGGGCAGGGCGTGGGAGAGCTTCAGGGGCGTCTGTCCGCCGAGCGACACCACGACCCCTTTCACGGGGCCAGCCCGCTGCTCCGCCTCGAGCACGTTCGCGACGTCCTCTGCCGTGAGGGGCTCGAAGTACAGGCGGTCGGAGGTGTCGTAGTCCGTGGAGACCGTCTCGGGGTTGCAGTTCACCATGACGGTCTCGTAGCCCGCCGCGCGCAGCGCGCTCGACGCGTGCACGCAGCAGTAGTCGAACTCGATCCCCTGACCGATCCGGTTCGGGCCGGACCCGAGGATCACCACCCGTTCCCGCTCCGACGGACGCACCTCGTCCTCGTCCTCGTACGTCGAGTAGTGGTACGGCGTGAACGCGTCGAACTCCGCACCGCAGGTGTCGACGGTCTTGAACGTCGCACGCACCCCCGCAGCGAGGCGCGCCGCTCGCACCTCGGATTCGCCCGACCCGAGCAGGTAGGCCAGCTGCGCGTCGGAGAAGCCCAGACGCTTGACCCGGCGCCACGTGGTGCGCTCCATGGCGGCGAGACCGGCCGGCAAGGACCGCCGCGCGTGGCCGAGACGGCCGATCTGGCGGAGGAACCACGGGTCGATGCCGGATCGCCGCGCCACCTCCGCCACCTCGATGCCGCGCCGCAACGCCGACTCGACCTCGAAGACGCGCTCGGGCGTCGCGACGGTCAGTCGTTCGAGGAGTTCGTCGTCCTCCAGGGCGTCGACCGCCTTCTCCTGCGGGTCGGCGTTCAACCCGGCACGGCCCTGCTCGAGGGACCTGACGGCCTTCTGCAGTGATTCGCAGAACGTCCGCCCGATCGCCATGACCTCGCCGACCGACTGCATGCGCGTCCCAAGGCGCGCCTCTGCGCCGGGCAGCTTCTCGAACGCCCAGCGCGGGATCTTGGTCACGACGTAGTCGATCGTGGGCTCGAAGCTCGCCGGCGTGGCACGGGTGATGTCGTTGCGCACTTCGTCGAGCGTGTATCCCACCGCAAGTCGTGCAGCGATCTTGGCGATGGGGAACCCGGTCGCCTTGGACGCGAGCGCCGACGAGCGTGACACACGGGGGTTCATCTCGATGACGAGCCGGCGACCGGTCGCGGGATCGACCGCGAACTGGACGTTGGAGCCTCCGGTCTCGACGCCGACCTTGCGCAGACAGGCGAACGCGTCGTCCCGCATCGCCTGGTACTCGACGTCGGTGAGGGTCTGGGCCGGCGCGACCGTGATCGAGTCGCCGGTGTGCACCCCCATCGGATCCACGTTCTCGATCGAGCAGACGACGACGCAGTTGTCCGCGCCGTCGCGCATCACCTCGAGCTCGTACTCCTTCCAGCCGGCGATCGAGCGTTCGACGAGGACCTCGCCGACCGGGCTCGCGTCGAGGCCGTCCGCGGCGAGGCGTGCGAGCGAGTCGCGGTCCGACGCGATGCCCGTCCCCTTCCCGCCGAGGATGAAGCTCGGACGGACCATCACGGGATAGCCGAGCTCGTCGGCGATCGAGAACGCCTCGTCGAGCGAGTGGACGAATCCACTCTGGGGCACCTCGAGGCCGATCTCGGTCATCGCCTTCTTGAACCGGTCCCGGTCCTCGGCGATCCGGATCGCCTCGGGTCGCGCGCCGATCACCTCGACGCGCTCGAGCGCGCCGAGCTCGAGGAGCTCCATGGTGAGGTTCAATGCCGTCTGGCCCCCGAGCGTCGGCAGCAGCGCGTCCGGTCGTTCCTTCTCGACGATGGCCGCGAGCACGCCTGCGTCGAGCGGCTCGACGTACGTCCGGTCAGCCGTCGCCGGGTCGGTCATGATGGTCGCGGGATTGGAGTTGGCCAGCACGACGCGGTACCCCTCGGCGCCGAGCACCCGACAGGCCTGGGTCCCCGAGTAGTCGAACTCGCACGCCTGACCGATGACGATCGGACCCGAGCCGATGACCAGGATGGTCTCGATGTCGTCGCGTCGCGGCACTACGGCTCCATCAACTCCACGAAGGCGTCGAAGAGATACCCGGCGTCGTGCGGCCCGGGTCCGGCCTCGGGGTGGTACTGCACCGAGAACGCCCGAGCCCTGGGGCTGGCGACGCCCTCGACGACGCCGTCGTTCAGGTTCACGTGGGTCACGTCCGCGCCCGGGACGTCGCGCACCGCGTAGTTGTGGTTCTGGCTCGTGATCTCGACCGCGCCGTCGGCGACGCGCTTCACCGGATGGTTCGTGCCGTGGTGGCCGAAGTTCAGCTTGTACGTCGAGCCGCCGAGCGCGGTGCACAGGAGCTGGTGACCGAGACAGATGCCGAAGACGGGCACCTTGCCGACGAGGTCGGCGATCGCGCTCACCGGGCCCGGAAGCGCCGCCGGGTCTCCCGGGCCGTTCGAGAGGAAGACCCCGTCGGGCTCGAGCGCGAGGACGTCGGAGGCCGGCGTGTGGGCGGGGACGACGGTGACCGTCGCCAGCCGACCGAGGCGCCGAAGCTGGGTCTCCTTCACGCCGAAGTCGTACGCGACGACGCGCCAGGGGCCGTCCCCCCGGACGTAGGGGGATTCCGTCGTGACGGAGCTGACGAGGTCGCGCCCGTCGGTCGCGGGTGCCGCGGCGGCGGCCGATCGCAGCTCGGCTTCCGAGGCGGTCCCGAAGGCGCACGGCATCACTCCGGCGTCGCGCAGGTGCCGGGTGAGACGGCGCGTGTCGATCCCCGAGATCACCGCCAGCCCCTTGGCCCGCAACCACGAGTCCAGGCCGTCCTCGGCCCGCCAGCTCGACGGCTCCCCGACGAGGTCGCGCACGACGATTCCCGTGCAGTGCGCCCGTGGCGACTCGTCATCGGTGCCGTTCACCCCGTAGTTGCCGATGTGCGGATAGGTGAACGCGACGACCTGCCCCGCGTACGACGGGTCGGTGATCACCTCCTGGTAGCCGGAGAGGGCGGTGTTGAACACGAGCTCTCCGGTCGCAACCGGCGACTCGGCCCCCGCCGACTCACCTTCGAACACCTCTCCGTCCGAAAGGACCAAGAGCGACGGCGCGCTCAACGCTGCGCCTCGCAGTCGACGACGACGGGCTCGCCGTCGACCACCGTGTGCCGGACCCTGCCGGTGAGCGTCCAGCCTGCGAAGGGGTTGTTCCGGCTGCGGCTCGCCAGCCGGCCGACCGTCCACGACGAGGCGGGGTCGATCACGCACAGGTTGGCCGCGGCGCCCTCCACGAGCGGTCCACCGTGCCGCGGGGAGAGCCCGGCGATCGCCGCCGGTCTCCAGCTCAAGGCGGCGAGCGCACGCTCGAGGTCCAATACGCCGAGCACGACGCCGAGCGCGGTCTCGAGACCGAGCATCCCCGGCGGTGCCTCGTCGAAGGGGACGTCCTTCGCCTCGGGGAGGTGCGGCGCGTGGTCGGTCGCGATCGCGTCGAGGGTGCCGTCGAGGACGGCGTCTCGGAGCGCCTGGGTGTCGGCGTCGGTGCGGAGCGGGGGGTTCACCTTGTACACCGTGTCGTACCCGGCGCACGCCGCGTCGGTGAGCACGAGATGGTGCGGGGTCACCTCGGCGCTCACCCCCAGCCCCTCCGACTTCGCGCGCCGCACGAGATCTGAAGCTCCGGCCGTCGTCACGTGCAGGAAGTGCAGTCGCCCGCCGGTGAGGCGCACGAGCCCGATGTCGCGAGCGACCATCGCTTCTTCGGCGATCGCGGGCACCCCCGGAAGCCCGAGCCTGCTCGACCACGCCCCCTCGTGCATCGCGCCGCCCGCCGCGAGCTGCCGGTCCTCGCAGTGCTGAGCGAGCGTCACGCCGAGCCCCCGGGCGTAGTCGAGCGCCCGGCGCATGAGGGCGCCGTCCTGCACGCCGGATCCGTCGTCGGTGAACAGGCGCACGCCGAGCGCGGCGAGCTCGGCCATGGGCGCGAGCCGCTCGCCTGCGCGTCCGACCGTGATGGCTCCGGCCACGGCGACGTCCACCGGGGCCGCCCGACCGAGCGCGAGGACCTCCCGGGCGACGCCCGCGGTGTCGATGGGGGGGTCGGTGTTGGGCATGGCGACGATGGCCGTGTACCCGCCCAGCGCGGCCGCGCGGGCACCGGTCTCGACCGTCTCCGCCTCTTCGTTGCCGGGCTCCCGGAGGTGGGTGTGCAGGTCCACGAGCCCCGGGGACACGATGCAGCCGGACGCGTCGAGGACCGTCGCTCGCGCCGGGAGCTCCCTGCCGGCGTCGGGGCCGACCGCCTTCACGACGCCGTCGGCGAGGACGAGGTCGGCTCGGCGACGACCTCGGGCGTCCACGACCTCTCCGCCTCGGACGACGACCGTCACGGCGCGCCTCCGAGGAGGAGGAAGAGCACCGCCATGCGGACGGCGACGCCGTTGGTGACCTGGCGGGTGACGACGGCCTGAGGGAGGTCGGCCACGTCGCCCGCGATCTCGACCCCGCGGATCATCGGCCCGGGGTGCGTCACGACGGCATCCGCGCGGAGAAGCTCCGCCCGCCGGCGGGTCAGCCCCCAGCACGCCGTGTACTCACGGAGGCTCGGCACGAACGCCCCGCTCCCCCGCTCGGCCTGGAGCCTGAGCAGCGACACGACGTCGGCACCGGCCAACGCGTCGTCGAGGTCGCCCGTGACGCGTACGGGCCACCCGTCGAGGGACGGCGGAAGGAGGCTCCGCGGCGCCGCGAGCGTCACGGTCGCGCCCAACGCGCTATACGCGAGGACCTGGGATCGCGCGACCCGGCTGTGACGCACGTCGCCCACCACGACCACGTGCAGGCCGTCGAGGTGGCCGCGCAGCTGGCGAACGGTGAAGCAGTCCAGGAGCGCCTGGGTGGGGTGCTCGTGCCAACCGTCGCCGCCGTTCACGACCTTGCAGCGCTTCACCCACCTGCTCACCTGCACCGGCACGCCGGCGGACGCGTGACGGATGACGAGGGCGTCCATGCCCATCGCCTCGACGGTCTCGACGGTGTCGCGCAGGGATTCGCCCTTCTTCACCGACGAGGTGCCGGCGGAGAACGAGAGCACGTCGGCGGACAGGCGCTTGGCGGCGGTCTCGAACGAGAGCCTGGTGCGCGTCGACTCTTCGAAGAACATGGTCGCGACCGCCCGGCCGCGCAGCGTCGGGACCTTCCGGATGGGCCGACGTTCGACCTCGGCGAACGCGTCCGCGACCCGGAGCACCTCTTCGATCCCCTCGCGTCCGAGATCGGCGACCGACAGGAGGTGTGTCACGGCTGAACCGTGCCGATCGTCACGCCGTCGTCGCTGACCTCGACGACTTCGTCTCGGCGCGTCGGCAGGTTCTTGCCGACGTAGTCGGGCCGAACCGGGAGCTCGCGGTGGCCGCGGTCCACCATGACCGCGAGCTGCACCGCGCGAGCGCGGCCGAAGTCGCCGAGGGCGCCCAGGGCCGCGCGCACGGTCCTTCCCGTGTAGAGCACGTCGTCGACGACGACGACCACCTTGCCGGTCAGGTCGCAGGGGATGTCGGTGGCGGCCTCGGGCAGGACCGGGCGCAGGCCGATGTCGTCACGCCAGAGCGCCACGTCGAGCGTGCCAACCGGCACGCGTTTGCCCTCTGCACGCTCGAGCGCGTCCGCCATCCGGAGCGCCAGCGGGACGCCGCCCCGCTGGAGACCGACGAGGACGACGTCGTCCAGTCCTCCGTTGCGCTCGGCCACTTCGTGGGCCATCCGGACGGTCGCGCGGTGCAGGTCTGCCGCGGACAAGACCTGGGAACGGGGGACGAAGCCCTTGGGACCCTCGCGTTCCACCACCGTTCCTCCTGTCCGTACGGGCCTCACTGGACCCGCTTCACGGTCAGGTGCGGATGCTACCGCACCTTCGCGACGATGGCGCTCAACACGCCGTTCACGAATCTTCCGGAGTCCTCCGTCGAGTAGGTCTTGGCGAGCTCGACGGCTTCGTCGAGGACCACTGCGGTCGGCGCGCCCTGCGGCTCGAGCAGCTCGGCCACCCCCATTCGCAGGACGAGCCGGTCGACGACCGCCATGCGCTCGAGCGGCCAGCCGATCGACGCGTCTTCGACGAGCCGGTCCGCTTCGGCTGCGTGACGCTCGACCGCGTCGAGGAGCTCGACCGTGAACGCGTCGGGCGGAACGGGGAGCTGTGCCACGACTTCGCTCGGCGAACGTCTCTTCATCTCCGCCTCGTAGAGAAGGCCGAGGGCCCGCTCACGCGCCTGGTGGCGGGTCGCCTCCACGAGGTCGCGCGGTTCAGGCCCGGGTCAGATAGTCGCCCGTGCGCGTGTCGACCCGGATCGACTCGCCGGGGTTCACGAAGAGCGGGACCTGCACGACGATTCCGGTCTCGAGCGTGGCGGGCTTGCGCGCCCCCGACACGCGGTCACCCTGGACCCCCGGTTCCGTCTCGGCCACGGTGAGCTCGACCGCGGCCGGGAGGTCGACGCCCACGATGTCGTTCCCGTACATCTGCAGATACACGCCGTTCCCCTCCTTCATGAAGTTGGCGGCATCGCCGAGCCCCCGGCGGGGAACCGGCACCTGCTCGTAGCTGACGGTGTCCATGAAGACGTAGTCGTCGCCGTCGCGGTAGAGGAATTGCATCTCGCGCTTGTCGATGATCGCCTGCTCGAGCTTCTCGTCCGCTCGGTAGGTGCGGTCGACCACCGCGCCGGTGCGGACGTTCTTCAGCTTCGTCCGGACGAAGGCACCACCCTTGCCCGGCTTCACGTGCTGGAACTCGACGACGCTGAACAGCCCCTCGGGCAGGTCGAGCGTCATACCGTTCTTCAGGTCGTTCGTCGAGACGGGCATTCGTGGGGCTCCTTGGCGCCGTCAGGCGGCGACGGCCTTCGAGAAATTGGTGAGCGGGCGATTGCCGTCCGCGGTCACAACGAGGGTGTCCTCGATGCGGACCCCGCCCGTGCCCGGGAGGTACACCCCCGGTTCGACCGTGACGACCATCCCGAGGGCGAGCGTAGCAGTGCCGACCTGGCTCACGGTCGGGGCCTCGTGGATGTCCAGGCCGACGCCGTGGCCGGTTCCGTGCTCGAAGCGTTCGGCCCAACCCGCCTCCGTGATGACCGCCCGGCAGACGTCGTCGACCGCCTTGGCGCCCACACCCGGGCCGACGGTGGCGACGCCCTTGGCCTGCGAGTCGCGCACGACCTCGAAGACGCGCGCGAGTTCGCCGGCTGGTTCGCCGCCGATGCAGAAGGTCCGGGTCATGTCGGACCGGTAGCCCTCGAACGTGGCTCCGAAGTCGACGACGACGGGCTCTCCGCGCCCGGCGCGTCTGGCCGTGGGGCGGTGGTGGGGTTTCGCCGAGTTCGGCCCGGAGGCGACGATCGTCTCGAACGCCGTGCTCTCCGCGCCGCCGCGGCGCATCGCCGTGTCGAGCGCGAGCGCGAACTCCGCTTCGGTGACACCCTCAGTGAGCATCGTCAGCACCTCGCCGAGCGCGGCGTCCGCGATCGCGGCGGCCCGAGCCATCCGGTCGATCTCACCGTCGTCCTTCACCTCCCGCAGCGCCTCCACCTCCCCGCTCGTCGGCAGGAGCTCGGTCGGAACGAGCTCCGCCCACTCCCGGCTCGCGTTCCAGCTGACGTGGTCACCCTCGAGCCCCACCCGCGCCGAGGAGGAGAGGAACTTGGCCAGTGCGTCGCGCTGGGCCCGCATCGCGCCGACGGAGATGTCGACCGGCGCGCCGGCCGCCGAGATCTGCTCGTCGGACTGGGTGCGGTACCGGCCGTCGGTCGTGAGCAGGCCGCCGGCGCCGGTCACCGCCAGGATCCCCGCGGAGCCCGTGAAGCCCGTGAGGTAGCGCACGTTGGCGAGGTTGGTCACCACCAACGCGTCGATCCCGGCTGCGCCGAACCGCTCGCGCAAGCGGCCCAAGCGCGGGGCGACCTGCAACGGCCGCATCTCGTTGGTTCTCGTGCCGTCCACCCTGCCCGTCCTTCGGAGCTGATCGTCGTGGCCAGTCTTCCAGACCGCCACCTCGGGCCCGGCCCGCTGCGCTCGGTCCTCCGGGCCCTCTGACAACCGGCGCCGCCCGCGCCCCGGCGGACCTCCTACCCCGAGCCGTGCGGCCCAGCGCCGGGCTCGGCACGCGCCTTCGCGAGCCGGACCGCCGCTTCGACGGCCATCTCGTAGCCGAGACCCCCCATGCCCGCGACGAGGCCGTCGGACACGCGCGCGAGGACGGAGCGGTGACGGAAGGGTTCACGGGCGGCCGGGTTCGAGAGATGGAGCTCGACGACGACACCCTCGTACGCGGCCAGCGCGTCGTGGAGCGACCAGCTCGAGTGGCTGAGGGCCCCCGCGTTCACGACGAGGGCGTCCGAACGGCCACGGGCGGCGTGCACGGCGTCGACGAGGGCCCCTTCGTGGTTCGACTGGAAGTGGTCGAGGGTCCAGCCCGAGGCATCGGCCACCTTGCGCGCCCGCTCGACGTGGTCGGCAAGACGCGCCGTTCCGTACACCTCGGGCTCGCGCTCACCGAGGAGGTCGAGGTTCGGTCCCGACAGGACGGTCACGTGCACGCCAGCTCCTCGAGGGCGCCCAACACGTCGGCTTCGTCGACGCCGCGGACGAGCTCGAGCCCATCGGGCCCGTCGAGCACGAAGGAGAGGTCGTGCCCCGCCTTCTTGTCGCGCGCCATGTACGTCAAGAGCTCCTTCGTCTCGAAGCCGGCCGGTCGATCGGACAGCCCGAAGCGTTCCACCACACGTCGGTGGACCGCCACCCGGTCGTCGTCGATCCGTCCGAGGCGCCGCGCCAGGAGCGCGGCGTAGACGAGCCCGACCGCGACCGCCTCGCCGTGGCGAACGTCTGCACCTCGTCTGAGGGCGGCCGCTTCGAGAGCATGGGCGAGCGTGTGTCCGTAGTTGAGGAGCACCCTGCCGGCACCCCCGCCGGTTTCCCGCTCGTCCGCGGTCACAACGCGCGCCTTGATCGCGACGCAGCGCGCGACCTGCTCGTCGAGCGGGGCATCCATGATCTCGTCCGCAGCGGCCGCGCCGCCGGCCGACGCGAGCAAGGCGTACTTCGCGATCTCGCCCCGCCCGCACGCCCACTCGCGGGCGCTCAGCGTCGTGAGGAGCGTCGTGTCGCAGAGGACGCCCGCCGGCTGCCAGAACGCGCCGACGAGGTTCTTCCCCTCGGGAAGGTCGACGCCCGTCTTGCCGCCCACAGCAGCGTCGACCTGGCACAGCAAGGTGGTGGCCACCGTGCAGTAGCCCGTGCCCCGGTGGTAGACGGCTGCCGCGAAGCCCGCCAGGTCCGAGACGACGCCGCCGCCGACCGCGACCACGACGTCCCGGCGCGAGAGCCCGGAGCGGGCGAACGCCCGGCAGAGCGCCTCGACGTTCGAGACCGTCTTTGCGCGTTCGCCGGCCGGCACACGGTGCACGTCGAACGGCGTGCCCGGGTCGACGGCCGCGAACCACGGCAAGGCGAAGACGGTCTCGTCCGTGACGACCGCCGCGCGCCGGGCGCCGGGAAAACGGGACGCCACGAGGCCGGCCAGGCGATCGCTCACCCCCGCGCCGATCGCCACGTCGTAGCTCCGGTCGCCGAGCTCGACGCCGACCGTCGTCACCCGGCGACCGCCTCTGCGACGCGAGTCGCGACGGACTCGGGGTCCAGGTCGTCCACGTCGACGATCACGTCCGAGACCTCCTCGTAGAGGCCCCGGCGCTCGCGATCGATGCGCGCCAGGGTGCCCTTCGGGTCGTGCTCCAGGAGCGGCCGGTGGTCCCCCGGCTTGTCCAGACCCGGCAAGACCCGGCGGGCGAGCGTCTCGGGCGTCGCCCGTAGCCACACCACGGTGCCCGAACGCCGCAGAAGGGCACGGTTGGACGGGTCGAGCACCGCGCCTCCGGCAACGGCGACGACCGTCGGGTCCTTCGCCGTGAGCGCGGCCGTGAGCGCTTCGGTCTCGACCGGGCGGAAGGCCCGTTCCCCTCCGACCTCGAAGAGGTCCTTCACCGTCCGGCCGGTGAAGGCCTCGACCTCCTCGTCGGAATCGGCGTAGCGCCAACCGAGACGTCGGGCGAGCAATTTTCCGACGGTCGTCTTCCCGGCCCCCATCATCCCGACGAGCAGCACCCGGCGCGGCTTGGGCGCCGGCTCCTGCGCCGGCGGCGTCGACGTCATCCGGCGCCCGTCACGCGGGGCGGGGCGGCGAGTGCGTGTCGCCAAGGGCGGCGAGGAACCCGTCCCGGTTGCGCACCAGCTCCGCGACGCTGTCCCCTCCGAACTTTCGGACGGCTTCGCCGGCCAGCACGAGCGCCGTCATCGTCTCGGCGACCACGCCCATCGCCGGGACGGAGGTGACATCGGTGCGCTCCTTGAAGCTCAACGCCGGCTCCTTCGTCGCGACGTCCACGGTCGCGATCACGGGCCGGCTCAGCGTCGCGAGCGGCTTCATCGCTGCGCGCAGCACGATGAGGCCGCCGTTGGACATGCCCCCTTCGATCCCGCCGGCCCTTGCCGTGTCCCTCGAGAAGCCCCCCGACGCCTCGGCGTCCACGCGGATCGCATCGTGCGCCGCGGACCCGCGCCGACCGGCGAGCTCCCAGCCGTCGCCGACTTCGACCGCCTTCACCGCCTGGATGCTCATGATCGCCTGGGCGAGGAGGCCGTCGAGGCGCCGGTCCCAGTGGACGTGGCTCCCCAACCCGACAGGCACCCCGTAGGCCAGCACCTCGGCGACGCCGCCGAGGGAGTCACCGTCCTTCGCCGCGGCCTTGACCGCCGCGACCATGCGCGCCTCGGCGTCGGGATCGGCCGCCCGCACCGGCGACTCGTCGATGCGCGCCAGGTCCGCGGGGACCGGACACGCGCCGTCCTTCGCACTGGCGTCGCCGAGCTTTACGACGTGGCTCAGCACGCTCACGCCGAGCTCGGCGAGCAGCAACTTGGCCAGCGCGCCGGCCGCGACTCGTGCCGCGGTCTCGCGGGCCGACGCGCGCTCGAGCACGTCGCGGGCGTCGTCGAAGCCGTACTTCTGCATCCCCGCGAGGTCCGCATGTCCCGGCCGCGGCTGGGTCAAGACCGTCGACGGGAGCCCCGGGCTCGGCGACATCTCCTCGGTCCATTTGCGCTCCCACTCGGAGTTCGCGATCTCGATGGCGACCGGGGACCCAAGAGTCCTCCCGTGACGGACCCCGGCGAGCAGGGTGAGCTCGTCGGCTTCGAAGCGCATCCGGGGCCCACGACCGAAGCCGAGCCGGCGCCGGCGCAGCTCCTCGGCGACGTCGCCAGCGGTGACCCGCAGACCCGAGGGCAGGCCTTCGACGACGACGACGAGCGCCTTGCCGTGGGACTCGCCGGCCGTCAGGAATCGCAGCACCGACCCAACCTATCCAGGGTGCAACCAGAGGTTCCCGAGCCAGGTGCCCCAGAGGATCCCGAACACGGTGCCGGCCGCGAGCGCGGGGGCGAACGGGAAGCGCCGGCGACGGCTCGCCGCGAGCACGACCGATCCGGCCAGCGCGCCGATGACGAAGCCCGCGAGGAACCCGAGGTACACGGGGGCGAAGCCGAGCCAGCCGAGCGCTCCGCCGCACAACCCGGCGAGACGCACGTCGCCGAAACCCATACCCTTGGGGTAGATCCACCAGACCGCTCCGAGGAACACGAACGCGGCGACTCCGCCGATCAACGCGTGCAGCATGCGCCGCCAGTCGCCCTCGACGGCCGACGCGGCGAGCAGCGCGACGGAGACCGTGCCGAGTGCCGGATACAGCAGGCGGCGCGGCACGAGCCCGGTGCGCAGGTCCGTGATCGAGAGCGTGACGAGCGCCCCGAAGAGGACGCAGTAGGCCGCGAGTTGCGGCACGGCGCCGAGCCGCAGCGCGGCGAGCGCGAAGAGGGCGGCCGTCACGACCGCTGCGATCGGGGCTTCGACCGAGAAGCGCCAACCGAGCGGGTGCTCCGGGGCCGCCGGTTGGCCCGGGCTCTCGGACCCCGGGCCAACGAGCGCGGCTGAGGGCGTAGGCGAAGTCAGCGGCTCGCCGGGCGGTGGCTCACAGGACGGTGGCTCCGCCGCCCCCGGCGGCTGTGACGCCAGGAGGGGCACCGGCTCAACGGGATCTTTGCGACGGACGCGGCGCGCGACCACGTCGAGAAACGGTCCGGCGGCCGCTCCTCCGGCCGCGCAGACGGCCACCACCCCCCAGGCCGTCACCGATCTGCTCAGTAGTACGGGTTGGCGCCGCCCGCGTGGTCCGTCACGTCGATGACGCGGGTGATCTCGGGTACTTCGTCACGGAGCGCGGCTTCGATCCCCTGGGTGAGGGTCATCCTCGACATGGCGCAACCCTGGCATCCGCCCGACAGGCGCAGGTACGCGGTGCCGTCGTTCTCGTCCACCGCCACGAGATCGGCCCTCCCGCCGTGCGCGGCGATCGAGGGGTTCACGATCTGGTCGAGGACGACGGTGACGCGGCTTCCGAGTGGACCGCCCGTGCCGGCGGCGAGCACCTCGGAGGGGACGCCGAGCCCCTCGGGCTCGGGCACGTTCGGGTTGACGAGCACGAGCCCGCCTTCGCCTTCGGCGTTCCACTCGAGCCTCGCGCCGCGAAGGCGATCGACGCTGCCCGAGGGAACGACGACCACCAGGTCGTCCCCGTCCTCGGTCACCGCGTCGTCCTCGGCGGCGTCCGCGGCAGCCTGGAAGTACAGGTCGTAGACGAACTGGCCCTGCTGGACCCCGCGCACTTCGAGCCAGAGCGCGAGACGCTCGGGGTCGGGCTCCTGCGAGAGGGCGTCGATGACCACCTGGCGTGCCTCGGGGTCGAGGCTCACCAGGGCCACTTGCTCAGCGGATCGTGCCATTCCGTCATTGTAGGAGGTAGGGTCCGCCGCCATGGCCCACGCCGGTCCCGCGGTCGCGGCGACAACCCACGAATGGGTCAGCTTCGAGGACCCGGACGAGGACCGGACCTGGGTGTTCGACGTCACCTTCCTCGGGAGCCGGTGGACCTGCATCTACGGGCGGGGCTGCAAGGGCGTGCTCACCGAGGAGGCCCCGGAGCTGGTGCACGGGTGCTGTTCGTACGGCGCGCACTTCGTGGACGACGACGACGTCCAGCGGGTGGAGCGCTACGCGGCGCAGCTGACCGACGACCAGTGGCAGTTCCGCCGTCGGGCCCAACGCTCGGGGATCACCCGCAAGACCAAGCGCGGAGAGACGATCACGCGACTGGTCGACGGCGCGTGCATCTTCCTCAACCGTCCCGGATTCCCGACGGGTCCGGGCTGCGCGCTGCATCAGGCCGCGCTCGCACGCGGGAAGCGTCCGCTCGACCTCAAGCCCGAGGTGTGCTGGCAGCTTCCCCTCCGTCGGGAGGACCACGTGGGCGACGACGGGCACGTCACCTCGATGGTCGGCGAGTGGGACCGGCGGCACTGGGGGGCGGGCGGACAGGAGTTCGCGTGGTGGTGCACCGAGGCTCCCGAAGCCTTCGTCGGGCGGGTTCCCGTCTACGAGGAGATGCGCGACGAGTTGCGGGCGATCACGGGGAAGAAGGTCCACCGCATGCTGGTCGCCTACCTCGACGACCACCGGGGCCGCGTCAAGGTCCCCCTGCCGCACCCCGCGGTGCGGCGCTGAGGAGCGTCAGTCGTCGAGGGGGTCGCGCTCGCCGTCGTCGCGCGACGGCGACGGCGCCAGCGAACCGAGGATCCTGTCGTACTGGTCCTCCTCGGCCAGGCACCAGGAGGCGTGCACGTCCTCCGGTTCCGCGCCGCACTCCGGGCACCGTTCCCCAGCGGTGGTGACCGAACGCTTGAGGCTTCGCGCTTCTTCGAAGCGCCGATGGCGTCCCTTCTTCACGACCACTCCCTTGCTGCCCGGGCCAAACTCCGAGCGGGCCGGCAATGTCGACGTCCTGGCCGACGGTTTGGAGCCGAACTCCGTCCGGCCGTTGGAACGAGTGTAGTCCTCCCAGGGCGGCGGACCGGCAGCAGGCCGGCACTTTGCGCCGGTGCTGAGCAGGTATCGGCGCGACCCGAGCGACGCCGGGTGTCGCCGGAGGCTCGGCGCTGGCACCCGAGTTCCCCACCCCTCGACCAGGGCCGATGCCGCGGGTGGCGCCCGGCGGCGCAAGCGGGACCGCCGCCCCGCCGGCCCCTTAACATGGCTCGCGCATGGAGTTCGACCCTGACGCGATGGTGGCCCGCTTCCGCGAACGGGCGCAGGCGGTTCGCGACCGGGGCCTGCCCCCGGTCGAGGGCCCCGAGCGACAGCGCTTTCGGGAGCAGGCTCAGCTCGACTACATGGACTACGCCATGATCGGCGACGCGGAGGCGACGCTCGAGGACGGCGTCCTGACGCTCCGGGTCGACCTCCGCCCGCGCTGAGCGGCTCGCTCACCCGCCGTAGTTCATGCGGGTGTCCTCCATCCGGAGCACCGCCGGCACGTCCGCGTCCGGCCCACCGACGGCGACGACCTCTCCCACGCACAGCTCGTGGCTCCCGAGCTCCAAGCGGTGTCGCACCTCACAGTCGAGCCACGCGACCGCCCGTGCGACCACCGGTGCGCCGGTGGCGTGGAGCTCGACCGCCTCGCCCGCCATCTCGAGGACGACCCCGTCCCGGGTCACGACCTCCTCGGGCGGCACGGGCTTCACGAAGCGACGCACCAACGCGCGGTCTTCACGTGCGAGCAGGCTGACGGAGAAACAACCACCTCGCCGGACCAGCCCGACGGTGACGGAGGACGCGTCGATCGCGACGGCGACGAGCTTGGGTTCGGTCGCGACCTGCACGACGAGGTTCGCCGTCATGAGGTTCAGCCGCTCGCCGTCGGAGCTCCCGATCACATAGAGCCCCGTCGGCATCGCCCACAACACGCGGCGGCGCAGCCGGTCTGTCATCCGAACCCTGTCCCTGCGACCGGTGGCGTGAACGTCGTCGTCGTCGTGACGCTGCGGCCGGTCACCGCGTCGATCCTCCGGATCGCCCTGTCGAAGAGCAGGTGCGCGCGGGTCCGGTCGGCTGCGGAGCGGGCCAGCAGCGTTCGACCGTTCGTCCCGGCTCGATAACACGCCTGCGCCGCGTCGTACTCGAGCCCGTAGGCGCGGGCGAGCAGTTGCGTCACCTCGGTGTCCGGCGAAGGGAGCTGCCCGTTCGCTGTCTGCGCGTCGTTCGCCATCGCCGCGCAGATGGTCCGCAACGCGCCCGAACCCCTGTGGCGGCTGACGACCAGCCGCACCCGGGCCCCGTCTCCTTCGAGCGTGCCCACGTCGCCGGCGACGCCGCTGGTCGTCACCCAGCGCTCGAGGCGTGCGCCGGGCCCGCCACCGCCGCCGCCCACGCCCCCCGACGCGAAGAACGCCGCCACGGCGACCGCGGCGACGACCAACCCGGCACCGACGGCCCAGAGCCTCGACACCGCGCGTTTACTCGACGACAACGAGGTGGTAGTCGCGACGGCCCTTGCGGACGACGACGTAGCGGTCGTGGAGGAGGTCGGACGACGACAGCATCCGGGACTCGTCGTCCACCCGCCGGTTGTTCACGTACGCGCCGCCCTGGGTGATGGTGCGTCGCGCCTCGGCTCTCGACGACGCGAGTCCTCCCGAGACCATCGTGTCGACGAGCGGGACGCCGCCGTTCACCAGCTGCGCGCGCGGCACGCGGCTCGACGGCGCCTCGCCCACCACGTCGAGGAAGGTCTGTTCGTCGAGCTCCGCGATGGACTCACCGAACAGCGCCGCCGACGCGCGCTCGGCGCGCACCATCTCGGCCTCGCCGTGGACGAGGCGCGTCACCTCCCGCGCGAGCGCGCGCTGAGCATCGCGGCGCTGGGGCCGCTCCTCCGTGGCCCGGTCGAGCGCCTCGATCTCTTCGCGGGAGAGGAACGTGAAGTAGCGCAGGTAACGGCCGGCGACGGCGTCCTCGGTCTGCACGAGGAATTGGTAGAAGCGGTACGGGGAGGTGAGACGGGGGTCGAGCCAGACCGCACCGGACTCGGTCTTTCCGAACTTCGTCCCGTCGGCCTTGGTCACGAGCGGCGTCGTGACGCCGTGGACGGTCGCCCTGGCGACCTTTCGGACCAACTCGGCACCGACCGTGATGTTCCCCCACTGATCGCTCCCGCCGATCTGGAGCTCGCACCCGTGGTCGAGGTGGAGCCGGAGGAAGTCGTACGCCTGTAACAACATGTAGCTGAACTCCGCGTACGAGATGCCACGGTCGGGCCGCGAGATGCGGGCGCGCACGGACTCCTTGCCGACCATCTCGTTCACCGTGACGTGCTTCCCGACGTCACGGAGGAACTCGATGACGCCCAGCTCGAGAAGCCAGGCGCTGTTGTCGAGGACCAGGCCGTCGTTGAGGTCGACGAACTTCGCGATCTGCGGGGTGATGCCTTCGAGGTTGGCGGCGAGCTGCTCGGGCGTGCGGAGCTCCCGCTCCTCGGTCTTACCGCCGGGGTCCCCGACCATCGTCGTCCCCCCGCCCGCCAGCGCGATCGGACGGTGCCCGGCCAGCTGGAGGCGACGCAGCGTCGCGAGCTGGAGCAGGCTCCCGATGTGCAGGCTGGAGTTTGACGCGTCGAAGCCGATGTAGAAGGTGAGGCGCTGATTGTCGAGCCGCTCGAGGACGAGGTCGTCGGTCACCTGGTGGACGATCCCGCGGAACGTCAGGTCCTCGGAGAGCACCCCCTCAGCCTGCCACGCCGAGCGCGCGCCGGACCTCCGCGTGCACCCGCTCGTGCACCGCGACGTTGGCCGGCCGCTGCGGCACGCGCACGCGCACGACCGTGAGGCCGCAGGCGTCGAGCGCGGAGCGCAGGGCGTCCTCGAGGTCGCGCGGCGTGCCCACGTCGGCGGCCGGGACGCCGAAGCCGCGCGCCACGTCGAGGACGTCGGGGGTCTGGGGCGTCCCGAAGAGCCGTTCGAACAACGCCCTCTCGAGAACATCGGCCTGCGCCAGGAACTCGAAGATCCCCCCTCCGCCGTTGTCGACGACCACCACCGCATACGGCGCGCGCAGCGCGTCGGCGGCGACGAGCGCACCGACGTCGTGGAAGAACGCGAGGTCCCCCATCAACGAGACGACCGGCCCGCGGCCCGACGCCGCCAGTCCGAGACCCGTCGAGACGACGCCGTCGATCCCGTTCGCACCCCGGTTGGCGACCACGCGCGGCGGGCTCGGCAACGCCGGGGCGAACCACTCGAGGTCCCGGAGCGGCATGGACGAGGAGACGAGGACCGTCCCGCTGACGCTCCCGAGGAGGCGCCGTGCGACCAGCGGCTCGTTGAGCTCGCCGCCGAGCGCCGCGTCGACGGCCGCCTGCGCCGCGCGCTCGGCGGACTGCCAGCCCTCCAGCCATCCCCCGGGCGTGTCGGGCGCGGGCAGCTTGCAGGCCGCGTCGATGAACGACCCGGGATCGCATCGGTGGACGACCGCGGCCTCACGACCCGGGTCCTCCCATCGCCACCACGGGTCGACGGCGATCACCTCGGCACCCGCGAGCAGCGCCGGCAGCGCCTTTGAGACCCAGGGGGTGCCGAGGCGCACGACGACGTCCGGGCGCAGCGCGTGCGGGGAGACCCTGGCGATGGCGTCCGCGGCGGCCACCACGTTCGGATGGCAGACGCGGCACCCCGACAGCGGGTCCGCGAGGACCGGCCACCCGAGGTGGTCCGACAGCGCGAGCACCGCCTCCGGCGCACCGGCGCGCGCCCCGGCGACGATGACGCCGCGACCGTGCCGCCATGGCGCGATCTCGGCCGCGGCTGCGTGCCCGACGGCGCGGTGCCAGGGCGCCGCTGCCGGCCTTCCGGGCGGCAGCGGACCGGAGACCGCCACGAGGGGCTCTCGGAACGCCAGGTCGAGGTGGACCGGTCCGGGCCCCTTCGGGCCGTCGCGCGCCTCTGCGACCGCGCGCGCCGCGAGCGACCGCCATGCGCCCGAGGCCCGCGCGTCGGGAACTCCCGGCGACGCCGCCCAGCGCGTCGCCTCACCGAAGAGGCCGTCCTGCTCGATGGTCTGGGGGGCACCGACGCCGTGCAGCTCCGGTGGCCGGTCGGCCGTGCACACGAGGAGCGGCACCCGGGCGTGGTGGGCCTCGACGACCGCCGGGTGGAGTTCGGCCGCGGCCGTCCCGCTCGTCACGCAGACGACCGCCGGCGTCCCGGTCGCGAGCGCGAGCCCGAGCGCGAAGAAGCCCGCCGCGCGCTCGTCGAGCAGCACGTGCAGTGCCAGCTCGGGGCGCGCCGCGAGCGCGAGGGCGAGCGGCGTCGAGCGTGACCCCGGCGACACGACGGCGTCGGTGACCCCGGCGCGCACCCACTCGTCGGCCAAGGTCGCGGCGAACGTCGCTTGCACGACGCTCGGATCGGAGGACTCGTTCATGGTCCCGATGACGGTAACCCGGCAGCAGGGCGCAGACACCATCGTCCGGCGCCAAAGTACGCTCACGCCACGTGCTCGCAGCCGAAGAGACCGGCTCCGGTCGCCGGCTCGTGCTCGCGCACGGCTTCACCCAGACGGCACGCTCGTGGGGCCCGTTCGCAGCACTGCTCGAGCCCGGACGCCAGCTGGTCCGGGTCGACCTTCCCGGGCACGGCGGCTCTGCCGCGGTGCGGGCGACGCTCCCCGAGAGCGGACGCCTCCTCGTCGCGGCAGGGGGTGACCGCCCCTTCGACCTGCTCGGGTACTCGCTCGGCGCCCGCGTGGCGCTGCACGCCGCGCTCGATCGGCCAGACGTCGTCCGACGGCTGGTGCTCGTGGGCGCCACGGCCGGCATCGAGGACGAGACGGCGCGCCGGGCGCGGCGGGAACGGGACGAGGCCCTCGCCCGGAACGTGGAGGCGGACGTCGACGGATTTCTCGCGCGTTGGGTCGCGATGCCGATGTTCGCCGGCGTTCCGGACCCCGGACTGACGGAGCGGCGCCGGAACACCGCGGACGGACTCGCGTCGAGCCTGCGCCTCGCGGGGACGGGGGCTCAGGAACCGCTGTGGGACCGGCTCGGATCGCTCACCTGCCCGATGCTCGCGATCGCCGGCGCCGACGACGTGCGCTTCGCCGTCGCGGCGCGAAGGATGGCGCGTCTCGCCCCGCACGCCTCGGTGTCGCTCGTCCCAGGCGCGGGACACGCCGTGCATCTCGTCCAGCCGCGCCTCACCGCGCGCATCGTGGAGCACTTCTTGGCTTGAGCCGGCGTTTGCGAGAAGCGTGTCAGAGAAGGACCCCGAGCGCGAGCAGGCCACCGACCGCGAGCTGAAGACGCGCCGTGCCCGCGAGCACCGGAAGGAGCTCGCGACCATGGCGGCCCTCGACGACCGAACGCGCGGGGCGCAGGCCCAGCGCGAGGCCGGCGAGCGCGAGCAGCGCCCACGGGCGCAGCACCGCGACGGCTGCGATCCCCGCTGCTGCGGCCAGGAGTGAGCCGACGTAGAGCCACCCCGCACCCCCCGCGCCGACCCTGACCGCGAGCGTCCGCTTGCCCGCCGCGCGGTCGCCGTCCACGTCGCGCAGGTTGTTGGCTTCGAGGAGCGCGGTCGAGAGCATGCCGACCGGCACGCCCGCCCACCAGAGGCTGAACTGCCCGGACTGCACCCACGCCGAGCCCACGGTCGCGACGAGCCCGAAGAAGACGAAGACGAAGACCTCGCCCAGGCCGAGGTAGCCGTAGGGTCTCGGTCCGCCCGTGTAGAGCCAGCCCGCAGCGACGCACGCCAGGCCGATCGGGACGAGCCACCACGACGTGGCGGCGGCGAGCGCGAGGCCGGCGGCCCCCGCCACGGCGAACGCGGCCAGCGCCGCCGCCCTGACCGCCGTCGGCGCGGCTGCCCCCGACGCGACGAGGCGCAGCGGACCGACGCGCCCCCGATCCGTGCCGCGCACCCCGTCGGAGTAGTCGTTGGCGTAATTCGTGCCGATCTGGAGGCCGAGGGCGACGACGAGGGCGCACGCCGCGCGCCACCAGATCACGACTCCGGGGCCGGTGACGAGCGAGCCGCCGGCGTGCGCGCCGCTCCGGTCCCACCAACCCAGGGCCGTTCCCACGCAGACCGGCACCGCCGCCGCGGCGAGCGTGCGCGGTCGTGCCCCGGCGACCCAACGCGCGAGCGGTCCGGGCAGGGCTGCCGGCGCGCTGGTCATGCGGTTACCGGTGCCGGATGACCCAGTCAGCCTTCGTCACGGGCGTCGCGGGAAGCGGGAGAAGTCGGGCGCCCGCCGCTCGAGGTACGCGTTGCGCCCTTCCTGTCCTTCCTCGGTCATGTAGAAGAGCATCGTCGCGTCCCCGGCGAACTGCTGGAGCCCGGCGAGCCCGTCGTCCGCCGCGTTGAAGCCGCCCTTCAACATGCGCAGGGCGATCGGCGACAACGAGAGGATGCGGCGGCACCACGCCGCGGTTTCGTTCTCCAACCGGTCGAGGGGCACGACGGCGTTCACGAGGCCCCAGTCGAGCGCCTGCGCCGCGTCGTACTGCCGGCAGAGGAACCAGATCTCCTTCGCACGCTTGAGCCCGATCGTCCTCGCGAGCAGGCTCGACCCGTACCCGCCGTCGAAGCTGCCCACCTTGGGGCCCGTCTGGCCGAAGCGCGCGTTGTCGGCGGCGATCGTGAGGTCGCACACGAGGTGCAGGACGTGGCCTCCGCCGATCGCGTACCCGGCGACCGACGCCACGACCGGCTTGGGCAGCCGTCGGATCTGCACCTGGAGGTCCAGCACGTTCAGCCGTCCGATCCCGCGGCGGCCGACGTCGTCGTCCCCGACGTAGCCGTCCTCCCCGCGGATGCGCTGGTCGCCGCCCGAGCAGAACGCGTCAGGGCCCTCCCCGCGAAGCACGACGACCCCGACCTCGGGGTCGTCGCGGGCGAGCTCGAACGCGTCGGAGAGCTCGAACAGGGTCTGCGGGCGGAAGGCGTTCCGGACTTCGGGCCGCGAGATCGTGACCCGCGCGATGCCTTCGGCGCTTTCGTAGCGGATGTCCCGCCAGTCGCCCGATTCTTTGAATTCCGGCGGAGGGAGCGCACGCAATTCGTCGAGGGGGTCGTGGGGCTTGCCGGAGATGACCGTCTGCACCAGGACCTAACCTACCGGGAGGTGCCCGAGCTCGTCGCCCTGGACATCGCCGGTGGACCGGCCTTCGTTGACGCGCTCGAGGCGGTGTGGGACGCGGGAAACGCCGCGACGCCGCTCGATCCGCGGCTCCCGGCCGCGTCCGCAACGGCGTTGCTCGCAGAGCTGCGGCCGGGACGCGTGGTGCGCCGCGACGGCGAGTCGGTGACGCTCGAGGGCGGCGAGGCCGTCGACGAGGGCGACGCGCTCGTCCTTGCGACGAGCGGATCCGCCGGTGAGCCGCGCGGGGTCGTCCTCACGCACCGGGCCGTCCGAGCGAGCGCGTGGGCCACCTCCGACCGCCTCGGCATCGACCCCGGCCGCCACCGCTGGCTCGCATGCCTGCCGCTCGCGCACGTGGGCGGCCTCTCGGTCCTCACGCGCGCGCTCGTCACGCAGACGCCGTGCACGGTCCTCGACGGCTTCGACCCCGACGCCGTCACCCGCGCCGCGCGCTCGGATGGGGCGACGCACGTGTCGCTCGTCGCGACGGCGTTGCGCCGCATCGACGCCACGCTGTTCGAGCGGATCCTTCTCGGTGGGGCCGCACCCCCCGACGGGCTGCCACCGAACGTGGTCACCACCTACGGCATGACCGAGACGGGGTCGGGGATCGTCTACGACGGCTTTCCCCTCGACGGCGTCGAGCTCGCGATCGGCACGGGACGTCCGGGCGAAGGCCAGGAAGGTGAGGTGCTGGTCCGGGCGCCCATGTGTCTGCGCGCCTATCGCGACGGCACCGAGCCGTTCGTGTCCGGCGAGGACGGCCGGGGAGGCTGGCTCCCGACGGGCGACGGCGGGAGGCTCGACGCCGACGGCCGGCTCCACGTCGACGGACGGCTGGACGACGTCGTCGTGACCGGCGGCGAGAAGGTCTGGCCGGTCGCGGTCGAGCGCCGGATCGCCGCGGACCCCTCGGTCGCGGAGGTCGCGGTCTGGCGGCGCCCGGATCCCGAATGGGGGGAGCGGGTCGTGGCCTGGGTCGTCCCGGCCGACCCCGCGTCGCCTCCGTCACTCGAGTCGGTCGCCCTGACGGTCAAGGCGACGCTGCCTGCGTGGGCGGCGCCGAAGGAGCTCGTGCTCGTCGAGCGCCTCCCACGCACGGCGTCGGGGAAGGTCCGTCGCCGGGATCTCGTCTGAAGGGGCCGGCCCGGTCAGCCGACGCCGCCGCTCGGGCGGCTCGTGGCGCCGCCGTCGACGACGATCACCGACCCGGTGATCCACGCCGCGGCGTCAGAGACGAGGAAGAGCGCCGCACCCGCCACGTCGTCGGGCTCACCGATCCGCCGCAGCGGCAGACGGCCGGCGACCACCTCTTCGTGGGGCTCCCAGAGCGCCCGGGCGAAACTGGTTCGCACGAGCCCCGGAGCGACCGCGTTCACGCGGACCTTCGGGGCCAGTTCGTACGCGAGCTGACGCGTGAGATGGATGAGGGCGGCCTTCGTCGCGTTGTACCACCCGATGCCCGGTTCGGGCCCGAGTCCCCCGACCGAGGCCACGTTCAAGATGACACCTCCCGCCTCGGCGAAGCCGGACCGCCACGCCGCTTGGCACCAGGCGAGCGGACCGAGCAGGTTGACCTCGACGGTCTTCTCGGCGCGGGCGCGGTCGATGTCCAGCATCGGCCCGAAGTACGGGTTGGTCGCAGCGTTGTTCACGAGGATGTCGAGCCGGCCGAAGCGCTCGACCGTGGCGGCGACGCAGGCCGCGGCCTGCCCGGGATCGCCCGCGTGGGCCACCTCCCACGCCACGGCACCGTCGAGACCGGCCAGGCCCGCGCTCGCCCGCTCGAGCGCGTCGGCCTTGCGCGACGAGAGCATGACCGACGCTCCCGACTCGGCGAGTCGGGTCGCGATCGCAAGACCGATTCCGCGGCTCGCGCCGGTGACGAGCGCGACCTTCCCGTCGAGGCGAAGATCCACGGCGGCCAACCCTATCCACCGCCCCTACGATCGAACCGATGACGACCGCCTGGTCCTCAACTTCACGACCGGCTCCGTGAACCGGCTCGCCGGGGCGACCAGCCCGTACCTCCGCCAGCACGCGGACAACCCGGTCGACTGGTACCCGTGGGGCGAAGAGGCGTTCGGAAAGGCGCGCGCCGAAGACAAGCCGCTCTTCGTCTCGATCGGGTACGCGGCATGCCACTGGTGCCACGTGATGGCGCACGAGAGCTTCGACGACCCCGACGTCGCAGCGGACCTCTCACGTTCGTTCGTCTCGGTGAAGGTGGACCGAGAAGAACGACCGGACGTCGACACCGTGTACATGTCCGCCGTGCAGGCGATGACCGGATCCGGCGGATGGCCGATGTCCGTGTTCTGCACCCCCGACGGGCGCCCCTTCTTCGCCGGCACGTACTTTCCGCCTCGCGACCGATACAACCTGCCGTCGTTCCGCCGGGTCCTCGAGGCGGTGCGCGAGGCGTGGAGCGAGCGCCGCGACGACGTCGAGGGACAGGCGGACGCACTGGCGGCGGCGCTCGAGCGCGAGGCGCGCGCCGTCGACGTCCTCGGCGTCGCGCACGGCAACGTCGAAGAGAGCGATGCCGCCGGCTCCGCCACATTCGTGCACACGCCGTCCTCGTCGGACGTTCTCTCGAACGCCGTGCGCGAGCTCGAGGCGCGCTTCGACCGCCGCTGGGGCGGCTTCGGGCCTGCGCCAAAGTTTCCCCGGCCCTCGCTCGTCGAGATCTGCCTTCGGCACCACCTTCGGACGGGGGACCGGTCCGCGCTCGAGATGGCGACGACGACGCTCGACGCGATGGCGGCCGGCGGCATCTACGACCACCTGCAGGGTGGCTTCGCGCGCTATTCCACCGACGGCCGCTGGCTCGTCCCGCATTTCGAGAAGATGCTCACGGACCAGGCGCTGCTCGCGCGGACCTACGTGCGCGCGTGGCAGGTGACGGGCAACTCCGCCTACCTGCAGATCGCCACCGAGACCATCGACGCGGTCTGCACGACGATGGCGTCCCCCGGTGGCGCCTTCTGTTCGTCGATCGACGCGGACGCAGCCGGCGTCGAGGGCGGGCACGCGACCTGGACCCGCGCCGAGGTCTCCCGGGTACTTGACGACGCCGGCATGGAGGAGCTCGCCGACGCCGTCTGTGCGTGGTACGGCGTCGATGAGGGCTCCGAGACGCTCGAGGGCCGCTCGGTGCTGCACCGTCCTCTGCACGCACCGCTCGAACGGCCTCCGGACATCGAGGCGGCCCGCCGGGCGCTCCTCGCCGCCCGCCTAGCGCGGCCACAACCGGCGCGCGACGACAAGGTGCTCACCGAGTGGAACGCGATGTTCGTCGCCTGCCTCGCGGAGGCGGCCGCGGCGTGCGGGAACACGGCCTGGACGGGGACCGCCGAGCACGCGGCTGAGACGCTCCTCGAGCGCAACCGCCGACCGGACGGCCGGTGGCTCCGGGCGGCGGGCGGGGCGGTGCCCGGTTTCGCGACCGACTACGGGTGGACCCTCGAGTGCTTCGTGCGGCTCGGGGAGCTCACGGGGAGCGCGATCTGGACCGAGCGGGCGACCGACGTCGCGACCTCGATGCTCGAGCTCTTCTGGGACGGGGAGGCGGGCGGGTTCTTCACGACCGGACGAGACGCCGAACGCCTCATCGTCCGCACGAAGGAGATCGTCGACGGGGCCGTCCCGTCCGCCAACGCCGTCGGCGCGCTCGCACTCGGCCGACTCGCCGCGCTCACCGGCGAGGCCCGCTTCGAAGAGCCGGCGGAGCGAGTGATCGAACTCGTCACCCCTCTCTTGGCCGATCAACCGACCACGGTCGCCGACGCGGTGGCGGCGTGGGCGCTGCTCGACGACGGCGCGCAGGTCGTGGTCTCCGGGGATCGCCCGGACCTGCTCGCCGCGGTGCGCGCGCACTGGCTGCCCGACGCCGTGCTCGCGTGGGGCGAGCCCGCCTCCGGCGCGCTTTGGGAAGGACGGGCGACGGGCGCGGGCTATGTGTGCCGTCGCTTCGTCTGCGACGCCCCCGCTCGCGACGTCTCCACGCTCGAGTCCCAGTTGGTCCACCTCGGAGCGCGTCCCCCCAGATAGTCTCCTCCGAAGCCTCCGACAGGGGCTGGGTACCGAGCGGCGGGCTGAAGGCGCGAGCGAGGAGGAACGGCGGTGCGGGGATCTCGGGGACGTCATGCACCGGCACACGCGCGACGCGACACGGGTACGACCGGTCGTGGGCCGCGCCGCGAGGCACCGGACGGAGCACCTCGGGCGCAGCGCGCGTCACCGGTCCTCGGCTGGCACCCGGCCGGCGACGTGACCTTGGATGGCGGGAGTTCGGACGCGCCGATGAGAGGACGCGGGTGGGACGTTGGTGAGCGGGATGATGGCGGAGCGGCGGAGTCCTCGAGGGTCGCGGTGCTCGAGCGCGCACCGGCTGAGCTCTCGGTCCCCGGTGTCGAGCTCGCCGAGGGTCCCGACGTCGGCGACCCCGACGGAGATCGACGCCGAAGGGGGCGTCGGGAGGCCGGACGGAGGCGTCCGGTCACCGGGCGCGCCCTCCTCCGTGGCGTGACCCCGCGCGACCGCAGCCTGGTCGTCGGAGGCGCCCGGCTTCGCCTCCTCGTGCTGGCGTGCACGAGCGAGGACACGACGGCCGTCGACGTCGCGTCGGGAGCCCTCCTCCGGCTGCGCATTCCCTGGCCCGGCGGCCACGAGCCGGACCTCGCACCCTTCGACGTCGTCGAAGCGACGCTGGCGGACGATCCTGAGCGGGACGACCTCGCCCAGCCCGAGGCCGCGACCGCCTCGTCGCTCCCCCGGCTCGTGGGCTCGGTGCGCGGGCGACGGGCGCGTCGGATGCTGGCCCGCCTCGCCGTCTCTCCCGACGGACCGCTCCTCGGCTTCCTCGGGCCGTCGGCTCCGTACTGGGAGTTCCGCGGGCTCCGGCCCTCGATCGCGCTCGTCCACCCCGCCCGTGGACCTCAGCTCATCCGCAGGCAGGCGGACGGCTCCACCTGGGTGCGCTTCGGCTGGGACCGCGACGACGTGTGGCTCCCCGTCGAGGACGGCCGGACGATCAGAGCGCTCGACGCGTCACGACGCGAGCGGCTCGCGGGAAAACCGCTCGCCACCGCGCTCGGCTTCACGCCGTACTACGTGCTCGCGACGGTGAGCAGCCCGCGCGACGGCCACTGCTACAAGATCTGTACCGCGATCCTCCCGCGCGGTTGAGGGGCGCCGACCCGGCGGGTCAGCGCGCGAACTTGCCGGCGGCGAGATCCTCGGCCATCGCCCAGCCGAAGGCGACCAGGCGGTCGCCGCGAGTCGGGTCGACACCCTCGAAGAGCTCGTGCACCCCGTCCGGCACCTTGGCCTTCGGATGCGAGAAGTCGAGCCCACCCGCAGCCGAACCGTCCCCCTTCAGGCGGAACGTACGGTCGTCCAGCTTGCCCTCGGCCCCGAAGCGCTTGGCGAGCCGACGGCCCCAGGCACGCTCCTCGCCGGACGCGCGCTGACCGGGCGACGGCACCACGTCGCTCAATCCCGCGAAGGCGCGGAATCCCTCGGGCGACAAGAGCCGGGTGCCGAGCAGGACGTCTTCGTCGGGGAAGGCGAGAAGCGCGCGGCGGAACTGGTCCGCCATGATCGTCTTCAACGCGCCGTCAGCCCGCGTCGTGCGGTCGACGGACGCGACCCCCACCAAGAGCGACGGAGTCCCGCCGATCCGCTCGAGCGTGCAGAACGAGTACCCGCGGAGCTTGCGTCCGTCCCGGACGGTGGTCACGAGGACCCACGCCTCACGCTCCTTCGACAGGAACCCGATGTCGAACCCCGAGGCGTTCACCCCGAGATCCGCCAGCTCCTCCAGCTCGGCGTCGCCCAGCGCGGTGCAGTCCTTCGTTTCAACCACCATCGGCATGCAGTGATTCTACCGGGCCGCCGACGAGGCTTCACACCCGTCGGATCGCCGGTCGCGCGCCACCAGCCGATGCCCCGCGCCCCGGGTGCCGGCGACGACGTCGACTACAGGTACGTCCCCGAGCGCGGCGCCGTCTCGCCGCCGCGAGGAAGACCCTGCTGGCGCATCTGGTCGAGCTGGCTCCGTGCGGCCATCTGTTGGGCGACGAGGGTCGCCTGGATCCCGTGGAAGAGCCCCTCCAGCCAACCGACGAGCTGCGCCTGCGCAACGCGGAGCTCCGCCTCGGACGGCACGCGCGCTTCGAACGGCAACGCCATGCGGTCGAGCTCCTCGGCGAGGTCGGGCGACAGACCCGTCGACAATTCGCGGACCGACTGTTCGTAGATCTCCTTCAGGCGGGCGCGTCCCGCTTCGTCCATCGGCGCCTGACGCACCTCTTCTAAGAGCTGGCGCACCATCGTCCCGATGCGCATGACCTTTCCGGGCTGCTCGATCGCCTCCCGGCGCTCTCCCCCGTCGCCGTCGGCCCCGCCGTGGCCGGGCCCTGGGAGCACTTCGTCGGGCGAGAGGGCCCATGTCGACGGATCCCCCGCCACTCCCGGCTCCTCCGGCGGCATCTCGGTGGTCATGGGACCGATGATGCCCACGGCACGGCCCCCGCGCCACCTCAAACGGATCGTCGGGAGGTCACGGCCCGCCCCAGGCGACGAAGGGCACGAACATCTCTTCGGGGGTGAGCGAGCCGTGCCGGCAGACCAGGCGCTGTTCACCGGTGTCGGCCGGGTCGAGGAAGGCGGTCGGCTCGAAGGGGACGAGCGCCACGTCGCCCAAACGGCGGCGGATCTCGGGGCTCGGCTCGCCGCCGAGCCAGCCGTCGCCGATCACGTCGTCCGCGCTGCGGACCCACGCCAGGTGCCCGAACGCTTCGCCCGCGGCGGCGAGCACGTCCGCCGCCGCCCCCGGCTTCGCGTGCAGCCAGCGGAACCGCCCCTCCCCCGAGAGCAGCGAGACGCCGTCCATCACCGCGCCGTCGAACACCTGGAGCGACGCGCCGACCTCCACCTGGCCGTGGTCGGCCGTCACCGCCAGCGAAGCCCCGGGGGGCAGGACGTCGATGACGTCTTCGACGAGGCGGTCCACGCCGCGGAGCTCCGCCTGGTAGTGCTCGCCCAGCCCGAAGGCGTGGGCGGCGCGGTCGATGCCGTCGTAGTAGGCGTACACGAAGGGGCAACCCGCCCCGAGCAGCCGGCCGACCTCGACGGGGAGCCCCGCGACGGTGTGCCACCCGTGGAGCTCGGCGTCGCCCAGATGGGCGGCGGTGAAGCCCGTCGCGGCGTAGTCGCTCCGGCTGACGACCGGCACCCTGACGCCGCCGAACACCGGCGAGTCCTGGAAGCGCCGCGGCGGGAGCGAGCGCCGGGCGTCCCGGCCTCCGATCCGCCACGCGAGCACGTTCAGGACCTCCCCGTCGACCGCGACGCGGTACCCCACGACGCCGTGGGCCGCCGGCGGCAGGCCGGTCGTGAGGCTCGTGAGGGCCGCAGCCGTCGTGCTGGGCGCGACGGACGTGAGGACCGTTCCCACCCCCGAGCAGAGCGCCGGCGCGAGCTCGCGGCGGGCGGCCAGTTGCTCGGCGCCGAGCCCGTCCACGACGAGCAGGACCACCTGCCTGGACGCGAGCACCGGCTCGGGCATCCACTCGGGCACGGCCGCGGCCCTGCCGCCGAGGTGACCGAGGATCCCCGGCACGACCCGGGTGAGACAGCGTCCGGCGAAGTCCGGGACGACGGGGGCCGGCTGACGCTCGTCGCCGGCGCGTGGGGGGGATCCGGTCATTCGACGCCTGCGGTCAGGTCCGGCCGGCCGTGACACGGCGAGACAGACCGGTGCCCGGAGGGGTCGAACGGTAACATGTTCGTGCGTGAAGGTGTCCACCCGCGGCGACTACGCGTGCCGTGCGCTCTTGTCGCTGGCGCTTCACGGGGCGACGACAACACCCACCTCCGTGCGCGACATCGCCGAGCGCACCGCACTCCCGCAGCCCTACCTCGAACAGATCCTGCTCGCGCTCAAGGGCGCCGGCCTCGTGAGGTCCAAGCGCGGCGTCGGGGGCGGGTACGTCCTCGCCCGCGACGCCGGGGACATCACGCTCGCCCAGATCGTGTCCGCGGTGGACGGCCCGATCGTCGCGGGCGACTTCGGCGAGCCGCACGAGAACGGCGCGTGCGACCACGAGGGGCAGTGCGTCCTCCTCGCCGTCTGGGCCGACGTCGGCGAGACGATGCGTGACTACCTGCAGTCCTTCACGCTCGCCGACATGGTGAGCCGCGCCCGCGGCTCCGCGACCGCGCTGGCCCTCCAGTCGCTCGCCTGAGGCGATCGCCGCGGGCCCGCCCCTCATTCGTCGGCGGCCGGCTCACCCGCCACGGGCTCGCCGGCTCCCACGTTCCACCGCTCGACGACCGGCGTCTCCCGTTCGTACCCGAGCGTGCACAGCACGCCGGCACCGAGCGCGAACAGCCGCCCGCCTGCCGGCGGCAGCCCGACCCACCGGGCCGTCAGCACCCGCAGGAGATGCCCGTGCGAGAAGAGGATGACGTCACCCCCGGCCGAGCGCGCCACTTCGATCACCCGATCCGCCCGCCGACCCACTTCGGCGGCCGTCTCGCCCCCCGGAACCCCGTCCGTCCACACCGTCCAGTCGGGCCGGTGCTGGCGGATGTCGGCCGTCGTCATCCCTTCGTACTCGCCGTAGTCCCATTCGACGAGGTCTTCGGTCTGCGCCGCACGGTCTCCGTAGCCCGCCAGGCGACACGTCTCGAGCGCCCTCGCCATGGGACTCGTGAGCACGAGCGAGGGATCCGGCACGAACTGCGCGAGCCGCCGTCCGAGCTCCTGGGCCTGCACCCTGCCTTGTGGAAGCAGGGGAAGGTCGGTCCGGCTCGTGTGCTGCCCCGACAAGGTCCATTCCGTCTCGCCGTGCCGGACCAGCCACACCTCCACGGCGCCAGAGGTCACCACCGCTCGGCGCCGCGCGCAAGCGCAAGCCCGGCTCCCCGTAGGGGTGCGGCATCGGCGCCGGCCGGAGCGGGCACCGCCGTGACCGGAACGTGACCCGGACGCGGGCCGCGGCGGACGGCCACGACAGCGAACATCTGATCGGAATCGCGCGGAATGCGCTGACCGGCATGGGCGTTGTATCTGTTGGAAGGGGTAGGGCTACAGAGGGATCGACGATGCTCGAAGGCTCGCCCCGGGTGGCACCGCCCCTGGTCGCGGGCAGCTCGGAGCGGGGCGCAGCGGCGAGGTGGTCCACCACAAAGAGCCAAGACGAGAACATCACCGTAGAAGACACGACGAAGAGAACCGAGAGACAGTCGACGAGAAGACCGTCGGGGAGACGACGAAGCACCACACCATGAGCACCCTTACGAAGACGACCTCAGGAACCACCGACAGCCTCGGGCTGTTGCTGCGAGACCTCGATCAGTACCCCATGCCCGACCACGAGCAGCAGATCGCGCTCGCGAAGCGGGTCGCTGCGGGCGACGACGACGCGCGCAAGCAGATGGTCGCCGCCAACCTCCGCCTGGTCGTGCACTGGGCCCGCCGCTACCAGGACCGCGGCGTCGACCTCGGCGACCTCGTCCAGGAAGGGACCTTCGGCCTCCTCCGGGCGGTCGAGAAGTTCGACTGGGAGCGGGGCTTCCGCTTCTCCACCTACGCCACGTGGTGGATCCGCCAGGCGCTCCAGCGAGCGGTCCAGCAGCACGGCCGCACGATCCGGATCCCCCTCGAGGTCGGCGAGCGACTGCAGCGCCTCGACGCGATCACGGCCGAGCTCGCCGGGCAGCTCGGCCGCCAGCCCACCGAAGAGGAGCTCACCGAGGTCACGGGCATGACGGCCGAGGAGCGGCGGGCCCTCGAAGACGTGGCCCGGGTGACGGCCAGCCTCGACCAGCCGGCGGCCGTCGACTCGTCGACCTCCCTCGGCGAGCTCGTTGCGCCGGACGACGACAACTGGGCGGAGCGCGTGGACCAGGCGATGGTGCTCGACAGGATCAGGGAGGCCGTCGACCGGCTGCCCGATCTCCAGCGGGACGTCCTCAGGTTGCGCTTCGGCTTCGACGGCGACAGCCCCGCCTCCCTCCAGACGACGGCGGAGCGCCTCGGCGTCGGTGTCCGTCGGGTCCGACGGGCGGAGGAAGAGGCGCTTGCCACCCTCTCCGCCGACGAGTCGGTCGCAGGGGCCCACGACGCCGCTGCGTGACGGTCAGTCGCGACCGAGGACCAACCGGAGGTCGGTCGGCAGCTCCGACGTCCAGCTCATCCGCTCGCCGCTCACGGGGTGGTCGAGGGAGAGCTCGGCCGCATGGAGGAACACGCGGCCCGGTCGGAGGATCCTTCGTGTCGTCCCGCCGTAGCGGTCGTCGCCGACGACGGGGTGGCCGATGGCGCTGAGGTGCACCCGGATCTGGTGCGTGCGCCCGGTCTCGAGCGAGCACGCAAGCAGCGTGGCGGGCGCCTCCACCGCCCCCTGCTCCCCCATCAGGACATCGAGGCGGCGGAGCACCTCGTAGGTCGTCCTGGCGGGGCGGCCGGTCACCGAGACGGCCATCCTCGTCGGCATCCGGTCGGACCGCCCGATCGGCGCGTCGACCACGCCGCGGTCGGAGGCCACGTGCCCCGTGACCAGCGCCACGTACCGGCGGCCGGCGGTGCGGGCCCGCAGTTGCGCGCCCAGCGCCGCGTGCGCCTCGGGCGTCCTCGCGACGGCGAGGAGGCCCGACGTCCCGCGGTCGAGCCGGTGCACGACGCCCGGCCGGGTCGGGTCCCCGACCTCGGCCAGGTCCGGGTACCTGGCGAGGAGGCCCGCCACGAGCGTCCCGTCGCGCCGCCCGGCGCCCGGGTGGACGATGACGCCCGGCGGCTTGTCGACGATGACCAGCGCCTCGTCCTCGAAGACGACGGAGAACGCGACGGAGCGATCGGGGACGATCGCGACGGGCTCGGGCAGTTCGACCGAGAGCACGGCCCCGGCGGCGAGTGGCCTGCTGCGGGACGCCACAGGGCCGCCGTCCAGGAGCACCTGGCCCCCGGCGACCAGCGCGGCCGCGGTCGAGCGCGAGACGCCGGTCAGGAGCGCGACGGCACGGTCGATCCGGACCCCGGACAGGGACTCGGGAACGGTCGCGACGAACGTTCGCCCGCTCACCGCAGCGCGTCTGGGCGCCGGAGCCCCGGGCCCGCGCGCAGCAACGCGAGGACGAGCAGGACGACGCCGACGGTGATGCAGGCATCGGCGACGTTGAACGTCGGCCAGTGGCTGAGCGTCACGAAATCCACGACCTGGCCGCGGTGTCCTCGCAGCACGCGGTCCGCGAGGTTTCCGAAGGCGCCGCCGAGGACCAGCCCGTAGGCGACGGCGAGGAGGAAGCGGCGCGTGCGCCACGCCAGGAGCAGTACCGCACCCAGGATGGCGACGAGCACCGGGACGATCCAGATGCCCGCGCCCGACAGGAAGCTGAACGCCGTCCCGGAGTTGAACTGGAGGTTCAGCCCCAGCGGACCGATGACGTGTTCGGGGCGACGGACGTGATCGAGCGCCCACGTCGTCGTCGTCTGGTCGGCCGCGACCGCGGCGGCCGCCACCCCGGCCGTGACGAGGACCGCGCGGGCACGCGTCAGCGCCGTGAGAGCCCTCCGCTCTTGCACGCGACGCACAGGCGGGCGAACGGCAGGGCCTTGAGGCGCGGCTTGGGGATCGGCTGGTGGCACCGCTCGCACGCGCCGTAGGTACCGTCCTCGATGCGAGCGAGCGCCGCGTCGATCTCCTCCACGGCAGCCAACGCTTGCGCGGACAAGGCGAGATCCCGCTCACGGTCGACCGTCACGGTCCCGCCCTCGCCCGACTCCTCGTCGAACTGCACGTCGCCCGGCTCGCGCTCTTGCGCCAGGGACTCCGCCTCGGCCCTCAGGTCGTGCGCCTGCCCCACGTAGACCGCGCGCTCGGACTCGAGCAGACGACGCTGCTCGGCGAGGAACTTCTCGTCGGATGCGTAGGGGCCGACGACGAGCTCGCGAGGAGCCGAGCCGTTCTCCGTCCTCCTCGAGATCGCGGCCAGGCCACCGGCGTGCGACCGCGTGGACTTTTGGGGACCCGAATGGGAGGCGGTCGACTTCTTCTGAGGCCTGGCGGCGGCGGGCGCCGTCCTGTCCTGCTTCGCGCCGGCCTTCGGGACGTCGGGCTTCTTCTGCATCGGCTGCTTGTGTGCGGTTGGCTTCTGGGTCGTCGGCGTCGCTTTCACTCCGCTCGTCTTCGCCGCCGGCGCCTTCTTGGCGGCGTCCGGTCGCTTCGGCGTCAGGGCCGGCTTCTTCGCCGCCGCCTGCTTGCCTGGTGCGCGGTTGTTCGCGGGAGGACGTGACACGGCCTTCGTCGGGGACGTCGCCGACGACGGACGGCTTGGCCTGCCGGGCGCGGCGTTAACCTTGGCGCTTCGCTTGGTCCCGGACCCCGCGGTGACGGTCGGCTTCACCGCGGGCCGCGGTCCCTTGGCGGCGGATTTTGGTTGCGACTTCGTCTTCGTCGCGCCACCCTTTGCATTCGACTTCGCCGCGGCCGCCTTCGTGGCGGCCGCCTTCGTCGCTGGCGACATCGGCCCTCCTCTCCGCCCGCAGGAGCCGAGACCCTAGCGCCCGGCTACGGCCCCGCGTGACGCGTCTGGGGGCAGGATTCGCAATCGCGGGCCACCGATCCGGGACGCCCCACCCGGGTGCGGTCCCCACATCGGAGCGTCAATCGGGGCGCCGGCCTCCTCCGAAGAGATCGCCGCCGGCCCTGGCACGCGGGCCGACCGTCGCACCCGCCGCCTCACCGCGCGCGGACGACGTGCTCGCGCCGCTCGCCGCTCCGGCCGTTGCGGGAGTCGGTGACGCCGACTGGGGCGCAGGCCCGGGACCCGGTTGGGCCGACTGGGCCGACTGGCTCGCCGAGCCCTGATCTCCGCCGAGCGGCTGGCGCCGGTCCGGGGACTGAGGTCGGCCGGCCTCGGGCCCCGGCTTGTGTTCCGCGCCGGGGCCGCGGGCGGGGCCGGCGGGAACGTGGTCGTCGAACCACCGCAGGGCTTCGGTCAGCGACTCGCGGATGCGCGTCCGCTGCTCTTCGACGTTCTTCGTCAACGTCTCGACCTCGTTCGACAGCCGCGACCTCGTCGTCTCCAACCGCGAGACCTCGTCGCGCACGCGCTGCTCGGAGTCCGTGACGATCTGGCGTGCGCGGTCCTCGGCCTGGGCGACCAGGCTGCGGGCGCGTTCTTCGGCCCGGCTCACGACTTCGGCGGCCTCGGTCTCGCTCTCGCGCTTCGTTTGGTCCACGAACTTCTGCGCCAGGAGGAGGGTCCGCTGCAGCGCGTCATCGGGAACCTGCCCCACGGGTTCCGAGGTCCGTTCCGCGGGCGTCCGCTGCAGTTCGGCTTCGAGTTGCCCGACGCGCTCGTTGGCGTGTCGCAGCCGCTCGTTGACCGCCCGTAGTTGTTCGAGCACCGATTCGGCCTCCACCGCGGCCTTCTCCAGGTACTCGTCGACTTCGTCGACGTTGTAGCCCTTCAGCCCGAGACGGAACTCGACCGTGCGCAGCGTCTCGAGGATCGACTGATTGGTGCTGTCCATGTAGGAGGAGTGTATCGCTGCGCTGAAGGGAGGCTTGGGATTGCCGACGCAGGGGACCGGCGATATTCGGGCCACACCCCGGCCTCCGCGGTCGGCATGTCGAACGGTCGGCGGAAAACGCCGGGCGCCCGGGCATCGGGCCCCAGCCGGCGACCGTTAGGCGCGCAGGAGCGGGATGACGACGAGCTCCGCGACGATGATCACCACGATGATCGAGAGGTCGATGCCCATCCCCCCGGCGCGGATCGGCGGGAGCACCCTTCGGATCGGGCGCAACACGGGTTCGGTCACCCGGTCGAGCGCGCGCACCACGCGGTAGAGCGCGGAGCCCGGTCGTGCGGGAAGCCAGCTGAGGAGGGCCCGCAAGATGAGGACGAGGACGTACGCCTCGACGAGGTAGGCGATGATTCCGAAGACGCTCACGGCTCAGAGGTCCACCGCTCAGGCGCGGCCGAAACCACGCTCCTGCAGTCGCTGACGCTCTTCGTCGGAGACCTTCACGTTGGTCGGGGCGAGCAGGAACACCTCGTCGGCGACCTTCTCCATCTCCCCGCTCAACGCGTAGGTCACGCCGCTGCAGAAGTCGATCATCCTCCGTTGGAGGTCGCGGTCGGCGACCTGAAGGTTGACGATGACGGGACGGTTGGCCTTGAGATAATCCGCGATCTCCTTCGCATCTCCAAAGCGCGTGGGCGCGACCACTTGGACGCGGGTCGCCTCGCCCGCGCTCATCGGACGGATGACCGGGGCCCGCGTCGAGACCGCGCTCGGCGAAGACAGCGTCCGGATGCGCCCGACCGTGGCGGTCGGGCGGTCCTCTGGCTCTTCGACTTCGACCGGCGCTCTCGTCTCGGACCTCGGCGGGACGGAGATCGCCCGGCGGTCCTGGTCGTCGAAGTCGTCGTAGTCGTCGTACTCGTCATCGAGCAGGCCGAGGTAGACCATCGTTTTCTTCAAGAAGGTCGGCATCGCATGTCTCCTCCGCCACCAGCGTAGTGCGTCACTCCCGGATCAGGGGGGCACTTCGAGCCTGCAACGCTCGCCGTCACGAGCCCTTAATCCGGTCGCCATCTCCCCGCCGGCCGGTCGCCGAACAGCGCGCGACCGAGCCTGACCATGGTCGATCCCTCCGCGACGGCCAGCTCGAGGTCGTCGCTCATCCCCATCGACCGCTCGGGCAGTCCGAGGCGGTCGGCGAGACCACGGACCGTGGCGAACGTCGTCCCCGCGTCGGGGCCGACCGGCGCGACGGTCATGAGGCCTCGCACCTCGAGACCCAGGCCGCCCAGTCTGCCGACCAGCTCCGGCACGCCGGTGACGGCGCAGCCGTTGCGTCCGGCCGCACCGGTCGTCTCGACCTCGACGAGCACCGTCGCCCCGGGTGCCCGGCGTGCGATCGCCTCGCCCTCCTCGAGGCGCGCGACGCTCTGCCACCACGACACGACCGGCGCGAGGTGCGCCACCTTGTTGCGCTGGATCCGGCCGAGGAAGTGCCAGCGCAACGCGTTGGGGTTTTCGCCGACCTCCCCGACTCGAAGGTGCTTGGCGAGCAACTCCTGTGCGTAGTTTTCCCCGATGTCGGAGATCCCCGCTTCGGCCGCCGCGCGCACGGCTGCCGGGCCGAAGCCCTTCGTGACCGCGACGATCCGCACGGCGGCAGGGTCGCCGCCGGCGTCGGCGATGCGCCGGCGTGCGTCCGCGAGGGCGGCGCTCACATCCGGACCGCTCGGTGGTTGCGGGTCCGGGCGCCCGCGCGGCGACGGGCTCAGCGAAGGAAGGAGGGCACGTCGAAGTCGTCGTCGTCGACGTCGACCCCGTTCTCCGACGCGTCGGCGAAGATGTCGAGGGGGACGGAAGCCTCGAGGCCGAGGGACTTGTCCTGGCTCGTCTCGGTCCGAGCCGGCTGCTCCCAGCGCTCGAAGCCCGCGGCGATGACGGTCACCCGCACCTCTTCGCCCATCTCGTCGTCGACGACGGCGCCGAAGATGATGTTGGCGTCTGGGTGCGCGACCGCGTGGATGATCTCGGCGGCCTCGTTCACCTCGAACAGCCCGAGATCGCTCCCGCCTGCGATGTTGAGCAGGATCCCACGCGCCCCTTCGATCGAGGCCTCGAGGAGCGGGCTCGTGATGGCCGCCCGGGCGGCGTTCACCGCCCGGCCGTCGCCGCTCGACGAGCCGATGCCCATGATCGCGGTGCCGGCGTTCTGCATCACCATCTTCACGTCGGCGAAGTCGGTGTTGATGAGGCCCGGCACGGTGATGAGGTCCGTGATCCCCCGGACCCCCTGGAGGAGCACCTCGTCCGCCATCTTGAACGCGTTCACCATCGAGGTCTTCTCGTTGGACACGCTGAGCAGGCGGTCGTTCGGGATCACGATCAGGGTGTCGACGTTGTCCTTCAGGTTCTGGATGCCCTTCTCGGCCTGCATCGCCCGCCGGCGCCCCTCGAAGGTGAAGGGGCGCGTGACCACCCCGATGGTGAGGGCCCCCAGGTTCTTCGCCACCTCGGCGAAGACCGGGGCACCTCCCGTCCCGGTGCCGCCGCCCTTGCCGGCGGTGATGAACACCATGTCGGCGCCCTGGAGGGCCTCTTCGATCTCCGCGCGGTGCTCGTCCGCCGCCTGCCGGCCGATCTCCGGGTCGCTCCCCGCCCCGAGCCCCTTCGTGAGCTGGCGCCCGATGTCGAGCTTGAGATCGGCGTCCGACATGAGCAGCGCCTGGGCGTCGGTGTTCGCGGCGATGAACTCGACGTGCTTCAGCCCCGCGTCGATCATGCGGTTCACCGCGTTCACCCCGCCGCCGCCGACACCGACGACCTTGATCAGTGCCAGGTAGTTGCTCTGTGACGGAACGGTCATGTGCTCCCTCGATGCTGTGGCGATCGCCGGCCGATCGCGGTGCTCGTGGCTTCGGAACGCGCCGAAAAGGGAGCAGGCTCCGCTACTCCGCACAACCACGTCTCTCAACCTGACGCGGAGGTCCACGTCACCTCGACGCAGCCCGCGGACACGATATGGGAGGCGCACGGTGGGGTCAAGCGGACGTCAAGGACCTCGAGCGGGGCGGCGCGGGTCCCTCCGAGGGGCGAGTGGGCCCTCGTCAGGGGCGCACGACCGGCGTCGCCGGCGCAGACACGTCGATCACGTCCCCCGCGCGCAACTGGGCCTGCGCCAGGAGGGCCGCCACGTCCTCGTACTTCTGGTGCAGGTTCGACGTCGACCCCAAGTAGACGGTGACCGGCGACGTCAAGTGGAGCGTCACGGTGCCGTCCGACGCCTCGGAGATCTCCCCCACCTGCGCGGCGAAGGCCTTCGGGAGCGACGAGGCAACCGCGACGGCGCCGCGCAGGGTCCGCAGCGTCGACCCCGGCCTCCCGGTCACGGCCGCACCCGAGACCTCGACGAGCCCAGCGGGCCGCACGGCGGCGACGGCGAGGACCCGTCCGGTGCGGTCGACGAGCGCCCAGCCGTGCGCCGGCGGCGGCTCCGCAACGACCGCCGAGGGGCGGCGCTCGGCCACGGTGATCCGCACCCCGTCGGGCCACTGCCGCTCGACGCTCGCCCAGCGGACCCACGGGAGGCGCTCGACGGCGGCCGCCGCGGCGGCGACGTCGACGTCGAGGAGCGGTGGATGGCGTGCCAGCCCCGCGGCCGCGGTGACCTGAGCCTGCGGCGTGTGCGCGGATCCGACGACCGTTATGACCCGTGCCGAAAAGAGGCCCGAGTGCAGGAGCGCCCACGATCCGGCGACGAGCGCGACCACGCCGACGACGGCGAGCGCCCGTCGAAGGCGACGGCGCGCTTCGCTGCGCAGGACCCCGGCTCTCCGCTCCCGGATCCTCGGATCGATCGACGACCCCGCGTCGGCACCACTGGGTAGGCCCGCGGGTCTCGGGAGCGTGGTCGTGGCGGTCGGGCGCTTCATCGGGACGCCTCCGACAGGGGCGGCGGGAGCGGGTCGTCGCCGAACCCGACGAGCTTCACCTCGGGTCGCAGGAGGACCCCGGTCGCGTCCGCCACGGCCCGCCGCACGTGGAGGATCAGCGCGAGGACGTCGTCGGCGGAGCCTGTGTCGTCGGCCTGGATGAAGTTGGCGTGCTTCTCGGAGACCCGCGCGGTGCCGAGCCGGAAGCCCTTCAGCCCGGCGGCCTCGACGAGCCGCCCGGCCGAATCCCCGGGCGGGTTGGTGAAGACGGACCCGGCGTTCTTCCCTCCCGGCTGGTGCTCCAGCCGCCACCGCACGATCTCTTTGATCGCAGCCCTGCCGGCGCCGGGCTCCCCGCGGCCGGCGGCGAACTCCGCCCACACCACGACCTGGGAATCGGCCAGCGAGGAGGTGCGGTAACCGAGGGCGAGGCGTTCAGGGCCGTCCTCTCCCCCTTCGGCGCTCAAAAGGTCCATCCAGCGGTACCGGAGCAGGCACGAGGCCGTGTCGGATCCGTGGCCGCCGGCGTTCATCTTCAGGGCACCACCGACCGAGCCGGGGATCCCGACGGCCCACTCGAGCCCGGTGAGGCCGGCGTCGACCGAGCGGCGGGCGACGACCGGCAGGCCGGCGGCACTCCCGGCACGGAGCATCGGCGCGTCAGCCTCGCCGTGGACCTCGATGGCCTCGAACGCCCCCCCGAGGCGCACGGCGACTCCGCGGAACCCGGCGTCGGCGACGACCAGGTTCGACCCCTTCCCGAGGACGAGGACCGGGACCGGACCATGCTCGTGCGCCGAGGCCATCGTCTCGCGCACGGCGAGGAGCTCGGCCTCCGTCGAGCAGTCGACGAGGAGGCTCGCGGCGCCGCCCACCCGGTAGGTCGTGAGGGCGCCGAGCGCCACGTCACGCCCGACCGGCACGCGCCGGGCGGCGAGGCGGGCCGCGAGGTCGGCGAAGACGTCCGCTTCCCTGGTGCCGGCGGCCTGCGCCGTCGCCGGTCGCGGCCCCGCCCGGCTCACCGCCCGCTCCTCAGGGCGATCAGCTCTTCGGGCACGGTGGTGAGGTCCCCCGCGCCGAGGGTCACACAGAGGTCGCCGGGGCGCAGCATGGCGGCGACCGCCGCGACGAGCTCCCGGCGCGACGACACGTAGACGACCCGCGGGTGGGCCCCAGACGAGGCGACCGCGTCGGCGACGAGGCGCCCAGAGACGCCGGGCATCGGGGCCTCGCCGGCGCTGTAGACCTCGGTCACGAAGACCAGGTCGGCCTCCTCGAACGCGTCGGCGAACGACGTGGCGAGCGCGGCGGTCCGGGTGTAGCGGTGGGGCTGGAAGACGGCGACGATCCTGCGCCACCCTCCGGCTCTCGCCGCAGCGAGGGTCGCCCGCACCTCGGTCGGCAGGTGCGCGTAGTCGTCCACGAACGTGACGCCGCCGGCCTCGCCGCGGAACTCGAACCGGCGCGGCACGCCGGCGAAGCGAGCGAGCGCCGCCCCGGCCGCCTCGAAGTCCGCCCCGATGACGAGTGCGCCCACGACCGCGACCGCGGCGTTGCGCGCGTTGTGCATGCCGGGGACCGCGAGCTCGATCCTTCCGAGGCGTCCGTCGGGACCGGTGAGGTCGAATCCGATCGAGCTCCTCTCGGCGGACAGCGCGCTCATCAGGTAATCGGCGCCGCCGGCCGTCCCGACCGACACGGCTCCGATCTCCGCCCCGAGCTCAGCGGCGACCGGGTCGTCGGCGCTCACGACGCGCCCCGATGCCGCCCGCAGGTACCGGCGGAACGCGTCGGTCAGGGCGTCGAACGTGCCGTAGTGGTCGAGGTGGTCCGGCTCGACGTTGGTGACCAGGGCGACCTCGCACGAGAGGTCGCCGAAGGACCCGTAGCTCTCGTCCGCCTCCATCACGAGCCAGTCGCCGCCGTCCCAGACCGCGTTGGTCCCCGTCTCGTTCACGTCGGCGCCGATCACGAAGGACGGGTGGAACCCCGCCTCGACGAGCACGAGCGAGAGCATCGAGGCGGTCGTCGTCTTGCCGTGCGTGCCGGCGACCGCGATGCACCGGCGGGCGCCCGCGATGGCTGCCAGGATCGAGGAGCGTCGGACGACGGGGATGGCCCGCCGTCTCGCCTCCGCGAGCTCGATGTTGGACTCGGCAACCGCCGGGGAGTAGGTCACGACGTCCGCCGACGCGACGTTCGCCGGGTCGTGCCCGATCACGACCGACACCCCGCTCGCCGCGAGCCGCTCCGTGACGGGTGACGCCTTGAGGTCGCTCCCGCTCACCTGATGGCCCATCTGGGCGAGCACCGTCGCGATGGCGCTCATGCCGACGCCCCCGACGCCGATCACGTGGACCCGCCCCGGGGCGGCGAGGAGACCGGACTCGAGAGAGCCGGTACCGGCCGGCCGGGCCGGCGGGTCAGCGGGCATGGGACTCCACCAGCTCGGCGATGCGGTCGGCCGCGTCGGGGCGGCCGAGGCCACGTGCGGCACGCTGCATTCCGACGAGACGGTCGGGATCGTCGAGGAGCTCGTCGAGCACCGACTCCAGCCGGGCACCGTCGCACCCGCCGTCCTCGAGGGCCACGGCTGCGCCGGCGTCCACCAACGCGCGGGCGTTGGCGCTCTGGTGGTCGCCGGGCGCCCCCGGCAAGGGGACGAGGACCGCTGGGGTGCCCGTGACCGTCAGCTCTGCGACGGTGGATGCGCCTGCACGGCAGACCATGACGTCGGCGGCCTGGTACACGAGGTCCATGCGGTTCTCGAAGGGGACCGCCCGGTAGGCCAGGCCCGCGATGTCCGCGGCATCGGACGCCAGCGCGTCGTCCCAGTTCCTCCGCCCCGTGACGTGGAACACCGATCGGTCCTTGCGCTCGGCCCAGCACCGCCGGAGCTCCGAGGCGGCGAGGTTCAGGCGACGGGCGCCGAGCGAGCCTCCGACGACGGCGACCGTGGGTCGTTCGGGCGGGAGGCCGAGCGCCTCCCGCGCGGCGCCGGCCCGCCCGGTGCCGCGTTCGACGGCCACAAGCTCGGGGCGGACCGCGACGCCGGTCACGACCGCGCGCGGGAGGGGCGTTCCGGGGAAGGCGACGGCGTTGGCGGCGGCGCGCCGGGCGAAGATCCGGTGCACCAGTCCGGGGACGGCGTCGATCGTGACGAGGACGAGCGGGACCCCGAGCGCCGCCGCTGCGAGGTCGGCCGGGAAGCTCGCGTAGCCGCCGACCGATACCACCACCCTCGGGCGCCGTCCCGCGAGCGAGACGAGCTCCTTGCCCGCCGCCCACGCCAACCCCGCGACCGCACCCGCATTCGTGGCCACCGCCTCGCTCCCCCATTTCCGCACGAGGCCGCGCCCGGGGAGGAGGGTGAAGGGAAAGCCTTCACCCGCAAGCAACGTCGCCTCCTGGCCTCGGCGCGACCCGACGAGCTCGATCGTCGAGGGGTCGTGGCCGCGACGCTCGAGCGCCCGTGCGATGGCGAGCGCCTCGAAGACGTGCCCGCCGGTTCCACCGCCCGAGACGACGGCGAAGGGGGGCGGGGTCATGCCGAACGCGCGGCGCGTGCGTCGGCGAGGCGGCGAACGTCGGCGCGCTCGCGCCGAGCGATGCTCACGAGCACCCCGGACGCAGCCATCGTGACCACGAGCGAGGACCCGCCGTAGGAGATGAACGGGAGCGGGATGCCGGTCACCGGCAGGAGGCCGATCACGGCTCCCACATTGATGAGCGTCTCGATCCCGATCCACGCGACGACGGCCACCGCGAGCAGGCTCCCGAAGCGGTCGGCCGCCCGTGTGGCCGCCCGGAGGCCGAACCAGCAGAACGCGCCGAGCATCACGATGACGAGCACGGCGCCGACGAGGCCGAGCTCCTGACCGACGACCGAGAAGATGAAGTCCGAATGGGGGTTCGGGAGAAACCCCCACTTCTCGGTCCCGTTGCCGAGGCCCACCCCGAAGAGGTGCCCCGATCCCAGTCCGATGAGGGACTGCACCACCTGATAGTTGGAGCCCGACGCGTGGCCGCCCGGGTGCAGGAACGTGAGCAGCCGTTGACGTCGGTACGGGTCCGCGAGGCTCACGGCCACACCGAGGACCGCGACGACGCCTGCGACCTTGAGGATCGGCCGGACCGAGACGCCGGAGGCGAGGAGGACGGCGAGGCCGATGCAGCCGAGGACGACGGTCGTTCCCATGTCGGGCTGCAGCAGCACCAGCCCGGCCGCCGCGGCCGTCACGATGAGCAGTGGCCCGATGACGGTCCGTTCGGAGCCCGCCGCCTCCTCCCTGCGGACCACGAGGTCGGCGGCGAACAACGTGAGCGCGAGCTTCATGATCTCGGAGGGCTGCACGTCGAAGGCGCCGAAGCCGATCCAGCGGCTCGACCCTGTCGCGGAGACCGCGACATGGGGGACGAGCACGAGGACGAGTCCCCCGAACCCGACGAGGATGAGCAGCCTCGAGAACCGGCGTAGCTTGCGGTAGTCGATCCGCGACATGACCACCATCGCCACCGTCCCGACACCGAGCCACATGCACTGGCGGATGAGGATCGACCACGCAGAGCCGTAGGTCTCGATCGAGACGACCTCGGATGCCGAGCCGACCATGACGGTCCCGAGCACGCACAGGGCGCCGACGAGCACGGAGAGGACGGTCGACGTGGGCAGGGACCGGAGCGAGACGACCCACCTCGCCGGGCGCTCCAGACGCTTCGACTGGGCCATCGGTGGGGTGCCTTTCGCGAGCCTGCCCGGTCTTCCCGGGCCTTTATCGTCGCGGCTCGCCGGCCGCCGGTGGTGGACCTCGGCGCCCCTCAGGGGCCAGTTCGCGTCGAACGACATCAGATCTTCGCCACCGTGAGGTAGACGCCGTAGAAGATCCCGAGCGCCAACGCGGCGAGAAGGCCGGCGAAGATCCACAGCCGGACGATCACGGTCGTCTCCGGCCACCCGCTCAACTCGAAGTGATGGTGCACCGGGGCCATGCGCAGGATGCGTCGATGGAAGACCCGGAAGCTCACCACCTGCGCGATCACCGAGACCGTCTCGATCACGAACAACCCACCGAGGATGGGCAGCAGGAGGTCGAGGTTCAAGAACAGGCAGAGCGCCCCGAGTCCCGATCCGATCGCAAGCGACCCGGTGTCGCCCAGGAAGATCTTGGCGGGCGCAGCGTTCCACCACAGAAAGCCGAGGCACGCCCCGCCGAGCGCGATGGCGGTCAGCGCGAGGTCGATGGCGTAGGCCGGCAGCACGTGGAAGATGTGGACGTGCCGGAAGATCCAGTAGCCGAGGATGGCGAGGACGGCGAAGCAGAACGTCGACGAGCCCGCGGCGAGGCCGTCGAGGCCGTCGGTGAGGTTCACCGCGTTGGAGGAGCCCACGAGGACGAAGACCGCGAAGACCACCCAGCCCGCCTCGCCGAGCTGCAGGCCCGGCGACGACATGCGGGTGAACGACAACATGGTCGCCGTGTGCGCCCAGTGCACGGCGAGCTCGGCGAAGACGACCGACGCCAGGACCTGAGCGCCGAACTTCGCGCGCTTGTTGAGCCCGAGGCTCCGCTGGTTGCGGACCTTCATGAGGTCGTCCACGGCGCCGATCGCGCCGAAGAGGGCGACGGTGAGGACGACGAGCGTTCCCTCGGCCGTGAATTTCACCTCCGTGCCGAAGTGGCCGATCAGGTAGCCGCCAGCCACCGCGCCGACGATCGCCAGTCCACCCATCGTCGGCGTCCCCGCCTTCGCGCTGTGCGTCGCGGGCCCGTCCTCGCGGATCTGCTGCGCGATCTGGTTCCGCTGGAGCCAGCGCATGAGGAGGGGCGTGCCGAGGATCGCCAGCCAGAAGGCCGAGGCCCCCGAGGCCATGATCGAAAGCATCAGTCCTCCCGGGCGGCCGGTCGGCCGAGCGCGGCGAGCTCCTCTGCGACCACCGCACGATCGTCGAAGGGGACCGTCCGGTCGCCGAGGACCTGGGCCGTCTCGTGGCCCTTCCCGGCCACGAGCACGACATCGCCCGGCGCGGCGGCGGCGAGCGCCAGGGCGATCGCGGCCCGCCGGTCGGGCTCGATTTCGGCGTGTCCCGCCGGGACGCCCGCGAGGACGTCGGCGATGATCGCGTCGGGGTCCTCGCGCCGCGGGTTGTCGGACGTGACGACGCTCAGGTCCGCCAAGCGAGCCGCGACCGATCCCATCACTGGTCGCTTCGACGGGTCCCGGTCGCCACCACACCCGAAGACCACGATCGCCCGCCCGCCGCGCGCGTCCGCCAACCGCCTCGTCTCCTCGAGCGCGGCTTCGAGCGCCGCGGGGGTGTGCGCGTAGTCGACGAGGACGTCGAAGCCCAGCCCCGACGCCGGGACCGCCTCGAGTCTCCCCGGGACCGGCCCGGCCCGGCCCAGACCGGCCGCTGCGAGCGCGACCGGGACGCCGAGGACGACGGCCGCCTCGGCCGCGAGCTGGGCGTTTCGGACGTTCACCATACCGCTCAGCGCAAGGATCACCTCGTGACCGCGCCAGACGAAGCTCGATCTTCCGACCTCGAGGACGATTCGTGTCAACTCGTCGGCGCGGACCGCCACCGTCGGGACCTTCGGCGTCGACAAGAGCCGGCGCCCCCAGGCGTCGTCGGCGTTTACGACCGCGGCCGCCGCCCTGGCGGGCTCGAACAGCGCCGCCTTGGCCGCGAAGTAGTTCTCCATCGTCCCGTGGAAGTCGAGGTGCTCGTGGCTCAGGTTCGTGAACACGGCGACGTCGAAGCAGATGCCCTCGACACGGGATTGGACGAGCGCGTGGCTCGAGACCTCGATCGCCACCGCGGGGCGCGGGCCGTCGGGGTGCCGGTCGCGGACCTGGGCGAGCAGCCGCTGCAGCTCGGTCGCCTCCGGCGTGGTGCGAGAGCCGGTGAGGGTGCCGACGACGGTCGAGGGATGCCCCGCGTGTGCGAGGACGGCCCCGAGCAGATGGACGACCGTGGTCTTGCCGTTGGTGCCCGTGACCCCTGCCGTGAGCAGTGACCGGGAGGGGTGCCCGAAAAGGGTTCCGGCCAGACGGGCCATGGCCGGGCGTGCCCCACCGGCGGCCACCCGCACCTGGACGACGGGGGACGGCACGACGACGGGACGCTCACAGACGAGGCCGACGGCGCCGCGTTCGACCGCTTCGGCTGCGTGCTCGTGGCCGTCGGTCGTGTGGCCCGGGAGACAGCAGAAGAGGTCTCCCGGCTTCACCGCGCGGCTGTCGTGCTCGATCCCGAGCACTTCGACGGAGTCCGGATCGCCCGACGTCTCGAGAACGTCGATGTCGTCGAGGAGCAGGCTCATGCGCACGGACAACTGCCGGGGAACGTGGGCACGGACCATCCGTGAGCCGAGGCCCCAGCGGATGGTAGCCGGATCACGTGGCGTCCTGGACCAACCGTGCCAGTGTCTGGGGAGCCTGTGCTTGCGCCTTCCCGTTGAGGCCCGGTGACGTCGGGACGTCGTACCGGTGCAGCGCATAGGACATGATCTGGGAGAACACGGGGGCCGCGACCGCCCCGCCGTAGATCGGGGTCGGGTGGTCGAGCATCACGATCGCAGAGAGCACCGGGTGGTTCGCCGGCGCGAATCCGACGAAGGTCGCGTCGAAGGCACCGGGGATGTAGCCAGCCTTGCCGTTTGGGATCTGGGACGTCCCGGTCTTGCCGGCGACGAGGTACCCCGGCACCGAGGCAGCCATGCCGGTGCCCTTGTCGACCACCTGCTCGAGCATGCTCGTGAGCTCCTGCGCGACGTTGGCGGGGACCACCCGGTGGCTCGACGGCCGTGGCGTCGATCGGACGGTGCCGTCGGAAGCGACGGTCCCCCGGACCAGCTTGGGCGAGACGAACACGCCCCGGTCGGCGATCGCGTTGTAGGCGTCGAGCACCTGCATCGCGCTCACCGCGTCGGTCTGCCCGATGGCCAGCGACGCGTAGTCGGTTGTCGACCAGTCGCCCGGGGTCACGAGGAGCCCGGGCGAGGCGCCGGGGAACCGGAGCCCTGTTGTCGAGCCGAACCCCAGTCGTCTCACCTGGGAGAGGAGCCGTGTCTCACCGAGTTGCTGGGCGACGAGCGACGTTCCGATGTTCGACGACTCGGCGAGGATCTGCGTCGCGCTCATCTGCTCGGTGGGGTGCGGTGTCGCGTCGTGAAACACGTCGCCGTCGATGATCCGCTGGTCTGGCACCGTGAAGACCGTCTGCGGCGTGATCACGCCGTCGGCGAGAGCGGCGGAGAAGGCGACGAGCTTGAAGACCGACCCGGGCTCGTAGAGCTGGGTCAGTGCGAGGTTCGACGCGGCTTCCTCTACGGGACCGCCGGTCCCGATGGAGACCGCGCCCGACGTCGGCGGGGGCGTTCCCGGCGCCGCGGCCGGGTGGGCCGGCGGAGTGGCGACGAGGTCAGCCATCGCGAGGATCTGACCGGTTTGCGTGTCCATCACGACCGCCTCGCCGCTCTGCGCGTGCGATGCGACGATCTCTCTTGCGAGATCCTGCTCGGCGACGTACTGCAACGGCTCGTCGAGCGTCAGTTCGAGCCCGGTGCCCGCCACCGCGGGCGTCTTGTCGGTGACCGACGATCCGGGAAGCTGGACCCCGACGGGCGACTCGAGCAGGGTCTCACGGCCGGAGCGCCCGGCGAGGAGCGTGTTGTACTGCGCCTCGAGGCCGGCATCGCCGGTCCCGCCCCCGTTGATCCCGCCGAGCACCGGCCCCGCGAGGCCGGCATTCGGCGCGACGTCGACCGAATCGTCCACCATCGTGATGCCCGGAAAGGCGAGGGCCGCCACCTTCTTCGCCTGAGTGACGCCGAGGTGGTGAACGAGCGGCACGTAGCCGGACCGCTCGGAAAGCAGTGGAAGGAGCGCAGCCTCCGAACGGTGGAGCAGCGGAGCGAGGGCCTGCGCTTCTCGGAGCGGGTGGCGCACCTGGAAGTCGTCCGCCACGACCATCTCGGTCGGCACCGAGGTCATGAGGACGACGCCGTTGCGGTCCGTGACCGTGCCCCGGAGGGCGGGCACCGTCACGGCCTGCGTGAGCTCCTCGCTCGCCTGCTGGGCGTAGGCCCCCGCGTGCAGAACCTGGACCTCGGCGAGGCGCCCGGCCACGACGAGCAGGGCGAGGACGATCGCGATGCGAAGGGCTCGGGTCCGACGCGAGAAGACAGCCCTGCGCGAGACGACCGCTCGACGAGCTGCGGTCCGGTTGCGTTGTGCCGGCTTCGCAGCCGGGCGGCCGGGAGACCGGGTCGCCCGGCCGGGGGTCGTCCGGGGAAGAGATCCGTCCCGACGCGGGGGGCGGGCCGGCGGCCGATCGGGGCTCCACCGCGGACGGAGGGGCGCTGCGGACCGCGAAGCCGGGCTCCGCGGGACACGCCGGGGCGGCGCGGTGGCGACGGGGGTCACGTTCCGGATTTCGTGGCAGGCGCCGTGGCGCTCGTCGTGTCGGGCGAGACCTTCGGCGCCTGGACAGGCGTACCCAGTGTCACGTGCGGCACCTGGATGACCTGGCCGGGCGTGACCATGTGCAACGTCGTCTCGGCTTCCCGGAGCACCCGGGACGGGTCGCCGAGGTTCGCGACGGAGACGATGTCGCGGCGGTGCACCACCTGTGCTGATGTCACCTCGGCCTGGACCGCAGCGAGCCTCACCTGCTCCTGGGCGAGGACGGCGTGTCCGACGACGACCGCAAGGAGGCTCGAGCTCACCAACGCGGCGGAGACCAGTGGAGCGACCCGATGCCTCCGGTTCGCGCGCGTCCGTGCGCGGACGACCTCGAGGCGGGCGTCCCCGGCGCGCGTGGCGGCGCGCGGCGCACCGAGGCGTTGCGCGGCGATGCGGGAGGCCGGGACGCTCATCGGCGGGAGCCGACCCGTTCGATGGCGCGAAGCCGCGCGCTCTCGGCCCGGTGGTTTCGGGCGACCTCCTCAGCCGACGGCCGGCGGGCGCCGCGGAACACCAGTTCGTGTTCGGGGTTCGCGCCGCACACGCACGGCATCCCGGGAGGGCACGTGCAGCCACCGGTGGTCGCCGCTTTGAATGCCGCCTTGACGATCCGGTCCTCGCCGGAGTGGTAGGCGATGACGACCACGCGACCCCCGGTCGTCACCATGTCGAGCGCCGACGGAAGGGCCGACTCGAGCTCCTCGAGCTCCTCGTTCACGGCGATGCGCAGGGCCTGGAACACCCGACGGGCCGGATGACCCCTTCGGCGGACCGCGGCGGGGATGGCGCGCGAGACGACGTCGGCGAGACGGTCGGTGGTGGCGATCGGTCTCGCCGCTGCGATCGCGCGAGCGATACGGAAGGCGAACCGACCCTCCCCGTTCCTCGCGAAGAGCTCGGCAAGCTCGGTTTCGCTCGCCGAGTTCACGAGGTCTCCCGCGGTGCGACCCGATGCCTGGTCCATCCGCATGTCGAGTGGCGCAGTGGTTCGGTACGAGAAGCCGCGCTCTGGACGATCGAGTTGGGCAGAGCTCACCCCGAGGTCGAGCAGCACCCCGACCACCGACGGTTCGGCGCGTTCGGACGCCGGCCATCCACTTGGATCTGCCATCGCGGCCTCGACGACCTCGCGCAACCCTCCGAATCGCGCTCGACGGACCACGGCCCGGTCTCCGAATCGAGCGAGCGTCGCAGCGGTCGCGGCGACGGCGTCAGCGTCGCGGTCGAGCGCGAGGACGCCCAGGCGTCCGTGAGCCGAGAGGACCGCCTCCGCGTGTCCCCCTGCTCCGGCCGTGCCGTCCACGACGACACCGGCAGGCACCGGGGCGAAGAGCGAGACGACCTCCTCGGTCATCACCGGGTCGTGTGCGAAGGCCTGGGCCATCCGCAGCCCCTCGACGAGCATGGCTCCACGGGGGGTCGGCCCACGGCGACCTCGGCAGAAGAGGGCGGAGGAGAAGTCTTCCACCGTGCGGGTCGAGGGGCTGCGCATGGTCCGCGGCGACTCCGGCAAGAGTCGGACGGCGTCCGGGCGGGGTGCCCAGGGGTTTACCTCTCGGTCCTCCTCTCGTTCGACTCGTTCCATTCGTGCGTCGCGAACGGACCGGGCGGCCGGCCCGGCGTCCTCGAACGCGAGGGCCCTCAGCCCTCCTCCAAGAACCAGCGCTCCTCCGGTTCCACGCGTTCGCGCCACCGGGCGGGGTTCCACAGCTCGATCCGGTCGATCGCGCCGTTCACGAACACGTCCCCCTGCAAGGCGGCGAACTCCCGCAAGCGACCGGGAATCGCCATCCGCCCCTGCCGGTCCACCTCCACTTCGTGCGAGTTGGCTGCCCAGAGACGGGCCCGGTTCCTCTCGTCGCGGCCCGAGGATGCGCGCTCGTGGGTGGCCCGCAGCTGCCGCTCGAACTCCCCCGGCGTCCACAGCGCGAGGCAGCCCTCCCGGTGCTCCGTCAGGTATCCCCCTCGTTCGAAGTCGGCGCGGAACTTGGCGGGAAGGATGACCCTTCCCTTGGTGTCGAGCGAATGCTCGTACCTGCCAACGAATACCGCCACCGGCTCTGTTCCTGTCCCCGTCCCCGCTCACGACGCTCCTCGGACGCTGCTGTCGACCCTGTGCTCCACTTCAAACCACTTCGCGCCACTTTATGCCCCAGAACACCACCGGTCAACTCTTTCGCGCCCTTTTCGTTCAGCTTTCGACACGGCGCGCCCACATCGACGGACGCGCGGCCCAAGGCGGAGCTCGCCGTGGCGACAGTGCGGCCGCCGTCGCACGGCGGACGAGGCGCGCGGCCGGCCGACGAGAGGCTCGGCGCGTGTCGAGGATGTCGAGCGGCGGGAAGCGTCAGGTGAGCGGTGCTGCAGGGACCGCGGTCACGGCGTGGACGTCCCAGGCATCCCCGTCGGGCAAGACGCCCGCCAACTCGGCGGCCCCCCATGCCGAAGGACGGCCGAGCGTGTCGAGACCCACCGCGGCCCCGGCGAGCGTCGAGCCGAACAGCCGGCGCGCCCGCTCGTCCATGGCGAGCAGCTCGATCAAGGGCGCCGGATCCCATCGCCGGTAGGCACAGCCGTGCACGAGGGCGCCCTCCCGGCTCCGCCACTGCGCGAGACCGACCACCTTGCGCCCACCGACGACGACCTCACCGGGACCGACGCCCGCGAAACACACGAGGTCACTCCCCCGGGCCGCCACCGCGGCTCCCTTGTGCACAGCCGCCGTCCGGTCGCCCAGTGCGGCCAACCACCACTCGCCGACGGCGGCAGCGACACGCCGAGGCTCGTCGGACCACAGTGGATCGTCCCTCGGGATCCAGACGTCCGCCCAGACCTGGCCACCCGGAGCGAGCAGCACGGCGCCACCTCCGCTCCGGCGCCGTGCCACCGCGACCCCGGCGCGGTCAGCGCGCTCGTCGTCGACGATGGTTCGCCGCTGCGTGCTCCCGAGCACGAGGACGGGCCGGTCGACCTCCCGGATCACCACCGTCCTCCCCCGTGGGCGGTACACGTCCACGTCGAAGGAGGCCGCGTGGTCGAGACCCGAGACACCCTCGAGCGGCCCACGTGCTGGACGCTCCCCGACACCCGAGCGTGTGCGCTCGCCGGACTCCGTCAGGAGGCAGCCGCCAGGTAGGGCTCCCAGAGCGGGTCGATCTCGGCCAGATGGCGGAGTCGCCACAGGTGGCCGTCGGGAGCCCACGGAGTGAAGGAGAGCGTCCAGCCGATCTCCGAGAGCAGCTGGTCCCCCTTCGTCAGATTGTCCCGCTTGCACGACGCCACCACGTTGGTCCATTCGTGACGCCCGCCGCGGCTGCGCGGCACCACGTGGTCGACGGTGTCAGCCACTTGCTTGCAGTACGCGCAGAGCCCCCCGTCGCGCCGGAGGACCGCCCTGCGGGTCAAGGGCGGCGTCCGGGCCCACCTCGGAATCCGGACCATCCGCGACAGGCGGACGATCGCGGGGACCTCGACGCTCAACTGAGCGGAGCGGAACACGCGCCCGCCCGGCCGAAGCTCGACCGCCTCCGCTCGACCGTCGAGCATCAGCACGACTGCGCGGCGCTCCGACACGAGTGCGAGCGGCTCATAGGTCGCGTTCAGCAGGAGCACGCGCTCCACGTCCGCAGAGGCTATCTGAGCACGCGGGCAAGCCGGCGCCTCCGGCGCTTCCTCCATTCGAGGTACTCGATGACATCGTGCACGTCCGGGCGCTGTCCCCCGTCACCTCCGTAGGCCGTCTCCATCCGGAAGCGCCAGTACGAAGGATCCGGCAGCGGCAGCCACGGCCTTCGGCGCCACCAACCCGAAGGAGCGAGCGCGACGGAGGCGGCGATGCCCTCGGCCCACAGGTCCGGCCGCGCGAGGAGCGCGCGCACGAAGGGCACCCAGACCCGCAGGTTCATTCCGGTGCCGCCCATTCCGCCGGTCGAGGGGCGTCCTCTCGGAGGGCAGTCCCGCGCCAGCCGACCTGCGCCGCGCCGAGCAACGGTCCGTCAGGACCGAGGGCACCCGGGACGATCCGAGCGTCCGAACAGAAGTCCAGTCGCGCCCGCGCCGCGAGCTCGCGCTGCGCGGCGGAGAAGAAGGGCTCCCCGAAGCCGAATGCGACCGAGCCCGAGACGACCGCGAGGTCGAGGTCGAGCAAAGCCGCCACGGATGCCACCGCGCGGCCGACGAGCGTGCCCGAGCGCACAACGACGGCAGGCGGCGCTTCTTCGGGCGGGCGCCCGGTCATTGCAGCGATCGCGGTCCCCGAAGCTTCGGCCTCGACGCATCCCCGGCCGCCACACGCGCACGTGCGCCCGTCGGGTTCGACGACCACGTGACCGACGTGCCCGGCATTGCCGAGCCGTCCTTCGAGAAGGCGGCCGTCGAGGACGATTCCGCCCCCGATCCCGGTCGAGACCACCATGGCGAGGAACTGGCGCTTCCCTGCTGCCGCGCCCAGGCATCCCTCGGCGAGCGCGAGCGCCTTTGCATCGTTGTCGACGTAGGTCGGCACCCCGGCGAGCACTCCCAAGCGGGCGCGCAGCGGAAAGTCACGCCATCCGGGGATGTTGAGTGGTGAGACCAGCTCGCCCTCCGGGCTCATCGGACCACCGCATCCCACACCGCAAACCGTGATGCGCGCTCCTCTCATCTCGGCGTCCCGCTGCACCGATCGGATGAGCGCCGACAGCGTTTCCCACAGTGCGTCCCCCGGGGCGTCGCGAGGCGTCCGCACTCGGCGCGCGGCGAGCAGGCGCCCACCGGCATCGGCGAGACCTGCAGCGAGCTTCGTGCCTCCGACGTCGACCGCCAGGGCGACGTCCGGTCCGGGCGCGAGGTTCAGAGGACGGTCAGCGTCCGCGGCGCGGCAGATGGGACCGGAACCACTCCCGGCCGCCGCTGAATGCTCGCTCGATCCCCGACTTCTCACCGGCGACCCGCCCGTGCGAGAGGTCTAGTCGACCGCTTTTCCCAAGGCGTCGCAGGTTCCGTTCGAAGACCACCGCGGACGCGAACATGATCGCCACGCCGACGAGCCCTGCGGCGATCGACTGCGCGTAGAAGGCGATCAGCAGCGCGAGGCCCGCGACGAACGTGAGCGCCGACCACTTGCACTGGCTGCTCGCGTGATTGTGCAGGGTCTTGGTCCGGACGCGCTCGGCGAACTCGGGATCATGGCGCACGAGCGACTCTTCGAGCTCGGCCAGGATGCGCTGTTCGTGCTCAGAGAGCGGCACCGACCGTCCCCTCCTTGTCCTCGCGCTTCCGCTGCACGGTGGAGGACCTCCTCGCCCGTCTCAGCCGCCGGTCGCTTCCGACGACCCCCGACAACCCCACGAAGTCTACGACGGAACGTCGCGCCGCACACCCCGGCCGGGCCGGCCCGGGAGCCCGAATCAGGACCCCTGGCACTCTGCACACCGGGCGACTCGCGACCGTCATCGGACCGGCGCGTTCCGCCTTCGCCTCCGCACGACCCGGGAGAGCAACGCCGAGACCGCGGCGCCGAGGAACCCCGACACGACCACGACGACGATCAGGGGCGCCGAGGCGGAGGCGAGCCAGAACTGGATGTGCACTCGCTGGAGGTTGCCGAAGGCGAACCAGAGCAGCACGGCCGACGCGACCCCGGTCGAGATCAGCCGCACCCGCCGACCGGACCGTGACCCATCGGCGACCGCGCCTCGATCCCGGCCGGCCGGGACGTCGCCAATGCCGTCGCCGACGGGTGTCGTCAATGGATCGCTCACGGCTGCCTCCTCCTCGTCTCGGCCCGCTCGCCTGCGCCGAGGTCCACCCGCTCAGCCGCTACGCGCCGAGGACCCCCACCGGGCAGGCGACGCCGGTCCCTCCGATGCCGCAGTAGCCGTTCGGGTTGGCCGCGAGGTACTGCTGGTGGTAGGGCTCTGCGTAGAAGAATGGCCCCGCCGAGACGATCTCGGTGGTGATCGGTCCGAACCCCGACGCCGTCAGCGCCTCCTGATACCGGGCCGCAGCGGCCTGCGCCGCTTCGAGCTGGGACTCCGACGTTGCGAAGATCGCCGAGCGGTACTGCGTACCGACGTCGTTGCCCTGGCGCATGCCCTGCGTCGGGTCGTGGGACTCGAAGAAAACGGCGAGCAAGCTCGCATAGGGCGTCGCCTTCGGGTCGAAGACGACGAGGACGGTTTCGGCGTGACCCGTCTGCCCGGAGCAGACCTCCTCGTAGGTCGGGTTCGGCGTGAAGCCGCCCGAATAGCCGACGGCGGTCGTGTAGACGCCCTCGACCTGCCAGAACGTCCGCTCGGCGCCCCAGAAGCATCCCATGGCGAAGAAGGCCCGCTCGGTGCCGGGCGGAAAGGGCGGCGCGAGCGGCGTCCCGAGCACGAGGTGCCGGTCAGGCACCGGCATGGGCTCGGACCGGCCGGGAAGAGCGTCTTCGCGGCTGACCACGTCCCTCTTTCTGCCGGTGAACAGACCCATGGTCGTACCTCCGCGTCCGAGATTCCTTCCGAGGCGAGGCCCGCAACCCGGAGACCGCGACCCGGGGGCCACCCGGGCGGGCTCGGCTCGGCGCGTCACCTTACCGGCCGGTTCGCGGCCATCGGCCGGCCCGGGTCGGTGCAGGGCGCCGTGCCGGTACGGTGGTCGCGACATCCAGCCCTCGCCCTGCCGAGTACTGCTGAGGTGCGGTCTGCACGAGCCCCCAGGAACCGTTGACCCGAACCCGACGTGAACGCAGTCGCCGTAACGCCGGGCTCGGACGAAGGGACGGTGAGACGTGGCCCCAATCCTTGAACGCAGCGCAAGTTCGTCGACGAGTCCACCCGACCACGACGCCGGGCGAACGGAAAACCTCCGGACGGACTACGACCGGGTGCGCGCCTTCACTGAGGAGCTCGCCGCGCCACTCTCCGCCGAGGACCAAACCGTGCAGTCGATGCCCGATGTGAGCCCCACCAAGTGGCACCGCGCCCACACGTCGTGGTTTTTCGAGACCTTCCTGTTGTCACCGCGCCTCGCCGGGTACTCCGAATTCGACCCTTCGTACGCTTACCTCTTCAACTCGTACTACGAAGCGGTCGGCGCGCGACATCCTCGACCTGAGCGGGGTCACATCTCGAGGCCTGGGATCGCGGAGATCGGCGAGTACCGCCGTCACGTGGATGCCGCGATGGCGTCGCTCCTCGGACGGGAACTCGCCCCGGAGGTTCTCGACCTCGTCGAACTCGGGATCAACCACGAACAGCAGCACCAAGAGCTTCTCCTCATGGACATCAAGCACGTCCTGTCGCGAAACGTCCTGCAGCCCGCCTACGCCCCGCTCCCGAGCGGCGCGCAGAACCAAGGAGAGCGAGCAGGCCAAGACGAACGGAAGGTCCGGTGGTTGGAGCATCCCGGCGGACCCGTCGAGATCGGACACTCGGAGCAGGCGTTCGCCTTCGACAACGAGACTCCGCGCCACGTGGTCCACGTCGTACCGTTCGCGCTCGCCGACCGTCTGGTCACCTGCGGCGAGTGGCTCGAGTTCATCGAAGACGGTGGCTACTCCCACCCCGAGCTCTGGCTCTCCGAAGGATGGGCGACCGTCCAAGAGCATGCATGGACCTCGCCCCTCTACTGGGAACGGCTCGCCGAGGACGGGACCATCTTCACGCTCTTCGGGCCACGGCCGCTCGACCACCGGGAGCCCGTCGTCCACGTCAGCTACTACGAGGCGGACGCGTTCGCCCGCTGGTCCGGCACGCGGCTGCCGACCGAGGCGGAATGGGAGACGGTTGCCGCCGCGACGGGCGCGCCAAGCGAGGCGTCGCACCGGCCCCACCCCCTCGACCCGGGCGGCGACGCGGAGGTGACCCAGTTCTACGGGGCCGTCTGGCAGTGGACCTCGAGCAGCTACAGCCCATACCCCGGGTTCCGTCCCGCTCCGGGAGCCGTCGGCGAGTACAACGGAAAATTCATGGTGAACCAGCAGGTGCTCCGCGGGAGCGCGTGCGTCACGCCGGACGGTCACGCGCGGCTCACCTACCGCAACTTCTTCCCGGCGGGGGCGCGCTGGGCGTTCAGCGGCCTCCGCCTGGCGAGAGACCTGTAGACATGGCTGCCCCCAGCGTGACGCTGGACGTTCACCTCGACGACGGCGCCCTGCGAGCCACGCTCGAGCGTGACGTCCGAGCCGGCCTCGGCGGGTCGCCGAAGTCCATCCCGGCGACCTGGTTCTACGACGAGGAGGGCAGCCGGATCTTCGAGGAGATCACGCGGCTTCCCGAGTACTACGCGACGCGGGCGGAGCGCAGCCTCCTTCGGTCGAACGCCCTGGACATCGCGAGGCTCGCCGGCGCGGACACGCTCGTCGAACTCGGAGCAGGATCGTGCGAGAAGACGAGCCTGCTCCTCGACGCGATGGGAAGACGCAGGACCTTGGAAAGTTACGTGCCCTTCGACGTGAGCGCCGTCTTCCTCAAGGAGGCGGCGGGCACGATCGCGAACCGGTACCCGGGTCTCCACGTGCACACCGTTGTCGGCGACTTCCTCCGGCACCTGGGAACCATCCCCGCCAGCGGGCGGCGCCTCATCGCCTTCCTCGGAGGGACCGTGGGCAACCTCGTTCCGGACCAACGGGCGCGCTTCTTCCGCGCGCTTCGCGACACGTCGATGCCGGACGACCACCTCTTGCTCGGCGCGGACCTCGTGAAGGACCGCAACCGGGTCATCGCCGCCTACAACGACTCCTCCGGCGTCACCGCCCGGTTCAATCGGAACGTGCTCACGGTTCTGAACCGCGAGCTCGGAGCCGACTTCGCCCTCGAGCGCTTTGAGCACGTCGTCCGCTGGCGCGAGGACGCCAAGTGGATCGAGATGCGCCTGCGCTCGACCGTCGACCAGCGAATCGCCCTGCCCGCGCTCGACATGTCCGCGCACTTCGACGCCGGGGAGGATCTGCTCACCGAGGTCAGTGCCAAGTTCACGCCGCGGGGCATCGTCGAGGAGCTCGACGGGGCGGGCTTTCGGACCGAGCGGCAATGGACCACAGCGCGCGACGACTTCCTGCTCACGCTCGCGCGCCCGGCCTGATCCGGCACACGCCGGGAGCCGGCCTCAGCCGGGTCCCTGTCTCAGATCAGCTTCTTGTGCTTGAGCCAGGTCTTCGCCACTGTCGCCGGCTGGTCCTTTGTTGTCGTCACCTTCAGGTTCAACGCGGAGAGTGTCGAGGTGGTGAGGGCCTTCGACACCTTGTCGAGCACGCGCGTCACCCCATGGGAGTCGAACGACTTGCGGATGACGGGGATGACGTATGTCGCGCCTTCGAGGTGCTTTGTGTCCTTCAGGGCGACGAAGTGGTTCGACTGCACGGCTCCGTTGCTGGAGAACAGCTCGACGACCTGAACCTCACCGTTCTTCAATGCCGCAACGGAGATCGGACCTGCCTCGTCCAACGACTTGAACGACGCGAAGTGGAGGCCGTAGACCTTCTGCAATCCCTTCAGGCAGCCTTCGTTTGTCGGACATTCCGACGGTCCGCCCAGCACCAGTTGGGAGGCGTGCGCCTTCAGGCTCGCCACGGTGGACAGGTGGTACTTCTTTGCCGTCTGCTTGGTGACCGCGAACACGTTGGTGTCGATGGCCTGGGCCCCGGGGAGGACCGTCACCCGGTACTTCGAGAGGTGTGACTTCAGGTACTTCTCCGCGGCTTTGAGCGTCTTCGACTGCGGAAGTGTCGCGTTGTTTCCGGCCAGGAAGTTCACCAAGGATCCGGCGTAGTCCGGCTCGAGATCGATCTGTCCCGACTCGAGCGCGGGAACCACCACCGACCTCGCACCCAACGAGGGCTCGACCTTGACGGGGTAGCCCGCGTGCTTCAGGACGTCCGCGTACAAGTTGGCCACGATTGTCTGTTCTTCGAAGTTGGTCGAGCCGATCACGATGGTCGGCTTCGACCCCGCGGATGCCATCGGAGCCGACACGACGATGGCGCCCGCCGCGAGGATCACACCAGCGACGACAGCGCCGAACGCACCCGCAGCGTTGCGCAGTGGCTGCTTCATTCCTGGTTTCCTCCTCGGTCAGGGCCGACGGGCACGCGGCGACGTCCCGACGTCGCGCGACAACCGGCCGCGGTCAATGCCCGTAGCCCCCGCCACGGAAACCAGCCTGTCACTGGATCGAAACGTAACGACTCGCGTTCGCAGAGTCAACCAGGCGGTTTCCCCACTTGTTCCCGATTCAGACCCGGGTCATCCGGCCGCGACTGTGCCGGTGCCCGCACGAACCACGGAACGGGTTCTCCGTCGGAGCGGGGCAGGGGTCACGAGGCGCTGCAGTCGCCCGAACGCCACGGCGACGAGGGCGGCGGTCACCGCCACCAGCAGCGCACCGCAGAAGGCTTCGACCGTGTCGTTCGTGTCGAGCCCGGCGATCACGTAGGTCCCGAGGTCCCCGTAGCTGACGTATGCGGCGAGGGTGGACGTCGCGACGACTTCGATCGCCGCAACGCGGACGCCCGTCGCGATCAGTGGCACAGCCAGCGGCAGCTCCACACCGAGCATCACCTGCCGTGCGTTGAGGCCCATCGCCGATGCCGCCTCGCGTACGTCGCCGTCCACCTCGCGCACGCCCACGTACGTGTTCGTGAGGATGGGCGGCGTGGCGAGGATACCGAGCGCGAGGAAGGAGGCGAGGAACCCGCCCCAGGTGAGCGAGATGCTCGGCAGGATCGCGAAGAGCGTGAGGAGCGCGAGCGTCGGCACGGCGCGTGCCGCATTGGCGGCGTTGACCGCGACGAGCGCTCCGCGCCCGAAATGGCCGAGCACCAGTCCGGCGCCACCACCGACGACCAGCGCCGCCGCGACGACGGCGAGGCTCAGTTCCAGCTGGTGCGCGAACAGCAGCGGGATGCCGTTGGGGCCGCTCCAGTGTGTGCCCTGACCGAGCCACGAGCCGACCTGGCTGAAGAAGTGCACGTCAGCCCCGGGCGCCGGCCGTCGCGCGGCGTCCGCCGCGCGACCAAGGGACGAGAAGGCGCTCGGCGATCACGAGCGCGAGGTCGAAGGCCGCTGCGAGGGCGACCGAGAGCACGAGCCCTGCGAGGACCTCACTCCCGTTGTCGGCATTGAACCCGGTCGTGATCAGCCGGCCGAGGCCGCCCAGCCCGATGAGGGCCGTCACGGTCACCAGTCCGACCACGGTGGTCACTGCCACCCGGAGCCCCCCGAACACGTAGGGCAGCGCGACCACGAGGTCGACCCGCACGACGGCCGAGAGCGGCGAATAGCCCATAGCCTCGGTGGCCTCGCGGACCTCGGGAGGAACGGCGTCGAGCCCGGCGACGACGTTCATGACCAAGATGAGCAAGGTGTAGCCCACCAGCGCGACCTCGGCCGTCAGCACCGACCCGATACCCGTCACCGGCAGGATGATCACGAACAGTGCCAACGACGGCATCACGTAGAGGGCGCTGGCGAAGCCGAACACCGGCAACCTCACGAGCCGGTAGCGCCACGCCGCGACGGCCAGCGGCAGCGAGATGGCCGTCCCGATGGCGACCGCGATGACCGAGAGCTCGACGTGCTGCCACAGGTCGGCGCGCACTGTCGGCCACGCCGGGAGCGCGCTCCACTCGAAGAGCCCGGCGATCATCGTCCCGCCTGACACTCGCAGTGACGTTAGTGCGGGGCGGCCCGTCCGATCAGCTGCGGCACCGCGTCGATACGCTGGGCCCTCCATGATCGTCCTGGACGGGGTGTCGAAAAGGTACGCGAAGGGACCCGCCGCCGTGGAGTCCCTGTCGCTCGAGATCCCAGGTGGCGAAATCTGCGTCCTCGTCGGCCCCTCCGGCTGCGGCAAGACCACGACCCTGCAGATGATCAACCGCCTCGTCGAGCCGAGCGGCGGGCGGATCCTCATCGACGGCGAGGACGTGACGAAGATGGATGCGGTGACCTTGCGGCGGCGGATCGGCTACGTCATCCAACAGGGGGGCTTGTTCCCTCACCGCCGGGTGGCGGACAACGTCGCAACGGTTCCGCGTCTCCTCGGGTGGGACAAGCGGCGCGTCGCCGAGCGCGTCCAGGAGCTGCTCGAGCTCGTCAGCCTCGACCCGGACCGATACGGCCGTCGGTTCCCGCACGAGCTGTCAGGCGGTGAGCGACAACGTGTCGGCGTGGCCCGGGCGCTCGCGGCCGACCCCCCGGTGTTGCTCATGGACGAACCCTTCGGAGCGGTCGACCCGGCGACCCGCCAGCGCCTCCAACAGGAGCTCGCCGAGCTGCAGGCGGCACTCACCAAGACCATCGTCTTCGTGACGCACGACATCGACGAGGCCGCACGGCTCGGCGACCGGATTGCGGTGCTGTCGAAGGGCGCGGTGCTCGAACAGTACGACGCGCCCGGAGTCGTGCTGGGCCGGCCGGCGACGCCGTTCGTCGCAGACTTCGTCGGTGCGGACCGAGAGGTCAGGAGGCTCGCGGTCGTCGCCATCGGTCCGAACGACCCGTTCCATCCGATCGAGGTCGCGCCCTCGACGTCCATGGCCGCGCTGCGCGAGCTCGCGCGCGGGCGCGCGGCGGCGTCCGACGTGCGCGACGCCGGCGCAGATCCGGGGACCGACGCCGAGAGCCTTTGGGCGGTGGTCGTGGACGGAGAGACCCTCATCGGATGGGTCGCCGTCGAGGAGTCGGCCGACGGGACGGCAGGCGCGCACGCGCACCCCTTCGCGGTCCAGGTTCCTCTCGGGACGTCCCTTCGGACGGCCCTCGCCGAGATGCTCGACCACGACGTCTCCTGGCTCCCGGTCGTCGAGGACGGCCGCTATCTCGGCATCCTCACCCCGAACCTGGTCCACGCCGCCATGCGACGCTCACTTCGAGAGCGCGATGACGTTCCTCCCCCACCCGAGGAAGTGGGACTGGACCGACCTGCCTCGGCGCTCGGAGCCCACGGCACGCGCTGAGGGCGTCGTGAGCACAGGCTCGCACCGGGCAGTCGCGCGCGGTCCCGGTCAGCCGGCGCCGACCCTTGCGCCTTCGGGACGGTTCGGTGCCGCCTCCCCGCCCGGCCGTGGCCCGGCTCCGCCCGTCGGAGGTGGGTTGCCTTCTCCCCTGCTCGCGTTCCACGCCTTCCAGACCAGGCGGTGCACGGGGACGAACCTCGGCACGTCACGCAGGCCCGGGATGAAGGGCACTGCGAGGAGGAGGATCGTGGCCACGCCGGTCATGTAAATGGCGATCAGGTCGACGTTCGCCGATGTGCGCCACCCCGGCAACTGGTACCAGAGCGTGTACAGCCACAGCCAGGGTTGTCCGGGGTAGCTGCCCGTCTCGTTCATCACTCCCCACTGTGAACCCGTGAGGTGGTCCTTCTGCGCGAGCAACGAGAAGTAGTTCCCGTCTTCCAAGAAGAGAAGGGGTTTCGTGTAATCGGTGCCGTAGAACCGCTGCTGTGCGAGGAGGTCGGAGTCGAGTGCGCCCGACCGCGCGAGCGTCAGCTCGCCTGCGATCATGACCGGCACCGGCCCATCGTTGGCTCTCGGCACACGAGGCACGCCCTCTCTGAACGTGACCTTCGTCACGGCCTTCAGGTACGCGTTGGCCCACGCGCGTTGCGTGGCGGGTGCGGCGCCGGCGTACCGTCCGAGCGCGCGTCCGACGGCAGGATCGGTCGCGGCCAGCTTGCCGAGCGGCGAGAGCACGAACGTCTTCGCGGCATTGATCGGCTGCGTGACGCCGACGAGCATCTGCCACGAGACGATGATGCGCTGCGACGCTGTGGGCGTGTGGTTGTAGGGCGGTCCGTAGGTCGCCGTCTCGCTCGTCCCCGCGAGTTCGCTCGCCGTCGTCCCCATGAAGTCGGCGGGCGCGATCTTCGCCCACGACTGCACCGTCACCGGCGGCTCGTCCGGCGAGGAGAGGAGGGCCGAGAGAAGCACGACGAGGAGCAGGACGACGGCTCCTGCGACGGTCGCTTCCTTCAAGATGTCGTAGCGGCGCTTGGGTCCCTTCCACTCCGCCCCGTCGGCGGCTGCGGCGGCGCGTCGGGCGAGGCGGCCGCGTGCAGGACGTGCGGGCAACGGGTGCGAGACACCCCGCACACGGACCAACAGGACGTGCGCGCCGACGATCGCGACGAGGACAAGTGGCACGAGGACGATGTGCCACATGAGCATCTGGCCGAAGTTCATGAGATTGAAGAAGGACCCGAGCCCGGTCGCGTTGATCGCGTCCTTCCCGTTGGTGGAGATCCACTGGGCGTCGAAGTTCTGCTGGGAGAGGTACCCGGTGAAGCACTCGACGATCGACGCGATGAACGCCACGACCCCGGTCACCCAGGTCATCGCCCGTCGGCCGCGCCAGGCGGCCATCCAGAATTTGCCCCAGAGGTGGATGACCATGAAGGCCATGAACAGCTCGACGCTCCAGAGATGGAGGCTGTTGAAGAAGTGCCCGACCGGGTCGTAGTGCCACCAGTCGGGGCCACCGAGGGCGAGGGCGAACCCCGACACGATCGCGATTCCGAGCGCGGCGAGGGTCGCGACACCGAAGACGTAGATCCACGACGCGACGTAGGCAGGCTGGGTGTCGGGCAGCAGCTTGCCGGGCGGAAGGATCCGCATGCCGAAGTGGCGCAGGCGCGCCGTCCACATGGTGGGATCGCCAGCGTCACCCTCCGCCGCTGAGCCGTCGCTGCTTCCGTCGACAACCGTCGCGAGCCCGCTGCGAGCGGCGGCCGCAGCAGGACCGCTGCCGGCGACATCCGCGGCCCGCGCCCCTTCGAGCGACGGGTCTGACTGCACCGCGCCCGCGCCTCGGGCACGGCCCCGTCGCCCGTGCGGGAACGGGAGCACGAGCGCCGCGCCGAAGATCACGACCATGACGCAGATCAGGACGAGGTTGGAGACGGAGACCTGGAAGATCGACCAGTGGACGTAGCTTCCCGGCGCGTTCAGGTCGACGGCAGCAGCGAGGTTCGGGCCCATGGGGGCCAGTTTGGAGGTCCGGGGCGGGCCGCTGGCAGGGCCATAGGTCCCGTCCGACGGGACCTTGGTCCCGGAATCGTCGACACGGGGGCTGCCGGACGCAACCCTGCGGCTGGAGCGTCAGCCCCCGGCGCTCGAGCACACGGACGGCGCCAGCCAGGGACGCCGGCGGCCGAGCGGCCCGAAGGGTGACGGGCTAGGGATTCAACGCGATCGCGGCTTCCGGTGTCACCGCTCTGAAGCTGAAGGACTCCTCGAGGTAGAGGTGCACCTGCTGCTCGTCGTGGTGGTCGTAGCCGATCGAGAGGTCTTGACCGCACTCGAAGACGAAGTCGCCGCCCCGCAAGCTGACGACCACGGCTCCGCGCAAACCTGGAGCCCAGACGATGGGTCCACCGAGGATTTGGCGCAGATGGTCGAAGACCACCAGCCCGCCGTGCTCGGTCGTCTCGACGACGCCCGTATAGCCGTCTGGTCCGAGCGCCAGGCCGTAGGGACCGCTGATCCCTGCCGTCATGAGCGTCTCGACCGCTTTGGCGACGCGGAAGGGGTACTCCGCGTAGGACGAACCGAGGCTCGCCGGCGGATGCGGCGAAGAACCTGCGATACCCGAGAGGCCGGCCTCCTCCCACCCGTGGAAGACGGCGACGTTCTCCGCGTGGGCGACGTGACGCGACGCTTCGTCGAGCGACCCGAGGTCGATGTCCACGGCTCCCCGCCCGGCGTCCCGCAATTCGTCCTGGGACACCGTGAAGGGCGCCCGCAGCTCCACGAGCGGCATCACCCGGCGTTGCCGCGCCACGAGCCCGTTCCCGGCGCCCGCGAGCGGCGCGCTCCGTCCGAGGTCCGTGGCGGAGTGGCGCCACCCGTGTGGGCCGGAGAAATCGACGAGCTTGCGTCCGGCCAGCGCCGGCGACAAACGTTGGCGCGCCTCGGCGTCGATCTGCTCCCACGCTTCCGAGGTGATCGGGGCGTGCTCGCGCAGCAGGTGGTTCACGATCTTCCTCCTTCGCCCTCCGGCCCATCTTTGACGCTGCCGATGCCGAGACCGCCGCCCTCCGAACCGCGACCTTCGGCCTCGGCTTCGATCTCGGTGATCGCGCCTTCGGTGAACAGGTACGTGCGCATGTGCCCGTCGAGCGTCGGGTCGTGCCTGCGCAGCCACTCGAGGAGCATCATCGCGTGCTCCTTCTCCTCGTCCCGGTTGTGGGCGAGAATCGCCCCAAGGTCGGGGTCCGTGGTCGCGTCGACCCGCTGGTCGTACCAGTCCGCTGCCTCGAGCTCTTCCTGGAGCGAGGTGAACGCGCGGTGCCGGTCGATCGTCTCGGGCCGGAGTAACTCCGCCGCCTCGTGCAGCCCTTCGCTGTTGGCCATTGATCCTCCTTTGCCTGACGTGCGCCGGTCCGCCGTCAAGGTACGACGGAGCTGAGGGGGCGACGGTACCAGTGCCTCTCAGAGAGGGGGCAGTCCAGAGTTGGCAACTGTGCGGGGGCCGCCGAAGCGGACAACTACTGCCAGTAGTCCTCGACGGTGTCGGCTGGCCGCTCCTCTGCCTCGTCCGGGTCGCGACCGGCGCTCCGGAGCGCGCGGCGCTGTCGCAGGAGGTCCCACATCTGGTCGAGCGTCACGGCGAGACGCTCGAGTCGCTCGCGTTCCGCCGCGGAGAGACCCTCGTCCGTCGCGGCGTGCGCCTCCTCGAGGCGGCGCTCCTCGTCGGCCAGCTCACCTATGCGGTGGATGATGTCGGCGTCTTCCATTTCGTCAGTCAAGCGCGGCGCCGGGCCGACACGCCACCGGCGGCGAGCGCCGCGGTGTCACGCGGCTGCAGGGACTCCGGCCCGAGCGCCCGTCTCGTCATCCGCACGCTGCGCGTCCGCGGCGTCGCCGTCTTCGAGCGCGGCGTCGAGAACGTCCCCGACGGTGGTCGCGAGGTGGAAGCGCATCGAATCGCGGACCTCCTCCGGAACGTCCTCGAGGTCGGGGCCGTTGCGGACCGGGAGCACGACGTCGGTGAGCCCGGCGCGGTGCGCGGCGAGGACCTTCTGCTTGACTCCGCCGATCGGGAGCACCCGGCCCTGCAGCGTCACTTCGCCGGTCATCCCGACGACCGGACGAACGGGCACCCCGCGCAGGAGGCTCACGAGGGCGGTCGTCATCGTGACGCCCGCCGACGGCCCGTCCTTGGGGACGGCACCGGCCGGGACGTGGACATGGAACCGCTTGCCGGCGAACGCCTCCTGGTCGATCCCGAGCGCCGCGGCGTGAGAGCGCACGTATGAGAGCGCGATCTCGGCCGACTCCTTCATCACGTCTCCGAGCTGACCGGTGAGGGTCAGCCCCTCAGGTCCCTCCGCCAATGACGCCTCAACGAAAAGCACGTCACCGCCGGTCCCGGTCACCGCCAGGCCGGTCGCCACACCGGGGACCGCCGTGCGGTCGGCAGCTTCGAAGAAGAAGCGGGGGCGGCCCAGCCACCGCCGCACGTCCCGTTCGTCGACACGGACCGGCGCCTGCGACTCGCCCGATGCGAGGGAGGTCGCGACTTTCCGGCTCAGCCGGCCGAGCTCGCGCTCGAGTGAGCGCACGCCGGCCTCACGGGTGTAGTCCGCCACGACCGCGCGCAGCGCTCCGTCCGTGATCTCGAGCTCGTCGTCCCGCAGCGCCGCGAGGGACAGCTGGCGCGGCAACAAGTGGTTGCGTGCGATGGAGACCTTCTCGGCTTCCGTGTAGCCGTCCAGCCGGATGACCTCCATGCGGTCGAGCAGCGCGCTCGGGATCGTGTCGACGACGTTCGCCGTCGCGATGAACAGGACCCGCGACAGGTCGAGCTCGACCTCGAGGTAGTGGTCGCGGAACGTGTGGTTCTGCGCGGGGTCGAGGACCTCGAGCAGAGCGGACGAGGGATCGCCCCGGAAGTCCGTGCCGATCTTGTCGACCTCGTCGAGGAGGAGGACCGGGTTCATGGTCCCGGCCTCGCGGAGCGCCCGCACCAGACGTCCGGGTTGCGCGCCCACGTACGTGCGACGGTGACCGCGGACCTCCGCCTCGTCACGGACGCCGCCCAGCGACACACGGACGAACTTGCGGCCGAGCGCGCGGGCCACCGACTCGCCAAGAGAGGTCTTGCCGACACCGGGGGGCCCAACGAGGGCGAGGATGGCGCCTGCCCCCCGCCCCCCGACCGGGACGAGACCGCGCTCGGTCTGGAGCTTGCGCACGGCAAGGTGCTCGAGGATCCGCTCCTTCACGTCCGAAAGGCCGTCGTGGTCGGCGTCCAGGATCTCGGCCGCTTCGCGCACGTCGAGGCGGTCCTCGGACTCGACACCCCACGGCAGCTCGAGCACGGTGTCGAGCCACCCGCGGATCCACCCGCTCTCGGGGTTCTGGTCACTCGTGCGCTCCAGGCGGTCGACCTCGCGATTCAGGGCCGCGCGGACCTTTTCGGGCAGATCGCGGGACTCGACCTTGGCCCGGTAGTCGTCGGGGTCGACGTCCGTCTCGCCCTTGCTCAAGTCACCGAGCTCCTTGCGGATCGCCTCGAGCTGGCGCCTGAGGAGGAACTCGCGCTGCGTCCGCTCCATCCCCTCTTCGACGTCGGTCTTGATGCGCTCGCGAAGGGTCAGGTCGGCGAGGGTGTCGCGCGCCCAGCCCAGGACCAGCCGGAGCCTTGCCTCGACGTCGAGCGTCTCGAGCACCTCGACCTTCTGCGCGAGGCTCAGGTCGGGCGAGTACCCCGCGATGTCGGCGAGGCGGCCGGGCTCGGTGACCTCCCGAAGGGCGGCCGCGATGCGCCGCTCGCCCCGGCCGATGAGGATGTTCTCGATCACGGCGCGGTATTCCCGCGCGAGCTCCTGGGCCGCCTGGCTCGGCGAGGGGTCCTCCACCGGCTCGGCCTCAACCCACAGCGCGTCCCCGGTGCCGGGCACGCCCGTTCCGATGAGGGCTCGCTGTTCGCCACGGACCACGATGGCCTCGAGACCACCGGGAAGCTCGCCGCGCTCGGTGATCTCCGAGACCACCCCGACGGCCGCGTACCGCCCCTCGATGTGGGGGACGAGCAGGACCTTCCCGCCAGCGGAAGCCGCCGCGTCTGCGGCGGCGATGGCCTCCCCGGACTCGAGGGCCATCGTGAAGACCATGCCCGGCAACATCACCCCGGACTTGAGGGGGAGCAGGGGAAGAGTCGAACGTTCCAAGGCCATTCTCCGATCTGTCTCGCCGTGCGGGCCGACTCACGGTCCCACCGGCTCACAGATTCCAACGCTCAACCAGCCTTGAACTATTCCGGTCCGGCCTCCACGGGGTGACCACCTCGGGCAATCGCAGGTTCCGAACGTCCGATGACGTTCGTCCCTTCCCCGGTCCGGGGCCGGGGTCGCAGGATGGGGTCGAGGGAAGCGAAACAGGGCCGACACCGGCCGACAAGGAGGAAGGGCAGATGACCTTGGCAGACCAGCACACCGGAGAGGCTGCGGCGAGGCGAGGCACGTCTCCTGGTACCGGCACGCAGCCGGAGCGCTCGAGCCAGCTCGACGGCCCGGTGGTCGTGGGCGTGGACGGCTCGGAATGTTCGAAGGCGGCACTCGCCTGGGCCGCCGGCTACGCACGCCTGACGCGCCGGCAACTGGCCGTCGTCATCGCGTGGCACTACCCCCCCGAGTACGGATGGGTTCTCCCCCTCCCGAGCGACTGGGACCCGCGGACCGACGCGCTGGCAACGATCGAAGCCGAGGTCGGTGCGGTGCTCGGCGACGACGGTCGCGACGTGACGATCTCGGTTGTGGACGGACCGGCCGGCCCTGCGCTCACCGAGGCCTCCAAGACGGCTTCGCTGCTCGTGGTCGCAAGCAGGGGCCGCGGTCAGCTTGCCGGGGTCCTGCTCGGTTCGGTGAGCGAGTACATGGTGGCGCACGCCCACTGCCCGGTCGTGGTCGTCCGAGGCCGCAACGACGACGCGGACGGTCGCGACCCGGCGAGCAACCTCACCGGCGAGCCCGCCGGCCGACCACGGGCCACGACCTCGGCCGGGCAGCGCGACGGGGCGCCCGGGGACTGACCGGACGCCGACCTGTCGCCCGCCGTCGAGAGCCAGAAGGCGCGTGCCGGTCCGAGGATGAGCCGGTCGCGAACGTGCGCCCTAAGGTGGCTGCGGAGCCGCAACGTGTGAGGCTCTGCCACACGAGGCTGGAGTGGCCCTGTCCGGCGATGCTCACCGAGCAGGGTCGTTTCGATCCGGAGCCGTGGCGGACGAGAACACCCCCGGCGCCCGGGGGCCCGGATCGCGGGGTGATTGACGGTGACGAAGCAGGCAAGTGGACCTCCCCAGCCCAACCGGGGCACGCCGACGGCGCCTCCCCCTCCCCCGGCGTGGCGGCATTACCTCTGGATCTTGGCCGCCGTGATCTTCGTAGGCCTCTTCTTCGTCACGCCGGCCACGCGAGGACAGCAGTCCGTCACCTTGACCTACTCGCGCTTTCTTTCGGACGTCGGAGCGCACAAGGTGAAGTCCGTCACAATCTCGACGAGCGGAAACGCTGCGGGCACGCTCAAGTCCGGGAAGCAATTCGTGACCACCATTCCGCCGCAGGCGGGCCAGGCGCTGCTCGACACGCTCCAGCGCGATCGCGTGCAGATCACCGCTCAGTCGTCGGGGACCTCGTTCGGGACCGAAGTGCTGTCCTGGATCATCCTGCTCCTGCCCTTCCTCATCCTCGGCTACCTGTGGATGCGTCTCTCCCGCGGCGCTGCGGGCGGTGGGCTGCAAGGAGCCCTCGGCGCCGGACGGTCGAAGGCGAAAGTCTTCGACGAGGAGCGCCCGAACACGACCTTCGCCGACGTGGCGGGGTACGAAGGCGCGAAGCTCGAGATCCGAGAGATCGTCGACTTCCTCCAAAATCCCGAGCGCTACGCCCGCGCCGGCGCGATGGCGCCACGCGGGGTGCTCATGGTCGGGCCTCCCGGAACCGGCAAGACGCTGCTCGCCCGCGCCGTCGCGGGTGAGGCCAAGGTGCCGTTCTTCTCGGTGACGGGTTCGAGCTTCGTGGAGTTGTTCGTCGGCGTCGGCGCCGCTCGAGTCCGAGACCTGTTCGCCGAGGCGCGGAAGCGGGCTCCGGCGATCATCTTCATCGACGAGATCGACGCGATCGGACAACGTCGCGGCGGGGCCGGCGCCATCGTGTCGAACGACGAGCGCGAGCAGACGCTGAACCAGTTGCTTGCCGAGATGGACGGCTTCGATCCCGCCGTCGGCATCGTGGTGTTGGCCGCGACCAACCGCCCCGAAGTCCTCGACCCGGCGTTGCTGCGCCCCGGACGCTTCGACCGCCAAGTGACGATCCCCCTTCCGACGCTTCCCGAGCGCGTGGCGATCCTGAAGGTCCACAGCCGCGACAAGAGGTTCGACGCGACCGTCGACCTCGAGGTCGTGGCGAGGGGGACCCCTGGGTTCTCCGGGGCGGACCTGGCGAACCTGGTGAACGAAGCCGCGATCATCGCCGTGCGCGACAACCGCGAGACGATCGGCGCGCAGGATTTTCAAGAAGCGAGGGACCGGATCATCCTCGGGCGCCGCGAGGGGTCGAACGTGCTCCTCCCCGAGGAGAAGCATGCGGTCGCGGTGCACGAGGCGGGCCACGCCATCGTTGCCGCGTACATGGACAAGGCGGATCCGATCGCGAAGGTCACCATCCTCCCGGCCGGCCAAGCGCTCGGGGTGACCGAACAGCTACCGCTCGTCGAGCGGCACCTCTACGGAGAGGACTACCTCAACGAGTCGCTCGCCGTCATGCTCGGGGGCCGCGCGAGCGAGCTCGTCGTGCTCGGACAGGGTTCGACCGGCGCGGCGAACGACCTTGCAAAAGCGACGGAGCTCGCGACGAAGATGGTCCGGGAGTTCGGCCTGTCGAAGTCGCTCGGACCCATCGGATACCCGTCCGGCGGCTCGGCCTTTCTCGGTGAGGGTGGCGCCGGATTCTCGACGCGTCCCTTCGCAGAGCAGACGCAGGCCGAGATCGACGCCGAGGTGTCGAGGATCCTCAACGAGGCCGAGCAGCGAGCGGTCTCGGTGCTGCAGCAGCACCGGGACGCTCTCGACAAGCTGGTCGAACTGCTCCTCGCGCGAGAGACCGTCGACGGCTCCGAGGTGTACGCGATCACCGGCCGCCCCGAACCGAAGGGGACCGGAGCCATCGTCACCGTCGGCCCGGGCACGTCGGGCGTCGCGTCGCACGGCCGCGCAGCGGCGTCGCGCGCGGCTGCGACGTCGCCACCGGGGACCACGCCGCCGACGACGAACGCCCCCTCTGCGACGCACGCGACCGAGCCGACGCCCACAGCGTCGGCGTCCTCGTGACCTACTCGGGCGGAAGGTCTCGAGCGGGACGGAGCGGCGGCAACGACCTCGCTTCTCAGCGCGGGAGGTAGACGCGCGCCTTCCAGAGACCCGTCAGCGGCACCATCGAGAGCGCTTCCCCTGCGGCGATCGACCAGTCGAGCACCGCTCGGTGCGGGCGCCCTGGCGCGGGAATCACGATGAGGCCACGACGCGCATGGTCCTGGCGCACCGTCCATCCGGTGGGCACCGGTACGCCGAGGGAAGCGAGTTGCGAGACCGCGAACCGTCCGCGTGGGTGCATGATGCCGACCGTCTCCCCGGTTCGCCAGTTCTCCTTTGGCCCGGGACCGCCGTCCGTGCCGCGCCGGCCCGGCATCCACGTGCACATGCTCACCGGTGGCTGTGCGGTTCCGAAGAGCGCCGAGAACACGCCCTGCGAGGGCTGTTCGACCGCGTCTTCGGGCACTCCCGGAAGGAGGTTGATCCATCCGTCGTGCGCGCCGGCGAGCCGATCCATCGCTGCGAGGACCTCACCGACGTCCTTCTGCGGGTCGAACTCGATCTCGTCGACCTGCCGCCGGCGCGCCATGCCACCTGTCTAGCTGGCCGAACGCCACCCCACCGCTGCGCCGAACGGTCCTGGACCGGCCTACACGCCGTCGCGCAGGTCGAAGACGAGCCGGGCGTCGACGTCGCCGCTTAGGACTTCTGCCATCGACTCGTTCACCTGTCCGAGCGGGCGGCTTTCTCGCACGATCCGGGTCCTCCCGTCGGCGTGGAGCTCGAACGTCTCATGAAGGTCCACGCGGGTGCCGACGAGAGAACCGACGACGGTGATGCCTTGGAGCACCGTCTCGAAGATGGGGAGCTGCATCGTGTTGTCGCGCGGGAGCGCGACGAGGACCAGGGTCCCGCGTCGCTTCAGGCTTCGAAACGCCTGTTCGAAGGCGGCCGGCGAGGCGGCGAGGGCGATCGCCACGTCGGCACCGCCGAGGGCCTGGATCTCGGCCGCGGCGTCCTGGACGGCCCCGTTCAAGGTGTACGCCGCACCCAGTTCCTTCGCGATCCCGAGCTTGTGATCCACGACGTCGACCGCTGCGACGGTGGCACCGGCGATGTGCGCGTATTGGACGGCCAGATGCCCGAGACCCCCGACACCGAACACCGCGACGAGATCCGACGACCTCGCGCCCGACACCTTCACGGCCTTGTACGTCGTCACACCGGCGCAGGTGAGGGGAGCCGCGTCGAGGGGGTCGACCGAGGCCGGGACGAGGCCGACGAAGGCGGCATCCGCAAGCGCGAATTCTGAGAAGCCGCCGTCCACCGTGTAGCCGGTGTAGCGCGCGTCGGGGCAGAGGGTCTCCCATCCCGATGCGCAGTACTCGCAGGCACCGCACGCCCAGCCGAGCCACGGGATCGCGACCCGGTCACCCTCGGTGAGCCGGGTCACCCCTGCGCCGAGTGCCGTCACGGTCCCGACGCCTTCGTGGCCCGGGACGAACGGAAGAGCCGGCTTGACGGGCCAGTCCCCACGCGCCGCGTGGATGTCCGTGTGGCACAGCCCCGAGGTCTCGATCTGCACGAGAACCTGGCCGTGACCCGGAACAGGGACCGGCCGCTCGTCGATGACGAGCGGCCGGTCGAACGCTTGAACAACTGCAGCCTTCACTGAGCTCATGCCGCCTTGACGGTGACCGTCGAGACCGACTTCGGGAACTCCTGGTCCGCCGGGACCCGGCGGATGTGCCAGAGCCCGAGGCCCGTGAGCACGAGCATCACGAACGCTGCGCAGAGCGCCGCGAGCGCTCCGTCGAATGCGAGGTCACCGAAGACGGAGAACCCGTACGCCTCGAGGAGCATTCCACGGAGCGTCGTACCACGGAAGGAGGTCTGCACGAGTCCCTGCAGCTGCGCTGTCGTGGGCTTTGCCATGGCCGCGGCGCTGATCTTCGAGTAGACGCCACCGTAGGGCATCTCCGAGAGGTGAATCCTGATGAAGTGTGTGGCGTACGCCTGCGCCTGCGCACCGGTCAGGACTTGCTGTCCGGCGTAGGGGAGCAGGTACGGCCTCATTGTCGGCGTGATCTCGGTACCGGCCTTGGCGTGAGCGAAGGCGGCAGCGGGCGGGAAGGTCACCTGCTGCATGGCGAGCTGGTTGTGCACTTCGTTGCTCGCGTAGCTGGATCCCCAGAGCAGGAGAGCGCCTGCCGCGATCAAGACGACCGTCAGCATGCCGCCGACGCCCGTCAGAATCAGGTCGAGGGTCTTTCGTTTCATTGTCCACCCCTTTGTTCGTTGCGTTCGGTTTCAGGGCTCCTGCTGACTGCCAGCAGATCGCTTGTTCTCAGGGTGCTCCTTCGGCTCCGCACTTCGGGAGGGAAGAAGGTCCCGCATCCCGTGGGCCGAAGGTCACTCCGTTGGTGTGAGCCACTCGCCGGGCGCGAGCACCGGTCCGGCGGCAACCGAGACCGGAGGCGACGTCCTCTGCTCCTGTGTTGCTGGCGGCGTTACGAGGCCCAGAACGTCGGGGCGATCCGCCGGCGAAGCATCTGCAGCGCTCGAGCCTCCACCTGGCGAACGCGCTCGGGGGAGATCGACAGCATCGCCGCCACGTCCGACGTCGTCCGAGGCTCACCGGTGCCGATCCCAAAACGGAGGCGGACCACATGAGCCGCGGCGGGAGAAAGACCGTTCAAGAGTCGCGCGATCTCGGGGGGGAGGAGTGCGCTCGTCGCCTCGTCCGCGGTGTCGGCATCGGGATCGGCCACCGTGTCTCCGAGCTCCTTGCCGTCAGCTTCGATAGGTGCGGAGAGCGATATGGGCCGCGCGCTCGCCCGCTGCACGGCGACCACGTCGCCCAGTTCCATGCCCGCTTCGGCGGCGAGCTCCGAGACTCCCGGCGGGCGTCCGAGGCGCCGCTCGAGCCGGTCGACGGCGAAGGCGAGCTCGGTCGCGTCGCCACGCCGACGCCGAGGCAGTCGAAGAGAGGACCCGTTGTCGGCGAGAGCCTCGAGGACCGACTTGCGGATCCACCAGGTGGCGTACGTGGAGAACTTGTAGCCGCGGCGCCAGTCGAAGCGGTCGACGGCGTGCATCAGACCGACGTTTCCCTCCTGGACGAGGTCGGCGAGATCGACCCCCCGGTGCTGGTAGCGCTTGGCGATCGAGACGACCAGCCGCAGGTTGGCGTTGGTGAACTGTCGCCGCGCCTCGGCGCCCGCTGCCGCCGTCGCCTCGAGCGTTGCCTGTCGTCCGGGCCGCCGCCTGGTCCGGAGTGCGAGCTTCGACTTCGCGATCTCTCCCGCCTCGATGGCCTGCGCGAGCCGCACCTCGCTCTCTTTGTCCAAGAGGGCATGCTCACCCAGATCGCCGAAGTAGGCGCCCAACAGATCCACCTCGGGTCGCGACGTACCCCTGCCAGACTCCCTTTGCGCTGCAATCGACATCGCTTCTCCCTCGTCGTCTCGACCGGTCGGACACGCCTTGAATCACCTTGGACAGTCGAGTCGTTGCCATGACCCGAGCGCCAGGGACGTTTGTCACGAGACCCGGGACGTTGGTCCTTTCTCGTATGGGGAGCGCTCGGCCCGGCGATGCCACACCCGGGCAACGCCGACCGGGACCGCACCGCCCACCGTCTGCGCACCGATGCCTGCGCCGCCGGCGCTCCCAAGACACACACCCCGCGAATCCCATGCAAGACTGAGCGTGTGGCGGTGCGCGTCTTCCTGGTCGACGATCACGAAGTCGTCCGGGCCGGCATCCGCTCGCTTCTCGACGCCGAGGACGACATGGAGATCGTCGGCGAGGCAGGGACGGCGGAGGACGCGCTCGTCCGCATCCCCCTGTCAAAGCCCGACGTCGCCGTGCTGGACGTGCGCCTCCCCGACGGTGACGGCGTCGAAGTGTGCCGGGAGATCCGCTCCGCGCACCCCGAGATCGCCTGCCTCATGCTGACCTCCTATGCCGACGACGAGGCGCTCCTCGCTTCCGTCATGGCGGGCGCGGCGGGCTACGTCCTCAAGCAGGTGGGCGGGCGTGACCTCGTGGCCGACGTCCGGACGGTCGCAGGCGGAGGCACGCTCCTCGACCCGAAGCTCACCGCCCGAGTGCTCGAACGCATCCGCCGGGGGCCGCAGGAAGACGAGCGGCTGGCCTCGCTCACCCCCCAGGAGCGCCGGATCCTCGACTGCATCGCGGAGGGAAAGACGAACCGCCAGATCGGTGAGGAGCTCTTCCTCGCGGAGAAGACGGTCAAGAACTACGTGTCCAACCTCCTGGCGAAGCTGGGCATGCAGCGGCGCACGGAGGCTGCCGTCTTCGCCACCCGCCTCGCCGAACGTCGCGCGCCGTACCACGACGGTGGCGAGCCGTCCGGCGGTTCCTGACCCGAGCCTCCTGAGGCGAGCCTCCCCGTCCCGAAGCGGCCCTCGGGTCTACCCAGCCGTCGCGGCCGGGGCGCACCTCTCCGGCACGGGGCCCGTGACGTGCGATCCGAGCGCTGCTTCCAGGTGTGCCCGCGCGAGCGCAGGCCGATCGAACCAGGACGGTGCCCAGTCGATCCCACGAGCGCGGCACAAAGAGACGAGTGCTGCGTCGTAGCTGACCTCTGATGCGATCCGCTCGGACGCGTCGTGGCCCGCCCCGCATCGCGACAACGCCCTTCGCCGGCGCTCGAGCTCGTCCGCGAGCGCCTTCTCGAGGTCGGCGCCGGGCTTGCCGTGCGCCTCCTCAAGCTCGCCCAGGGCAAGCTCCAACAGTTCGCCGTACATCGACATCTCGGACCTCGATGGTCTCTCGGACCGGGATGGACCTCTCCATCCCGTTCGCCTTTCAATTTCGCCCTCTCCGTGAACGTCCGGCAGGGTCTTGGGTCACATCCCTCGGCCCTTGGCGCAGGCGCGGACATGCGGCACGTCGTGGTCGTTGTCTGCGGGCCACGGCTGCTCGCATCGCGGGCGGTACGCGGATCACCCCCGTAGCATCGTCACGTGCCGTATCGCAGAATCGAAGACCCGGTCAGGTTGCGCCGGCTGCTCGAGGCGGTCCTCCTCCTCGAGACGGACCTGAACCTCCGGGAGATGCTGCGCCATTTCGTCGAGGAGGCGTGCTCCATGACGGGGGCACGCTACGGCGCGCTCGGGGTCCTCGATGAGACCCGTACCTCGCTCGCCGAGTTCGTGACGGTCGGGCTCACCGACGACGAGGAGCACGCCATCGGGAACCGGCCAACCGGGCTGGGGGTGCTCGGCCTCCTGATCGCGGAGCCGCGACCACTGCGGCTTGCGGACATCTCCGCACACCCCGAGAGCTCGGGCTTCCCGGCGAACCACCCCCCGATGACGTCGTTCCTCGGGGTGCCGCTCACCGCCCACGGCGAGGTCTACGGCAACCTCTACCTCACCGACAAGCAGGGCTGGTCGGAGTTCACCCAGGACGACGAGTGGCTCGCCCAGTCCTTCGCCCAGGCGGCCGGCGTCGCCATCGAGAACGCCCGCCTGCACGAGCGCGTGCGCGAGGTCGCGGTCCTCGAGGACCGCGACCGGATCGCCCGGGACCTCCACGACGACGTGATCCAGCGCCTCTTCGCCACCGGCCTGTCACTCCAGGCCGTCGCCCACTCCTGCCAGGACTCCGACATGACGGGCCGTCTCGAGCAGGCCATCGCCGACATCGACGTCACGATCCGCCGAATCCGCTCGGCGATCTTCGAGCTCGTCGGGACACGCGCCGGTCAAGGCGTGAGGGCGGTCATTCTTGCGCTCGTGCAGGAGCTCCGTTCGGTGCTCGGGTTCGACGCCTCGGTCTCGTTCGTCGGGCCGGTGGACACGGTGATCACCTCGGACGTCGCGGAGCACGTCTTCGCCGCGGTCCGCGAAGCGCTCACGAACGTGGCTCGCCACGCCCACGCCTCAGTGGCGACCGTCGAGCTCGCGGTCCGCGACGGCGAGTGCACCATCACGGTGACCGACGACGGCCGCGGGATGGGCTCGATGAAGGGAGGGACGAGGGTCGGCGGGTTCGGCATCGCCAATCTCAAGCGGCGCGCAGAGAAGCTCGGCGGCGAGCTCGAGATCCGTCCCGCCGGCGGCGGCGGCACGTCGATGACCCTTCGCGTCCCGATCGGCGACTGATTCCGACCGCCGGCTCCCGCGCCCGAACGGCCCCGCCGTGTCGTCGTCGAGCGCCGGCTGGGTCAATCGGGTTCGACGATCGTCCCCACCTTCCGGGCGAGCAGCAGCTCCGCATCCTTCAGGCTTCCGATCGCAGCCGTGCCACCGGTGGCCTCGACGAACCGGCAGGCGGCTTCGACCTTCGGCCCCATCGAGCCCGCAGGGAACTCGAGAGATCGCAGCGCCGCGGCGGTGGTGTGCCCGATCGGACGCGCGTCCGCGGTCCCATGGCCGAGCTCGACCGCGGCGACGTCGGTCAGGATGACCAGTGCCTCGGCGCCGATGAGCCGCGCGAGGAGCGCAGCCGTCAGGTCTTTGTCGACCACGGCTTCTACCCCTCGGAGTCCCCCCCGGCCGCGCACGACCGGCACTCCCCCGCCGCCCGCGCAGACGACGAGTGAGCCGTGTGCGAGGAGCGCACGGACGCTTTCGAGCTCCACAATGTCCGTTGGCTCCGGCGAGGCGACGACCCGTCGCCATGTGGAACCGTCCTTTCGGACGGTCCATCCGCGCCGCATCGCCAGTCGCTTCGCCATGTCCTCGTCGTAGGACGGCCCAACGAACTTCGTGGGCAGACCGAACGCGGGATCGCTCTCGTCGACCACGACCTGCGTGACGACCGCGGAGGCCCGCCGGCCGGGGAGCACGTTCTCGAGCGCTTGGAGGACCCAATAGCCGATCATGCCCTGGGTCTGCGCGACGAGGACGTCGAAGGGATACGGCCGCACGAGTGCCGGATCCTTCTCGGACTCGAGCGCGAGCAGACCGACCTGCGGGCCGTTTCCGTGGGTGACGAGCAGTTCGTGGTCACGTGCGATCGGCGCAAGCGCTTCGACCGCCCGCTCGACGTGCTGCTGCTGGACAACCGCATCGGGACGTTCGGACCGCTCCAGGAGCGCGTTCCCACCGAGGGCGACGACGACGCGCATCACGGCACCTCGATGCTGAACGCATCGGCCGTCATCGTGGCGACGAGCAGTGCCTTGATGGTGTGCAGTCGGTTCTCAGCCTGGTCGAAGACGGCCGACGCCTGCGACTCGAACACGTCGTCGGTCACCTCGAGGGCTTGGAGACCTCGCTTCTCGAAGATCTGGCGCCCGATCTCGGTCTCCGTGTCGTGAAACGCGGGCAGGCAGTGCAGGAACTTCACCCGGGGGTTGCCCGTGGCCGAGAGGAGCGAGGCGTTCACCTGGTACGGAAGGAGCAGGTCGATCCGTTCGTCCCACAGGTCGAAGGCCTCTCCGAGAGAGAGCCAGACGTCGGTGTAGACGAAGTCGACCCCCCGCACGCCCTCCTTCGGGTCGTCGGTGAGCGTCAGGGTCGCTCCGGAGGCCCGCGCCAGGTCGAGCGCCCCGGTCCAGACCTCGGTCGCCGGCTCCCGGCCGTCGGGGGCGGCGACGCGAACGTCCATTCCCATCAGCGCTCCCGCCGTGAGCAACGAGGCGCACGTGTTGTTGGACCCGTCGCCGACGAAGCAGACCGACAGTTCCTCGAGGGGGCGCGTCGCGTGGTCCCGCATCGTGAGGAGGTCCGCGAGGCTCTGCGTCGGGTGCCAGCGGTCGGTGAGCCCGTTCCACACCGGGACGCCGGCGAAGCGGGCCAGCATCTCGGCGTCGGACTGCGCGAAACCTCGGAACTCGATGCCGTCGAACATGCGCCCGAGCACCCGGGCGGTGTCCTTCGTCGACTCCTTCTGGCCGAGCTGGGTCTCGCCCGGCCCGAGGTACGCGGCGTGGGCCCCCTGGTCCTGGGCCGCGACCTCGAACGCAGAGCGCGTGCGCGTCGAGGTCTTCTCGAACAACAGCGCGATGTTCTTTCCCTCGAGCCTCCGGCGCTCCTTGCGTCCGCGCTTTTCCTGCCGGAGGACGGCGGCCAGGTCGAGCAGGGCTCCGTACTCCGCCGCCGAGAGGTCCGAGTCCCTGAGATAGCTCCGGCCGAGGAGGTCCATGGCCTTCGGGTGACGTGGTCTCACCATGTCGTTCCCCCTTCAGACGGCGTCGCGTTCGATCGGACAGGTCATACAACGCGGCCCGCCTCGGCCGCGCCCGAGCTCAGAACCGGCCACGGTAACCACCTCGACGCCGTGCTTGCGAAGCATCGTGTTCGTGGGCACGTTGCGTTCGTAGCCGAAGACGACCCCCGGCGCTACCGCAAGGTAGTTGGTCCCGTCGTCCCACTGCTCGCGTTCGGCGGCTCTCACGTCCTCGTCCGTGGAGAGCAGACGCAGGTCCCCCACCTCCACGGCCAGCGCGTCGGCGATCCCGTTCCACAACGAGCGGTTCTTCTCGACCCGGATCTCCCCCTGCTCGGCGCCCGGGCTGAGGGTCCAGCTGCGAAGGTGCCGGTCGAGATAGGGATAGACCACGAACGTCGACCGGTCGACCATCGTGATCACGGTGTCGAGGTGCATCGTCGCGTGCGACTTCGGCAACTCGGCGGCCACCACGTGCGTCGCCTGCCCCGCCTGGAACAGGCTCTCGGCGAGGAGTTCGACGGCCATGGGCGTCGTGCGCTCCCCCATGCCGACGAGCACGGCTCCATTGCCGATCACGTGGACGTCACCACCTTCGAGCGTCGCCGGTTGGTGCACCTGGTCGTCGTCTCCGTAGTAGCGGACGAACTTCTCGTCCGCGAAGAGCGGATGGAAGCGGTAGATCGCCCGCGAGTGGACCGATTCGCGCTGCCGGGCCGGCTTCGCCATCGGGTTCACCGAGACGCCGCCGTAGACCCAGCACGAATTGTCCCGCTGGAAGAGGTGGTTCGGGAGCGGCGGCAGGAGGAAGTCGTCCGCCGCCATCATCGACCACTTGAGGCTCCGAGACGCCCTCGTGGGATGGAGGTCCGCCTTCAGCACCCCTCCGACGAGATACTCGGCGAGGGCGTCGGGCGCCAATCCTTCGAGGAGCGAGCGCACCGGCGAGACGAGCACCGGGCCGAGGAGCGCCTGGGTGCACACCCGGTCGAGCACGAAGTCCCGAGCTTCGGGGATCTCGAGCGTCTCGCTCAGGAGGTCGGTGAAGTAGTGGACGCGCACGCCGTGCTCTCGGAGCGCCTCGGCGAAGGCGTCGTGCTCCTCTTTGGCCATCTTCGCCCACATCACGTCGTCAAAGAGGAGCTCTTCGATGTTGCGGGGCGAGAGGCGGGACAGCTCGAGTCCCGGGCGGTGCACGATCGCCTGGCGGAGCTGTCCGACCTCGGAGTCCACGTGGAAGGTCATCGTGGGACCCCCGCGCCGATCCCGGCCGGGGCGCCGGAGCCGTCTGCGACGGGTGCGACGAGGGCCGGAGACTCGCCCGGCACGGTCGCCTCACCGAGACGCTGGCGGCGCGCGTTCAAGAAGGCGTACAGGATCAGGCCCGCCATGATCACGACGAGGGCCTGGTACACGACCTGGTAGCCCGAGGCGAACGTCACCCACATCGAGAAGAGCACCGCGATGGCAGCGACGAAGAGGTCACGGGCGAGCACCCATCCCTGCACCTTTCGGCGCTTCGACACGAGGAAGGTCAGCTGCGCGATCGCCGACATGAAGTACGGGATGGCGACCGTGACCACGGTCAGGTCAACGAGGTACGTGAACACGGTGAGACCCGTCTTCGTCTCGTAGTCCCACAACATCAGGAGCGACGGGAGCACGGTGCCGATCACGATGCCGAACCACGCCGTGTGCTTGCGGTCCTCCCAGGCGAAGGGCCTCGGGAAGAGGTCGTCCTGGGCGATCGCCCGGGACGTCTCGGTGACGAGGAGCGTCCAGCCGTTCAGCGCGCCGATGCCTGAGACCACGGCGACCGCCGCGATCAGGGTCGGGGCCCAGGCTTGGTGCGGGAACATCGTGTGGAAGGCGTTCACGAAGGGCGACCCCGTCTTCACGAGCGTGTTGTGCGAGACGAGCCCCATCACGACCGCAGAGGTGAGCAGGTACAAGATCGCGCTCAATGCGGTGCCGAGGAGCGACGCACGGCCGACGTTGCGCCCGGGGTCCTTCACGCGCTTGGCGGTGATGGCGGCCGCCTCCACCCCGATGAACGAGAACAGCGCCACGCCCGCGGCGATCCCGATGCCGCTGTAGAGGCTCCCACCCGATGCGTTGAAGGGGCCGAAGTTCGCGGCGTGGATATAGAACCACCCCACGACGCCGATGAACAACAGCGGCAGGAACTTCAGCACCACGGTCACCTGCTGGAACCAGGCCATTTGCCGGACTCCCGCGAGGTTGATGAATGCAGGCACCCAGAGGCCGACGAGCGCGATCAGCCACTTCTGGGTTCCGTTGGGTGTCCAGCCGAACGCGGCGGACACGTAGAACACCCAGGCCGAGACGATCGCTGCGTTGCCGGCCCACGACTGGACCCAGTAGCACCAGCCGGTGAGGTAGCCGGCGAAATCGCCGAACTCATGACGCGCGTACGCGTACAGCCCGCCATCGGAGTTCGGGACCCGCTTGGTCAGCTGGCCGAAAAGGAAGGCGAGCACCATCGCGCCGATGGCGATGACGCCGAGGACGGCCAACGACATCGTTCCCGCCCCGGCGAGCACGGCCGGCATCGTGAAGACCCCGGTGCCGACGATCGAGCCGATGACGAGCCCCGTCGCGCTCGGCATGCCCAGCGCCCGCGCCTTCGCCTCGTTGCGCGACGAGAGCGGAGTGACTGGTGCGTGGACGGGAGGTCTCGGTGGTCCGCTCTGCATCGAGACAGCCGGGGTATCGGGCAGTGACATCACGGTCTCCTTTCGGCCGGGGCTCCCTGCGTCGCGGGACGACGCGAGGACGCCAACCTGCTCTACGACTCCTCCAAGAAGCGCCTGCGACCCAGAATGGGATTTGAGGACCACTGAGCCATAGGGGCGAAGGTCACCCGTGTTGGGCCGTTCGCCTCCGTTCCTCAGTGAACGACCAGGACCGGGCGCTTCGCCGTGTGCAGGACCTTGTACGTCGTGCTGCCGAGGACCAGCGCCCCGAGTGCCGAGAGTCCCCGAGAACCCATGACGATGATGTCTGCACCGACCTCGTCGCCGGTCTCGACGATGGCTCGCGCGGTCTCCTCCACCGGCGCGCGGAGAACCCGCGCTGTCACCTTGACAGCCGCTGCGCCAAGCACGCCCAGCTCCTTTGCGAGGAGAGCTTGCGCCTCTTCCGCCGATTCGAGCTCGAACGAGGCGCCGAACTTCGCGCGCACGACCTCACGCGCCCGGACGTGGAGGAGATAGACGGTGCCACCACTCAACGTCGCAAGCGACCGGGCAGCCTCGACTGCGTTGTCAGAGGGTTCCGACCGATCGACCGGAACGAGAATCACGCTGAACGGGCTCATGGCCGCCTCCCATCGCGATCGTGCGACGTGCGTCGCCGTACTGCTTCCCGGCTTCGAGCGTGAGACCGGTGGAGAGGCTTTCCCTACGGCCAAAGGTCCTTTCCGTCGCGGCTCTCCGAACGCGCCACGCGACTAGCGAGAGGTCCGGCTCGTGAGCCCGCTTCCCGCAGCGGCGTCGAGCGCCCGCCGTCGTGCCATCGCAGCGGCACGGACAGCGTCCGCGCCCGGCCCACCCGACGTGGGCGTCTCGGGTCCACTCCCCGCGCCGAGCAACGACCCGAGCGCGGCCGCCGTGGACCGCCTGACCGCCTCGAGGTCGTAGCCGCCTTCGAGGAACAGCACCAGGCGCCCCGGCGGCGAAAGCTCGGCGACCGTGCTCGCGAGGGCGCCGAAGTCTGCGCTCGACAAGGCGAGCTCCGCCAACGGATCCGCTCGGTGCGCGTCGAAGCCGCAGGAGACCAGGAGCCAGTCGGGCGCGAACCGCTCGATGTCGGGCGCCGCGACCTCATCGAGCGCCGTGCGGATCACGTCCCCGGTCGCCCCGGGCGGGACCGGCACGTTCACGGTGCCGCCCAGTGCGCCGGGACCACCCACGTCGTCGGGCCGGCCAGTGCCCGGGTACAGCGGCCACTGGTGCACCGACACGTACAGCACGCCGGGATCGTCCCAGAAGATCTCCTGGGTGCCGTTGCCGTGGTGGACGTCCCAATCGACGATGGCCACCTTCTCACCGGCCGCCCGGAGCGCACCCGCCGCCACGGCGACGTTGTTCAGGAGGCAGAAGCCCATGCCGCGGGAGCGTTCCGCGTGGTGTCCCGGCGGACGGGCCGCAACGAACCCCACGTCGTCGCCGGCCTCCCGCAACGAATCGACCGCGGCGAGGCCGGCGCCGGCGGCTCTGAGCGCGGCGTCCCAGGAATCGGGACCCGCGTACGTGTCCGGGTCGAGAGCCCCGCCCCCGCGGCGACAGAACGACTCGAGATCCTCCAGGTATTCGGCTGAATGCACGCGGAGGAGATGCTCGCGATCCGCCGCCGCCGGTTCGAGGACGACGAGGTCAGCACCGAGGTGCAGGTCCGCGACGCCTTCCATCGCCGCAGAGATCCGAGCGGGCCGCTCAGGGTGACCCTCGACCGCGTGCCGATCGTCTCCGACGGGGCCGGCGAGGATCAGCACGGATTCGCCCCTGGGACGCCATCGTCGTCGCGTGCCGGTCGCTCAGCGAGGAGGGCGGCTCCCGCCGGAGACACCGCCCGTCCGGCCTCGCGGCGGGAGAGGCCGGCAACGTATTCGCGCACGGGCTCGATCGGGAACTGCACCCGGACCACGCCCTGTCCGAAGCTGCTCGTGAGCGGGAAACCCAGTCCGCGAAAGACGTCAAGCATCTCGCTGTTCCCGGCGAGCGTCTCGGCGAAGAACCGGGTGATCCCGCGCTCCCACGCTGCCTTCGCGAGCTCGTCGGCGAGGAGCGTGCCGATCCCCTCTCCCTGGTAGTCGTCGGAGACGATGAACGCCACCTCGGCGTCGGAGGTGTCCGCCAACCGGTCGTACCTGCCGACGGCGAGCAGGCGACCGTCTCGTTCGACGACGAGCGCGAGACGATCGACGTAGTCGACGTTCGTGAATCGCTGCACCTCCGGCGCGCTCAAGACCGGGTGGAACGAGAAGAACCGCAGGTACACCGAGTGCGGCGACAGGAGGCCGTGGAAATCGACGAGACGGCCGGCGTCGTCGGCACGAATCGGACGGAGATGGATCACCTCGCCGTCGCGCAGGCGCACGTTGCGCTCCAGGGCGCTCGGGTACGCGTCGGACATGGCGCTCGATGCGGCCGGCTTCGTACCCATCGTGGGAGAAGTGGCCCTCTGCGGCGTCGGCGACACGATCTCGGAGGATAGGCCCGTGACGGGAGGCCGTACCCAGCTCGCCCCGCCACGCCCAGAAGACCCGGCGTCGTCACCGAGGTGGCGAAGCACCGGGGATGCCTCGGGGCGTCAAGGCGTCACGATCACGGGCCGGTGCGTGGCGTGCAGCACCTTGTAGGTCGTGCTTCCCAGCATGAGCGCCGTGAAGGGCGATTCGCCGCGCGAACCCATCACGATGACGCCGGCCCCGATGTGGTCCGCCGTCTCGACGATGGAGCGAGCGACGTCAGCCTTGTGCACCCGCTTCACGTCCACTGTGACCTTGACCGCTCCCGCCCGAAGGACCGACAGTTCCTTGGCGAGGAGCGACTCGACGTCGTCGTCGGTCTCCATCTCGAAGCTGCCCCCCGACTTTCCGACGATCACCTCGATCTCGCGGATGTGGAGCAGGTGCACGCTGCCGCCGCTCAGGGTCGCAAGATCCCGGGCCACTTCGACGGCGTGGTCCGACTGCTCGGACTGGTCGACGGCGAGCAGGATGGTGCTGAAGTCGGTCATCTCGAACTCCTCTCAGGTGCTTCGCCCCTGACTGTGACCGACGGCCGTCCCGCGCTCTAGGGACGAAGGACCTTTCTGCGGTCGGCGTCGCGGGATCGGTCCGCGGCGGAGAACATGGGCGAGGCTCCGCACGTGGCGCTCGCGCCCTTCGCTTGCCCGGGATGCGCCCGGCCCGAGCAAGACTGGAGACGTGCACAGGTTCTCGGTCGCTCCCTTTCCGGGCGCGATCTTCCGCGACCGCGCCGACGCGGGGCGGCGTCTGGCGGAGCGCCTTTTGCATCTGCGCGCCGAGAGGCCGGTCGTCCTCGGGCTGCCGAGGGGTGGCGTCACGGTCGCGGCGGAGGTGGCCGACGCCCTCGGGGCTCCGCTCGATGTGGCCCTTGTCCGCAAGCTCGGCGTGCCGTACCAGCCCGAGCTGGCCGTCGGCGCGATCGGCGAAGGGGGGGTGCGGGTGGTCAACGACGAGGTCCGACGGGCGGCGGCCGTCGGCGAGGCCGATCTCGCTCTCGTCGAGGCCCGGCAGCGCACGGAGCTGGAGCGTCAGGCCAGGACGTTCCGTCCCGGCCGTGCGCCGGCCGACATCGCGGGTCGCACGGTCATCGTCGTCGACGACGGCATCGCAACGGGGTCCACCGCACGCGCCGCGTGCGAGATCGCTCGCGCCCGCGGAGCGACCCGCGTGGTGCTGGCGACCCCGGTCGCGCCGGCACCGACGCTCGCCCATCTCGCTTCGGTCGCAGACGAGATCGTCTGCGTGCAGACGCCCGAACCCTTCTTCGCCATCGGGCAGTGGTACGCGGACTTCTCACAGGTCCCCGACGACGAGGTCGTCTCCCTGCTCGAACGGCACCGCCGCCCGGGATGGGAAGCGGGCGACCGCGGGCCACCGACCACGCCACCGCCCGCCCAGGCCAAGGGAGGGCGGCTGGAGGCGGAACGCGAGAAGCCTGATGTGCTCGGTGCGAACACGCCCGAGGTTCGCGAAGACGTCGAGATCCCCCTCGGCGGGGGCGTCGTGCTCCCCGGCTCGCTCCGGGTTCCCTCTGGCGCCACGGGACTGGTCCTCTTCGCGCACGGGAGCGGGAGCAGCCGCTCGAGTCCGCGGAACCAGCACGTCGCAGGGCGTCTCCGCGAGGGAGGACTCGGTACCGTCCTCTTCGACCTTCTCGGCCCCGACGAGGCGAGGGACCGGACCCTCGTGTTCGACATCGACCTCCTCGGACGGCGACTCGCCGCTGCGACGCAATGGGCCGCGTCGCGCCCGGTGATCGGTCGCCTCCCGATCGGGGCGTTCGGGGCCAGCACCGGAGCGGCAGCCGCGCTCTGGGCGGCAGCCGAGCCTGCCTCGCCGATCGGCGCCCTGGTGTCGCGTGGCGGGCGCCCCGATCTCACCGGGCGACGGCTCGGCGCGGTGCGCTGCCCCACGTTGCTCATCGTCGGCAGTCTCGACCCGGTGGTCCTCGAGCTCAACCGCCAATCGCTCGACGCGTTGCAGTGCGAGGCGAGCCTCGAGGTCGTCCAGGGAGCGACCCATCTGTTCGAGGAACCCGGAGCCCTCGAGGAAGTTGCCCGGCTCGCCGTGGGGTGGTTCCGGGAACGACTCGCGCCGCGCGCAGAGCGCACCGGCTGAGCCCCGGGGCGCGGCCAGTCTTGAGTCTCGGCACCGGCGAAGGGCGCGACCTTGCCCTCGACAACCGTGCAAACGGGCGCGAACCTGCTGGAACCGGTCCGCACCGCTCAGGCAGCGGCGGCCCCGTTCCCGTCCCGGGCACGAAAGGAGAGAAATGAGCTCGACCTCAGACCTTCTCGTCGACGGGTTCGGACGCGTCCACGAGCTCGTGCGCGTGATCCTGAACGGACTGACCGAAGACGACCTGGCCTTCCGACCTGGCCCGCGAGCCAACCCCATCGGCTGGCTCGTCTGGCACCTCGTTCGGGTACAGGACCACCAGGTCGCGGAGGCGGCAGGCCTCCAGCAACGCTGGACGACCGAAGGCTGGGTCGAACGGTTCGCGCTGCCCTTCGAGCCGCTCGCCACGGGCTACGGCCAGGACCCCGACGAAACCGGAAGCATGCGGGCCAAGCCTGGACTCCTCGAGGGCTACTCGGATGCCGTGCACGCGGCGACGATCGGCTACGTCGGCCAACTCGTCGACGCCGACCTCGACCGGGAGGTGGACCGGCGCTGGGACCCGCCGGTCACGCTCGGCGTCCGTCTGATGAGCATTCTCTCGGACGACCTCGAGCACGCCGGACAGGCGGCCTATGTGAAGGGGCTGCTCGGTCGCTGAGAGCTGTCGGCAGCTCGCTCAGGACGCGGGGCGAGCTGACGCACGCGATGGAAAAGGTCAGGCGTCCCTCTCGCGCCGGATCGGGAATTGCCGGATGTCGGCGCCGTCGTAGACCTCCGAGGGGCCGCGCGCGGGTACACCGAACAAGGTGCCGCGATTGCCGGACGCCCCGATGCCCGCGCCGTCCACCGCGACCCGGAAGAGATCCCAGCGCCTGGCCGCCCACAACATGGTGCTACCCGCCAGCACCAAGGGCGCCACCCAGCCGAGGAACGTGAAGGCGTACGCGTCCCGGATGACGACCGTCGTGCCGCATGCGACCGCCACGAGCGCCGTGCCGATGCCCCATGCACAGGTGATGTCCAGGTTCACCTGGCGGAACCTCGTGTCATGCCGCACCGCCGGAGCGACCTGCGCCACGGTGTAGGCCTCGCTCATGGGGGTCCCGCGCAGGGAAACGAACGCCGCAAGGCTCAAGATGCCGACCATGACGGCTCTGGGCAGGCCCGTGCCAGCGTCCCACGCCGGGACGACAAAGGCGACGAGCAAGCACGCCGAGAAGGCAACGAGCCCGAGCTTCGGTACCGGCGAGCGGAGCCCACGCCAGTACGACCACACGACAAGGCCGAGGGCGCAGACGGCCGCACTCGCCGCGGCCCACGTGACGTCGAGTCCGTACCGGCGGTCCACGACGACGAACACGAACCACGGGAGCATGTCGGCATACGCCTCTGCGTCCACGTCCCCTCCAGATCCCCTGTTGAAGGCAGCGATCGAGTATTCTTTGCTCCAATGTAGCCCGGCGGTCCCCGGGAACGACGGCTCGCAGAGCGGAGGGACCTCGATGCAGAGCTCGACCAAAGCCCCAGGAGTCAGGGAGTGAGTGCCGTGGCGCGTGGCTCCGAACGGTTGACCACCAATGGCCGGTCGGCGACGACGGCGGGAGACGCCGAGGTTGCGGCGTTCGTCGAATCGCTGGACGCAGCGCAAGTCCTCCTGCGGTCGATCGCGGACGCTGCCCTGAGCGAGCTCGGCGGTGGGATCACGGCCACCCAGCTCAGGCTCCTGGAACGCCTCCAGCGCCTCGGCGAGTCGCGGCTGATCGACCTGGCCGACGCTCTGGCCATCGCGCCCTCGACCGCGACCCGGCTCTGCGACGCGCTCGCGGACCGCCAGATGATCGTGCGGCACCGTCGCGGACGAGACCGAAGAGAGTTGCAGATCCGTCTCACGGACCGCGGTGGCGCCTTGCTCGAGGCCGTCCGCGAGCGGACGGGGTCAGGATGGGCCGAGGTGCTCGACCGCGTGTCGACGCACGATCGGAAGCAGGTGGCGGCGGTCCTCCTGCGCATGTCCCGGATCGGCGACGCCAACGAGCGACCGACGGCCAACGAGGACGCGGCAGGGATCTCCGCCTGACCCTGATCTCCTCGCCGGTGGCCGGATGCCTCCGTGCCGCCGCGTGATCAGTGGATTGTCCGAGCACCGACTCGCCCCGGTTGGTTGCCCGTGTGCCGCGGCGATTGACCCAGGACCTCGCCGGGTACCCCGACCTCGTGGACACAAAGACGTCCGCCCCGGGCCGAGCGGCCGGTCACCGGCGAGCCGGCGCGAACGATGTCACACGCTGAGCGCTGCGACGAGATCGCCCGCCTCATCGAGGACGCGCTGAGCGACCTTCCATCACCGAGCGACCCGGTGCAGGACACGAGGGAGAGCGACGTGCTGCCCGCTCCGGACGGACGATGGCGCCAACGGCCCCAGCTCCGCGAGTGGGAGCAGCGGGATGTGGCGGCGTAAGCGGACGGTCGTAGCGGAGCTCGTTTCGGACTGCGAGGTCCTCCTCCTCAGCCACTACCCACAGCGCCTGACGTCGGGAGGTCGAACCGTTCCCGTCTGGGCGTGGACGAGCCTCTTGGCGCACGGCCGCGGTACCGACCGGCGCAACGAGGCGCTCGCCGTGTCGCAAGGCGATGCGGGTTCTGGGAAGGGCGCCCGCGCTCGCGTGTGCGCCGAGCTGCTTCGGGCGACGGGCCCGGACTGCTCGCTCGCCGACCTCTAGGAGTCCGTCCGCTCGCCGCTCGAGCTCACGCTCGCGAACGACCAGGGGTGCGAGCGCTGGAACACCCGGACGCGGCTCGAGGCCGTATGCGCTGGCGTTCGGGCGCACCGCCCGAGCCGACAGTCCTGACTCGAAGAAGGATCATCCCGACAGGAGCGCCCAAACCGCGCGCGCGATCTCGAGATCCTCGCGTGCGATGACGACGAGGACGGCGGGACGCGCGCCGGGAAATGAGGCGACCCGATCCCCGCTGTCCTCCTCCGGCGCCGTCGGCAGAGGCGAGAACCCGAGAGGAGCCAAGCCCTCGCACACGTCACCTCTGAGCCGCGCGGAGCCCTCCCCCGCTCCCCCGGTGAAGACGAGCCCATCGACCCGGCCGAGGGACACCGCCATCGCGGCGACCGACGCCCGGAGCCGGTGGACGTACACGTCGTACGCGAGTGACGCCGCGCCGTCGCCGGCGTCGACGCGACGGATCACCTCGCGAAGGTCCGACGAGCCGCACAGCCCGAACAGTCCCGACTCCCGCTCGAGCGACGACTCGACCGCGTCGGGCCCGAGCCCGCGGCGGACGGCCAGCAGGACCGCCGCGGGGTCGACGCTGCCTGAACGGGTGGCCATCACCAGTCCCTCGATCGGGCTGAAGCCCATCGTGGTATCGACCGAGCGGCCACCGTCCACCGCGGCAAGTGAGGCGCCTGCGCCGATGTGGGCGGTCACGAGACGCGTCGCCGCAACGGGTTGGTCCAGCAAGCGGGCGCCCCGCCGGCTGGCCCAGGCGTGGCTCAGGCCGTGGAACCCGAAGCGTCGGATGCCCCAGTCCGTGCGCCACCGAGCCGGCAGGGCGTAGGTCGCCGCGCGCGCCGGCATGCCGGCGTGGAAGCTGGTGTCGAAGCAGACAACCTGGGGAAGCCGGGGCCGGAGTCGCCGGAGCTCGTGGATGGCGCGTAAGGCCGGCGGATTGTGGAGCGGCGCGAGGTCGGCCAGCCTCGACAGGCCCGCGTCGACACTCGAGTCGAGAAGAATCGGGCGCTCGAATTCGGCTCCCCCGTGAACGACCCGGTGGCCGGCCGCGTCGACGGCGGGCGCCTCATCGAGGAACCGCTCGAGGGCGTCTCCGATGCTGTCGTCCACGGCGTGGAGATCCTCGGACGCAACGACGTCGCCCTCCTCCTCGCCGCCGAGCTCGGACTGCTGAGACCCGGCGCCCTCAGCACGGCTCGTCGCTCCGTCCCGTGTCTCGGTCCGAGCATTTGGGCCTTCGCAGACCCGGAGCTTCAGGCTGCTCGATCCTGCGTTCACGATCAGCGCCCGCACGGGCCAACCTTGCCATCGGGAGCCGTGGCACGCGGCGAGTCGTGACCTCCGACCCGGACATCGTGTCAGGGACGAGCCATATGGTTGGGTCGGTTCGGAGGTCCGATTGTTCCTCCGCGCGCCTCATGCGATCCGAAGCACGCCCGATCAGCCGTGCGACCCCGCAACACCAAGGAGCGACGATGACTGGCCTCGATTCCGGGAAGGCGGCGGGGTCTCGTGCGGACTTTCGCGCCGTGGACCTGTGGTTCCGCGCTGCGAACTACCTGGCGGTCGGACAGATCTACCTTCTGGACAACGCGCTCCTTTCGCAGCGACTCCGCCCCGAGCACGTAAAGCCGCGTCTCTTGGGCCATTGGGGGACGAGCCCGGGACTGAACCTTCTGTACGCGCACATGAACCGCTGCATCGTCCAGCGCGACCTCGACGCGCTCTTCGTGTGCGGACCGGGTCATGGCGGACCCGCGGTGCTGGCGAACGCCTGGCTCGAGGGCACGTACTCGGAACGGTTCCCGCACGTCAGGAGAGACGGTCACGGGATGGCCGTGCTGTTCCGGCAGTTCTCCTTCCCCGGGGGTGTGCCGAGCCACTGCGGAGCTTCGACGCCGGGTTCGATCAACGAGGGCGGTGAACTCGGCTACTCGCTCAGCCACGCATACGGCGCGGCGTTCGACAATCCCGGTGTCGTCGTCTGCTGCGTGGTCGGAGACGGAGAAGCTGAAACCGCCGCGGCAGCGACGGGGTGGCACTCGAACAAGTTCGTCGATGCTCGCCGTGACGGGGCGGTCCTCCCGGTCCTCCATCTGAACGGCTACAAGATCGCGGCGCCCACGGTGCTCGATCGCATCCAGAGGAGCGAGCTCCTCTCGTTGTTCACGGGATACGGCTACCGCCCGATCCTCGTCGAGGGCGGCTTCGACGGGGAGCCGCCGCAAGAGGTCCATCCGAAGGTCGCCCGCGCCTTCGATGAGGCTTTGGACGAGCTCGCGACGATCCAAGGTGACGCCCGGCGGGACGGGCGAGCGGGCGAGGCGGCCTGGCCGATGATCATCCTCCGGACGCCGAAGGGTTGGACCGGCCCGAAGGAGGTCGACGGCCAGAAGGTCGAAGGCACGTTCCGGGCGCACCAGGTCCCACTCGGCGAAGTGCGCACGAACCCCCAGCACCTGGCGATGCTCGAGGAATGGTTGCAGAGCTACGGGCCCTCCGGGCTGTTCGACGTCGACGGGAAGCCTGTCACCGCGATCACCGACTTCGCGCCGCACGGAACCCGCCGCATGAGCGACAACCCGCTCGCGAACGGTGGGGAGCTGCTCGGGGAGCTTCGATTGCCAGATTTCCGGGACTACGCAGCCACCGTCACGTCACCCGGCGCGACGGACGGCGAAGCGACCCGGGTTCTCGGTACGTTCCTGCGCGACGTCGTGCGCGAGAATCCGAGCACCTTCCGGGTCTTCGGCCCCGATGAGACCGCGTCGAACCGGCTCCAGGCGCTCTTCGAGGCGACCGACCGCACCTGGGACGCGGCGATCCATCCGGACGACGACCACCTGGCGCCCGACGGACGGGTGATGGAGGTGCTCTCGGAACACCAGTGCCAGGGGTGGCTCGAGGGATACCTCCTCACCGGACGGCACGGGGTCTTCAATTGCTACGAGGCGTTCATCCACATCGTCGACTCGATGTTCAACCAGTACGCCAAGTGGCTGAAGGAAGCCTCCGAAGTGCCGTGGCGGAGGCCGGTCGCCTCACTCAACTACCTCCTCTCGAGCCACGTCTGGCGTCAGGACCACAACGGGTTCTCGCACCAGGACCCCGGCTTCATCGACCACGTCGTGAACAAAAAGGCCGGGATCATCCGGGTCTACCTTCCCCCCGACACGAACTGCCTGCTCTCGGTCGCCGACCACTGCCTTCGCAGCCGCAACTACGTGAACGTCGTCGTCGCGGGCAAACAGCCCGAACCCAACTGGTTGAGCATCGACGAAGCGATCGACCACTGCACGAGAGGGCTCGGCATCTGGCCGTTCGCCTCGTCGGATCAAGGCACCTCGCCCGACGTCGTCCTCGCGTGCTGCGGGGACGTGCCCACGCTCGAGACGCTCGCCGCGGCCCAGATCTTGCGGGAACGCATCCCCGACCTGAAGGTCCGCGTCGTCAACGTGGTCGACCTCATGCGTCTCCAGCCGGACACCGAGCACCCCCACGGCCTCTCGGACCGGGAGTTTGACACGCTCTTTACGACCGACCGACCGGTCGTGTTCGCGTACCACGGCTATCCGTGGCTGATCCACCGCCTGACGTACCGGAGGCACAACCACGACAACCTCCACGTCCGGGGGTACAAGGAAGAGGGCACGACGACGACCCCCTTCGACATGGTGATGATGAACGATCTCGACCGCTTCCACCTCGTGGTCGACGTCATCGACCGGGTCCCGGCGCTGGGGCAACGGATGGCGGAGCTCAAGCAGGAGATGCTCGACGCCCGTCTCGACGCGCGGCGCTACGGGCGCGACCACGGCGAGGATCCGCCGGCGATCTCCGGGTGGCGCTGGGGCTGAGCGCCCGGTCCGCTGGGCCGTGGCCGCAGACGCAGGGGGGCCAACCCGGCTGCCCGCGAAGGCGCGTCGGTGACAAGGCGGCGAGCACGACGACGTCGACGAAGGGCGCTCGAGCGGGGTCATGCACCCCCAGCTCGCTCAGCTCGTCGAGCTCGGCAGTTGGCCCCGCGTCTGCGGATGGTGCGGATCGCCCCACGAGCGCGACCCGCGGCCAATCCGAAAAGTTCCCGAGGCACACCTCCACGTGACCGTCGGGGGTACGACAGACGCGGGTTTGGGTATCGCCGCGGACCATGGGCGGCGGAGATGAGCAACACGGAGACGGCGTCCCCGAACCGGCTGGTCATGAAGCCGCAGCCCCGGCCCAGGGCGCGAATGTGGTCGGGGATCTCACGACAGCGGCCGGCGGGATGACCGAGATCCGTGCCGCCCGTGTGGCCGCTTCGACACCCGACCGGCGCTCGGGGCGCGATCGGGACTGGACGGACGCCGAGAGCGAGGGGCTTCCGGCGACCGAAGACCAGCCGCCGGGCATCGACGCCGAGACGGCCGCCGAGGGCATGGTGCTCCCCGCCGACCATCCCGTCGGCGCCACCGAACGTGGCGTGACGCCACTCGAAGAATCCCTCCCCGAGAGTCCGGCCGACCGCTCGGCGCGTGAGCGTCCAGACGTTCCCCAAGCTCCCTCGGAGACACCTGGTGGACGCCTCGCGTCGGGCGGCAGCGACGACGCGGACGACCCGTCGGAGGGGGAATGGGCCCCGGACCATTCCGGCTTGTCAGCCGAGGAAGCCGCCATCCACATCGAAGAGGGCTGAGGGCCGGCCGTCCTGGCGAAAGGACCGGCGCGGGAAGTCGGACGCGGTTACTGGCGGTGGCGGAGGGCGGCGTAGCCCAGTTGGAGGTAGTCGCTCATCTGTGCGACGGCGAGCGTGGTCACGGCCGCGGCTCCCAGACGGGGTGCCCCGACCTCACCGGCCACGAGTGCCGTGGCGACCCATTGAGCCAGACAGAACGGACAGCTCAGCAGCTCCCCGACCGCGTGTCGCAGGCCCGTACCCACCACTCGTTCGTTGACCTCGCCTTCGCCCGCGGGGCCCTCGAACTCCGTGAACGGGGCGCGGAGCGGCGCGGTCACCCCGTCTTTGGAGATCAGACGTGAGAGGTGCTGGGTTGCCAACGCCAGCAGGGCAAGTTCCATCGCCCGGGGAGTTCGCACCCGTTCGCGCCTGTTGCGCAGCGCGACAACCGTCGCCCCGGTGAGAGCGCCGTACACGCTCATCATGGCGATGTAACCACCCAAGGGCCGTGGATCGTGGGAGTGCACGGGCCGCCAATACCCAGGGCGACCTGGATCTCACCGCCCGAACGAGCCGGTTACCGCGCCGCCCGAGCAGGGTACGGGGCGCTCATGGCCCTCGACGCCGCGACCGTCCGGACGCTCCTCCAGGAGGAGCGCGAGCGCCTGTCGGCCGCCGTAGCGAGCGTCCGTCACGACCTCGCGGAGGAGCGGCTCGGCGCGGCCGACGAACTCTCCGACTACGACCGGCACCCCCCAGATACGGGGACCGAGGTCAACGACCTTTCACGCGACCTCGGGCAGCGCGGGAACTTCGAACTGCTCATCGGCGAGAACCACCTTCGGGTGCTGCCTCGCGGACCACATGGCGGTCGCAGGGTGAGCGCACTGATCCGCGCGGCCGCGACAAGCAGCGCCAGTGCCATTCCCGGCGGGCTCCCCGGTGACGTCGACGATCCCGGTCTTCCCTCGGAGGTCCCCGAAGGGGACCTCGTCGATCCGGGAACACCGTCTTCGCCGCCGGCGAGGGAACCCGCTGACGGGAGCACCACGCGCGGCGAGCCCGGCTCGACCGGCGGCTCGCCGGAAGAGTCCCGACCCACGGGCACCCGGCGGCCCCTGGACAGCTGATGCAGTTGACGCTTGGCGCGGCAGGAAGGCCGACGCGTCGGGCGGCGACGCCGATGCAACCAGCACGGGAGGCGCAATGAAGATCGGGTACATGCTCGCGTCCGAGCAGTTCACGCCGGCCGAGCTCGTCGACCAGGCGCGCCGGGCGCGCGACGCGGGGTTCGACGTGTTGTCCATCTCGGACCACTTCCACCCTTGGAACGACGCGCAGGGGCACAGCCCGATCGTCTGGCCGGTGATCGGAGCGCTCTCCGAGGCCGTGCCGGGCCTGCGGGTGTCGACGATGGTGACCTGCCCGACGCTTCGGATCCATCCCGTCGTCATGGCCCACGCAGCGGCGACCGCGGCCGTCATGCTCGAGGGAAGGTTCGTCTTTCGAGTGGGAAGCGGCGAGAACCTCAACGAGCACGTGACGGGGCGACCGTGGCCGCCGGCAAGAGATCGGCTCGAACGCCTCCGCGAAGCGGTCGAACTCATTCGCAGGCTCTGGGACGGCGGGAACGTGAACTTCGATGGGCGCCACTACCGGGCGGTCAACGCGCGCCTCTACACCGTCCCGGCCGAGCCGCCCCCGTCTACGTCTCGGGGTTCGGTCCAGCCGCGATCAGACTCGCAGCGGAGGTCGGCGACGGTTTCGTCACGATGGATCCCGAGCTCCTCGGGACCTACCGTGAGGCGGGCGGACGCGGCCCGACCCAGACGGCGCTCAAGGCGTGCTACAGCGAAGACGAACGGTCAGCCGTCGAGATCGCGCACCGGACCTGGTCGACGGAGGCACTTCCGGGGCAGCTCAACCAGGAGCTCGCCACCCCGAAGATGTTCGAGTCGGCGAGCTCCCTCGTCGCCCCGGAGCAGGTCGCAAGCTCGGTGCCGTGCGGGCCGGACGCGGGGCAACACCTCGACGCCCTGGAGTCGCTTCTGTCCGCGGGGTTCGACGAGGTCTACGTGCAGCACATCGGCCCGACATGGACGGCTTCTTCGAGCTCTACGCGACGGCCGTCCTGCCGGCGGCGCGCCAGTTGGAAGCAGCGTGAAGTGCACCGTTCGGCGACCAAGTGCAGGCGTGCACCGTCGTGGGAAGAACATGAGGGGAGCAACGGAGCAGGAACGGCAGTTCACGGAACGACATCCGGGAGGCGATCACGATGGCCCAGCGAGTCAAACGTGACGACCAAGAACCCTGTCACCGTCAAGCCCGGCTCGAGCGTCGCCGATGCGGCCCGCCTCATGAAGCAACATGACGTGGGGGCGCTCGTCGTCCGGGACGAACAAGAAATCCTCGGCCTCGTCACCGACCGCGACATCGTCGTGCGAGCGGTCGCAACCGGCAAGGAGGGCACGAAGGCGAAGGTCGAGGACGTGTACAGCGGCGAGCTCCACACCGTTTCGCCCGACGAGCCGATCGAGCGCGCGATCGAGCAGATGCGCTCGCAGGCTGTCCGTCGGGTGCCCGTGGTGCAAAGCGACCAGGCGGTCGGAATCCGCACCATCGGCGACCTTGCGATCGAGCGGGACGAGCGATCCGCCCTGGCCGACATCAGCGCCGCGGCGCCGAACGGGTGACGGCGCAGGAGGGCGCAACGCGCCATGGACGGCGCGATGCGCCCTCCGCCCCGCCGCCCTGAGATCGAGGCGGCGCCAATCGAGGAACCGTGAATCCGGCAGCTCGCGCCGCGTGTGACCCGAAGAGCTCGGCACGAGGTCCGCTAGTTCCTCGAACAGGCGGTGCCGAACCGGGGGACGACGGTTCGTGGCGGGCACCCCAGCACGAGGCCCAAGGTCGCCCCGATGGGTGCTCTTCGACGGCCCCTGTTCGACTGGCCCCGCCAGCCAGGCGTGATGGACCGGGCGTTCGGTGAACCTCAGGGAGAAAAAAGGGGGCCAGCGCGACGAAGCCCCTGGGGCGGAGGGGGGTTACCAGGGGCCTCGTCTTTGGCTGGCACCCGGCCATCGGCCAGGCACGATCAATTCTACCGATGCCCGGCAGCGCTCAAACACGGCTCGTCGAGAAAATCCTCGTTGGGGCCCGCGGGGCGGCGGTCACCCAAAATGCTCGCCTCCGCTCAGCGCACCCCGCGGGGCCGGAACTGAACGCTGATGCGCGGCCCGATCGGACGCGCCGACTTCGGGACGCAATGCTCCCAGGTGCGCTGACAGCTCCCACCCATCACGAACAGGTCACCCGGGCCAAGCTCGAACTTCAAGGCGGTGCCGCCGCCTCTCGGGCGCAGCAGGAACCGACGGCCGGAACCGAGCGACACGATGGCCACCACCGTGTCCTCGGTGGAGGACCGTCCGAGGCGGTCGCCGTGCCACGCGACCCCGTCAGTTTGGTCCCGGTACAGGCAGAGGCCCACGGTCGCGAACCGCTCTCCGAGCTCCGGTCCGTACCCGACGTCGAGGGCCCTCCGCAGCTCGTCGAGCGCCGGGTCGGGCAACGGCTCCCCCTCGGCGTAGAAGCACTGGAGCCTCGGGACCGCGACGACCCGTTCGTACATCCACCGGTGCTCGGCCTTCCACGGCACCGAGCGCTCGAGGCGGTCGAACAGTCCGTCGGCACCGCCGACCCAGGCCCGGCGGAGATCGACCCACGCCCCGTTGCCCAGCACACGGCGCTCACGACCGGAGTCCAAGGGGCCCAGGGCGAGGTCCTCACCGGACGCAAAGAGGCTGGCTTGCATCACGTCCCAGAGCCTAGCGAACAGACGTTCGGGCCCGGCAGCCGGGCGCCAAGGACCCTCCGGCGGCAGGGTCCGCCTCCAAAGGGCGTGCTCGCCGGATGAGCGTCGGGCGCCCCGCCCTGCGGAGGTTCGGGCTCGGCCGGCCGCGCTCGCGGCGTGCTCCGGCTCGCGTCGTCGCGCTCGTGCTCGGGACGGCGGTGGCGGCGGGCTCGTGGGCGGTCCCGGCTGCGCCCTCGAACGGTGCAGCCGCGGTAGGCACGACGAGGGGCCACCACGGCAACGGCGCCGGGAACGCGTGGACCGTCTACCACGGCAGCCCGAGCGGATCGGGGGTTTCAGCGGCGCGACTCGACCTCCGTGCGCCGCGGCATGCATGGACGTCGAAGCCGCTCGGTGGGCAGATCTACGGCGAACCGCTCGTCGCCACAGGACTCGTCATCGTCGCGACCGAGCGTGACGTCGTCGACGCGCTGAGAGCGCGAAACGGCCGGGTCGCCTGGTCGACGAGGCTCGGATCCCCCGTCCCCGCGAACCGCCTCCCCTGTGGCGACATCTCCCCGGCCGTGGGCGTGACGGGAACGCCGGTCGTCGACCCCGCCCGCCGAGAGGTCTTCCTCGTGGCCGACGAGCTCGTCCGCGGTCGCCCCTCGCATCATCTCTTCGGCCTCGACATCAGGTCGGGACGGATCCTTCTCGACGTGGCGGTGGACCCTCCCGGCTCCGATCCCACGGCGCTCTTGCAGCGGACGGGACTCGCCCTCGATCGAGGGAGCGTCGTGTTCGGATTCGGTGGCAACTACGGCGACTGCGGCGACTACCACGGCTGGGTGGTCTCGGTCCCGCAGACCGGAGCGGCGTCGGGGATCCGGCGCTACGAAACCGACGCGGCTGCAGGTGAACGGCAGGGAGCCGTCTGGATGGGTGGCGCAGCACCCGAAGTGAGCGCCGACGGCGACATCTGGGCGGCGGTGGGGAACGGCTCGGTCGTCCGGTCGGGCACCCCCTACGACGGCAGCGACGCGGTGATCGCCCTCGACCGAGGGCTCCGCCTGCTCCAGCACTTCGCTCCGGCCGACTGGTACGCCGACAACCGAGACGACCTCGACCTCGGCTCGACCGCACCCGCCCTCGTACGCGGCGACCGGGCCGTGCAGGCGGGCAAGTCCGGCACCGCGTACCTGCTCGACACGTCCTCCCTCGGTGGCACGGGAGGAGAGCTCGCGTCTTTGCCGGTCTGCGACGGCGGGACGGCGGGCGGCGGCGCCGCCGTGAAAGGCCTCGTGGTCTACCTGCCGTGCCGCTCCGGGGTCGAAGCCGTGCGTGTCGGAGGGCGGACCCTCACCGTGCTCTGGAAGGCATCGAACTCCCAGGCTGCCGGGCCTCCGATCGTCGCCGGGGGCGAGGTCTGGTCGATCGGGGGGAGCACCCTGTTTGCCCTGCACCCCCGCACGGGAACGGTCGACGCGACCCTCGAGATCGGTTCGAACGCAAACCACTTCCCCACTGCCTCGGTCGGGGCCGGATTGCTCCTCGCCACTGGCGGGACTGGGGGCGACGAGGTCGTGGCCTTCACCGGGGGGCGCTGAGGGAACCAGGGCTCCCGGAGACTCCGACGCCTTCGTCACGCCGGGTTCGCCCGCCCGTAACGGCGCTCCGGCCGGCCCGTCGGCCCCATACCTGGGCCGACGGCGACGGTCAAGAACGGCGGGACCCGCCACGCTCGTTGACCCGGGCCGGATTCAGCGGTTCCGCCCGGCCACGGGCGCGAGCACCCGGTCACCCGACCGCGCCGGCGGCAGGTAGTGGGCTTCGTCCAGCAATCCGTCACGGAACCGGAGCAGCCAGACCGAGCCCTTCTCGTGTGGATCACCCGGACGGAAGCCCCTCGAACGCGATCGGATTCGGTCGCGCGCGTAGGCGCGTTGCAGGTCGTCGATCGTCTCGCCATGGGTGCACACGACGACGCGACCTTGGCCGGCGGCAAGCTTTCTGATCAGTCGCTTGGCGCGCGCCCCGGCATCGGGAAGGAGCAACGAGGATTCTTCGATGTCGATCCCGAGACGCAGCGCGAGGGGCTCGACGGTCTGCACGCAGCGAACGAGCGGGCTCGACAGGATGCGAGCTGGCGAATACGGAACGAGCAGCGGGACGAGCGCCCGGGCGTCGGCGCGCCCCCGCGCGCTCAGCGGGCGCAGTCGGTCGTCTCCCGCCCAGCGCTCCCTGGCGCCGGCATGGGCGTGCCGGACGAGCAGCAACTCCATGCGTCCAAGGTTAGGCAACGCCGCACGCGGGCACGCTGTCCTCACCCTGCCATCCGGGCGCGGCGGCCTGCGGTATAAAGAGCCGGAGCGCGGCGACGGCCGCGCGGCACCTGAGGGAGGGGACTCCGATGGCGGTCACCAGCGACCTGGCCGCGGCCGATGTCGCGGCAGCTCCTGCGGCGCCCGCCCCCGCGGGCGGGACCTTCCAGATCGTGCCCCTGCGCGCGCTCCCCGTCGTTGGCGCGGTGCTCGTCCTTCTGGTGGCGGCCATCGTCGGAAACTGGCGCTGGGCACTGGACTTCTTCCACGTCGCCGGCGGTGCGCTCTGGACGGCGATCGACCTCTTCCTCGGGTTCGTGATCGGCCCGATCCTCGGACGGCTGTCGATCCCGTCGCGGGTCGAGTTCACGAAGCGGCTCATGCCGAAGATGCTCCTTCTCATGCCGACCCTCGTCGTCTGCACGCTCGCCTCCGGCTGGCAACTCGCGCGGCATCTCGGCAACCTCTCGAGCGCCGCACCGCTGCACGGATGGATCGTCGCGTCCTTCGGGGTCGTGGCGGTGATGGCGGTCGTGGCGATCGGTCTCCTCGAGCCGGCGAACCTCGCCGTCCTCTTCGAGCTCCGCAAACCGAACCCGAACGGCGCGGTGATCGGCAAGCTGATGCGTCGCTTCATCTTCGCGGCGGGGATCACGGGTGCGATGCAGATCGCGACGCTCGTCATCATGACCCGGCTCGCGAGCTAAGGAGGCGGCGTGGACCCAACGACCGAGACTCCGCGCTCGTCCGACGGGCCGCCTGTCGGCGAGTCGACGCCAGACGCGTTCTCGGCCTACCCGCCGGTTCCCGCGGTGTGCGTCGTGTCCATGGCGCTCATCCTCGTGAGCGGCATCTTTCTGGCTTCCTATCTTCCTCGACAAGCCCCGCTCGGCCCGGCCGTCGGACTCGTGGCGGCGTCCGGCGCCGCGCTCGTCGCCGCAGTGGTCCTCGTCGCCCGGATCGGAACCTTCGCATGGACGAGCTTCTTCCTCGTCGTGAAGTGGTCGCTTCTCGCCTATGCCGTCATCGCCGGTCTGCTCGAGTTCGTCTTCGTGTATGACGGCACCCGTGGTTCGATGCTCGTGCTCCTCACCGTGTCGCTCCTCGTCTTCGCCGTCGACATCCCGCTGCTGATGGGCTTCTCGGTCGCGCGTTTCCAGCCGGGCCGCAGCGGGTCCTGATCCGCCCAGCCGGCGATGACCCGTCGGGGGTGGGCGTACTTCATCGCCGTCGGCGTCATCTGGGGGCTGCCGTACCTGCTCATCAAGGTGTCGGTGCGCGAGATCAGTCCCCCGCTGCTCGTCTTCATCCGAACCGGTGGAGCCGCGCTCGTGCTCGTGCCGCTCGCGGCCGCGAGAGGTGACCTCATCCCGGCACTCCGGCGCTGGCGCGCGGTGCTCGTCTACACCTGCGTCGAGCTGGCAATCCCCTGGGTGCTCCTCACGAACGCCGAACGCCACCTCCCGAGCTCCTTCACCGGCCTCATGATCGCGGCCGTGCCGCTCGCGGCGGCCGTCCTCGCCTGGGCGACGGGCTCGGACCGGGTGGACCTGCGGCGGCTCGCCGGTCTCCTCTTGGGCCTGGCCGGCGTCGGCTTGCTCGTGGGCTTCGAGGTCGCCGGCTCTCAGTTGCTTGCCGTGCTCTCGCTCCTCGTGGTGGCCGTCGGGTACGCGAGCGGTCCCTGGGTGGTGGCACACCGTCTCCAGGGCGTCCCCCCTCTCGGCGTGGTGGCGTGTTCCCTGTGCTTCTGCGCACTCGGCTATGCGCCGATCGCGGCCTTCGCCCTGCCCGACCACGCGCTCACCTCGCCCGTCATCGCATCGGCCGTCGGCCTCACGCTCGTCTGCACGATCGTCGCCTTCCTGGCCTTTTTCGCCCTCATCGGTGAAGTCGGCGCGCTGCGCGCCACGCTCATCACCTACGTCAATCCTGCAGTTGCCGTGGTGCTCGGCGTGGCCGTGCTCGGCGAGAAGTTCGGCGTCGGTACGGCGTTCGGCTTCGTCTTCATCCTCGGGGGCTGCGCCCTCGCATCGCGACCGCTGCGACGACCTCCTCCAGGTTCGCCGGCCCGTGTCCCCCACGCCAGACCCGCACCGGTCGAGCCCGCCGCTCCGCCGACATCGGCAACCTCGTGACCGCCGCTTCCGGTGGGAAGATCGCCGGGTGACCGGCCGACGCCCCCGGCTCGACACGCAGCTCGCCGACATCACCGTGCTCGAGGTGGACGTCGTCGTGAACGCGGCGAACACGTCCCTCGCGGGCGGCGGTGGCGTCGACGGCGCCATCCACCGGGCAGCAGGGGCAGCCGAGCTCCATGCGGCATGCCGTGCACTCGGCGGCTGCACACCGGGGGACGCGAAGGCGACTCCGGGGTTCGGGCTCCCCGCCACGTGGATCGTCCATGCGGTCGGCCCGGTGTGGCGGGGGGGCGACGCCGGCGAGGAGCGGGTCCTTGCGTCGTGCTACCGACGGTCCGTCGAAGTGGCCGAGGAGCTCGGGGCCCGCTCCATCGCCTTCCCAGCCATCTCGACGGGCGTCTACGGCTTTCCCGCGGACCGGGCGGCGGCCGTCGCGGTGGCGACCCTTGCGTCCCTCGAGACCGAAACGGTCGACCAGGTGATCCTCGTCGCCTTCGATCGTACGACGCTCGGGCACTACCGGCGGCGCTTGGCCGACCTGGACTGACGTTCCCTCGGTCGGGATTCGCCGAGGCCGCACGAACCGGCGCCGCGGTCCCGGGGCGGCCTGGTCCCTTCCCTTTTAACATGGCCCGGATGAACACCGAGAAGGGGGCCTGATGGACACGACGACCACGGGGACGACGCGCATCCTGCGGCGCGCACGCTCAGCAGCGCCGCTCCCCACCGCACAGGCTTCGATCCGGGGCTGCCGCCCGTGAACGACGAGAGCGCCGGCCGCCGCTCGCCCGGGTGCCGTTCCTGACGCCCGAGGACGAAGCCCGCGTCGCGTCGGCCGAGGAGCTCGCCGGCTCCCTGCTCGAGGCCGCCCGCGCCGGGCTCCGCCCCGATGAGCGACGGCGACGAGATCGCGTCGCCGCGCTTGTGCGCGACGAGGCGAGCCGCGCGTTCCTCTTGGAGCTGACCGACCAGGTGCTCCGGATCTCGACACCGCGCAGGGCGGCCGCGCGCCTCGTGCAGCTCGTCGAGGCATACCCGTCGCCCGCGATGGCCGGGCCGCTCGACCGGGTGGCGCTGCGCATCGCGGCGCGCGTCGCTGCGTTCGCCCCGCGTCCGGTCGTCGCGCTCGCGACCGCACGTCTCCGACGCGAGCTCTCGGCCCTGGTGCTTCCCGCCGAGCCCGGCCCGCTCGGTCGTCATCTCCGCCGCCGCCGGGCCGAGGGCATGCGACTCAACGTGAACCCCCTCGGCGAAGCGGTCCAGGGTGAAGTGCAGGCCCGCGAACGGGCGCTCCTCGTCACGGAGCTGTTGGCGCGCCCGGACGTGGACTGCGTCTCGGTCAAGCTCTCCTCGCTTTACTCCCAACTCGACGTCCTCGCCTACGACCACAGTCTCGAGCAGGTCCGCGCACGGTTGCGGCCGATCCTCCGAGCGTCGGCGGCATCAGACCCCCCGAAGCTCGTGAACCTCGACATGGAGGAGTACCGCGACCTCCACATCACGGTCGACGCGTTCACCTCCCTCCTCTCGGAGGACGCGCTCCACGGGCTCGTCGCCGGAGTGGCACTCCAGGCGTACCTCCCGGATTCGGTTGCTGTCCTCGAACGGCTGTGCGAGTTCGCCCGCGCCCGGCGCGACGGCGGGGGCGCCCCGGTCCGCGTCCGGCTCGTGAAGGGGGCGAATCTCGCCATGGAGCGCGTCGAAGCCGAGCTCCGCGGGTGGGCACAGGCGCCATTCGGGTCCAAGGGCGAGGTCGACGCGAACTACAAGCGCCTCCTTGACATCGCCCTCCGACAAGAGAACGCCGGGGCACTCAAAATCGGCGTGGCGAGCCACAACCTCTTCGACGTCGCCTGGGCGCTCACCGTCGACTCGGAGACCGGCGGGGGCCGCGTCGAGATCGAGATGCTCGAAGGCATGGCACCCGCCGAGGCGCGCGCGGTGGCCGCGGTGGCCGGCGGCGTGCTCCTCTACGCGCCCGTCGTCCGCCGCCACGATTTCGAGTCCGCGGTCGCCTACCTCGTCCGCCGGTTCGACGAGAACACCGCGCCGGAGAACTTCCTCGCGCACCTGGCGTCGATCGCGCCCGGGAGCCGGGCTTGGGAGGAGCAACGCCGGAGGTTCCGCGACGCGGTCGCCGACCGGCACCTGCCGGCCGCGGGCCAGAGGCGCCGGCCCGCTCTCGCCTCGTCCGCCGACCAGGGACGTGAAGAGACGTCTTCAGGCGCAGCCGTGTCCCACGCGAGGCAACTCGCCATCCCGGACGCCTTCGCCAACACCGCCGACACCGACTTCGCGCTGGGCGCCAACCGAGGCGCGCTGCACGCCGCGATGTGCGCGCTCGTCGGAGAACAGCCGCCGGTCCATGCGTGCGTTGGCGGAGCGGCGGTCACGGCTCCGACGACCGGTGCCGGCATCGACCCTTCCGACCCGCGGGCTCCGTTCTACCGCTACGTCGAGTGCGACACCGAGACGGTCGAGCGCGCGGTGGATGTCGCGGCCGGCGCCGCCGCACGCTGGGCGGCCACCCCCCCAGACGAGCGACGGCGTCTCCTCCTCGCTGTCGCAGAGGAAATGGAGGCCGCACGGGCCCGCACGATCGCCGTGATGGTGCGTGACGGAGGCAAGGTGGTGCGCGAGGCCGACGCCGAGGTGTCCGAAGCCGTCGACGGCGCCCGATACTACGGTGAGCGGGCCGTCGAGCTCGCCGAGCGCCACGACGGCGCGGGGCGCTTTCTCCCGTACGGCGTGGTGGTGGTCGCGCCCCCTTGGAACTTCCCGTACGCGATCCCTTCTGGAGGTGTCTTCGCGGCGCTCGCGGCCGGCAACAGCGTGATCTTGAAGCCCGCTCCCGAGACGGTGCTCACCGCGTCGTTGATCGTGGAGCAGTGCCACGCCGCAGGGATCCCCCCCGACGTGGTGCAGTTCGTGCCGTGCGCCGACGCGGACCCGGGGCGCCGTCTCATCACCCACCCGCAGGTGGGAGCCGTCGTGCTCACCGGTGCGTTCGACACGGCCCGCCTGTTCCTCGGGTGGCGACCCGGCCTCGCCCTGCACGCCGAGACGAGCGGAAAGAACGCGATCGTGGTGACCGCGGCCGCCGACCTGGAGGACGCCGTGCGTGACATCGTGCACTCCGCCTTCTCGCACGCGGGCCAGAAGTGCTCGGCCGCGAGCCTGGCCATTCTCGAGGGACCCGTGCACGCCGACCGCCGGTTCCTCGACCGCCTCGCGGACGCGGTGTCGAGTCTTCACGTCGGCCCGGCGACCCACCTCGAGACGAAGGTCGGCCCGCTGATCCGTCCACCTTCGGGAGCGCTCCTGCACCAGTTGACGTCGCTCGCCCCCGGAGAGAGCTGGCTCGTCGAGCCGCGACAGGTCGGCGACAACCCGCACCTCTGGTCACCTGGCGTGAAGCTCGGGGTCGCGCCGACAAGCGAGCTGCACATGACGGAGTGCTTCGGTCCCGTGCTCGGGGTGATGTGCGCGGACGACCTCGACGTCTCCCTCGCCCTCGAGAACGCCCCCCCGTACGGCCTCACCGGTGGCATCAGCTCGCTCGACGCCCGTGAGGTCGACGCGTGGACCGACCGCGTCGGTGCCGGCAACGCGTACGTGAACCGTCACATCACCGGTGCGATCGTCCGGCGCCAGCCCTTCGGCGGCTGGAAACGCTCGTCGGTCGGGCCCGGCGCAAAGGCCGGTGGCCCGAACTACGTCGCGTCCCTCGGGCGCTGGGAGCGCAACGGCCGAGTGGACGTCGAGGCCGAGCGCTCCTCGGCGCGACAGCACGCGAAGCCCTTGCTCGAAGGCGTCGACGTGAGCGGGCTCGCTGCCGAGAGCAACGTCTTCCGCTTGCGACCCCTCTCCAATGCCGTGCTCCGGATCTCGAGACCGCCGGACCCGGTGGCGCTCGCGGTCTCGCTCGCGGTGGCAGAGGACCTCGGGGTGTCGTTGGAGATTTCCGCCGGAAAGGCCCCCGAGCTCCTCGAACCGGCCACGACGTCGGGCGCTGCCCTCGCGATCAGCGCAGTTCCCGGCGCGATCCTCGAAGACGACGAACAGTTCCTGGCCCGCGTGCGATCCCGCGCCCCCGGGCGCGTCAGGCTCGTGGGGGGCGCCCCGGGCTTGCGTCTGGCGCTGCTCGACGCGGGGTTCGAGGTGGACGTCGAGCCGCTCGTCGCGATCGGGGCCTACGAGCTGCTGCGCTGGACCCGCGAGCAGGCGGTCAGCACGACCCTCCACCGGCACGGCAACGTCATTCCGAACCGGCAGGCACCGGCGCGAACGGCGCGAAGGTCGCGGAACTTCCGACGGCGGGCCGCGCTCGATCGGTGAGCCCGTCCGCCCGGCCCCAAGGTGGCACGCCGCTCGTTCAGGGTGCGAGGCGCTCGACGCGCCAGGCCTCTTCCGTTCGGGTATAGCGGAGCCGGTCGTGGAGTCGGTTGGGCCGCTCCTGCCAGAACTCGACCGAGGTCGGCGTGATGCGGTAGCCCCCCCAATGTGCGGGACGTTCCGGGTCGATGCCCGCGAGCGCCGCGACCGCGTCTTCGAGCTCGGTCCGGCTGGCGATCACCGCGCTCTGCCGTGACGCGACGGCACTCCTGCGGGAATCGACGGGCCGCGTCGTCCAGTACCGGTCGGACTCGGCGTCCCCGACCTTGGTGACCGGCCCGCTGACCCTCACCTGGCGGTGCGTTGGGACGAACCAGTGGAACACCGCCGCGGCGCGTGGATTCGCCGCGAGGTCCCTCCCCTTTTCGCTGCGGTAGTTCGTGAAGAAGACGAGTCCCTCGTCGAGCCCGCGCGCGAGCACGAAACGCGCCGAGGGGGTGCCGTCGGCGCTCGCGGTCGCGAGGCACATCGCCTCGGGCATGGGGTCCCCTGCCAGGCGCGCGTCTTCGACCCACCGCACGACCTGGGCAATGGGGTCGTCGTCGAGGTCGCCCGGGTCCATCGCGCACAGTATCCACCAGACCCGACGGTGGCTCATCTGACCCGCGGACGCCCTTTCGTCGACGAGCGGCCTTCCCATGTGTCGCCCGGGGGTCTGCGCATCCCATGCGGCGGTAGTGTTCCGCCGCGGCGGTGGGCGCGGACGTGAAAGGGGGCGCAGTGCTGGTGAGCACGATGAACGACGTGCCCGGGTACCGGGTGACCGAGGTGCTCGGAGAGGTGTTCGGGCTGACGGTGCGAGCGAGGAATGTCGGCTCGCAGCTCGGCGCCGGCCTCAAGTCCCTCGTCGGAGGGGAGCTCAAGGGTATGACCAAGAACCTCGTCGCCAGCCGTCAAGAGGTCATGCAGCGAATGGTCGACGAAGCGCAGGCCAAAGGCGCTGACGCCGTCATCGCGTTCCGCTTCGACACCTCGGACATGGGCGGGAACTGGACCGAGATCTGCGCGTACGGGACGGCGGTCAAGATCGCGCCTGCCTGACGGCTCGGACCCGGCACCGAGGTCTACTCGGACCTCCAGCGGCGGTAGAGCTCGGTGAGCTCGTCGACGGCCTCGGGGCTGAGCTCGTCGATCTCGACCGCCCCGGCAAGGGTGATCGTCGCCTTGATCTGCTCCAGGTACTCGCTGCAGTTCGGGCAACCGCGGAGGTGCTTCTCGAAGCGCCGCCGCTCGCGACGCGTGAGGTTGCCCTCGAGGTAGCTCGTGACAAGCTCGACGGCCTCCTGGCAGACGAGGTCGCGACGTCGTAGGAGCAGCACGGTTCAGCCCCTCCCCATCCGGGCCTGCAACGTCTGGCGAAGTTGCGTGCGGGCGCGGTGCAAGAGCACCCGCTCGTTTCCACTGCTCAGCGAGAGCACCGCGCAGACCTCGTCACCGCTCAGTCCTTCGACGTCTCGCAGGACGACCACCTGGCGCTGGCGTTCGGGAAGCTCCTCGAGCGCCGCCCGCATCGCCGGCATCCACCGTGCCGCGTCGAGTCGCTCGTCGCTCCGTTCGGTCCATGGCTCGACCGGGTGCAACCACGCACCAGTGCCGTCGAAATTCGAGGGGTCCAGGGCAGGTCCGGCGGGCGTCCCGCTGCGCTGCTCGCGTGCCCCGGCGGAGCGGGCGCGGTTGGCGAGGATGCTGAACAACCACGACTTGAACGACCCGCGCCCTTCGAACCGCTCGAGACCTCTGACCACCGCCATCCAGGTGTCCTGCACCACTTCTTCGGCGACCGCCCCGCTCTGCACGATCGAGCGAGCGAAGCGCAGCAGCCGGTTCTGGTAGCGCTCGACCAGCTGCGCGAACGCCGCCTCGTCTCCGTCGCGCAGCCGGACGAGCAGCTCTGCGTCCTCGGCCACCGCCGACACACTAGGGAGCCTACGGAGCCCATGACTCGTCACCCGCAGCGCTGCACTCCGTCGCTCGAACGGTCACTGCGATCATCAAGGAACCCCCTCGCCCAACCTCGGTGGATGTGAGACCGTCCCCGTCCCGGCACCCGGCGTTACAGCGTTACAGCTCCCCGCCGGCCGTTCCGGCACCCCGGTCGGTCCAGGGCCGCCCAGGCGGCCCGTGCCGGCGCCGTGTAACGCCGCCGATCCCCCGAGGGACTGACCGGGTGAAGTCAACCGTCGACCAGAGGAGAGCGCACATGCGAAGGATCGTCCACGTACTCGCCGGAGCCGGGCTCGCTGCAGCGGTGGGCGCTGGGGCACCGCTTGCCGTCGGCACCGCGGGAGCCCAGGGTCCTCCGAGCGAGGGCCCGAGCGCGGTCGTCTTCGTCCAGAACGACAACCCGGCAGGGAACCAGGTCGTCGCCTACGACCGGGCTCCGACAGGGACCCTCAGCCTGTCCGCCGTGTACCCGACCGGCGGCGACGGCGGCGTGCTGCAAGGCTCCGCCGTCGACCATCTCGCGTCGCAGGGGTCACTCCAGTACGACGCGGCCGATCACCTCCTTTACGCCGTGAACGCGGGAAGCAACACGGTGTCTGTCTTCTCGGTGTCCGGGGACAGCCTCGCGTTGCGCCAGATCGTCCCCTCGGGCGGAACATTCCCGAACAGCATCGCCGTGCGCGGCGACCTGGTCTACGTGCTCAACGCACGCGACGGTGGCAGCGTGAGCGGCTACCGGGCGGCGGGCGGGACGCTCCACCGGATCGAGGGATCGGTCCGCGGGCTCGGGCTGACGACGCCGACCGACACAACAGAGTTCACCCACACGCCCGGACAGGTGGCGTTCTCGCCCGACGGGCGCCAGCTCCTCGTGACCACGAAGGCGGCCAGCACATCCGTCGACGTCTTCTCCGTGACGCCGAGCGGCCGGCTCTCGGCTGCACCCGTGGTCAACCAGGAGCCGACAACTGTTCCCTTCGCGATCAGCTTCGACGCGGCGGGACGGGCCCTCGTGGTGGAGGCGGGACCGAATGCCGTCGCGGACTTCACGCTCGGCGCCGACGGCTCGCTCACACCGGTCGCGTCGCTGGCAACCGGTCAGGCAGCGTCTTGCTGGATCGCCTCCGCGCAAGGTGTCTTCTTCGTCTCCAATGCCGGCAGCGCGACCCTGAGCGGCGTCGCGGAGGCCACAACAGGCGGCCTCTCGCTGATCGGCAACACCTCGACGGACAAAGGAACGGTCGACGCGGCCCCATCGGCAGGGGGCCAGTTCCTCTACGTCCAGACGGGGCTCTCGGGCACCGTCGACGAATTCCAGGTGACAAGCGACGGCTCACTCAACGAAATCGGCTCCGTCGCCGTGCCCAACGGCGCCGGCGGCGAGGGGATCGTCGCTTTCTGAGGGACGGACGTCCCCGCTCGGGCATTCGGGCTCTTGCGCCGCCGGCCGCACGACAGCGGCCGGCGGCGCCTCAGCGGAGCGCCCTGCGATCCGGACGTGAGGACGTCATCCGCTCGGCCCGAAGCGCTCCACACGGATGCACTCGACGGGAACGCCCAGTTCCACGAGGAGCTGGCTCAGGCCTTCGGCAAACACGTGTGAGCCGCACACGTAACAGCGCCGTTGGTCCCCGACCAGCGGACCGAGGTCGGAAGCAGAGAGGCGTGACGGTGGACGGGGCCACGAAGCGGGGACCTCCCGGCTGAGCGACACGTGGGCGCCGGCGGCGAGCAACTCGTCGGCGTAGGGCAGGCGGTCGATCGAGCGGCCGGAGACGGCGAGCCGCACGAGGTCCGGCCGTCCGAGGACGTGTGCGTGTCGAGCCATCGAGACCAGGGGGACGACGCCGCTCCCACCACCGACCCCCAGCATCGGCTGGGTGCCGTCCCACACGAACCAGCCGCCGATGGGACCCCGGACGCTCAGGCGGTCGCCCGGCGCCACGTCGTCCGCAAGGAACGGCGAGACCTCTCCGTCGGCGAGCCGCTCGACGTAGAGCTCGATCTCGGAGTCCGAGGGGTCAGAGGCGACCGAGTACGAGCGTTGGGCGACGTAGCCGTCAGGCGCGACGAGCCGCACGACGTAGTGCTGGCCGGGGAGGTGCTCGACGCGGTCGGCCACATGGAGCCGCAACTGCACGCCGTGGGCCGAGGGATGCCCGACGGAGGTGACCGTCGCCTCCCGCCACCCGCCGGCAGGGGCGCCGGTCCCGGGATCTGCGTCAATCACCCTGATAACGCTGCTCCCGCCACGGGTCGCCGAGGTTGTGGTAGCCGTTTCGCTCCCAGAATCCGGGTTCGTCGTGATCGAGGAGCGTGAGACGCGTGACCCACTTCGCGGACTTCCAGAAGTACAGGTGCGGGACCAAGAGTCGCACGGGGCCTCCGTGCTCCTCCGGCAGGGGCCGGCCGTCGTGGGTCCAGGCCAGCCAGGCCTTCCCGTCCGTCACGTGCTCGAGCGGCAGGTTCGTGGTGTACCCCGTGGTCGACGTGGCGAGCACGTACTGCGCGGCCGGGAGCGGCCCCGCGGCCGCAAGGAGCGGGTCGAGGCTGACACCACCGAAGCTCGTCCCGAGCTTGGACCACGTGGTCACGCAGTGGATGTCGCCGTGGTACTCCGAGGGGGCCATGGCGTGGAGCTCGGCCCAGCTCCAGGTCTGCTCACGACCCACGAGCCCGTCGATCGTCATGGTCCATGCGGAAGGCTCGAGGTGCGGCGTGACCTCCGCCGTGAGGACCGGGAATCCGGCACCGACGTCGTACTGGCCGGGAGGAAGGCGCGGGTCACGGGCGGACCGTTGCCGGCCGAAGAAGCCACGCGTCGGCCCGGTCACCGAACGACCTCGCGACCCTGCGAAGGGGGCGCCGACGTCCGCGAGGAGACCTCGAAAATCGGGTCTGGCCCGCCGGCCGGCGCACTCTGCGACACCGTCTGCGACGATACAGCACGGCAATACCGGGACCCCGGGGCGAATCGCGTATGACGGGGCCAACGGCGCGTCCTGTAGGAGAGCCAGATGCAACCGTTGCCTCGAGACTTCCACCACACCCGGACGACGCTGCACCGGGTCGCGGCCCACGTGCTCGGACGCCGCCGCTACGAGGTCACGAACCGGTTCGGTCTCCGCGTGACGCCCGGAGGGTTCGGCACGCCGGCCTTCGGCGGAGACCTCGAGGTGCTCCGAGTCTCCGGCACCGAGCTCGTACACGAAGGGGGTGACGCGACCCAGAGCCTCTCGATGACAGGAGCGACCCTCTGTGCCCTCGCCGCCTTCGCAGGCACCTCGCTCTTCGAGGGGTTCTCGGTCGGAGCAGAAACCCCGGAGGTGGGCGACGCAGGGGAGCGCCTCAGGATCGACGAGAGGGCGTGCGACGTGGTCGCGCGCTGGTTCGGGCTCGGCCTGCGCGCCCTCGATCGGGTGTCGGCGGCGCTACCGCAGGCTGCGGCACCGGGGCTGGCGCAGGTGTGGCCCGAGCACTTCGACCTCGGGACGCACGTGGGACTGGCCAACGGAGAGCGACTCAACCTCGGCGTGTCACCCGGCGACGGCTTCTGCCCGGAGCCGTACGCCTACGTCGGCCCCCGGGGCGAGGAGCGTCGCGGGGACTCCGCGTATTGGAACGCACCGTTCGGCGCCATCCTCCGGCGCAGTGAGACCTCGACGGCGGACGGCCCCGACGACGTCGGCGAGGCCACGGACGCGGTGGTTCGGTTCATGCGGACCGGGATTGCCAATGCGGGCGAACCGGCGGTGCGCGATTGAGGGACTGCGCCTCCGAGCGCTCCGCGCGACCGCTCGCCTCAGGCCGTCGCCGTGCGCGCAGCGATCCGCCGGAGCGGCGGGAGCGTCGCGGGAGGGTGCCGCCGCGGCGGCAGCTCGGCAAGGAGCTCCTGCGTCGCCGCAGCGACCGCGACGACCGCGCGGTCCACGATCTCGCGGTTCGCGCCCGACGGGCTCGTGACCCCGCTCACCTTCCGGACGAACTGACGGGCCGCAGCCTCGATCTCCTCGCTGGTCGCCGCAGGGTCGAGACCGTGCAACGGCGTGATGTTCCGGCACATGCGATCCTCCTCGTCCGTCCAGTCCGTCTCGTCCTGCCGGTCGCTCTGGTGGGTCCATTCTGTCGTACCGCTCTCGTCGGGACGGCCTCACGCCGTCTGCCCGGCTCTCTAGTATCGGGTCCGTGAGTGTGCCCGTGCGCCTCGAGGACCTCCGAGCCGAGCTCGAACAGCGCGCCAACGCGGCGTACCTGCTCACGGTCGGAGACGACGGGCGCCCGCACTGCCTCGCCGTCGTCGTCGAGTGGCGCACAGGAGAGCTGGCCATGGGTGCGGGCCGCACTTCGATGCGCAACGCTGCGTCCCGGGGGACGGTCACGCTGCTCTCCCCTCCGCCCTCGGCCCACCGGGATTCCGCCACGCCGGACGACACCGGGACAGACTCGGGACGGGGGCTCGCCGGCTACAGCCTGATCGTCGACTGCGACCTGAGCAGTGCGGGAACGGCGGACCTGGAACCCGGTGTCGTGCGGGTGCGCCCGACGCACGCGGTCCTCCACCGCCCCGCGGTCGCGTCCAACGGCGCAAGGGGCCACGACTGCGTCCACGTCTACGACGAAGGACTTTGAGCCTCGCGGTCGCCGGTCGCGGGTCGTCGGCGACCTCGACCGTTCGCCACGCGCCGCGCGCGGTGTCCAATCTCACGGGCGGCGCGGAAGAGCACGGCGGAGTGACCAGCTGACCGAGCGCGACTACGAGCTCCGGCCGGTTGGTTGGGTCCGGTCGCCGATCACCGAACCTTCAGACGCGCCGTGCCAGGGTGACGGAGCTCCCGGCGCCCGGATCGTGTTCGAAGACTGGTCGTCGCGGTGTTGGCGCGAGCTTGCGGTGCGCGACGAGATCTTCGTGCTGACGTGGCTCGACCGGGCCGATCGCACCGTCGCGTCCACCTACCCCGAGGACGACGAGCGACGACCGCTCACCGGCGTCTTCAGCACGAGGTCGCCGGACCGTCCGAACCCGATCGGCCTGCACCGCACGACGATCGTCGGCCGGGGAGCCGATTGGGTCGACGTCGCCAACCTCGAAGCCGTCGACGGCACGCCGGTCGTCGACGTGAAGCCGGTGATCGAAACCGACCGCGGCGACGGATAGTCGATCCGAGCAGAGGGGTTTGGGCGGTCGGAGTCGGCTCTCTTTGGGCTTCCGTCACTACGCGCTCGGCGGCTCCCGACAGTTGGACGCCGGCGAAGTGCGTCCCACCGGGCCACTCGTCGGCCAATCGGTGTGCCGCACGGATCACTCGATCGCCGTCGCGGGGCGCCCCGGCGACCATTGCGTCGGCCCGCGCTCGGCCGGACCGCCAACCTCCGACGGAGGCCGAGTGCCTCGGATGAGCCCGATCACCACGAGCGCGGCGGCACCAAGAAGCGCGGTGCTCACGATGAACCCGACGACGTAGCCGTGAACGGTGGCCGCCGCCAAGAGGTTCGCCGTCGACCTTCTCGACGCGAGAAAGCTCGCGGTGGCGGACGCGGCGACCGTGTTCAACAACGCGATCCCGAGCGATCCCCCGACCTGTTGCGTCGTGTTCACGAGCGCGCTCGCCACTCCGGCGTCGCGCGTGTCCACCCCCACGAGCGCGGTACTGCTCATGGGGACGAACGTCAGACCCAGGCCAAGGCTCGTCACGATCTCGGCGGGGAACAGGTTCACGAGGTAGGAACTGGTGGGACTGAGCTGCGTGAACCAGGCCATCCCCGCGACGGCCATCAGCAGGCCCACCGTCATGAGCGCGCGCGGCCCGGTGCGAGGCAGGAAGCGGCTCGCCAGTGCGGCGCCGACGATGATGCCGCCCGAGAAAGGCAGAAAAGCGAAGCCCGTGCGCAGCGCCGAGTAATGGAGCGTTCCCTGCAGGAAGTACGTCAAGAACAGGAACGTGCCGAGGAGACCGACCCCGACGAGCAGGGAGGACAGGTACGCACCGGCTCGGTTGCTCTCGAGCACGACCCGGAGCGGCAGCAGCGGGTTTCGCGAACGAAGCTCGATTGCCACGAAGCCGGCGACGAGGACGAGGCCGCAGGCCAGCATCCCGATCGTGGCCAGCGACGTCCAGCCGTGCGAGCCGGCGTAGGAGAAGCCGAGGACGAGCAGGAACAGCCCGCTCGTCGACGTGACGACGCCCGGCAGGTCGTAGCGGGCACGACCGGCGGTTCCTCGGGCTCGTTCAGGCCGGTCGCGACGAACGACCCGCCACGCCGCCAACGCCGCGACCGCCGCGATGGGGACGTTGACGAGCAAGGTCCACCTCCACGACGCCAGCTGGGTGAGCACCCCACCGAGGAGAAGTCCGAGGGCGGCACCGCCACCGGCGATGCCGCCGTAGACGCCGAAGGCCCGGGCCCGCTCGGTCGGTTCGACGAACGTCACGGTGAGCAGCGACAGCGAGGCCGGTGCCATCAGGGCGGCGAACACCCCTTGGAGGGCCCGTGCTCCGAAGAGCATTCCCTGGTTCTGGGCCAACCCGCCGAGCGCCGAAGCCGTCGCGAATCCGAGAAGGCCGATCACGAAGGTGCGTCGCCGGCCGACGTAATCCGCGACCCTGCCACCGAGCAACAGGAGCGTGCCGAACGCCAGCGTGTACGCGCTCAGCACCCACTGGCGGTTGGCAAGCGAGACGTGCAACGCGTGCTGAGCGGAGGGCAGGGCAACGGTCACGACGGTCGCGTCCAAGACGATCATGAGCTGTGCCAGCGCGACGACGACCAACACCCACCAACGGCGGGCGTCGGCGTTCCCGCCTTCGCGCTCGACCGGGGATTCGCCGTCGGCCCTTCTTGCGGGCCTTCTCTCCGTCGTGCGGCCATCTGCGGCTTCGCAAGCCGGCTTGCCGCCGTCGAGCACCGTCTGACTCACGTCTGCACCTCCAGGGAGTCCGTTTCCTGTGGGCGAAGCTCATGCCCTGCTCCCCCGCCGCTTCAGGGGAAAAGCCGGCTCGAGCCGATGACCCGGAGTACAATCGGAACTGCGGTTCCGGTACGTACTATACGGAACGACCGTTCCGGTTGTCAATATGCCCAACGACGAACCTCCCGAGCCCGACCGAGATCGGGTCGCCGGCTGCCCCGCCGACGACGTCGGGCGCCCGATGCGGGCAGACGCCCTCAAGAACCGACAGCGGATCCTCGAGGCGGCTGAGCAGGTGTTCGCCCGTTCGGGGATCGGCGTGCCCATCGATGACGTCGCAGCTCGCGCAGGGGTCGGCGTCGGAACCCTGTACCGGCACTTCCCGACCAAGGAGTCGTTGTTCGAGGCGATCGTCCTCACCAGGCTCGAAGAGATGGTCCGCGCGGTCGAGGTGGCGAGCACGTCCGACGACCCCGGTGAAGCGTTCTTCGCGTTCGTAAGAACCTTCGCCCGGCATGCACTCGCGAAACAGGACCTGATCGACGCCTGCGCCATCGCGGGCCTCGACGTGATGACCCAGTGCGACCGTCAGTTCTTCGAACTGCGAGCCGGTATCGACCGTCTCCTCGAGCGCGCCTCAGCCGCGGGGGCCGTCCGCGGCGACGTCACGGTGGGAGACGTCATCGGGCTCATCGTCGGTATCTGCCACGCTGCGGACAAGCACGGTCTCGGCGTGTCCTCCGCCGACCGCCTCGTGGACGTCGTCTGCGAGGGACTGCGAGTCGGCGCGACGGCCGCGTCGCCTGGACTCGTCGAGGGCTGATCCTCTCGAGGCGCCGGAGCGTCCGCCGGGAGGTTCCCGGACGGGCACGCTGGGCCCCGGTGTCACATCGCAAGGATCTGGTGCGCTAGATCGCCCGATCCAACCCTCCGGCTGCTTGAATCGAACCGTGGATGGTGATGCGGCGGCACGACGCTGGGCGGACACCTCGGCCCGGGCGTTGGCCGCTCCATGACGCCGACGCGATCGTCGCCCTCTTTGCCGACTCGGCGGTCTATCGCTCCCCTATGCTCCGGGATCCCGACCGTGGCCGTTGCGGTGTGCGCCGATACGTGACCGAGCAATTCTCGGCCGAAGAGACAATCGAGTCCTGGTTCGGAACACCCATCGTTGCCGGCAATCGGCCCGTCGTCGAGTGGTGGGCGAGTTGGAGGGAGGACGGCCGGGGCCTGTCGTATGCGGGCGTGACGGTCCTGCGTTTCGACGACGCGGGCCAGGCCGTCGAACACCGCACATACTTCAACGACATGGAAGGACGCAAGGCACCCTTTGACGGTTGGTGAACCGCCTTGTCGTCCTCTTCGAGGGGCGGGGGCGCCATCGCCGATCCCGAACGAACCCTGTCGAAGCCGTGTCGCCCGCGTGCTGCGCTACGGGACGCCGGCACCGACCGGCTCGCGCTCGGAGGGGGGCTCGACCAGGTCCGCCCCCTCGATGTGGAAGGTTGGCAGCCACCGGTCGAGCCAAGCGGGAATCCACCAGTTTCGCGGGCCGAACACATGCATGAGGGCCGGCACGAGCACCGTTCTCACGACGAAGGCGTCGATCGCGATGGCGACGGCGAAGCCGATCCCGAATTCCTGGATCACGAGTGAGTTGTTGATCAGGCTGAACGACAGGAAGACGAGGATCATGATGAGGCCCGCGGCGGTGATGACTCTTCCGGTCTCCGCCTGGCCCCACGTGACCGCTCTGCGATTGTCCCGACCGATCACCCACTCTTCGTGCATCCGGCTCACGAGGAACACCTCGTAGTCCATCGACAACCCGAAGAGGACGGCGAACATCATCACGGGCAGGTAGACCTCGATGGGTCCCGCCTTTGCGAACCCGAGGACCGGCTTCAGCCATCCCCACTGGAACGCCGCGGTGATCGCACCGAGCGCCGCGCCGATCGACAAGACGTTCATCACCGACGCCATCAGTGGAACAAGCAGACTTCGGAACACGGCAGCGAGCAGCAAGAAGGCCAGGACCACGATCACCGCGACGAAGAGCGGCAGCTTGCTCGCGAGCACCTTGGAGAAGTCGATTTCAGCGGCGGTCGCACCGCCCACATGGATGGCGAGGGAGGTGCCGCCCGTGACCGAAGGCACCTCGCCGCGGATCCGGTTGACGACGGCCGTCGTCTGGGCGGCCTGCGGGCTGTAGGACGGGAAGACGAACGCCACAGCGGCCTTCCCGTTCGGGCTCACTCGCGCAGGGAGCACCCGGGCGACTCCCCGGACCCGGTCGAGACCCGTTACGAAGGTGTCGAACCTCGACAGGTCTCCGTTGGAGTTGATCTTGCCCACGACCTGCAACGGACCGTTGAAACCCGGGCCGAAACCCTTCGCCAAGAGGTCGTACGCCAGCCGCGTGGTGGAACCCGAAGGATCCTCGCCCGAGTCAGCCAATCCGAGCCGCATACTGAAGAACGGAAGTGCGACGACGACAATCACGGCGAGACCGAGCACGCTGAAGGCGGCGGAGCGGCGCTCGAGCGTGGTAGCCCACCACTTCCAGAACGGGCTCCCGCCACGTTCGGCGTTCGTCTCCGGCCCTGTGACTGCGCGCAGCAGGCGACGGTCGCGTCTCGAGAGGACTTTGTCGCCGTAGAAACCGAGCATCGCGGGCAGGAGGGTAAGCGACGAGAACATCGTCAGCATGACGACGAATGCCGCGCCGAGTGACACTCCATAGAGGAAGGTGAACCCAAGGGCGAACATCCCAAGGAGGGCGATACAGACGGTCAACCCCGCTACGAAGACTGCCCGGCCCGAGGTGTTGAGGGCGCGAACTGCCGCCTCCTCGTGGCTCCGGCCCGCGAGCAGCTCGCGACGATGCCGGTTGACAATGAACAGGGCGTAGTCGACACCCACCCCGAGCGCGATCAGTTCGGCGAGCTGCGTTGCAAACTGAGGCACGCTGAAGGCATGGGACAAGATCCCGATGACAGAGGTGCCGATCCCGATCGCGACCACCGCGGTGAGGAGCGGGAGCACGGCGCTCAGGAGCGATCTTCGGAACGCGAAGAACAAGACGACAAGGGCCAAGAGAGCACCCACGAGGAAATCGCTCGAACCGCCGCCTTGGTTCTCCCCGTTCTGGATCGCCGCACCGCCGAGTTGGACGTTGAGCACGTGTGGGTCGACCGCCTGGGCGGTGCTGATCAGCTTCTTCACCTGTGTGGTCGAGATGTTCTGCGCCTGAGCATCCAGTTGGACCGTGGCGAGACCGATCTTCCCGTTCTTCGAGATGAGCCCTGAACGGTACGGGGACGTCACTTCGGTGACGAAATGGAGCTTCGCGACCTTGGCGAGCATCCCGTCCACCGCAGCGACGTCACGTCGGCTCGTGAGCGTCCCGCTCTTCGCCTGCACGACGATCTGGTCGCTGTCGCCGCTCTGCGTCCGGAAGTTCGCCTTGACGATGTCGAGCGCTCTGCTCGAGTCCGTCGAGGGGAACGAGAAATTGTTCGAATAGTTGGACCCGACCGACCTGGCGATCCCAGCGACGAGCACCAGGGCAATCAGCCACGCGGGCAGAACGATCTTCCGGTGGCGGAAGCACCATCGGGCGAGCGCAACCATTAGTAGAGCCTCCTGTCGCAGTGGGATTGCGTGATCTCGGACGCGCGTCGGCCCGGAAGGGGCAAGCTTCGCACACGGATGCGCCGCCACGAAGAGCGGGCACGCGGCCCGCGGCCGACTTCGAGTCCGGCCGGTATTCATCTCCCTCTCGTTGACTCCAACGCCCGTCCGATCTTCAGGGTCCAGCGTTCGACGGGGACGCCATGAAGCCGGCGTCCGGACGGCCCTCCAGTGGTGGTGACGGCCGAGGCGCCGAGGGTTCATCCGTGCCCGCCCTTTTCCCGGCTGCCGGGCTCCTGATCGAGGTACGCACCGCGATGTGCAGCTCTGGGGCCCGCCTCGGCCTGCAGCCAGCCGGCTGGGACGGCGCCGCCGGGCACCGGCCCGGCGTGCTCGGCCGCCAGCTCCGTCTCGAGTCGGTGCGGCAGGTGCCCCCTCCCCCGCCGACTGGCATCATTCACCCATGGCGACGCCGGCGCGATCCAGCAGCCGACGACATGCGTTCGTCGATGCGCGAGACGACGGCAGACAGATGGAGGTCACCTGGCACGACGAGGCTCGTGTCGTCGTCGTCAGTTTGTGGCAGGGCGAGACGTGCCGCGCGACGTTCCGGATGCCCATCGAAGACGCACCCGCCCTGATCGGTGTCCTCTCCGCAGCACTCGGCGATGCCGTGTCGTTCCCTCGCGCTCATCCGAGGATGCCCCGCTCAGATCGCCCCGCGCCGGGTCACACGATCCGCCGTCTCCGATCGCTCTTGTTCAAGCTGGTGAGGCGAGACTCCTCCAGCAGCGCACCATTGCTCCACTTACACAGAGACGGCGCGCCAGGGTCACGACTCGGCTGATTCCCCGAGCCCCCCACCCAGCGACGGTTCACGATCTGGATCTCATTTGTGCTGTCCCGGCGCCGTCTGCGCTTCGGTCGTCACGTGCCCGTCGGCATCTCGGGCTGACCAGAGAGGCGATGGGCCAGCTGCCGCGAGCTGGCCCGGGCCGGACTCACGAAGCGCGAACAGACGCAGGGCTGGCGCGATGCTCTCGGAGGGGCTGCGATCGTCGTCTGTCGTGCCCCGCTCCGATACATCCCCGTCAGCTTGAAGTCCTTCGACCTCCTTGAGGATCGCTGTCGTAGCATCTGTGTCCGTGAACACGACCCCTTCACCTGTGATCCAGGTCTTCGTCCGCGAGGTAGAAGAGGAGCTACCGGCGACACAGGCAGAGAAATTGAACTCCCACCGCTCGGCGATCGACAAGACCACGAACCATCACGACGGTCACCGCGCTCGACGCTGCGCGGAGTGGGCCATTCACGTCGCTGCGGGCCGTGAACTTCCCCACCCGCGCTGGCAGGCGATCAAGGAGGCTCACGCCATCTGGCGTGACATGTTTCGGGCTGCCGAGTATGCCGTGATCACTGAGGGCGTCGGCCGACCCGAACCGTTGAAGGACATCGAGATCGAATGGGTCGAGGACGCCGTCGGAGTGGCAAAGATCGTCGGCGAGGCCGCGGGCTGGGATCAAGCTCCCTGGGAGCACCTCCTCGTCGAGCTGATCGAGATGGAGCCAACGGTCGGCACCTGAAGACGCACCCCAGAACCGGGGAGCCGTCAACCTTTCGATCCGCTGGGCGTCGAGTCGGGGACGTACTCGCCGTTGCCTTGACGTGCCCGTCGCAGTGCCGTCTTCCACCTGGGCGGTGGCATGCCGATCTCCGTCCTGGAGCGGTCAATCCGGGATGAATGCGACCGCGTCGATCTCGATGCACGCGTCCGGCGAGATCAGCCCAGCCACTTGGACCGCCGTGCTGGTCGGCAGCGTCGAGCCGAACACGTCCCGCCGCACGTCGTTGTAGTCCCGGTACTCCTCGAGCGACGTGAAATACGCGGTGATCTTCACCACGTGCTCGGCCGTTCCGCCCGCCCTCGCGACGGCGTCGAGCACGTTCTTCAACGCGGCTCTGGCCTGAACGGCGAGGCCTCCCGAGACGACCTCGCCTGTGGGGCCGGTGCCGAATTGGCCAGCCACGTGAACCCAGGTCCCCTCGCCGCGCGTCTGCAGCGAGTTGCTGAAGCTGAGCCCTTCGGGGCCAGCTTCTCGTTTCACCGCCATCACGAAACCTCCATTCCTCTCGAACGAACGCCGCTGGTCATCGTTCTTCCTGTCGGGGTTCGGGTCCTCCGGTTGAGGCCGCGTCCATTAGGGCGAGCTTCTCCATCGCCGCCCCGAAAGCGACACGTTCAACGTCGAATGGGGCACGGGCCAAGCCCGACCGCCAGTACTTGGGGAGAGCGCCCTCGAGCCGCTGGTACCCGCGCTCCACCTCGTCGGGGACGTCGTAGTCACCCCAAACCCGGTAGTCGCCGAAGCCGTGGTCGTAGTTCCAGTCGGGCGCGTGGAAGAGCCGGCCCGTCACGGGGGGACGAGCGTCCGCCTGGGCGCTCAGAAAGAGAACGACGGGGACCATGTGGGCTGGGACGAGCGGGCGCATGAAGTAGATCTCGCCTTCCCGCTCGAGAAATGCCCTGGCGGTGGCGTCGAACCACGAGGCACGGGTATGGCCGGGCATCACCGAGTTGACCGCGATGCCCTCGGCGAACAACTCCTGACTCAGGTAGAAGCCGGCAGTCGTCAGCGCGGACTTCGTTGCCTGATACGGCATCTCGGTCGTCCACGGTCGGGCCCCGAAGTACGCGCCTCCGGTCGAGGTCATGAGCACGCCGCTGCTCACGATGTTCACGATGCTGCCCTGCTGCGCCTCGCGCATCGGGACCACGAAGCGACGGATCACCTTGATGGTCCCGAAGACGTTGACCTTGAACATCGCCTCCCAGTCCTCGTCCTTGGTGTCGAGGAGCTTCACGTGACCTTCGGGAGCGAACAGGGTCTCTGAGACGAGCCCCGCGTTGTTCACGAGTACGTTGACGCGACCGAACGTCTCGATCACGGCCTTGTACGCGTCGTCCAGCGCAGCGCCGTCACTGACGTCGGCTTCGAGCGCCAGCGCCCCTTCCACGGCCCCCAGTTCGTCCCGGAACGCTTCGGCGCCCGACCACGTCCGGTCGACGGCTGCCACCGACGCCCCGGCGGCGAGCAGCCCCTCGGCGAACGAGCGGCCCAGGCCCCGGGCGCCTCCGGTCACGACGGCGACCTTGCCCTCGACAGAATCGCGGAACTGCGCCGTCGCCCTTGCAACGAGAGCGGCCTGCGTCCTGGCGAGCTCTTCTCCTGCTTCGGTCACGTGTCGTGTCTCCTCGTTCGTCGGCTTCTCGTCGCTCGACTCGCTGGACTCGTTCCTTGCTCGATCCGTTTCGCCCCACTCGCGTTTCGCATCCCAGAAGCGGGCGTGGCTCGCAGAAGTGCTCAGAAGAAGATCGAGATTCCCCTCGGCAGAACGGTCGCATCGAGGTGGATGCACCGCCGCGCGATCCGCCATTGTCCGTCGACCCGGCGAAGTCGGTCGTGCCGGCGGCCGACCCACCAGGCCTCGTCACGGAGCTTCCTCGCCTGTCGCACCATGAAGCTACTCTTCACCTCCACCTCGCCGTCGACCTCGTCTTCGAAGAGGATGTTGCCGATCATGTGGCACGTCATGGAAACCGGCGTCTCCACGTGGGAGAACCCCGTGTCGTCCTTTGCGACGCGCGCCATCAACATCGGCTTGTCGTCCTTGATGATGGGATGGCCGGCAGGGGCGACCTTCCCCTGCACGTGCTCGGTGAGCGGCATCAGGTACTCGACATCGTCGGTCAAGAGGTCGAGCCACTCTTTGAAGCGGCGCTCGTCGAGGAGGTGCGCCTCCCGGTAGAGCAGTTGTTCGATGTCCATGCGATCTTCGAGCGTCAGCATGAGCCCGTGCGGCCTCCTCCCTCACCGGTGTTCGCTTCGATCAGTTGTAGCCAGAACCGGTAGAACTCCCGCTGGTTCACCTCGCTCGGCTCGGCGCTGCAGTTGCCTGGCAAGTGGGGAAGCAGGTCCTCATCGTGGCCGAGATGGATCTCGTAGTTCATGGGATAGCGCCAGGTCCGCCGTGCGTGCGAGGCCTCGACGATGCGCTCGAAGTTCTCGACGTCGTCGGGCGCGACGACGCCTGCCATGTGCTGGCCCTGGTAGACGCGCTGGACGGCGATGTCCTTCACTTCGTCGGGAGCCTCGCGCTCGACCATCGTCCACTGCCAGATCTCGTGGCGCTCGGGGCCGCGGGGGTGGAACAGCAAGAAGTGCCTGCCGATCATCGGCGACATGTATCCCATCAGCCCGAGATTCGGGAACAGGAGCCCGTTCACGAAACTGTCCGGGCGTGGCTCGTACTCGGCGAGAGCCTTCGCCATGAGATCGTCGCGCTCGCGAACCCATTTGAGAGCACGGGGGCTGAGCGCACGTCCGTGCTCGAGGTCCCGCTCGTAGAGGGCCTCGGTATGCATCCGGAGCGCGCCGAGTCCGAGGGGGCAGCCGGCACGGAAGCCGGCGCTCACCTCATAGGTCCGTTCGTGCCAGCGCAGCGGCGAGGTCGTCATCGGGGTCAGGATCCCCTGGTCCAGGAAGGCATTCATCGTGCGAATCCAGGAAGTGTGGGTCTGGGGGAAGTGGTAGTTGTCCCCGATGAAGTTCTCGGACATGAGCTTCCAGTTGGCGGGCGACTGGTAGCGGTGCCAGCCGGGCAGGGCCTCGAGACCGCCGATCGGCTCGGCCAGGACGAAGTTACGCAG